>Ga0315286_10007145_pt1 | contig 10897 bp, 10 predicted proteins | sample YL17G10_0_MG_FD_205038 | JGI IMG/M metagenome (GOLD analysis project Ga0315286, IMG submission 205038) | Sediment microbial communities from Yellowstone Lake, YNP, Wyoming, USA - YL17G10_0 | ecosystem: Environmental > Aquatic > Freshwater > Lake > Sediment | place: USA: Wyoming | collected...
CGCTCTTCGGGCAGACTGAAGGTTTGCTGGGCGATGAGCTAGATTTGAGAGAACTGCAGAAATCCGGCAGAGTCGGCAGAATCGAGGTAGACTTGAAGGCCATGGGGACAAAGTCCATAGGCCGCATAACACTGCCTTCTTCTTTGGACAGGATTGAAACAGCTATCTTGGGCGCTGCATTAGAGACCGTGGACAGGGTCGGGCCTTGCGAGGCCAAGATAACGGTCGAGAAGATAGAGGACACTCGTTCTAAGAAACGGGATCAGCTGGTCAACAGGGCAAAGACCATCTTGACAACTATGATTACCGACGTTGCGCCTGAGAGCAAGGAAATATCGGAACAGGTCAGGGACGAGGTCAAAGTCAGCGAAGTCAGGTACTATGGCCCAGAGAAACTGCCCTGCGGCCCTAATATCGGGACGGCGGAGCACATAATAATCGTCGAAGGGAGAGCTGACGTATTGACTCTTCTGAAATGCGACATCGAGAATGTCATCGCTCTCCAAGGCAAGAACATACCGAAATCTGTCATTGAGCTGACGAAAGAGAAGACTGTCACTGTCTTCGTCGACGGGGATAGGGGCGGAGACCTGATAATAAAGCAGATGTCGGACATAGCCGAGGTTGACTTTGTTGCCAAGGCGCCTGACGGGAAAGAAGTGGAAGAATTGACTAAAAAAGAGATCATCAAAGCCTTAAGAAGGAAGATGCCTCTCGACCAGTTCATGAGCCGCACCTTTAGAGATTATGACCAGAACAATAGAAGGATCTATCAAAAGCCTGTGAGGGCGGAACTGGCTTTGCCTGCGGAGATAGAATCATTGGGTATAAAGCAGCTGGCTGAGGAAGTGAAGCCATTGCCAGTCGCCGAGAAGAAGCCTGGCCTGCCTTTCGTATCCATATTGAGAGAACTATCAGGCAGCCTGAAAGGGGCTCTATTGAACAGCAACATGGAAGTGATCATAGAGACGGATGTCCGCGACCTGGCGAAAGAGATAGAGACCAGGAAGGATGTGCATGCGATAGTCTTCGACGGGATCATAACCCAACGGCTGGTCGATATGGCCAACGACCGCAAGATAAAGTATATCGCGGGCATCAAGTCGACGAAGATAGAGAATAGGGGGAATGTGGAGCTAATCACCGCAGAGTGATTACGCCCATTTCTTCCCTTTCTTAGGTCTGTCGGCGACGTCCTGCATGCGCTCGTCTATCGGCAGGATTATTCCGCCTGCTTTATAGACCATCCCGCCCAACAGCAGCAAGGCGCTCCAGAACATCACGCTGGCGATAGGGGGCAATAACAGGCCCGCTTGCGTGTTTCCGTCGCCAGGCAATATAGGCTTTGTGACCAGCATTCCGTTCAGGTTGATTGTCACGGCCTCATATACGCCTGAATTAGCGGACTGTATCACCTGCGCCACCCAGAACATCTGGTACACGCTGGACAAAAGCATCAGTGCCGCCCAGAAGACTATAAAGGCGCCGGTCAGCTTGAGCAGGTGGAGTCTGGCTCCTCCTATCTTCATTATCATTATTCTGTGCATTAGTTCACCTAACGTTTAAAAAGTATTCCATGTATAAAAAGTTATCAGGGTCCATAGTCCAGTGGTTAAGAGGCTATAGCCTAACATACGCGACACTTACAATGTCGAGATCGAGAGTTCGATTCTCTCTGGACCCATATGCAAGACAGACGGACTAGAATGGCTGAGCAGAGAAGGAAGGCTCTACAGAATCTGGTTGAGAAACGAAAGATTGGAAAGCAGATGCAGCAGATTCCGCGAATCGAATTCAGTGAAACCGAATTCAGCGCTTTGACGGGCGCAGCTGCGGGCAGGAAGCGCGAGGAGATAATCAGAAAGATTAACAAGCTGCCTGTGAAGGAAACTGTCGCTTCTAAGACTGAATTGGCGCTGAAGAACAATCTGAAGAGACTGAACGTGGAATGCGTGGAGGGCGTGCCTTTAGGAGAGGGTTGCAGCGGACTGGCTCTGCCCGGTGGTGTGCGGATAACGATTGAAAAGTTGAATCAAATCAAGACTGCTGAAGCTAGGCGCACTGCTGATTTGGTTGAGAAGAGCGGTGGAATCCTGTTCCGGCTGACTCCTGAGCAGGCGGCAAACAGGGCAACAGCAATGCTTATCAGGGATGAGGTTCAAAGAAGACGTGGAATGCGTCGATAGTCTAGCGGTAGGACGTAAGCTTGCCAAGCTTATGGCCCGGGTTCAAATCCCGGTCGACGCAGTGATATATTAAAGGAAAGCGATAATGATAGTATGCTCGACATAAAGCTGATACGGGAAAAGCCGGAGGAAATCAGGAAGAGTTTAGAGAGGAGGAGCTCTGATTTTCCGATAAACACGCTCATCAACATAGACAAGAAGTGGAGAGACAACCTGAAGAAGATGGAGGAGTTAAAGGCCAAGAGGAACAAGGTCTCTCTCGAGATGGCGAAGAAGAAGGACGCGCAAAAAATAGCCGAGATGAAGAGCGTAAACGAGGACATCAAGACGCTCGAGAGCCAGGTCAAGAAGCTTGAGGAAGAGGAGAGGAACCTGCTTCTGGCCATACCTAACGTGCTGCACGAGAGCGTTCCAGAGGGCGCAGGGGAAAAGGACAATGTCGAAATCAGGAAATGGGGAAAACTGCCTGATCTGGATTTCACGCCGAAGGACCATGTCGATATAGCCTTGGGCCTGGATTTGGTTGATCTGGAGAGGGCGGCTAAAGTCTCTGGAGCCCGTTTCTATTACCTCAAGAACGACCTGGTCAAACTGGACTACGCTATAATGAAGTTCGCTGTAGAATATCTCTCGCTCAAAGATTACACTCCTATCGAGCCGCCATACATGCTCATGAGGAAGCCGTTCGAAGGCGCTGTTATCCTCTCGGATTTCGGCGATGTGATATACAAGATCGAGGGGGAAGACCTGTATTTGATAGGGACGTCGGAACACGCCTTGGCAGCGATGCATATGGACGAGGTTCTGGACAATCTCCCGCTCAAATATGTCGGAGTATCGCCCTGCTTCAGGAAAGAGGCAGGAGCGCATGGCAAAGACACGAAAGGCATTTTCAGAGTCCACCAGTTCAACAAGGTGGAGCAGTTCATATTCTGCAAACCCAAGGACAGCTGGCATTACCATGAGGAGCTGATTAAGAATGCTGAAGAGTTGTTCCAGCAGCTCGATTTGCCGTATAGGGTCATAACGTTGTGCAGCGGAGACACGGGAAAGATAGCGGCGAAGACCTACGATTTAGAGGTTTGGATGGCCGCCCAAAAGACCTACCGCGAAGCTGTTTCTGACTCGAACTGCACCGATTATCAGGCCAGGCGGCTGAACATAAAGTATAACGAAGGCACCAAGAGAGAGTTTGTCCACACTCTCAATTCCACGGCTATCGCCACGTCGCGGGCGATGGTCGCCATACTCGAAAACAATCAACAGGAAGACGGTTCTGTTTTAATACCTGAAGTGCTCCAAGATTATATGGGCAAGAAGGTAATCAAGCGAAAGTAAATGGGCCTGTAGCTCAGTCTGGTTAGAGCATTCGGCTCTTATGCCTCTTTCTTTGTTCTGATTGAGGCGAAGTCACCGAAGGGTCGAGGGTTCGAATCCCTCTAGGCCCGCTTATGGCTGATGAAGAAGATACCTTTTGGGCAGACAAATACGCGGAAGAAATGCTAAAGAAATGGCCCACTGAAAAGCAGGTTATAGTTACAGGTACCTCTATTTCTGGAGAGCCGCATCTGGGCAGCGCAAACGACATGATTAGGGGCGATGCTATCAGAAAGGCGGTTGAAGACAAAGGTGGGAAAGCAGAATTAGTTTGGATTGCTGATGACATAGACCCGTATAGGAGCATTCCCGAGGGCTTTCCCGAAGAGCTGAGAAAATATTTGGGCTGGCCGGTCGCATTCATACCCGACGTATGGGGCTGCCACAAGAATTTCGCCAACCATTTTGAGGAGATGCTGCTAAACCACCTGAAAGAGGTAGGGGTAAAACCAACCGTGCTTCTCGGGGTTGAGATGTACAAAAAAGGGATGTATAACGAGGCCATAAAGATTGCCATGGAGAAGAGGAAGGGGATTGCGGCCATTCTCAACAAATACAGGGAAAACCCGCTAGAAAATGAATGGTGGCCGATAAGCATAATCTGCGAAAAATGCGGGAAGGTAGTCACGACGCAGATAATATCCTATGACTCGAAAACAGCGACGGTCGAGTATATCTGCTCACCGGAAGAGACGATACTCCACAAGAAGAACACTGTAACTGGCTGCGGGTATAAAGGCAGGACGAGCGTTCTTAACGGGAAATCCAAGCTCACCTGGCGGGTGGAGTGGGCATGCAGATGGTGGTTCTTGAAAGCCAATTGCGAACCGTTCGGAAAGGAGCATGCCGCTTCTGGTGGCAGCTGGGACACCGGTAAGGAGATAGAGAAAGAGATATACGGCAGAGATCCGCCTGTGCCCGTGGTCTATGAACACTTCCAAGTTGAAGGGAGCAAGATGAGCAAGAGCAAGGGCAACGTGATAACAGTGCCTATCATGCTCGAGATAATGAGGCCGCAGGAGCTGAAGTTCTGGATGTACTTTGGGAAAATAAAGAAAGCGCGAGAAATCAATTTTGCCCAGATGCCGATACAGGTCTCCGAGGAGTTCGACAAAGCCGAGAGGATTTATTTCGGCGAGAAAAGCGGGAATGAGAAGGATGACGCTAACTATAAGAGAGCCTATGAGATGTCCGTCCTAAAGATGCCAAAAAGGGCAGTTCAGGCACCTTTCACGTTTTGCGCTGATATCGTCCAATATTCAAGAGGGAATGAGATAGAGGCTCTTAAGAAGACCGGCCATATCCCGAAAGATATTACACCCGAAGAAAGAAAACAAATAGAGATGAGGCTCGAAAACTGCAGGAACTGGCTGAAAGAATACGCGCCAGACCAGTTCAAGCTCGAAATATTGAAGAAGATGCCTGATGCCATCGTGAATCCTGTCGTTAAGGAACTGTTTGATTCCATAGCCAGCAAAGTAGATCTGCCTGGCGAGGAGCTGCAACAGTTGATCTATACCAAAGCCAAGGAGAAGGGCATACCTTTGCAGGAAGTGTTCTCCTCTGCTTATCGCCTGTTTTTGGGAAAGGAGACCGGTCCTAGACTCGGACCTTTCCTAGCCAGCCTTGATAAAGAATTTGCCGCCAAAAGACTGAGGATGCAGGGATAGTTAACTCGTTCTTGTTAAAATTCGTTATGCGTCGTGAGAGGTTTTATATAGCAATTTCATTATAATCAATTTATGGTTATTGTTATAAAAATTGGTGGAAGTGTTCTAACTCCCAAACGCAGGGGGGAGTACAGATTGAACACCAGTTTGATAAGGAAGATTGCAAGAATTTTGTATGGAAAAAACATCGTGATTGTGCTTGGGGCGGGGTCGATAGGACATAAAATAACTAGAAAGGTTCTTGATTACGATAACAAGAAAAAAATGAAATTAGCTTTTTCTTATATTGATTTTGAGCGCATGGTTTTGGATATCTCTTGGTTGCTAGCAAAGGAAAAAATTCCGGTATTCGTGCTTAGGTGTTCTTCGTTATTTCAGAGTAAGATTAATAATATTGTGCTCAGTAAACGGCTGCGCCAGATAATGCAAGGGGGCTTTGTGCCAGTCTTATACGGCGATGTGCTCGTGAAAAGAGATTGCGCCCGTATAGTGTCTTCGGATGAAATAGCTGCAAAAATAGCCAATTTTTTGCATGCAACAAAGACAATTTTTCTCACTGATATGGATGGTCTCATGGATGAGCATGGGAAGCTGATTGGGAATGTTTCAAAAGTAGGCCTGAGAAAAATTATGACATGGAAAATCGAAGACACTTCAGGCGGAATGTCAAAAAAGATACGTGAAATTGAGAAAATTCATGGAGAAGTTTTCATATTGAATGGTTATCATCCCAAGAGGCTATTGGAGGTTCTGGTTGGGAAAAGAACGATTTGCACGCGCATCAGATAACTATCTTCTTCTGTTCCTTGAGTCTTATTCCCTCAAGAGTCGAATGTTTAAGGCGGATTCCTCTGAGCGCAATAATCCATTCCCAGTCGACCCTTGACTTCATCGGGATTGCTTTTATCGACAGATTAACTTCTTCTCCACTCTTTATTCTGAGCGGCTGCCTACACGGGAAAAATTCGTTCTTCCAGTGAGTTGGATTGCGAAGTGGGGAGTTTGAGAGTTTTAGTCTTGCAGAAAGTTTGGCATCAAAAAAACCGCAGAAGCCATGGAGGACGCAGTTTTTATTAAAAAGGAAATTCGCCTTTTTGTCAAAAAGTATCTTCCCACCGTGTTTCAGATCTATCGCGCCCATTTTCTTCGGTCTTGAAAGCAATTCAGGTCTATCGAAAAGGACCTGAAAAGTTGAATTTCTCGCTATCTCTCTCATGTAAGAAAAATCGAGACCGTACAAGTCATTCCAAAATGAGACGTTTGCGTATTTCTCCTCGGACTCTACCGGGGCGACAAACATTTCTATTTTAGAGGGTATCACTTTGCCGCCCTTTTTTAAATGCTTTGCTGAAAAATCTATAACCTCTTGGACCATATTCTCTTGCAATGCGAAATAACCTATGCATTCTGACACAATCACATCACATTTTTCTGGCAGGTTGCACTTGGAGGCATCCTTCTTTATGAACACTATTCTATTGGAGAGACCGTTTGCCTCCGCAATCTTCTTGGCAACCTCTATTATATCTGTCCTTTCTACCGCATAAACTCTTTTCGCACCCGCTTGGGCGGCAAACATGGCTAGTATTCCGGTCCCTGCCCCTATATCTGCGACCACGTCTCCCTTCTTGACCGTCTCGAATATGGCTTTCTTAAATGAATTCGTTCTTACTCTGTCGGAGAGCATCGATTTGTGGTGATTTATCCTCTCATAATCAAGATACATCTTCATGCTAGATCACTTATCCTTTCGCCAAGCCTTTCAGTCTCTTTAACAAAAAACATTGATTTGTTAATTTCTTTGCCATAATCACATTTGACGTTTGCTAGCGTCCATAAGAGCCAGCCCAGCCAGACCAGCACCAAATAGAGCGGCAATGCCTTCTTCTCCGTTCTTGACAGCGGATAGATGGCAGAGTACTCTTTCAAAAATTTCTCAGTATTATTCATGTTTGGTGAACATTTCTGTAAAAATGTGAGCAAATCGCCAAAATCAATCTTTTTGTAATCGAGACAGGTGAAATATATCAAAGTATTGGCCAGATCGCCGACTCGCGATTCCATTCTTATCTCATCAAAATCGAATAGATATGGTACTCCTTTCCTGAAAGTTATATTGAACTGATGGACATCTCCGTGTATTACGGAACAGGGCAACTGGTTCGAGAGACTAGTAAGTTTTAAAGTTGTTTCATCTATAATCCTACTCAGCTCTGAAAAATCATTTTTATTTAACTTTTTCTTTAATCTCTGAAAATTGCCAGAAACCCATTGCGCATAATCATCCTCCCTGGGAGCAGGTCCTTTGAATGAACCCATTATTTTATGGTATTCTGCTAGCATTCTGGCCACTTTAGCATCGTCTTGCTCAGTTCCCGTGTAGCGCTTACCATCTATGTATTCGTAAAGTCGATAGAGTAGATTGCCTTTTCGTTTGAATGTATCTCCCCTTTTATTTGTTATTATTCCCGCAGTTTTGAACCCCCTGTTTAAAAGATGCTGAACTATGTCGTACTCGTGAAAAAAAGATTCGGTGTTGGTCAGCAAAGGATTCTTCTCCTTCAGAAAGAACTTGCCTTTTTCAGACTCGATTATGTATGTCCTGTTTCTGGCACCGTTTTTGGCGGGCAAAATATTGAGTATCTTACCTAGGTCGTAATCTGACAGCACTTCAGCGATTTCTTTCATTGGACAACCTCTCCTTGACCGCAGCAACTATAATGGGGAGTGCTATCGTAGAATCGGATATAACGTTAACGCATTTAACATCTTTTCTCATCTTACCCCATGAAATCGCTTCTATTGGCGGCGCACCGCTTGATCCCCCCGGTTCCGGTCTATCCATGGTTATCTGAATCGCGTAGGAAGCACCACCTTTCGTAAATTGCAAGGCCTGCATTATCTGGTCCTTTGGGACACCGCCCCCTATCACGAAAGAACCTTTCTTTTTCGCGCTCTCCGCTATTTTAAACAAGTCAGCCAAATCTGCACAAGCATCCACGAAAATCCCGTCTTTCTTTAACGTGGAATGAATGATTGAAGCAATACCACAGTTTTCCATCGCGGGGCAGAATACAGGTATTTTTTCATCTGCGCAAGTCCTGAGGATGGATTCCTTATCTTTGACTACTCTGCCAAGTTCAAACCAGAATTCTTTAATGGTCATTTTTCGCGGTAGGTTATTCGTTATTGAATTTAAGAAATCTCCCAGTGGGGGATAAACATCGTTATGCAGGTATGAGTCGTATATTCTGTTAATGCCACTGTTGTTGAGCTCAATATCACTAACCTCAGCAGTCCCCTGATAATGATGGAAACCGATAGCCTCTATTAAATCGTGCGTGAGGTTTGCTCCAGTTGTCAGGAAAACATCGATCCAATGCTCGCGCAGCATATCTACGATTATTTTCTTCATTCCGCCAGGTACCATCGCCCCCGCAAGTCCAAGAAATACTTTGCAGTTTTTGTCTCTGATCATTTCTTCAAGAATATCTGCTGCCTTGCTTATTGTTCCGGCACCCATTACGCCAGAATTTTTAAATTGCAAAACTAATTCGTTAACAGACATTTTATTTTTTAGTTGAACGTGTTTGACTGGTTTCATAACTTTTGTTTGGGGAGTGGGTATATAAAAAGGTTATTAACTGTTTGTGGTTAAAATTCGTTATATGTCGTGAGAGGTTTTATATAGTGGTTCATTTTCAATAACTAATCAATTTGGGGTGTATCTATGGAGTTTACTGAATATATTAATCTTCACAAAGAGAAAGTATACAAAACAATAACGAGTTATATTCCAAATCGTGAACCTAAGGAACATTATTCATGGGTTAGGGACTATACAGACAGGCAGGGAAAGTATGGCAGACCGGGCTACCTTCTTTTATGGTGTGAATTATACGGCGGCAAGGTTGAAAATGCGATACTTCCAGCCGCAACGATGCAAGCCTCAGAAGATTGGGTTCTTACCCACGATGACTGGGAAGATGATAATATGGTAAGAAGAGGCAAACCAACCCTACATATTCTTGCGGGGGAGTACTTTGCGGTGAATGCTGGCGATGCAATGCACATGGTAAACTGGAAAATAGCGCATGACACTGCCTTGAAGCTAGGTACCACCATTGGAAACAGATTTTATGATAAATTTTATGACATACTCATCGTCACAGCAGAAGGCCAGTATTACGATATGAGGCTGACAAATGTGGTTAAGGATGTAAGAAACTTTACTTTAGAAGAGTATTATAAAGCGATAGCTGCAAAGGCAGGTTATTACTCGATTTATGGTCCTATGCAACTAGGTGCAATAGTAGCGGGGCAAAAGGATTCGGAGTTGGATAAAATACGCGAGTACGGTTACCCTCTTGGAGTTGCATTCCAAATGAAAGACGACATACTTGATTGCATTTCGGATGAGAAAACTTTGGGAAAAACCATCGGAACAGATGTTTATGAGGGAGTAAAGACAGCAATTCTTTGGCACTTCGTTCACAATGCTAACGAATCGGACCTAAAGAAGGTAGAGAAGATATACGCTAAGGAAAGGAAAGACAAGAGTCCAGAAGAGGTAAAATATGTGATAGACATGTTCAAGGAGTATAATAGCATTGATTTTGCAAGGCAGAAGATGGAAGAATTCGGCAATCTAGCTGTTGAGAAATTTGAACAAAACACAAAGCACATACCTGAAAGCAGCATAAAGGAGATAGCTAGGAATTCGGTTGGTTATGCAATAAAAAGGACCAAATAATATGCTAACTATCCTCAAGCTCGGCGGCAGCGTTATAACTGACAAGCAAAGCCAGACCCCTAAGGTCGATTTCTCCAATTTAGACAGATTGGCGGACGAGATAGCTAAAGCCAGGCCAGAACGGCTGATTTTTATGCACGGCGCCGGTTCTTATGGGCATGTGATAGTCAAAAAGACTGGGATAGGATCGGGCATAAAGAACAAGGAGCAGGTGCTGGCTTTCGCCGAGACGCAGAGGCTGCAGAACGAGCTCGACTCTATTGTTTGCAAAGCGCTTATAGAGAGAGGAGTGCCAGCCATCCCATGCCAAGCGTCCGCGAGCGCCGTGATGGAGAAGGGGCGATTGGTCAGTATGGATACAGCGACTATAAAGGGGATGTTGGATATCGGTCTTGTCCCTGTGTTCTATGGTGTTCCAGCCTACGATAGGGACCAAAAGTGCTCTATTCTTTCAGCAGACCAGATTGCATCTTACTTAGCGTTAAAATTAGGGGCTAAAAAGATAATCCACGGAACCAATGTCGACGGCGTCTTTACCGGCGACCCGAACAAGAATCCCAAGGCTAAACTGATTCCAGAGATAACTACCAAGAACTTCGACCAAATCAGGCAGTGGCTGACCGGCTCGACAGCGATAGATGTGACTGGTGGTATGTTCGGAAAGGTCAGAGAGTGCATGGATGTGGCTAAGTCGGGTGTTGAATCATTGCTAATCAACGCGCTCAAACCGGATTATGTCAGAAAGGCTTTAAGCGGAGAACGAGTAATTAGGACAGTGATCAGAGCGTGAGTTTTGCTGGAGCCAAGGAATTTGTGCGGAAGAAGTTTGAGAAAGAGAATAGAACGCAGGATCATGATTTTACTCACATATTACGGGTTCTAAAATATGCTGAAATGATAGGTAAAAAAGA
>Ga0315286_10007146_pt1 | contig 10895 bp, 10 predicted proteins | sample YL17G10_0_MG_FD_205038 | JGI IMG/M metagenome (GOLD analysis project Ga0315286, IMG submission 205038) | Sediment microbial communities from Yellowstone Lake, YNP, Wyoming, USA - YL17G10_0 | ecosystem: Environmental > Aquatic > Freshwater > Lake > Sediment | place: USA: Wyoming | collected...
AGGGGTCGTAGGGCTTTACTGGATTAAGGTCATGGTGATTACCTGCGCCATTGCCTTGCTTGCCCTGAGCTGGGACCTGTTGGCCTCGGTAGGATTGATCTCATTAGGTCAGGCCCTTTTCTTCGGAGTGGGGGCCTATCTCACAGGCTATTTAAACCAGCGGTTTGGATTACCTCCCTTCTTAACGATCCCCCTGGGTACGCTTGGAGGCGCCTTTATCAGCACCATTTTGCTCCTGCCGGTGCTGAGACTCAGAGGGGTTTACTTTGCCATTGTCACTCTTACCTTTCCTTTGCTGCTCACCCGTTTTATTGAGACGACCAAGATTCTTGGAGGGACAGAGGGAATGAGCGCCCTTTCGCCTCTTCCGAATCTATGGGTTGAGGTTTATTTGCCGGTGATTGCGCTGCTCATTGCCCTGTTCGTTTTTCGCCGATTAATCAATGAGGATTATGGACTGGTTCTCCAGGGGATACGGGATAATGACCGGGCCGTCATGAGCAGTGCCATCAATATTTACTGGTTCAAGATTCAGACGGTATTTCTCGCTGGTTTGGTTGGGGCCTTCTCTGGAGCGTTTATGACCCATTATTACCGCTTTGTTGGGATGCCTGCCTTTTCATCAGATTATTCGATCCTGCCCTTGACGGCCGCTGTTCTCGGTGGTGTAGGAACCTTTGCCGGTCCGACCCTGGGAGCCTTCATTCTCATTCCCCTTTCCGAGGTTCTCCGTGCCTTCGGGACATTGCGGGTGGTCTTCTATTCCGCCATTCTCATCATCTGTATTGTCGGATTGCCGGAGGGCGTGTTTCACTATATCCAGAGAAAGTATCACCAGTTCGAAAGAATGGTCAATGTGGAGTAACCCCCTCACCCTGCCCCTCTCCCGCAAGGGGAGAGGGAGAGGGAGGGGGTGAGGGTGAAATTAAGAAAGCGGGTATGGATAGAACTATTTTGGCCGTTGAAAAACTGTGTAAAAATTTTGGCGGCGTGGCGGCGATCGTGGACGTGAGCTTTCATTTGCGGGAAGGGGAGCTTCTCGGGGTGATCGGCCCAAACGGATCCGGAAAGACCACGCTGGTCAACCTCATGACCGGCTTTGTGCGGCCCGATTCCGGGAAAGTGACTTACCGGGGAACGGACATTACAGGCAAGATGCCTTATAAAATCGCGGATCTCGGGATCGCCCGCACCTTCCAGATGGTGAAGCCCTTTTATCAACTCTCCGCCTTCAAGAATCTGATTATTCCCCTCTATTCCTCCCGGGTTAAAAAATTGCTGGGAGGCCGCTATGGCGACCGGGACGCAGTTGCCATCGATCTCCTGGAGGATGTTGGCTTTGAGCGCGACTCCTTTGTGCCCTACAAGGTGGCTTCGAGCCTTCCCCACGGCTATCTCAAACGGCTTGAACTGGCGCGGTGCCTGGCTCTCCGCCCTGATCTGCTCATCCTGGACGAACTCTTTTCGGGGATGTCCATGTCGGAAGTGGCCAGCACGCTTCCCATCATCGAAAAGTTGAATCAGGAAGGACTCAGCATCATCATGATCGAACATCGATTGAAGGAGCTCTTCCGGATCTGCCACCGCGTCATGGTTCTGAACTTCGGGGAGAGAATCGTCGATGGTCCTCCCCGGGAAGTGATGGAAAATGACGCTGTGAAAAAGGCCTATCTCGGAAGTGAAGAAGAGGAATCGAATGCTTGAAGTGAAGAATCTGATGGTCTTTTTCGAAAATGCCCTGGCCATCAACGACCTCAGCCTGGAGGTGAAGAAGGGAGAAATCGTTGGGGTACTCGGGTCGAATAGCGCGGGAAAGACGACTCTGATGAATACCCTCTCGGGTCTGATGATCGATATCAAGAAGAAGGAAGATCGAAGAGGGGGCGAGAGAATTACCATCCTGGGTGAGATCAGATTCGATGGCGAAGATATTACGAATGCCAAACCGGACGTGAGGGTCAAAAAAGGGATTGTCCTGAGCCGCGAACGTCATCCGATCTTCCCTGAGAGCAGCGTCGAGGAAAATCTTAAGATTGCCGCTTATCTCCGAAAGGATTCCGGGGTCAAGAAGAGCTTCGAATCTGTTTATGACACCTTTCTTCACCTGAGAAAAATCAATAAGAGAAAGGCGGGTTTTTGCAGCGGAGGGGAGCAGCAGATGCTTTCCATCGGCATGGCCTTAATGACCCGGCCACGCCTCCTTCTGATGGATGAACCCCTCCTTGGTCTTTCTCCCCTGCTTCAGAAAGACCTGACCCGGGCGATCAAGCAGATTCGAGGGGAGGGCGTGACCCTCCTGGTTACGGAACAATTTGCACGGCCCCTTCTGCCCATCATTGACCGGGGCTATGTGATCGAGAACGGAATCCTCGTTCTCTTCGGGACGGGAAAGGAACTGATGGACAACCCGGAGGTGAAGGCTGCTTATTTTGGAGTATAACGGGTTGCTGAAAAATGACCATCTGCTGCGTTTCCCTCATCCTTCGTCGTTGCGGCGTACACCAAGGTACGCCTTACTCTTCAGGATTTCGGGGGCCTTGCATCTGGCCATTTTTGAGCAACCCGGAAGCTTTTTTTTCATACTGAACCACCTATGGAACTTTTTTCAGGGTTCTTCTAGGATATGGGTTTAAGAGGAGTTAGCTTAAGGCAGCCATGGGAATTCCTTCTTCCACGATTTATGAGCAGTTTGATAAGGTCTGCCGGGATTTCCCTGACAAACCAGCCCTCGTCTATTTGGGCATGAAGTACAATTATTCCCAATTACACGAGGCGACGGAAAACCTGGCTGGAAGTTTACACCGATTGGGTGTCTCCAAAGGCGATAAGGCCGTCCTCTACCTGTCGAATTGTCCGCAGTGGGTCATCGCCTGGTTTGCCCTGCTCCGCATAGGGGCGATTGCCATTCCCATCTCTCCCATCTACACCCCCCTTGATCTCAAATACATGGCCAACGACAGCGGGGCAGAGACGATCTTCTGTCTCGACACAAACTTCGGCTATGTCACCCAGGTTCTTCCTGAGACCGGGCTGAAACGAGTGGTCGTCACCAATATCGCCGATCCCCTTCCCTGGTGGAAGAAATGGATGGGGATCGCTTTCAATAAGATCCCCAGTGGGAGCTTTCACTCAGGAGACACTATCTTCACTTTTAAGACACTGGTCGAACGTGGGAGGGGCGCTTCTCTGCCTCCTTTCCATGGAGGCCCGGAAGAAATGTTTGAGATGCTTTACACCGGTGGCACAACAGGGGTTCCCAAAGGGGTTCCCTATTCAAACATCCTCTTCCTCGAAAGCGCGGCTGAGCAGAGGGCATCGAGTGAACGCTTTATCCCCAAGGGAAATGATATCCTCATCCAAGGAGGTCCGCTTTTTCATATCCTGGGTCAACAGGTGGGATTGGGAGGAATCCTTTCCGGCGACACCCTGGTGTTGCTCCCCAAGGTCAACCTTGACGGGCTATTTGATCACATCGAACGATACCAGGTGCTAACCTTCTTTGGTGTCCCTGCCATCTATCGCATGATTCTTGACCACGACCGGCTGGACTCCTACGATTTAAGTTCCCTTAGATACTGTTTCTCCGGAGGGGATGTCATGCCTCAGGAGGTGGCTGAACGGTGGCTCAAGAGGTTTGGGAAACCCGTCTATCAGGGCTATGGGGCCACAGAGACCTGCGGTCGGGTTTCTCTTACCCCCATGGGGGAGAATCCTCCCGGCGGAACTGCAGGCAGGGTGACAGCCCTTCAGAAGGTCAAACTCGTGGACCCGGATACCCTTGAACCCGTCCCTCCAGGCGAACCCGGGGAACTGCTCGTTTCCTCGGATCATATGGTTACGGCTTACTGGAACAAGCCCGAAGAAACAGCGGATTGCTTTGTCGGGATCGAGGGCAGGCTCTGGTACAGGACCCGCGACATCGTCCGCATTGATGAAAACGGATGGCTTTTCTTTCTGGATCGGTCTGTGGATACAATCAAGCACAAAGGCTACCGGGTGGCAGCCTCAGAAATAGAATCTGTGCTTCAGGAACATCACGCTGTGGTTGCTTCCTGCGTTGTGGGCATTCCGGATGAGAAGGTGGGGGAGAGGATCAAGGCCTTTGTCGTCCTCAAATCGGATATCAAAGGTGTGAGCGCCTACGAGCTCATGAAATGGTGCCGCGAAAGGCTCAGTTCCTATAAGGTTCCGCAATACATCGAATTCCGCGACATGCTTCCGAAGTCAAAAGTGGGGAAACTGCTCCGACGTGAATTAAGAGCCGAGGAAAGAAAGCGTTTCGAAAAAACCTGAGACTCGCCTCTCCCTCGATGTCCTGAAGTCGGAACTCGGCCCGGCGTGCGGGAATTACAGTACTGAGGACGACTACCAGGAAAGCATTCTAAAGCCCGCCTTGCTTCCAGTTTTTCAATCGGTGTGATGTTGCAGGTTAGGTAACAAAGGGAGAACCTCACTCCCCAATGGGGGGATGTTCGTGCAGAGCGAACTTGATTTGGAAGACCTTTTCGAAGCGGGTGAGGAAGATATAGACCCATATCCTCGTTCCAAAACCGCTGAGACTCTTTATCCAGGACAACAATAGAATTCCGTTAACTTGCCTTTGTACCTCATTTGTGCTACATTATTTAACAAGAAAAAGGGGGTGATAGATGAACAAAACAGCAACCGTAAGGGCACGCATTGAGCCTAATCTGAAGAGGAAAGCAGAATCTCTCTTGAACGAATTAGGCCTATCCAGCAGCCAGGCCATAACCCTATTTTATCGTCAGGTCACACTACGAAAAGGCCTTCCGTTCGACATAGTCATTCCCAATTCGACCACCCGGAGGACTTTCGAGGACACCGACGCGGGGAGGGGCTTGGTTGTATGCAACGATGCCGACGACATGTTCAGAAAGTTGGGCATCTGATGCACACACCGGTCTACACTCGGCAGTTTGAAAGAGACGCCAGGCGAGAGAAAAAGCGTGGGAAGAATCTGGAAAAACTAAAAATTATTGTTCGCACTTTGATCGAAGGCAAGAGGCTCGACACTTTGCACAGAAACCATTCGCTGATTGGAAACTATGCGGGTCGCAGAGAGTGCCACATCGAGGCCGACTGGTTGCTCATTTACAAGATCGAGAAGGGGAAGATCATCTTTGAAAGAACAGGTTCCCATTCCGATCTGTTCAAAAAGTAGACAGGCGATCAAACAGTATTATCCACCATTCCGTTCGGACAAAAGGGACGTTGGGTCTAAAACAACTTAAGCTATTTTGTTAAGTTTGGTGCTTCGTCGGAAACGGCCAACCGATTCACTACAGAAGTCGCCACCCCATGAAGCAAAGGGAGTCGGGTTTTGCGATAACGTATTTTCGATTTTGTGCGAGTCATTTTGACGGAAGAATATCGACCCCATAGGGTTCTAAGCCACCGGGATGGTGGGTGGCATAGTTTTTCAGAATCGGTTGACTTATTCTCTCTCTTTTTGTAGACTTATTTCTGCCTCTCTGGAGGGGTAAGAGGGTGTCACAGATCAGAACACATTTCTTTAACCGGTGAACGATGACACGGAATGCTTGGTTTTTTACACGCGGAGTGATTATTCTTGCCTTTGGAGCCCTGGCATTTTTTTCTCTTGAGTTAGTCCTTGAATGGAATTACCCGCTGAGCGGTCTGACACACTTTGATGTGGAGGAGGCCCGCAACTTAATCGTCCTCCTCAATAAGGCGCTGAACCAGTCTATGGCAGTCGTTTTCATCGCCGTGGGCATCGCTGTGCCACTCACCGCTAATATCTATTCCCTCAAGTTTCTGGAATTCTTTATCAAAAATCCTGTCAATGCCATCGTTCTCGTTTTCGTGGTCTTCGCCAATTTGAACTGTGCCTGGATAGGCTACACCATGAAAAACGATTACATTCCCACGCAGCAGCTCAATATCGTATTCATCCTCACCATCGTTTGCCTGGTCTTGATCTTTCCTTATTTAAATTATATCTTCCGCTTCTTGCATCCGAATACCTTACTCAACCTGTTGGAAGAGGAAATAAACGATAGCCTCCGGAGAGCCCGTCGCCTGCCAGACGCTTCAGCCATCCAGAGACGGGTAGCTGAAACCCTTGAACACGTTGCGGACATCGCCATTCGCTCCTTGGACCGATCAGATCGCAACACAGCGATTCAAAGCATCTTAACCCTCGAACGGGCAGCAAGGAATTATTGGGCCATCAAAGAAAAACTTTCTCCCCCCTGGTTCGAAGCGAAACAGGATCTCTTTTTGGGTTTTCCTCTCCAGATGGTAGAGGAAGTGACAATGAATCGCGACTGGGTAGAGATGAAGCTTTACTACCAGCTTTTGGAAGTTTTACGGGCGGCCTGCCCTCGGATGCCGGAACTGACCAGCACCGTTTCTAAGAGCCTGTGCCGTCTTGCTCTAAGAGACCCGTCCCGTGAAGACAGGGTTCTGCGCGAGCTTGCCATCGACCATTTCAATACCTTTCTCAGGCTGGCCATCAATCGCAAGGACGTCCGGTCCCTTTTCATCATCTTCGACCAGTACCGGACTTTTGCAGAGGCCTTGAATGAATCACACCCACAAGAGGCTTTAGAGATCGCCTATTACTTTGAATACTACGGACAGGCGGCCAGGGAAGGGCAGTTGCCTTTTGTGGTGGAGACAGTGGCCCACGATCTGGGATACCTCGTGCGGCGGGCTTGGGAAACCGGAGCCGCGAACAAAGAAAAGTTGTTAGAACGCTTCTTGCATCTTGACCGTCAAGCGGTCTCCTCCTTGCCGGGCGTTCTCAAGGCGCAGGCCTTGCTCGCCGGTTATTTTTTGCTTTCCGGCCAAACCGACCCCGTCGTTCAGATCCGAAATAATTTCCAGAACCTCGATCCCACATTGATTGCTTCCCTGAAAGAGGATGTGATTCATGTCAAACGACGCAATTATTGGGAGATTGGCGAGCGGCGAATGAATATCGACTACGTTCCCGAACCTCAGAGGGAAAAAGTCGAAGAGTTTTTCGAGAGCCTCCAGCTTAAAGAAAGAGCCTGAATGAACAGGAATCTGGAATCAGGTGGATCGTGTTAAATCTTTTACTGGCGGTGCCGTAGGCAGGAAGTGTTAAACAGCTTAGCTGTGTTTCCCCCCGTGTTTCTCGGTAGGGTGAAAAACTCCATTGAGGTGGACAAAAGATTGCAGCTCCCGCCAACAGACAAGAAGATTTATGCCTGGCGGTTCGAGTCGATTTGAGGGAGGGGAAGGCTAAAGGCGATGAGAGTGGCCAGTATGGGCAGACCCGCCGTGATCCATAGGATTATCCCAAGGCCGTAATAATCAGCGAGTTTTCCGAGGAGAGGAACAACCATTCCCCCTGCGCTAATTGTCAGTCCGAGAGTGATCCCCGAAGCAAAAGCAATGCGTCGGGGTAAATATCTCTGGCCCAATACCACAACCGGGCTGTAGGATGCGGCCATGGTCAGACCGATAGGAACCAGAAGCAGGGTGGAGAGAGTCACATCGTGGCTCATTGCAAAGAAGAACAAGGCCGGGATCAGCGCCCCATAACTCACCTTGATCACATTACGATCCCCATAGTGATCCGCCAGCTTCCCTCCTAATAACGCTCCAACCACCCCCGTACCCAAAAGGATTGTTAAAGCAGTACCACCGGAAGCCTTTGACTGTTTAAGGACGTATATCCAATAAAGGGGAATGAACGTATTCAAAGTGTAAAAAATAATGGAGCGACAGATGACGACGCCCGTCAGGCGCCTGAAGGGACCCCATTCGTCGGCCAACGAGAGATTCAAAGCCTTCCCTGTGCTGGGGTGGACGGAAAAGGAAGAGAGAGCGGAGAGCTGGCCGATCAAAAGGAGGGCCATGAGGGTCGCGGGAAAGGCGAGAATCAGGGTACCCTTCAGTCCCCACTGGAGGAGGCAAGTCGTAATAAGGATCGGCCCTAAGGCAATGCCCATGGTGCCTCCGACACCAAACACACTGATCCCCAAGGCCTTCTTTTCTCCCGCCACGAAATTTGTCAGACGTGCTCCCTCGGGATGGTATGCGGCGATCCCGATTCCAGCCAGAGCTGCCGCAGTGAACGCCAGCCAATAGTTGGATGCAAAACCAATCAGCGCGAGTCCAACCCCGGCCAAGAAGACACCAATGGGTATGAGCCAGGGTTTGGACAAGCGGTCGGAATAGAGACCAAACAGCGGCTGGGCAACAGAAGAGGTCATATTGGCGGCAAACACGAGGCCTGCCGCCGCCCCGTAGCTGAGTTTATGCTCCGAAATCAGAAAAGGAAGGAGCGCCGGCAATGCCCCCTGGTTTATATCCGTCACCAGATGGCCGGCTGTCAGCAGGCTCAAGTATCGATAGTTCATAGGTGGATTAGCGTATGTTTTCTGCGGATCGGAGTCTCACCAGAAGTCTCGGCTGTAACTCAAATATACCTGCTATATTTTAAATGTCAAGTCGAGCTATCACCATTTTACCTTTAGTTCTTGCCAGGAACCCGACTATGGGTGACGAGCAGCACGCCGATAAATATGAGGAGACCCCCGAGGATCTGGTATAATCTGAGACGTTCATCCAGAAAGAGAATGGACATGACCGTGGTATGAATGGGTATCAGATAGAGAAAGATCGCAACCTGGGAGTTGACATGCCATGGATTATGGAGTAACGTTGCGGTCCCACTTGGGCATTGCAGGCAGGATATCTTTTTTGAAAGATGGTGCCGCAACCATTAGGTTGCGTGGTTTAGGGGTTTATCCTCCACCTTTTTCGCAGGCTGAAGCCTGCGGCTACACCATCCCTACTTCATTCCCCCCTTTGTCTTCTCTTTAAGAACGGGCAGGATATTGTGGAAATCGTCGACGATGCCGTAATGGGCCACCGCGAAGATGGGAGCCCGGGGGTCCTTGTTGATTGCTATGATCGTATCAGAACCCTGCATGGCTGTGACGTGTTGAAAGGCTCCACTGATTCCGATGGCGATATAGACCTTCGGTTTTACGCTCTTTCCGGAGATACCCACCTGACGCTCTTTAGGCAGCCAGTTACGGTCGACCACTGGACGGGAACAGGCAAGGACCCCCCCCAGATTCTTGGCTACCTCCTCTGCAAGAGGGATGTTCTCAGGTCCACCAATGCCCTGGCCAACCGAGACAATGATTTCTGCCTGAGTGATGTCTTCTCCGGTAAGCGGAGCTTCAAAGTATTCGACAAACTTTTTTGCATCCATGGCTTCACTGAGCGGAGAGGGTTCAATAATGATCCCCCCCTTTTCAAAAGGCACCTTGGCAGGGAAGGTTCCAGGACGAATCGTGGCCAGAGATCCCGGAGATTCTCTTAAGGATACATTGGCCTGCACCTTTCCTCCATAGATGGATCGGGTGGCTTTCAACTGTTTCCCTTCCGAGGAGAGCCCGATGCAGTCTGTTACAAGGGGCAAGCCAAGTTCGGCTGAAAGGCCTGGGGCCAGGTCCATGCCGAAGGCTGTGTGTCCAATCAGTGTAAGAAAGGGTTGATATTTTGCGTAAAGGGTAGAGAGGACCTTTTGATAAGGAAGAGAATTGAAGTGTTGAAGCTTTTCATCCTCGACCACTAAGACCCTGGGTGCCCTGGAAGCCAATTCCTCAGCATCCGCTTTAACGCCATGGCCCAGCAAGACAGCCGTTAGAGAGGCCCCTTGTTCCGCAGCTATTTTTTCTCCGACCCCCAGCATCTCGTAGGTGATGTCTCGGATCTTACCCTGACGGTGCTCCACCAATACAAAAATGTCTCCCATCCCTTTCCCTCCCCAAAGAAGTGCTAAAGTGAACTAAAATGACTAAAGTGCCTTAATAAAAAGGGTTTATCCTTTCTTTTTCTTGATGATCTCGGTCAATTGCACTACCACATCCTCAGGGCTTCCTTTTAGCATCTCTGCCATCTTTCCAGATGGAGGGAAGAAGACCTGGTCCGTGGTCACATCGAGCGGCTCTCTTTCAATGAACCCCATCTCCTCAAGGGTGGTTTCTTTCATCTCTTTGTCCTCAGCCTCCATAATCGCCGAAAGAGAGACATACTTAGGTTCATTGATTCCTGTCTGGATTGTCAAAACAGCAGGGAGTTTGAGTTCAACGACTTCTTCGATTCCCCCCTCCAATTCCCTTTTTACAAGGGCCTTCTCTCCGTTAATCTCAATACGGTTGACGATGGCCGCATGGACAATTCCTAACCTCTGGGCTAAGGTAACCCCCACTTGTCCCCATCCATCGTCTTCGGCCTGAACGCCTGTCAGGATCAGATCGAAAGGCTCGTTCTTGATGGCTTGATAAAGAATCTTGGAAATCAAATTTGCATCGGCGATTTCCGGTCCCTCGATCCTCAGGGCTTTATCAGCGCCCATGGCCAGACATCTTGTCAGCGCCTCTTTTGACTCTTCAGGGCCAATGGTGAGGACGGTCACCGTGCCGTTATGTTTGTCTTTTAAAAGGGCTGCCTCTCGAACGGCGTAAGCATCCCAATCATTAAGGGTGAAGACCAGATTGTCCTTCTTAATTTCCTTGCCGTCCTTCTCGATGAAGATATCGGCCTCGGCAGTCTTTGGAATCCTTTTGACACAAACGATGATGTTCATACGAGCCCTCCGTGAACCGCCAGAGTTCCCCCTCACCCTTTTCCCTCTCCCCCGTGGGGAGAGGGTAGGGGTGAGGGGTCATTAGTCCTTGGAATTTATTTGGTCCCGCCCTGGCGGGATTGGAATTTGGGTATTGGTCATTGTATCATCCATGGCTTCTGCAACCAGTTCTGAGATGTCTTTTACCATAATCTCGTTGGCTCGTCCAGAGATTTTAACCGCATCCTCAAAGGTTAAAAGGCAGAAAGGACAGGATGTGGAAATGACGCTGGCTCCC
>Ga0315286_10007147_pt1 | contig 10894 bp, 8 predicted proteins | sample YL17G10_0_MG_FD_205038 | JGI IMG/M metagenome (GOLD analysis project Ga0315286, IMG submission 205038) | Sediment microbial communities from Yellowstone Lake, YNP, Wyoming, USA - YL17G10_0 | ecosystem: Environmental > Aquatic > Freshwater > Lake > Sediment | place: USA: Wyoming | collected...
AAGCGCAAGTACCTCTTAAACCACGGATCAAGGCGAAGGAGAAAATCCCTCATGGAACCTCCTGATTCTCTTCCAGGTGGAATGAATAGATCTCTGACGGGAGCCGAAAGAGGTTGCTCCCGTCAGAGGCTTTTTTCTTACTTCAGGGCCCTGATCTTACTGATGAAGTCTTCTGGCACGTAACCTTCCTTTACGAGTTTTGCAATGGTGGCCGCGCCGCGTTCACGCCATGGCCCAAGGGGCGGCTCAAGGATCCTCACCCCATATTCTTCGATCGCCCTCTTTTTCTTCTCAGAAAAGTTTCTCTTAGTCGTTTCAACAAAGACTTTTCCAGCATTCTCCATTGCCTTCTGCAGAATGTTTTTTTGTTCGGAAGTAAGACTATCGTACTTCTTCTTGTTCATCATAATGTTATTGATCTGGTTGTATTCATCCGTCAGAGTCCAGAACTTTCCGACTTCAACGCTCTTCTGATCTACGGCGGTCCCGATGGTTTCCGGGCCACCTTCGACGATTCCCTGCTTAAATGACAAGTAAAACTCGGGCCGGGAAATGACGATGGTATTGGCTCCAAACCCTTTCCACGTCTCGATGGCGGTCTTTGATTCCCAGAGCCGAAGTTTCAGTCCCTCCATCTCCTTGGGCGTAGAGACGGGCCGGACCGAGATGAATCCCCGCGGGTCGCAGACCATCCAGGTCCATTCCTTATCGAGGAGCACCGCCCCCAAGCTTTCAAGACGGTCCACGGCGGGTTTCCACAGGTTGCTCTTATGAAACTTCTGAAGATCCTCAAGGGTCACGAACAGGTAAGGCAGAGGGAGAGCTTTCGCCTCCTCAATGAAGGTCGTCAAAAATTCGGAAAGAACCAGATGCATATCCTGTGCGCCGTTCATGGTATTGGTTATCTGTGTCGGGATAGAGCCAAGCTTTCCCGCATGAAACACATTGACCTGCATGCTGCCACCGCTCAGCCGGTCGACCTCCTTGGCGAATGCTTCACAACCAACCCCGTTATGACCCCCCGGGTTATCCACATGTCCAAGACTAAAGACGATTGGAGCACCCAGGGTTGCTCCCGCAGAGATCATCATGCCTGTGACCACAAGAATGAACAAACCCATTTTCCGTAAAGTAAACATAGTAACCTCCCTTCTTTTTGCTTTGGCAGAATCGTATTCAGTTGAGATGGATCTAAGACTCCTCCCGAGCCACCAAACCAGAGTCCCTGAAACAAACAGATCTTTCGAAACATCCTCACCTCCCTTCCGAGTGTTTCCCTGAAATCATGCGTACAGTCTGATGTTTCTATGCCTCAAGGGGGTAACCCCCAATCCTAGTCCCCCGATCGTAACGGGAAAGAGAAGAAACGCTTAAAGGTGGGTCAATTATTTTTGTCCTTCTATAGTAACACAAGATTCGGCATGTTCAATGCCCGGCGGAGGGTCCACGGCCAGCAAGCTCTCCCCTCAGCTTCGCCGTTGCATCGATGTCTATGGCCATCGACCTTGGATCAATCACCACACCATATTTTAATCGAGCAGTCTCTGCACTCACCTTCTCCTCCACCACATCTTTAAGCACGCTCTCCGGCTCGCGTTCAAGGGGGGGAGCAGAGCCACCCCCCCGGCTGAAATCAGGCAGAAAGCGTCCTCTATCCATCCGTCCCCAAAAGGACGATAAGGATGTCCCCTTGATGAGGCCTGAAATCTAAAGGCAGACCATCAGGTGTGTTCCTTCGGCGGAATAAGGTGGCCGCTATGTCAGCTGCCCTTGCCTCTGCCCGTCACGGGGATGATCCTTTCGATTTCGCCGTTTCGGACACCGTACATCTTATCATGCAGATTCACCACCAGGTTTGCGCTGTTGGGATAGATCTCCAGCCTGTCGCCAATCTTAAGATCCTTCTTTGCGTTCTCCAGATAATAAACCCACCCGGTCTCGGCTGCAAGCTTTGCAAGCCTCAGATCGCTGCGTCCCTTAACCTGGCCATAACTCGGTAGGTTCTTCCAGAAGTAGTCGGGCTTGTCGCGGTACTGGAACATGATTTCGGCGCCGAACGTCTTCCAGCCTGCGTCAACAACGACATGGGTTGTGTGCGATGTGCTCATGACACCGACTAAGACCGTCAGGGCAATTTCTTCGAATGTGTTTCCGCCGCCCGCCATGTACCGGAGATCGCCTATGGCACGATTGCCGGGATGAAGTTCCGTAACCTCGGGAAGTTTTCCTTCTTTGATAAGGCGGCAGGTGGCATAGTGGGTTGGCGAAGCTCCCACCGACACGTGGTTAATTTTGAAGCCTTCCTTCTTGAGCATCCTGGCCGTGTCGCAGACCTTGGTTCCGATCTCAAGCGCGCACGCGAGCAAGCCCTCCTCCGTCGGCTTGGCACCGACCTCGTGTGCGTAGATTCCGGCGACTTCTACACCGGACAACGCTCTGATTTTGTTCGCAAGATCCACTGCCGGCTGACCAGGAGGAACACCATAGCGGTCAATCCCCGTCTCCAGCTTGATGAGCACCGGCACCCTGCGACCCTGCATCTGCGCCACTTTCGAAATGGCCTCAGCCTGCTCAACCATATCCACCACGAACGAGAGCTTCAGGTTAGCTCTGGCGAGAAGTCTGGTGAGAATCTCGATCTTGGATTCGCCGTAGAAGGGATGGGCGACGAGGATATCTCTCACTCCCCCGTCTGCCATAACTTCGGCTTGTGCTAATGGGCCGACCTCGATGCCGGACGCGCCCGTTTTCAACTGCATCTTGGCAATTTCCAGCGATTCGTGAACCTTCGTATGAGGTCGGAATTTGATCCCAGCGTCGTCTGCAGCCTTCTGCATTGTCTGAAGGTTGCCCTCCAGCCGTTCCAGATCCACCAGCACAGCCGGGGTATCGATGTAGGGATAGATCACTTTCTTTGCCATAAAGGCACCTCCACTTTGGATGTTATTTGGGTGAGTTGAAATAAAACGGAGTTGAATGTCAAGAAAAAAACAAGAGATGGGGTACTTTTTTCGCCGTCCGTGGAAGAGCGTGACAAGAAGCTTTTACGTTGGAATCGTTGGAATAAGGTAAAATGACCGAACGGATCCCCTCTTCCGATAATGGGCTCTAATAGACTCATTCCAGCTATCTTATTCGAGCGAATTTTAGAACACGGGGGTAATCGTTTATCTCGGCGATATAAATATCCCCCTGGGAATCCACACAGATATCATGGCATGTCTCAAGTACACCTTTCCCCTCGCTCTTTCTGCCTTCCCACATCGAGGCAATCTCACCTTTTAAATCACAAATACTTACCCGGGATCTATCCTGAGGTCGGGCTATCGCTTGAACTTGGCTCTCTATAATATAGAGGAGATTATTTTTACGGTCTATAAAGATGCCTTGAGGATTCATAAAATCCGACCATACTTTCTGTAACGTGCCGTTTGAATCGAAAAGTTGTATGCGATCATTTTCACGATCGCATACATAGACTGTTCCATATTGATCAATATCCAAACTATGAGGCCATTGCAGCTGTCCAGCCCCGTGTCCCGGTCCACCCCATGTCTTTATCCATTTTCCGTCAGAAGAAAATTTGTGTATAAAGAAGTTAGCATACCCATCAGAAGCAAACATCTCTCCTGTAGGCCCGACAACCAATTTTGTAGGCATACAGAATGGTTTGCCGACAAGGGGCGGTATCCCGACATACCTTTTCCCTAACATCCATTCAAGCTCTCCATTTGGCTTATGTTTTGTTACCGTATGCGTTTGGTAGTCAGTGAGATATACGGCATCATCCGACCCAATATAGATTCCATGAGCACCAGGAAACTGTCCTTCACCCCAGCAGGAAATAAACCTGCCTGATCTGTCAAATATTAGGACCGGATGGTTCCCCCTGCAAAAGATAAAAACACGATCTTTAGAATCAACGGCGACTCCGGCCGGCCCTGCCGGTATTCCTGATGATCCATCTCCCAATGTGAAGTTTTCAGGCATTTGAAGCCATCCTTCCACAAGTTCGTATCTGAAATCACCCTGTCCTAGAATCATAATAAAAATGTGCTCCTTTCAAATTGCTTCTCAAAATCCCGGATTGATCCCCCTCGCTGCCAAAAGGAGCAAGGCCGATGCTCCTATCAGTCGAAGGATGCTAAGGAAATGCTGGAACATGAGATAATGTGATGAGATAGTAAGAGTCGAGTAGACCGGTTTCTTCCAATACCATAGACAGTTACCCGCATGAATGCAACCAACTCCATCTACCTGCCGGATGCATCCAGCCTACAGTCCATACTGTCGTCGATAGATCTCGCCCAAGCCCAGCTGGTCAATTCGTGCGAGAGGGAGCAGAGCCGTCACTTGAACCACGCCTGGCAAGCGTCCGATCTCGATACCGCCCGTGATGGTAATCCTGTTCCGGATCTCCTCGGTGCTTGTCCCTGCCACTTTGGCCAACCTCTCTATGCCGTTGCTCACTGCGGCGGTCAGGTCAGCACCACTGCCTACTACCTGCACGGGGACCACTGTTCCCTGCAATTCGACCCCTAGCGCCTGCGCAAGTTGGCTGCCCTTGGCCAGTTCATCCTTTGAGTAAGGCCGCGCCAAGGGGGGTAGATCCTCTTTCCTGGGCAGAAGCATGGGGCCGTCGATGTCAAGACCCTTGATGAGGGATACCTGTAACACCACCTCGGCTGCCACGTCGGTGGTGTGACCCGCAACCTCACCGTCTCCCTGCATTGCATGGACATCTCCCACGTAGATCCCGGCGCCCGGCACCTTGACCGGACAAATTACCACGGTCCCCTCGCCAACCGAATCGACGTCCATGTGCCCATCGGTGCGTTGACCGAGCATCGCCTGTGGCAAACCCAAGTCATGGGGGGCATCCACTAGGAACTGCCCAAAGTCGCCCGCGTTGTGAGAGGAGGGCATTGTCACTGCGGGTAACGTTCCAATGTTGCCGATCATGGGCCGCACTCGAGTCAGAACTCCCACGAGGTCGGCCAGCGCCAGCACCAGCACAGAGTGTTGCTGCGAGGCAGGTGGCAGTCCGGAGTAGTCCTCACTGTTTAGGGCTATCCGCTCGGCTACCGCCTTATTGACCGTCAGCCCGATGGCTCGTCCCTCATCAAACACCATGGTGTAGCCGTTCGGTACGTTGAAGGGCAGCACCTCCGCATCGCATTCTTTGCACCGGATCGCCTGAAGGCCTGTTCCCTTAACATAGGACGGCGGGTTTTTCTTCCCGCAGCTGGGGCACACCGCCGCAACATAAGGATCCCCATGGCATCGGACAGGAATTCCTGTATCAGTCCCGGACGCCGTCGCTTTGGACCTTACCACCACCCGCCTGATTGTCAGTGCTACCGCATCACCCACCTGAGCTCCAGCCACAGCCACGGGCTGCGTAACCTCATGGCCGCTCTTCATCTCAGGGGTGATCATTGGGCCCCAACATCCGTTCGCCGTGGTGGCAATTAAAACCCCACCGTCGGCCACTGGTCCAAGCATCGGCACCTCTGGTCCTACAACGTCCGTGTAACTCTCTACCTTAAGTTCGGTGACTGCCTGCGCCTGCGCGGTCATAGCTTTACTCTCCTTTCCCCGTTACTCCACAGAGTAATAAGTTATTAAGTTATAATAATAAGATCTTGCCTTCGGGATGGATTGAATATACAAAAAAGAAAGTAGTATGTCAAGCAAAATTGTCTAAGGCGCTGCGCAAAAATAACTTACCAGTCTATGGCCAACCTATCCCAACGGTGGCGACCGTAAGATGGCCGAATTCCTCGGAGTTGACGTGCACACGGTGGCCCGGGGGCGCCGGGAACTTTTTGGCGAGCAGGTTCACCGCGAGAGGGTGCGCAAAGAGGGAGGCGGGCGTAAGGCTGCGGAAAAAAAACGCCGAAAGTGATCAAACGAATTGCGGATCTACTCAAACATGAAACGGCCGGAGACCCGATACATGGGTTGAAATGGACCCGCAAGACGACCCGGAAGGTTGCCCGACAACTCCGCCGGTTGAAAATCCTGATCAGCGCCAAAACGGTGGGGCGTCTGTTGAAAAAGACGGGCTTTTCGTTGCGCGTTAATCATAAAAAACTGGAATCTGGCAATAAGAACCCGCCCCCACGACGGATACGCAACCAGCAGTTTAAATACCCTGAATTCCGCCGATTTTTATACACTAGAATTTCAGGATTTTGCGATCTACGGCTTTCAGGATATCCTCTTGCTTCTTGGTCAAGGTGACGACTCGCGAGACCTTGAAGCCTTTCCTCTCGTCTCGTAGATACACCTTGTACATCGAATCCAATTCCAGCAACGCTTCTTCAGCCGTAGTCTTATGCTTTTGCAGTTTGTACTGGAGAAGCGACAGCAGTAGGTAGGCAAGATAGCAGATGAACACATGCGCCGTGACCCGGTTGTACAGCCAGTGGCGTATGGGGCGCAGACGGGTCACGCCTTTCAAGGTGCGAAAGGCCTTCTCTACCAGGTCTTTGTCGAAATAGAGGCGAACCATTTGATCGAGGGGCAGAAGAGTGGTTGAGAACAGGCAGAAATACCCGTCGAATTCTTCAGCTTCGGCCAGAACGTTCTTGCGCAATCCGCTACCGGCGGTGAAGTATTTCTCCATCCCCGCCTTGATTACTCTCCCTTGGCCCATCAGGTTGCGGGCCTGTTCAATTTCGTCGTAGCGCGATTCCCGCAATTCCCGCTGCTGCGGTTGGTTGTAACAGATCGCCAGCCATCCCGGTGTTTCGTCCATTCGATGTTCGATCACCACGCCATAAAAAATGTTCTTTCGCAGCCGAACCCGATTCTCCAACTGCACAAAATGATTACGTTCCGCCATCTCCCGCACGGTCTGAGCCAGTTGGCCTCGAATTGCCAAACCGCACAGGGTTTCCCATCCAATCGCCTGCGTCTGACGTATGTTTTCGGACGAAGCGATGCCCCGATCATAGATGACCAGCCCCTGGTGTATTTTGAATGGCCGCAGATCGGTGACGAAATCCTGAAACATTCTCGCGTCGTGAATGTTACCGTCCAATACCTTGTGACAGACCGGAATGCCCGAATCCTTGGTGACGGCCAGTCCCACCTGGATCAGTGGGCGCCCCTTTACGCCTTCCTTGTCGTGCCCCAGTTTGGCAAGACCGCAACGCTTGCCATAAAGATAGGTGTTGGTCACATCGTAGATGACGCCGGTCAGAGGTATCCCGTAGACCTCCACTACGCGCCTGAAAATCTGACGTTGCACCTCGGTGGCATCTATCGATTCCAGCGTATCCAGTGAATCCAGCAGCGCTTGTTCCGTAACCCCCTCGAGATTCAGGAGCCGGGATAGATCGGTCCTCTGGAACCAACGCTCCATCTGGTTAACGCTTCTGTAATCCAGACAGTGCGCGTAGACCAGCGAAAGAACTTCGCTCGCCCGTGAACCAAGCATGAAGGGCAGGTCGATCTGGTGGGCCAGATGGTTCAACACCAGCAAAGGCCCATACAGTTTGACCTCGTCCACCACGACATCCGACAGGGAAGAGGACAGAATGGTTCGTCCATCCGCCTCCTTGCCGATGTAGCGGATATGTTTTTGGACGCATTTGCCGTCCACCCAGCGGTTCTCGACCTCTGCCAGGTAGGTTTTACCATCCTTGCGGATTTTGCGGATGAAGGCAAAATAAAGGTGTCGCCTTCAAGCCACCATTATTGATTGAAACCAGAAAAAGAAGGTTGTTCTTGACTATGACACGCAGATAGTGGATAAAAAATCGTTGGAGTTCAGGTTATAGGTATCAGAAATAGGGGCTAAGATGTCATGTCGGTACACTTTCCATGCCTCAAATTGAGCCTCTGCCATCAGCTCTCCCGACGTACAGTATCGGTCAATAGGGATTCCTGCTATGACCGCTGCATGGTTGCCTATGTAGGGTGCTACGGGAACCACATCCGGTTCTTTCAAGCGTGCCGCTTGGCGTACTCTCTCTAAGCTACTTAACTCGGCCATTCCTTATTCCCTTAAACTTGGGGTGTCTATCTTGCTTCGTACGCCTTCGGGTTCGCGAAATCCTCTTCATCTCCGCTCTCAGATTGGCTGTCTTCTCCATGTCGACGTCCAGGTTCTTCCTGATCACGACCCCGTATACAGCCTTGGCCCGGCCCACCGTCACCTTCCCATTGAGGACATCATTTCGAACCCGTTCGGGGTCACGCTCAAGAGGGCTGCCCCATCCCCCGGCCCCGGCCGTCTGCAAACGAAGAATGTCCCCTTGTTTCATCTCGATTGTCTCCTTCCCGAGGTCCCGGCTCTTACCGTTTGAAGTAAGGGTCGTCCTGGAGAATTCCCCGGGCTTTCCACCCGACAGGCCAAAGGGCCGGGTGCGGGTCCGCTCGACCCGGATCTGGAGGGTTGCTGCCTCCGCCGTCAGTTCCCAGTCGCGGACCAAAGCGAGACTGCCTCTCTGTTTTCCGGCGCCTTCTGTATCAGGTACGTAGGCATACTGATTGTAACGGATCGGATAAAGTTCCTCATTGAGTTCGCAAGATTGATTCGCCCCATCAAGAAGAATGGGTGTGTTGTAATCAATTCCGTCCGCGTAAGGCCGCCCCCCCCAGCCGCCCCAGGCCGTTTCCACGAGAATCGATGAGATCCGTTTGCTATGATCATAAAAGCCCATGCAGAGGAGAAAATCGGAACCCATCTCACAGGCGGGTATCTTATGGGGCGCAATCTGGGCCTCTGCTCCCAGCATCGTATCGATGAGACGGGAGATGGTAGCCCCTCTGCCCGCAACCGCAGCAGGCAGGTTTGGATTGAGTAAACTCCCGGGGGGGACGATGATCTTCACGGCACGCCATACGCCGCTGTTACGGGGGATATCCGGGCTGATGAGACACCTGAGGGCAATAAAAACCATCCCCTTTGTCGTTGCCAATGGGTTATTCATCGCCCCTTTGATCTGGGGCGATGTTCCGGTAAAATCATAGGTGATCGAGTCTCCTTCCACCGTGATCTCGACATGGATGGGGACCAGGTCAGAGCCAAACCCATCGTCATCAAGGTAGTCCGTGAATCGATAGTTGCCATCCGGCAATGCCTTCAAGTCTTCCCTTGTCCTTCTTTCAGAATAGTCTAAGAGTTCTTCAATATATCTCTTTAACGTCTTCCACCCATATTCTTTCACCAACTCCAGAAATCGCATCTCTCCCGTATGACAGGCTGCGTGATGGGCTGCCAAGTCTCCAACCAAAACATGAGGGACCCGCGAATTTGCCTTGAGGATATCAAAAACGTCCTGATTGGGAAGGCCCTTACTGTAGAGTTTTACAGGCGGTACTCTCAAGCCTTCCTGGTAAATTTCCGTCGAGTCGCACGCACAGCTTCCCGCCACCCTACCGCCTACGTCAACCATATGTCCTCCGGAGACGGCCCAGGCAATAAGTTCCCTCTTCAGAAATATTGGCTTGGCCATATAGATATCGGGGAGATGGGATGCCTCCGAATAAGGGTCGTTGTCAAAGAAGGTGTCGCCAGGGTGGATCGAATTCCCATATTTTTTCCTTATAATTTCGATGATATATTTATAGGCAATCGAATGAAGCAGTGACCCTTCCCCCTCTAAGATGATATCCCCCCCTGCGTTACAAATACCGCACTGAAAGTCGAAGGCATCTCTTGCCAGGGGAGAGAAGGATGTCCGAACGACGGCCGTGGCCATTTCATCGACGAGGGAATACAGGAAGTTGTTGATCAGATGCATGGTAATAATATCAATGTCTGTTCCTTTGGCCATGTTAAGCCTCCTGACTTTCAAGATGGATGACCATACCCCCCACGCGGGTCCGTGCGATCTTAGAACCCGGCGGAACCACGATGGTCGTATCATAGGCATCTAACACCAACGGACCTCTCCTCGGACGCTGCCCAAGTTCCTCCGCTTTCAAAACCGGTGCATCAACGAATCCATACCCCTTTCCAAAATAACACTTCCTCGTCTGAGGGACCTCCTTGGCCCGAAGGCTCCTTGTAACTGTTTCGGCGACGAATGGCTTCTCGGCACGCATCTTAGCGACGATCCTCAAATTCATGACTTCCAAGGGGGCATCCGGAAAACTGTGGCCGAACGTCCTTTCGTGCTCGTCATCAAAGGCTGCGCGAAGAAGCGGGATCTCCTTTCGGCTCAGTTCTCCCACCGGGACAGGGATCGACAATTCTGAAGCCTGCTGGACATATCGGAGGTCCACATGTCGTTCAATCTGAACCGTTGCCTCCCCGTACCCCCATCTTCGTGAGGAGGCGAGAGCTTCCTTGGACATTCTTCGAAAGATACGATTCAATTCATTCAGGGTTGATTCATCCCAGAGATGACTGGAGGCCTGGACATCATAACGCTCAATATCCGCACACAGGAATCCAAAAGCGCTGAAGACTCCGCCATAAGGGGCGATGATGATTTCTCTTATGCCCAGTCCCCTCGCTACCTCTGCCCCATGGAGGGCGCCGGCCCCTCCGAAGATCAGCAAGACAAACTTACGCGGATCCCGGCCACGTTCCGAAGAGACTGCATTGATCGCCCGATTCATATTTGAGTTGGCTATCCGGTAGGCTCCATGGGCGGCTTCAATGGGATCCATTCCAAGAGGTTTAGCCACTTTTTCCTCAATCGCTCTATAGGCCTTCGCTGGATCGAGTTTGAAGTCTCCTCCGAGCAAATAGCGGGGATTAAGGTATCCCAGCACGACGTGGCAATCGGTTAAGGTAGGTTCTTCACCCCCCTGATCATAACAGGCTGGACCGGGGGATGCCCCGGCGCTTCTCGGCCCAACGTTGAGTAATCCCCCTTTATCCACCCAGACGATGCTTCCTCCTCCAGCGCCAATCTCTGCGATATCGATC
>Ga0315286_10007148_pt1 | contig 10894 bp, 9 predicted proteins | sample YL17G10_0_MG_FD_205038 | JGI IMG/M metagenome (GOLD analysis project Ga0315286, IMG submission 205038) | Sediment microbial communities from Yellowstone Lake, YNP, Wyoming, USA - YL17G10_0 | ecosystem: Environmental > Aquatic > Freshwater > Lake > Sediment | place: USA: Wyoming | collected...
CGGGCGTGGGGAAGCGCGCTGCGCTTCCCGTGGCGGCCGGCGGCGAGGAGGAACGACCCCATCGAAGCCGCCATCCCCATGCAGATCGTGTTCACGGGCGCCCGCAGGAACTGCATCGTGTCGTAGATCGCCATGCCGGCCGAGACGAGCCCGCCCGGCGAGTTGATGTACACGTAGATGTCTTTCTCGGGGTTGTCGGCCTCGAGGAAGAGCAGCTGCGCGATGATGATGTTCGAGACGTCGTCGTTGATCGGAACGCCGAGGAAGACGATCCGGTCCATCAGCAGGCGCGAGAAGATGTCGTAGGTGCGCTCGCCGCGGCTCGACCGCTCGATGATGTAGGGCGGATAGAGTGTGGACATGGCTCTCACGGGGTGCGTGGTCAGGCCCGGTCAGTGGGCCACGTGCGCGTCCTCGATCTCGCTCAGCGCGAGGAGGTGCGCGAACACTTTCTCTTCGGTGACGGACCGCTCCATCTCCCGCAGGCGTCCGGCCTTCTCGAGCGCGGCATAGACGGCGCCCGGTGCCTCGCCCCGGCGCTTGGCCATCTCGGCCACGCGCGCGTCCAGCTCGGCCTCGGTGCAGGCCAGCTTCTCCCGCTCGGCCACCGCGTCCAGGATGAGGTCGCGCCGCACGCCGGCCTCGATGACCGGCGCCATCTCGCCGACGAACCGCTGGAGCTGGTCCTCGGGGACGCCGTAGGCCTTGGCATACGCGAGCACCGCCCGGTCCCGGAGCGAGGGCGGCACCGCGACGTTGTTCGCCGCGGCGAGCTGCTCGACGAGCGCGGCGCGCAGCTCGGCGTCGCTCTCGCGCCGGCCCGCCTCCTCGAGGTCCGCCCGGACGGCGACCCGCAGGTCGGCGACGGTCTCGTAGTTGCCGGCCTCCCGGGCGAAGTCGTCGGTCAGCTCCGGGAGCGCCTGCCGCTTGACTTCGTGCAGCGTCACCTTGACCCGCCGCGTCTGCCCGCGCCGCGCCTCGTCCGGATGGTCGTCGGGGAAGCGGATCGAGCCCTCCCAGGTCCCGCCGGCGTCCATCGCCATCACCTGGTCCTCGAGCAGGGCGAGCGCCCGGCCCTGGCCCAGCACGAACCGCACCGGCTCCGGAGCGTCCTGCGACGCATCGTCCTCGAGATTCTCGACTGTCGCCTCGACGAGGTCTCCGGGCTTCGCCCGCTCGGCGATGGGGACCCACGGGGCCTTCTGCTCCCGCACGGCGAGCAGCTGGGCCTCGACCTGGTCGTCGGTGATCCGGTGGGCGTGCCGGCTCAACCGGAAACCGCCCAGGCGATCGAGGGTGATCTCGGGGCGTACGTCCACCTGCAGTTCGAAGCTGAGCGGCGCGCCCGCCTCGAACTTCAGGTTGCGGACCTGCGGGTCGCCGATGGGCTGGAGGGACTCCTGCGCGCGCGCCCGTTCCCACGTCTCGCGGATCAACTCCTCGAGGGCCGTCTGGCGGATCCCGTCGCCGAACCGCTTCCGGATGATGTCCTGCGGGACCTTCCCCTTCCGGAAGCCGGGCAGGCGCACCTGCTTGGCGTAGGTGCGGGCGGCGGCATCCTCCGCGCGCTGGACGCGCTCGGCGGGGACGGTGACGGCGAAGGTCCGGCTGGCGGCGTCCTTCGCGGCGACGGTGATGGAGATGTCAGGCGTGGTCATAGTGCGAAAGGGGGGATTCGAACCCCCACGGGTTGCCCCACGGGCTCCTAAGGCCCGCGCGTCTGCCGGTTCCGCCACTTTCGCGCAGTCTTGAAAGGTAACCGGCGGGAGCGGTCGCCGGAAACGCGGAGCGCCCGCCGGGGCGGGCGCTCGCGGATCGGAGCCAAGACCAGGCGGTCAGGGCCGCGCGCGGATCCGCACCACGCGCGTCTGGCGGAGTTGGGGGTTGGGATTGTAGACGCGCACCGAGACGACTTCCCCGCTCCGGACGCCGCGCAGCACGCGCTGGAACTCCTCGCGGGTGCGGACCCTGGTGTCGTTCACCGCGACGATGACCTCGGGGCCGCCCGCGTTCGGCGGCAGGAGCTTCCCGTAGGAGGGGCCGCCGTCCTCCACGTCCGTCACGACCAGTCCGACCTGGTCGTCGGTGAGGCGGGCCTGCCGGATGAAATCGGGCGAGGCGATATCGACCGCGATGCCCAGCTTCCCCGACGTTTCCGCCGGGGCGGCGCCGCCGCCGCTGTCGTTGGCCGCGACCTGCTCGTTGCCCGTCGGCGCCGCGATCAGGCGGACATCGTAGGTGTGCCGCTCGCCGCCGCGCCGCACGACCGTCACGTGGACGGTCTCGCCGGGGCGCCGGAAGCCGACCATCTGCTGGAGTTGCGCCACGTGGTCGATCGCCGAGTCGTTCAGCGCCACGATCACGTCGCCGGGCTGCAGGCCGGCCGTGCGGGCCGGCGAGTTCTTGCCGGAGAAGTCGTTCACCACCACGCCGCGGATCTGGCGCAGCCCGACGTAGTCGGCGTCCTCGGGCGAGATCTCGCGGATCCCGACACCGAGGATGGCGCGCTCGACGTGGCCGGTCGCGATAAGGTCGTTCATCACGCGGTGCGCGAGGTTGATCGGGATGGCGAAGCCGTAGCCCGAGTAGAGCCCGGTCTGCGAGGCGATCGCCGAGTTGATGCCGACGACCTCGCCGCGGACGTTCACCAACGGGCCGCCCGAGTTGCCGGGGTTGATGGCCGCGTCGGTCTGGATGAAGTCCTGGATCGCGTACTGCGCCTGCGGCTGGTCGCTGTCCACCAGGCCCTGCAGCGCCCGGCCCTTCGCACTGATGATCCCCGCGGTCACGGTGAACTGGAAGCCCAGCGGGTTGCCGATCGCCAGCGCCCACTCGCCCACCCGCGTCGCGTCGGAGTTGCCGAGGACGGCGGCGGGGAGGTGGTCGGCGTCGATCTTGATCACCGCCACGTCGGTCGCGGGGTCGCGGCCGACCACGCGGGCGTTGAACTCCCGGTTGTCGAGGAGCTTCACCACGACGCGGTCGGCGTCCGCCACGACGTGGTTGTTGGTGAGGATGTAGCCGTCGGCCGAGACGATGAACCCCGACCCGGAGCCCTCGCGGAAGCGCGGCTCCTGCTGCTGGAACTGGCGGAAGAAGTCCTGGAACTCCGGGGGCACGCCGCGCATCCGGGGCTGCGCCTGTACCCGCTCGCGCCGCTCCGCGCGGATGAAGACCACCGACTGCTTCACCGCCTCCGCCACGTCCACGAAGCTCGGCAGGGCCGTCCCGTCCTGGCCGCGCACGGCGGCCGTCTGCACCTGGAGGGGTGGCCGCAGCGGTGTCGCCTGCTCCGCGCGGCCGGGGCGCGGCAGGTCCAGGGCGGACGCGAAGGCGATGCCCAGACCGAACGCCACCACGGTGATGGCCGACAGTTTCACCAGACTACGACCGCGCGACGACATGGTGCTCCTCCGGATGGTGCGTTTCGACGGTGCTGATACCCCGGCGCCCGCCGGGGGTTCTACCCCTTCTTCTCCTGGTCGTCCACGATCTCGTAGTCGGCCTCGACGACGTCCTCGGGCTTCTTCGTCTCGCCGCCCGGGGCCGCGCCGCCGGCGGGTTGCTCGCCGCCCGCCTCGGACGAGGGCTGCGCCTGCTGGTAGAGCGACCGGCCGGCTTCGCTGTAGGCCGCCTGCAGGGCCTCCGACGCCTTCTTGATCTCGCCCGTTTCGCCGGCGCGCAGCGCCTTCTTCGCGCCGTCCACCGCCTCGTCGAGCCGCTGCTTCATCGCCGGATCGAGGCGGTCCGACCACTCCTTCGCGTTCTTCTCGACGTCGTACACCATCGCGTCGAGGCGGTTGCGCGTCTCGATCTCCTCCCGCCGCTTCTTGTCCTCGGCCGCGTGCGACTCGGCGTCCTTCACCATCCGATCGATCTCCTTGTCGCCCAGCCCCGAGGAGGCCTCGATGCGGATCTTCTGCTCCTTGCCCGTCGCCTTGTCCTTCGCCGAGACGTGCAGGATGCCGTTCGCGTCGATGTCGAACGTCACCTCGACCTGCGGCATGCCGCGCGGTGCCGGCGGGATACCCGTCAGCTGGAACTTGCCGATGGTGCGGTTGTCCCGCGCCATCTCGCGCTCGCCCTGCAGGACGTGGATCTCCACCGTGGTCTGGTTGTCGTCCGCCGTGGAGAAGACCTCCGACCGCTTGGTCGGGATCGTCGTGTTCCGGGGGATGAGCACCGTCGTCACGCCGCCCAGCGTCTCGATGCCGAGCGACAGCGGCGTCACGTCGAGGAGCAGGATGTCCTTCACCTCGCCCGCGAGCACGCCGCCCTGGATCGCGGCGCCGATGGCGACGACCTCGTCGGGGTTCACGCCCTTGTGCGGGTCCTTGCCGAAGAAGCTCTTGACGATCTCCTGGACCTTCGGCATCCGCGTCTGGCCGCCCACCAGGATGACCTCGTCGATCTCCGACGGCTTGAGGCCGGCGTCGGACAAGGCCCGCTCCATCGGCGGGATGGTCCGCTTCACCAGGTCGTCCACCAGCTGTTCGAGCTTGGCCCGCGTCAGCGTCAGGTTGAGGTGCTTGGGTCCCGACTGGTCCGCGGTGATGAACGGGAGGTTCAGCTCCGTCTGCATCACGGTGGACAGCTCGCACTTGGCCTTCTCCGCGGCCTCCTTGAGCCGCTGGAGCGCCATCGGGTCCTTCGAGAGGTCGATGCCCTGGTCGCGCCGGAACTCGCCCACCAGCCAGTCGATGACGCGCTGGTCGAAGTCGTCGCCGCCCAGGTGCGTGTCGCCGTTGGTGCTCTTCACCTCGAAGACGCCCTCGGCGAGCTCGAGCACCGAGATGTCGTAGGTGCCGCCCCCCAGGTCGAACACCGCGACCTTGTGCTCCTTCTTCTTGTCCATCCCGTACGCGAGCGCGGAGGCCGTCGGCTCGTTGATGATCCGGACCACGTCGAGGCCCGCGATCTTCCCGGCGTCCTTCGTTGCCTGGCGCTGCGAATCGTTGAAGTAGGCGGGGACGGTGATGACCGCCTTCTCCACCTTGTGGCCGAGGTAGTCCTCGGCGGTCTGCTTCATCTTCTGGAGCACCATCGCCGAGATCTCCGGCGGCGAGTAGCGCTTTCCCGAGATCTCGACCGATGCCATGTCCCCGCCGCCGGACGCCAACTTGTAGGGGACCTTCTTCGACTCCTCGGTCACCTCGGCCACGCGCCGGCCCATGAACCGCTTGATCGAGAAGACGGTGTTCATCGGGTTGGTGACGGCTTGCCGCTTGGCCACCTGCCCCACCAGGCGCTCACCGTCCTTCGTGAACGCCACGACGGACGGCGTGGTGCGACCGCCCTCGGCGTTCGGGATGACCACGGGATCGCCGCCTTCCATCACGGCCACCACGGAGTTCGTGGTCCCCAGGTCGATGCCGATGATCTTCTCCGCCATGGTCCTCTGCTCCGAGTGACAAGTGGTTGAGATGCGCTGCCGTAACCAATGGTCGCGAGGCAAGGGGCGTGCCGCCCAAACGCTGTCATTTCCTGCCAAAACGGCACAAGTTCAGGCCCTTGTGATGGCTAGGCCAGCGAGATTAGGTTCGGCGCGTGATTCCCTACCGCGACGAGAACACCACCGAGCGCACGGCCGTCATCACCTTGGCGGTCATAGGGTTGAATGTCGCCGTCTGGCTCCTGGTCCAAGGCGCCGGCGGCACCCGAGTGCTCCCCGATGGGAGCGTTGCGGGTCTGGCGGCCTCTGTCTGCAACCTGGGGCTGATTCCCGGGGAGCTGATGCTGAGGGTCCGGCCGGGAACGGGCTTCGAGATGGGCGGCGGCCTGTTCTGCGCGATGGACGAGGGTCGCCAGTGGAGCCACGTCGTCACGTCGATGTTCCTGCACGGCTCGTGGATGCACCTCATCTTCAACATGTGGTTCCTCTGGCTCTTCGGGAACAACGTGGAAGACTCGATGGGCCGCGGGCGGTTCGTGGTCTTCTACCTGCTCGCCGGGATCGGCGGGGCCGCGTTCCAGGTGGCCGCGAACCCGTCCTCGCCGGTGCCGATGGTGGGTGCCTCGGGCGCGATCAGCGGGGTGATGGGGGCGTACGTCGTGCTGTATCCGCGGGTGAAGGTCTACACGCTCGTGCCCATCGGCTTCTTCCTGACGACGATCGCGCTGCCGGCCTGGGCGATGCTTGGGTACTGGATCCTGCTGCAGGTGTTGCCGGTGCTCGTCGGCGCGGGCACGGAGGGGGGCACGGCGTTCTGGGCGCACATCGGCGGGTTCGTCGTGGGTGCGGCGGCGATCAAGCTGTTCGCGCGGCCCGACTACATCGCGCGCCGGCGCGAGCGCCTCTGGGTGCCACCGCGCCTCGGATGGCAGCGGTAGACTAGAACAGGCGTACCGGCGTGCCGGCGTAGCGGCGGACCGGCGGACGAGCGGACGCTAGGACGCCCGGGCCACCGTTGCGGACCGCGGCGCGAGCGCCGGCGCCCGGACGGCCACCTCGCGGTCGAGCAGCTCCTCCAGCAGGTCCGCTTTCCGCTTCGCGCCCCACAGCTCCAGCTTGAGGTCCGTGGTCACGAGCCGAGGCGTGACGTCCACCAGCAGCCGTCCGGGGAGGAGGCGGAGCCGGAGCGACTCCACCGCGGAGACGTGCCCGCGGTCGAGCCCGTCGGCGAGGCGCAGGATGGCGGCGATGCGGCGGACCCGGGCCCGTTCCTCCTGGGTCAGCTGCGCGAACTCGGGGTGCTTCTTGCTGGGCGGCGCCTTGCGGTGGTAGCGGCTGATCACGGCGAGCAGGAGGCGCTCGCGCGGCGGGAACGGCAGGGCGTCGGCGTGGGCGATGAGGTGGAAGCTGTGCTTGTGGTGCCCGCGGTACGACACCAACTGGCCGACGTCGTGCACGAGCGCGGCGGCCTCGAGCAGGGGCCAGTCCTCGCTCGTGCAGCCGAGGTGCTTGCCCAGGACCTGGAAGAGGCGCTCGGCGAGGCGCAGGACCTGCTCGACGTGGCGGCGGTCGGTGCGGCACCGCTCCGCGAAGCGGCGCAGCGCCTTGAGGCGGTCGGCCGGCCGCTCCGCCGGTGCGCTGGGGCGCGCGAGGTGGAGGAGGAGTCCCTCGCGGAGGCCGAACGCCGAGACGGTGAGCTGCGGGGTGGCGAAGTGCTCCATCACCTCCGCGGCGACGGCGAGGCCCGCCGGGATGATGTCGGCGCGCTCGCTGTTGAGCCCGTCCACCGCCCGCCGTTCCTCGACCGACTTCCCGCCGAGCCACTCGAGCACCCGCTGCATCTCGCCGAGCGTGATGGCGGTGCCGTGCACGGCGGGCGGCACCTTGCCGCGCTCGCGCCCGGCGAGGATGCGGGCCGCGTTGGTGAAGGTGCCGCCGGAGCCGAAGAGCTTCGCGCCGGCCCACTCCTTCGCGGGCACGGCCTGGCGGAGCCGCTGCCGCACGGCGCTGCGGATGCGACGGATGCCCGCCTCCATCCGGTCGGGGTTCGCGAGGTACTGCTCGGTGAGGCGCACCGCACCGAAGGGCAGCGAGAGGGCCTGGTCCACCAGCCCGGCGGCGGCGAGGATGAGCTCGAGGCTGCCGCCGCCGATGTCCATCACGACGGCCCGGCCGCGCACGACGGCGAAGTGCTCGCGCACGGAGAGGAAGGCGAGGCGGGCTTCGGTCTCGCCGTCGATGACCTCGAGCGGCACGCCCAGCTCGCGCTTCACCCGCTCGGCGAACTCCGCCCCGTTGGCGGCGTCACGGACGGCGGAGGTGGCGACGAGGGCGACGCGGGAGGCGCCGCGCCGCTCGGCCATCTGCAGCATCCGTCCGATGGCCTGCGCGGCGCGGTCCATCGCCTCGGCGGCGAGCATCCCGGTCGCCGAGAGGCCGCGGGCGAGGCGGGGCTGGTCCTTCAGGTCCTCGATGACGGTGAGGTGCCCGTCCTCCGCCCGCTCCGCGATCAGGCAGCGGACCGAGTTCGACCCGACGTCGATGGCGGCGAACCGCTCAGTCGCTGCCATCGCTCGGCGGCGCCAGCAGGCTGGGGTCCAGCGCCGCGGCGACGCCGCGCCGCAGATCCGCCTGGACCTCCTCGACGCTGCGCGAAGCGTCCACGGTGACGAAGCCGTACTCCGACGCCATCCGGTCGAACTCCTGGAGGATGAGCGACTGGTAGGCGCGGAACGACGAGTAGAGGTCCGGCGCCAGGCCGACGTCGCGGCCCGATTCCCAGTAGTCGAGCTCGCCGCCCCGGCGCAGCGTGCGCCGGATGAGCTCGTCGGGGTCGAGCCGGAGGAAGAAGACCTTGGTGGGGACGAGCGCGAAGCCGTAGAGTTTGGAGAGCCAGTCGCGGCTCAGGCCGCGCGCGGCGCCGCGGGCCATCGTGGTGTAGATGTAGCGGTCGGCCAGCACCACGAAGCCCGAGCGCATCCCCGGGATGATCTCGTGCTGGATGCGGTCGCCGAGGTCGGTGGCGTAGAAGAGCGCCATCGTGGTGCGGTCGAAGGAGTGCCCTTCCTTGGCCGACATGATGCCGCGGCGGGTCAGCGACGAGCGCACCAAGCCGGTAGAGAGCACGGCGAGGCCGTGGCCCTCGAGCCAGCCCTGGAGCAGCTCCATGTGCGTCGACCGGCCGACGCCGTCCGCGCCTTCGATGACGATGAGCGGGCCGGTGAGGTCGTGGACCTCGAGCTTGGCGAGGCCCGCGCCGTAGAAGGGGGCGTCCACGGTCACGCCCCCGCCGGCCGGGGCCGGACGCTGGAGGCACGGCGCAGCCCCTTGAGGAGCGGCTTGACGAGCTTCCGGACTTCGCGCTGCTGCTCGACGATGGACCGCGAGCCGTCGATCACGGTCAGGCCGAACTCGGTGGCGATATGGTCGTATTCGGCGACGACCTGGGTCTGGAAGAGGCGGAAGCTGGTGATGGGGTCCTGCGAGAGGCCGAGGTCCATCCCCGCCTCGTGGTACTTGAGGGCGATGCGTCCGCCGGTGATGCGTGCCACGGCGGTGTCGATGTCCACGCGGAAGTAGAGCGCGAGGTCGGGCCGCGTGGCGAAGTCGTAGAGGTTGCGCAGCCACGCGCGATCGTTGCCGCGGGCCATGTCGCGGGCGAATGCGGTGTAGGCCCAGCGGTCGGCCAGCACGATGAAGCCGGCCCGGAGCGGCGGCAGGATGGACCGCTCGTGCCGGTCGGCGAAGTCCGTCGCGTGGATGAGCGAAAAGGTGGTCGGGGAGAACAGGTTCTTCTTCTTGCCGCGCTTCGTGGTGTCCTTGACGAGCGGGCTGGAGTTCCACTCGGTGAAGGAGGCGTCGAAGCCCTCGGACACCAGGAAGGTCTCGAGGAGCGAGAGCTGCGTGGACTTCCCGGAGCCGTCGATGCCTTCGACGACGATCAGGCGCCCTGGGTAGCCGTGGGGTTCGTACAGCGGGGCCATCGGGACCTCACGGGGCCGGCTCCTGTCGGGGCCGCCCGTCCTCGGCGTGGTGCTTGATGGATCTTCCTTCGACGAGGAATACTACGTCTTCCGCGATGTTCGTGGCTAGGTCGGCCACCCGCTCGAGGTTGCGGCTCACCAGCAGCAGCTCCATCCCGGCGCCGATGAGGCGGGGGTCCTCCATCATCCGCGTCAGCAGGATCCGGTACACCGAGTCGTTGAGGGCGTCCACGGCGTCGTCGCGCCGGCAGACCTCGCGGGCTAGCGGGGCGTCCCCCCGCACGAACGCCGACAGCGCATCGGCCAGCATCTGCCGCGCGAGCCGCGCCATCTCGACGATCTCCGGCTCCGGCACGATGTGGGGGTACTCCATCAGCCGTTCCGCCGACTGGGCGATGTTGACGGCGTGGTCGCCCACCCGCTCGAGATCGGTGACGATCCGGATAGCCGAGAAGATCAGTCGCAGATCTCTCGCCATCGGCTGGTGCAGCGCGATGAGCTGGAAACCCTGCTCCTCGATGCCCGATTCGAGGGCGTCGATGGCGCGGTCGCCGTGGATGACCGCCTGGGCCTGGGCGGCGTCGCGCCGCAGCAGGGCGTCCACAGCGTGGCCCACGGCGTCCTCGGCCTCGCTGGAGACCGCCAGGAGGCGCTGCTTGAGCTGGGACAGCTCCTCGTGGAAGTGGCGCTGCTGCGGCTCGCTCATCCGAATCTCCCGGTGATGTACGCCTCGGTGCGGGGGTCGCGCGGGTTGGTGAAGATCTGCTGGGTGGTCCCGAATTCCACCAGCTGCCCGAGGTAGAAGAGCCCTGTGTCGTCCGAGACCCGCGCGGCCTGCTGCATGTTGTGCGTCACGATCACGATGGTGTAGTCGCGCTTGAGGGTGACGATGAGTTCCTCGATGCGCTGCGTGGCGATGGGGTCGAGCGCCGAGCAGGGCTCGTCCATCAGCAGGATCTCGGGCTCGTTGGCGAGCGCGCGGGCGATGCAGAGCCGCTGCTGCTGGCCGCCGGAAAGGGACGTCCCAGGGGTGTCGAGCCGGTCCTTCACCTCGTCCCAGAGCGCGGCGCGCCGCAGCGCGTCCTCCACGATCGCCGGCAACGTCTCTTCCGTGGCGGTCCCGCCGACCCGCGGGCCGTAGGCGACGTTGTCGAAGACGCTCTTCGGGAAGGGATTGGGCTTCTGGAAGACCATCCCCACCCGGCGGCGCAGTGTGACGGGGTCCACGCCGGGCGCGAAGATCGAGGCGCCGTGGAGCGTGATGTCGCCGTGGCGCCGTGTGTCGGGCAGCAGTTCCTGGAGCCGGTTCACGGACCGCAGGAAGGTGGACTTGCCGCACCCCGAGGGGCCGATGAGGGCGGTGACGGCTTTGGGCGAGACGTCGAGGGTGATGTCGAAGAGCGCCTGGTTCTTGCCGTACCAGAACGAGAACCGGTCGGCCCGGAGGGCGCTCATCCGAACCGGCCCGTGACGTAGGCTTCGGTCTGCGGCTGCGTCGGGGCGGTGAAGAGCTGCGCCG
>Ga0315286_10007149_pt1 | contig 10894 bp, 10 predicted proteins | sample YL17G10_0_MG_FD_205038 | JGI IMG/M metagenome (GOLD analysis project Ga0315286, IMG submission 205038) | Sediment microbial communities from Yellowstone Lake, YNP, Wyoming, USA - YL17G10_0 | ecosystem: Environmental > Aquatic > Freshwater > Lake > Sediment | place: USA: Wyoming | collected...
GAAAGCTAATCATCCTGGAGCAGGAGACGCCTCCATGTTTAACCCCGCATGATGTTGCTGCTTTATTATAAAGGTCTAATAATCTGTAGTCATAACATTGTGCAGAGATTTTTTCCATGGCTAAAAGAGAGGCTCAATCCATTAAGTGAGAAGGAGCAGCGGTTAGTGCAGGTTTTTTCTCTTAAGGGTGATGGGAGCGTCCAAGGTCATGGCGCATCTCATGTTCGGGCTCATTGTCATAACTGCAGAGCAGCTCTTCCAGATGCTTAAAATACTACAGTGGTCAAAGAGTTTTGCAATTGGCTCAGCAGTTTAATCTTTGCTTGGTAACCATTATGATTTATCCAGGAAAAGCTTTTCTTCGGATAGTGGAAATAAATTACACATAACAAAATATTATCCACTGGTATCATATTTAATAACTCATTGAAATCAAAGGCTATGATAATACTAGTACTAGGCCACACCTGATAATTGACTGGGGGTAGTTTCGTAATTTCTTTGCCCAATCTTGGCACGTTTCGTGAGTATCATTGGGTCATGATCAATATCCCTGAATGGAAAAAACAACAATCGGTAAGCTGGTATTTTTCTCCGAATTTAATGAAAGGAAGGGAATAATGCGAAATACAACGACAGAACCAAGGCTTGTGTCTATCAGCAGGATAGCGGAACCAAAGAATCATTTTGCGATATCTCCTATCATCTTGAAAAAGATCTATTCCATTGGAAGCCTGAAGAATGTCGAAGACGGGGTATCCTTCGTAATTAAAAATCCTATGAAAGATGGTTTAATTACAGGAATTTCTGGCATTTGCATCAATGGCCTCGAAATCCCTTTGGATGATGTGGTCATGAGAAACAATGGAACACGTCTCAAGGCCAGCGAGATAAATGCAAACCAGCCATTACCTTTCCCCATGGGCATGGATGTTGAGTTTCATGCGCGGGCTATAGCCCTTGCGAAGAACATCGATCACCAGATCACCATATCCTGCCATACTGATCCATACGGTTCCTTTGATCTTGAAGCAACAGACTCGGTTATCGAAACGAGAACAACCCAGAAGAAGATACCCTGTGATAAACAGGCCAACTACGACATGGACATTGTCCGAGCGCGACAGGATTTCGTTGAAGACTTCACGGGCGTTCATCTGCACCATGTAAAGCACCATTCATTTGACCCTATTGTTACTAAAGGCAATATTGAGAACTTCAGTGGCGTGGCGCAGGTCCCACTGGGATTTGCCGGACCGCTGAAGGTCAATGGAGAGCATGCCAAGGGAGAGTTCCTCATCCCCCTGTGCACAAGCGAAGGGACATTGGTGGCATCTTACAACAGGGGCATGAAGATCATCAACATGTGCGGCGGTACGACCACCACCGTCGTGGAAGACCGTATGCAGAGGGCCCCTGCTTTTGCATTTGAATCAGCTCGGGAAGCCAGGGACTTCCTGGTGTGGATCGATGAACATATCGATGAGATCCGCCAGCAGGCGGAGTCCTGTTCCAGGGTCGCAAAGCTTCTCAATATCGAAAGATACCAGGCAAGCAAGTTCGTATATCTGCGGTTCAATTACTTCACCGGTGATGCGGCAGGCCAGAATATGGTGAGTATGGCCACCTTCACGGCATGCAGTTGGATCCTTGCCCAGATGAATACAGTCCGCCACTTCTATATGGAATCAAACTTCGCCACTGACAAGAAGGCTTCTGTGGTCAATACCATGAATACACGCGGGAAGAGAGTCACGGCGGAGATCGTCATTCCGAGAGAGGTCATGATACAGCATATGCGGGTTGATCCGGAGACCCTCGACCATCTTTGCCGAGTAGGCAACCTTGGCGCCTTTATGGCAGGTTCTTCAAGCAATGCCCTTCATGCGGCAAACGCACTGACAGCACTCTTTATTGCTACCGGGCAGGATGTAGCCAATATCGCTGAGTCTGCTACAACTCTCATCTATACCGAGATAACACCGGAAGGGGACCTCTACGGTTCAGTAACGCTGCCTTCCCTCATTGTGGCAACCCATGGAGGAGGAACCGGCCTTCCTACCCAGAGAGAGTGTCTCGATATCCTTGGATGCTATGGTCAGGGCAAGGTCCTGAAGTTCGCAGAAATCGCAGCAGCAGTCGTGATAGCAGGCGAGATCTCGCTGGCAGGGGCTCTCTCATCCTTAGATTGGGTTACGAGCCATGAGCGTTTCGGGAAAAATCGCTAGGACATAAACGGATAACAAAAAGGAGAGATGAATATATGAGTACCATGGCGCAGGTAAAACCACTCGTAGGTAGTCCAAGGGAGTTCTTCCCAGCCAAGGTTATCTCCATAGATGATTACAGACCCGGTGCCCGTGCAGGGATTGATGTCTTCACATTTGACGAGAGGATCTCCTATCTCAGGAAATACGGTGATCACTGCATGTCCTTTTCAATGCTTCAACCAGAAATGCACTTTTTCGATATCCCCGGGGTCGGGTTCATCACCTTCAGGAAGAAATGGGGTACGCGGTTCGTCCTTGCTGACCCTATCTGTGATGTGAAAGATAGGGAACTCCTCATCCGGGAGTTTCTCAAGGATAAGACTAACACGGCCTTTGTCCAGATCTCTCAGGGTATGACAGAATTTCTTCATGAGAAGTTCGGGTATTACGCTACCCAGTTTGGTGTCGAATCAGTCGTTGAACTTGAGAAATGGGATCTCAAGGGCAAGAAGAAGCAGGTCATGAGGACATCGGTAAATCATGCCAAGAAAGAGGGCGTGACGATAGAGGAGAACTGTTTAGAAGATGGGTGCCGCCAGCTCACCAAGGAATGGATCAAGACCCGCAAGGTCAGAAACCGCGAGGTCGTTTTTCTCATCCGTCCCATGGACCAAGAATACCAGGAAGGTACAAGAAAGTTCTGTGCGTACCATGATGGAGAACTCGTAGGCTTTATCTTCTTCGATCCGCTCTATAAGGACGGCAAGGTAGTCAGCTATGTGCCCAACATCTCCCGGTTCAGCAACAAGTTCAAACAAGGGATCTTCTATCCCCTCATGTGCCATGCCATGGAAGTCTTCAAGAAAGAGGGTGTGAAGTATTTGCACCTCGGCCTTTGTCCGGCGGTTGTGGATGAGAAGGTTGAGCCCTATGAGTCAAAGCTCATGAAGATGATTGTCCGATTGCTCTATAAGTATGGGAACATGTTATACAGCTTCAAGGGATTATACTTCACCAAGTCCAGGTTTGAGGGTGTAGAGCAAAAGACCTTCTGTGCACATCGAGAAATGCTGCCCTCGAAGTCCATGCTCACGTTGTTCATAATTTCTAATATCCTGTAGATTGTGTTGTAAAAGAAATATCGGGCCGCAGGCGATGTGCCTCGGCCCGTATTTAACCCAGATTTTGCGTTTAAGAAGCGTAAAAGACCTGATCCGTTCAAAACCCGCATCTTGCAGCCTTTGTGGAACGCTAATTTTATCGGTTCTTCAAGGCTGCAAGATGCGGGTTTTGAACGGACCTATTTTAAAACAATTCCACGGTCATTATGAGTGATATGCTTAGGGCCACCTGAAGTGCATGGAGTATGTATGCGTACATTCAATTGCAAAATTCGGGTTACTTTCAAGCTCATGCTCATCTATTGTCTAGAAAGCTGATTCTCTTTTGAAATCCAAGATATCCCAGTTATTTCGCAGGGCCTCCTTTCTGAGCCTTCTATCAGGGTTTGTTGCAAACGGAAGACCCACTTCATGCAGCAAATCGATATCGTAGAATGAATCCGTGTAGAAATAACTTTGCACAAGATCGACCCCATGTCCTTGTGCCCAGGATAGAGCATAGTCCCGTTTCCCTTTTCCATAGCAAAGGGGTTTGATGAGCTTGCCGGTGAGGACGCCGTCTCGCATCTCCACTTGGGATGTGATGATTTCACCAATGCCAAGTGCATCAGCCAGCGGCCTTACAAAAAATGGCGGTGAGTTGGAGATGACCACAAGGCGGTGCCCTTTTGATTGATGATCCCGGATAAGCGTATGCGCCTCTTGATAGATGGCCTTTCTGATCATTGCCTCAAACCAAGCCTTTGAGAACTTGTCCATGTCCGAGAGGCTTAATCCTGCAAGGAGGTCCATGTTTCGCTCATACCATTGATCTATGTTGAGCAGAGACATCCGGTAGAGTCCGATTTTCAGAATTCCCAGGAGGAGAAAACCCAAAGGGACCATGCCTTGTTTATGTGCGAACTGCACAGACGAAAGACCTGCGTTCTTCCAGGTGATCGTGTGGTCCATATCGAATAAGGCAGCTATCTGGTCCATGTGGGATGTCCTTTCTAAAAAGACAGGGTAATAGGGATAATGTTAAGAGAGCTTGGCATGCTGCCTTGTTTCAGACCCGATGATATCGGAGACCTTCATGGCTGAGGAAAAGCTGATATCACCCGAGCACCCATCACCTTGTACTGTATCCCCCACAAAGTAAAGTCCCTTGATGGAGTCACACACTACATGGGGCCTGTGCGGCCAGGCATGGCCCGTGGTAAGCACGTTCCCGTTCATCACGTCAATAACGAGCATACGTTCCTTGATCAGATTGGGAAGCAGGTGGGGGAAGAGCAGGGCAATGGTCATCTTCAGTCTCTTTTCTGTTGCCTTAACCACCTCTGGGTCTCCATCGAATCTCCAGGGCAGCATGATCCCCCATGTGGAGAGAAACTTCCCCTGGGGGGTAAAGCTCGGGTCGGCGTTTGTCTGAAACCGTGCCCATATGGGTATATCCACACCCAGGATACTTCCCTTTATGTCGGTCACTGGATAGTTGGTAATAAAGTCAAAACTCAGGCATGAACTGTGTTCTATAGCCTCGCTGTATTCAACGAAACTCTGAGGGAAAAGCCCTTTGTCCACGATATCAAAGAGAAGTGGCAGGCGAGCCGCGAAGATTACCCGCCTTGTTTCATAGAGTTCCCTATCCGTCCTAACCCCTTTGACCTCTCCGTGTTCAATGAAAAGGTCAGTAACCTTTTCAGCACTATGGATTGTTCCGTTGGATTCCACATGGAACTGGAGTTTACGGAAGATTTGAGATGATCCCCCGACAGGTTCCCCGACACTGACCCCGGCGGTAAGCAACCTCTGTATAAAGGTGATTACCTCACCTGCACTTACCTTATCCGGGTCAGGGCACATCACTGAGATACCCAGCAGAGACAGGATATCTTCCACCTCCTTGTTTGTGAAATATGCGTGATAGAAATCACTAAGGGTCCTGTCGTACCATTGCTCAGGATCACAACGTTTTATCTTTGATAGAAGTCTCAATAGGGCTAGTCTCCCAAAAAGGGAGAGCATAGGCGTCTTCAAGTAGCCGATGAGACCCTCCGGCCTTTCCCAGAGCTGATTTTTAAAAATGAGCTTTGCGTCATTTGACCTTGGCAGAAAGGTGATTTCGTCTCCTAAGCGGCAAAAGAGTTGGTTGGCGATACCCATTTCTGCAAGACGATGGGAGTGTGCCCCGTATTCCCATCGGTATCCGTCCTCATCGGTAAAAAAGCTGGCCCTTCCCCCAATAAGTGAAGATTGCTCAATCACTATAATCTTAAGACCCGAACGGGCAAGGAGGGCGGCAACACCCATGCCGCCATATCCTGCACCGATGATGATTGCGTCAAGCATTCACATCACCTTCAGCAGATCAAAAAATATCTTGTTCATCCTGAATATAGTGCCTGCAGCGTATATTACTTGGTAATATATATTTACAGCATGATTAAGGCTTTGTCCATTCTATGATGGGGTATTTTATCAGATAGCCCCGGTTTGAATCTTTACAGGGTCTAGTACTTCGTATTATATGAAGCCCACCTGTTTTCACTAATAAGTATTTTTGAGGCCACCGGTATGAGTCAGAGAAGACCTTCATGGGACGAATACTTCATGATGCTTGCAAAACTGGCAGCCTCGCGTTCCACATGCCTTTCAAGGCCCACCGGTGCTGTCGTGGTAAAGGACAAACAGGTTGTTACAACAGGCTACAATGGCTCTCTTCCAGGGCAATCCCATTGCATGGATGATGGGATCTGTTTTAGGAGGTCGCTCAAGTGGCCTGAGGCTATGAAGTATGACATGTGCAGGTCAGCCCATTCAGAGGCCAATGCCGTCTCTCTGGCAGCAAAGAAGGGGGTCAGCCTCGAGGGGGCAACCATATATTGCACGCTCGAACCGTGTATAACGTGCTCTAAGCTCATCGTGATGTCGGGAATCAGCAGGGTCGTCTATGAGCACCCCTATGATTCACCCATCCCGGAGCGTGACAAGTATTGGAAGGATGTGCTCGCCTTGAGCCACACGATAGTTGAACAACTGGAAATCAACAATGAGACAATGGAGTATGCCTTGCAATTCATGAGCGGCGACACATCTAAGAGGAGGTTGTAAATGGTATTGGGGGCTGACAGGATCATCCAGATGGTTTGCCAGGGGGTTGAGGTGGAAGACCACATCACTAAAAAGAATGTGATGAAACCTCTTGTCGAGTATCTTGGCCCAGACCAGATTGACGGGATTGAGGGCACCACCGTGGACTTGCGTCTGGGTGCAGTATACAAACCTGTCGGCAAGGCATGCCTTATGAGAGATAGCCGGGTCACTCCCGAGATTGACAGGCTCATGGATATAACCGACACACCCGACGGGGTGTTCACTGTCAAGCCGGGAGATTATCTGCTTTTCCAGACCATTGAGCAGATCAATCTGCCCTCGAATCTTTTTGCATACATAAGGCCGCGCACCACCCTGATCCGTTCGGGCATACCGCTGGAAACGGCTTTTATATCTCCCAATTACCAGGGCAAGCTTACCGTGGGTATGAAGCATCAGGGGCTCATGGATGTGGAGATACAGATGGGTTTCCGTATCCTATGCATCGCATTTTTCCCCATTGAGGGCAATGCAGTCCCTTACAGGGGGGTGTGGCAGGGTGAGCGGGTTTCAACCAACGGCAAGGAGGAGAGACCATTTTGAAGTACTTCAATCGTGAGATGGGACATATAGAAAAGTGGGGACATATCAGGCAGGGCCTGTTCAGGAACGAGGAACCCCTGGTTAAGCTTATCGGGGTTACCACACCCATAGAAGAAATGGCCTTACAGGATGTAACTATTGAGACTTTGCCGGCCTATACTGCCAGGCAGAGCCATGAATCGGAAGGTACCCACGAGGACGACCTGCGGCTCAACAAGAAGCTCATCTCATGGGGCCACCAGACCTGCCTGGAGGCAGTACAGTTTGTCTACTATGTGACAGGGGTGTCCAAATCGCTGGCCGGCCAGTGGACACGTCATAGGATCGGCATAGGGTGGACCTTCCGATCTACGAGATATGTAAAGGCAAGCAAGAATATGTTCATCTACCCGGCACTGGAGTATATCGATTCAGAAGACCAGGTGAAGTCTGTCTATCAGGCTTATGAAAGGGAACACAGGCATTGCCTGGATGTCTACGAAGAGCTCCAGAAACTTGGGGTACGCAACCAGGAACTGAGAAGGCTCATGCCTGTGGGGTGGTCAACAGCGGCCTATGTCTATGTCAATGCCCGGTCATTACGGCATTTCTTCGAGCTTCGCCTTGAGAAGTCTGCCGAATGGGAGATCAGACGTCTGGCATACCTCATGTTCAATGACGTCATGGCAATAGCCCCCACCTTGTTTGAGGACCTCATTAAAGAAGAAGTTAGTCCTTCTGATATATAGTCCAATTGAGTTGCTAAGGAAATGGATAGGGATGGATGAACGGAAAATGCGAGCCGAATAAGGATGAGACGCTCGATAACTTATCGTGTTGCAACCTGTCCATCCTCCAGAAGAAAAAAGGTTACCGGTACTCGCTCGATTCGTATCTTCTTGGTGCCTTTGTAGATGAGGCCCCAGGAACAGAGGTCATTGAGATAGGATCAGGTTCCGGCGTGGTCTCTATACTGCTTTCAGCAGTGAAGGGACTCCATGTAACCGGCATAGAGATACAAGAAGACCTGGCTGAGATGTCAAAAAGATCCATTGAGCGCTCAGGCCTGTCGGATAAGGTCAAGATAACCTGCTGTGATATAAAAGATTATTCCGGACCCAAGGTTGATACTGTGGTTACGAACCCCCCATACAGGCCGCTTTCCACCGGCAGGATAAACCCGGACAGGTCAAAGGCAATAGCCAGGCATGAGATCGCTCTGGATCTTGATGTGTTGCTGAGGAAGACGTATGAACTTTTGCGGCCACTGGGAAGATTATACATTGTGTATCCGGCATGGAGAGTACCGGATCTCCTCTGTGCCATGCGAGCCAGACGGATCGAGCCGAAACAAATGAGGTGTGTGTATACATCCCCTACAAGGACATCCGAGATCTGCCTCATATGCGGGGTGCGCGAAGGAGGCAAGGAGTTCACCATCGAGAGCCCCTTGATTGTATATAATCAAGATAACTCATACCACCATGACATGGAGATGATATTCCAGAGCCTCATCTTACCGAAAAAGCCATTGACCTGAATATATGATACATGAGAAAGGAATAGCCACTTCGGCAGATAGAGAAAGGATTCATGATGAAAGTCGAAATTACTGATGTCGGTAGTACAAAGAGGCAGATGAAGGTGTTTGTTCCCAAAGAGGAAGTGACAACAGTCACACAGGAGATTTATCGGGAGATTGCCCAGGGTGTTGCGATAAAAGGATTCAGAAAAGGAAAGGCACCCAGGCACATTATTAAGATGTACTACCAGGACTACATTAATAATGAACTCTCCCGTAAACTTGTAAGGGATAAATTCGAAGAGGTCGCGAAAGAACAGAATGTCTTTGTTGTTTCGGTCCCGGAGTTTGAGAATGAACCGCCCAAGGAGAATGAAGATTTTACATATTCTGCAAAGTTCGATGTAAAGCCGGAGGTAGTACTCCAGGTTTATACTGGCTTTGAGTTGGAAAAGCCGAAGATTGCAGTGGAAGATAAGAACATTGATGACGTCATTACGAGGTTGTTGGAAACCTATGCCACGGTTAAGGATGTGGACGACGCTGATTTTGAAGTAAAGACAGGTGATTATGCCATTGTTAATATTACCTGCCAGGAAAACGAGAAGTTGAACCGGGATAAGATCACGGTTGAAGCGGGTGTTCGGAGTGCCTTCCCAGGGCTTGAGAATGAGGTATTGGGGCTTAAGGCTGGCGATATCAAAGAGGTGAATATATCCTTCCCTGAAACCCATTTTCTGGAGGATATGAGGGGTAAGTCCGCCGGGCTCAGGATTCAGGTAAATGGGATCAAGCTAAAGGAGATGCCCATACTTGATGACGAGTTCGCCAAGATGATACATAAGGATGTAAAAAATGTGGATGAGCTCAGGAAAGCCATTGGGGAAGATCTTATAGGGCGCCTCGAGGCTGATTCCAGGACTTACATGGAGAAGCAGCTCTCAGACAAGCTCATGGAGGCCAACCAGTTCGACATTCCCGAATCAATGGTCAAGTTCCAGGCCATGATGATGCTTCAGGGGATATCCCAGAGGCTTTCATCCCAGGGAGTCAAGTTGCAAGATGTCTATCCCGATGGCGAGGCCCTCAGGGTAGAGACCATGGCATCCGCGGAGAAGCTTGTGAAGACCACCTTACTCATCGAGGCCATAGCGAAGGCAAATGCCATTGAGGCTACCGATGAAGATTTAGACAAGGAAATTGTTTCAATGGCCGAAAAGTACTTTATGACACCTGATGCTGTTCGAAAGAGCTTCGAAGAGAGGGGAAGCCTGGAAGAGATGAGATTCGGCATATTGGAGCGCAAGGTGTATGACTATATAATAACAAATTCAACCATCGTAGAGGTGGATAGCATTGAGGAGAAGACCGCATGACACTGGTTCCCATCGTAGTGGAGCAGACAAGCCGCGGGGAGCGTTCGTATGACATCTATTCTCGGTTGCTCAAGGACAGGATTGTCATGCTTGGAACCGAGATCAATGACGATATTGCTAACCTTCTTGTGGCTCAATTCCTCTTTCTGGAATCCGAAGACCCTGACAAGGACATCTTTTTTTACATCAACTCGCCAGGAGGTTCGGTGACTGCAGGATTGGCGGTTTATGATACTATGCAGTACATCAAGTCCAAGGTGAGCACCATATGTATTGGACAGGCGGCGTCCATGGCCGCAGTACTCCTTGCAGCAGGAGAGCACGGCATGCGCTATGCGTTGCCACACTCACGTATCCTGATCCATCAGCCCTTGGGAGGTGTTCAGGGTCAGGTAACGGATGTGAGCATTCAGGTCGCCGAGATGTCGCGGCTCAAAGATGCCCTCACCAAGATCTTGTCAAAACATACCGGTCAGCCTATAGATAAGATAGCAACCGATACGGAACGCGATTTTTACATGGATACGACAGAAGCGCATAAGTATGGTATAATAGATCACGTCATCTTCAAAAGATCCACCAAGGAGAAAGAAGGGGAGAAGGCGGATGCCAAAAATTAACGACCACTACAGGCCCGGGCTGAGGTGCTCGTTCTGTGGAAAATCACAGGAAGAGGTCCGGAAGCTTATCGCGGGTCCTGATGTATACATCTGTGACGAGTGCATCGCCCTGTGCAATGAGATCCTCGCTGAAGAAGAGGGTGAGTACCGGCATTTCAGCACATCATCCAACATCCCCAAGCCCTCTGAGATAAAAGAGGTTCTCGATGAGTATGTCATCGGCCAGGAGATGACAAAGCGAATCCTGTCCGTGGCAGTTCATAATCATTATAAACGGATTGAATCGAATACCAATATCGGAGGGGTGGAGATAAGCAAGAGTAACATAATGCTCATCGGTCCCACTGGAAGCGGTAAGACCCTGCTTGCACAGACACTGGCCAAG
>Ga0315286_10007150_pt1 | contig 10894 bp, 10 predicted proteins | sample YL17G10_0_MG_FD_205038 | JGI IMG/M metagenome (GOLD analysis project Ga0315286, IMG submission 205038) | Sediment microbial communities from Yellowstone Lake, YNP, Wyoming, USA - YL17G10_0 | ecosystem: Environmental > Aquatic > Freshwater > Lake > Sediment | place: USA: Wyoming | collected...
CAATCCATTTTACCTCTAAAGGCCACCGAATGTTTGTAAGCGTGCTGGACGATGCCTCGCAGTTTCCGGTTGAGGTATTCGACGCGTTTTTTATGGGGCATAGTTTCGAGATTTTTTTTGAGAAAGCCTGAGGTTCGGTCCGCGGGATCCTGTTTGGGCATAGAAAATCTCCAAAACTTGTAGCGCCTCCATTTGCCGGGGGCGAAGTTCGTCAGCAACTAGCCGCGCTGTCGCGCTGTCGCAGCGAGTAAATGCCGGCGCTACTTAAATTCTTCCTCTCCCGCCGACGGGAGAGGGTAGGGGTGAGGGTGAAAATTGGAAATTCTGTTGCCCCCCTCCCCTTTATCCCCTCCCGCCAGGGGAGGGGATATTAAATAAATGGGGAAAGGGAGAGTTATGTTGATGGTTCAAGTAGGTTTCATTACTTCTTTGGAAATGTTTCTTCAAAGGGGACGAAGAAATCTCCTTTTACTCCTTCGCTTGAGAAGACCGCCATTCCTTCCGCCACCTTAATGGCAAACGGAAAGTCACCGATAGTGGTAAACCATTTCTTGACAAGTTCATTAGTATTTAGCTTCAAAGCTTGCATCTTTACTTGATTAGGCAGCAATAAAGCCAACTGTACTCCGCGGGAATCAAGGAATTCAACGACTCGGTACTGACTAACCGTTTTAGGGGCGAAATAGATATAGTCATAGGTTGTTGCCGTACTCAACACCATAAACTCATTAGGAGCCGCTTCAAAAAGCACAGCAAATTTGCAATTTTCAAGTTTGATGGCATAACTGCTCGGGTTATCAACATTCAAAAGAAAACCCAACCCTATCATAGTAGGGACAGGAAGCTCTGTCCAGGGAGCTAAGCGACTTAGCTCTACACGTTCCAATGTAATCTTGGGTTTCCCTGCTTCATCCGTCGGGCGAAGGCCTGCGCAACCCATCACCCCTGATATTCCGAAAATCATTATCAACAGCATTAAAAATAACTTTCGCATAATGGACCTCCTTTGGTTAATGATCAATGCAAAGTGCAAAATGATCAGTACAAAATTAGCAATGCTAATTGAACATTGTTAACTTTGCATTTTACATTGTTTTTTTAGGTGAGCCATCGTTTTCTTCTTTTATAATGCTTCACATTCCGAAAACTCTTTCGCTCACCAATATCAGAGAGCCCTAAATAGAAGTCTCTGATGTCCGGATTTTCCTTCAACTTCTCTGAGGTGTCATGCATCACCAGTCTGCCGTTTTCTAAAACATAAGCATAACGGGCCACGGTGAGGGCTAACTTCACATTTTGTTCCACAAGGAGAAGTGGGATTTTTTCATCTTTGTTTAATTGGGTGATGATTTCGAAAATCTCCTTGATGAGGAGGGGAGCAAGGCCCATGGAGGGCTCATCGAAAAGCATCAGTTTGGGTTTGGCCATAAGGGCCCTACCAATAACATTCATCTGCTGTTCTCCACCGCTGATGAAACCTGCCAGGACATTCCTTCTCTCCACCAGCCTTGGGAAGTAGCGATAGACCATTTCCAGTCTCTCCTTAGTGGCTGAACCGGTCCCCCTGAGGTGAGCTCCGACTCGAAGATTCTCTTCTACAGTGAGGTGCTCAAAAACCCTTCTTCCTTCAATGATCTGGAAGATTCCTCTTTTGGCAATTTCCTCGGCATAGAGATGGTGTATCTTTTCTCCCATGAACTCAATGCTTCCATCGGTCACTTCACCATCTTCATGTTTTAACAAACCGGAAATGGATTTTAAGGTGGTTGATTTCCCGGCCCCATTAGCTCCAAGAAGGGCAACGATCCCTCCTTGCGGCACATCGATGGAGACTCCCTTCAACACCAGAATGACCTCGTGATACATGACCTCAATATTATTAAGCTTCAGGATATTTCCGTTATTCAATTTTTTCCTCCTTACCAACCCAGCCAGGAAGCCCACTTGTCAGGGAATTTAGCCCGCATGTCGATTTCGCCCACGGTTTGAGGTTTTCCTTTGACCACCCTGCCCACCCTGACGATTGAGCTGTAACGATGGTCTGTTGGGGTGATCGTTACCAACTGACCGCCAAATTCTTTCAACCCCGGCCAGTCTTTATAGCTTTCAAAGGCCTCCTTAATTCCAGGACCATTCAGTTTTCCTGCCTTATCTGCTTTTTTCATGGCTTCTACAGCTAAAGTAACCTTTACCCAGCCCTGAACCGTTCGGATAAGGCGGTTTTCAAGTGGAACGCCTGGGTTTAGCTTTTTACTATACTCAAGGACCTTTTTCTTTGCTGGATATTCATCATTAAATAAGGCGCAGGCGATCAGGCCCATTGAACCTTCAGCCGCTGCTCCACCTAACTTACCCAGGTTCTCATCGAATCCCCAGTTATTGACAATATGATCCGCACCCAATCCAAGGGCATAGGCATCCTTCATCGCGGTAGATACAGACATAGTTGTGTTGCCATGCCAACAGAGATTCACGCCAAAACCTTTGGCTGCAATCACCTGGCTTTTAGTATCCAGGGCGGTTAAACCGACATTTTGATCAGGGCCGATCTCAAAACCAAGAAGGGTTGCCTGATCCTTGATGGCTTTGATAGGTGCAGTGGCGTAAGGCGAGGAAGTATCCATGAAGCAGACAAACTTGGGTTTTACACCTTTCTCCCTGAGTTCCTTCCATTTCGGCTCTTTCTTCCACACCTCTTCAAACCAATAGGTGATCGCTCCACGGGCATTGGTTGAATAGTCCGTTCCATAAACGAAATTATAAGGGGTCTTCGTGGGATCGCATAGATGACCAGAGAAGGAACTGGAGAGATAAGGCATCTTGTCGGCGTTGATTGTGGGAGAGAGCGCTTCCGTATCACCTGTTCCCCAACCTAACACCATGACTACCTTATCGTAATCCCTGAACCTTTTATAAGTAGTGACTGCTTCCGGCACTCGATATCCATAGTCATACTGGAACAAACGAATCTTTTTGCCATTGATCCCACCTTGATCATTATAATATTGGGTTGCTTCACGAACCCCCAAAGCCTCATCCTTACCCACATCAGAGGTGCCTCCTGTCGTATCCTGGAGGGCACCGAGCTTAACCTCCTGACCTATAGCCCAAGAAGCAATGAAGCATAGAACAAAACATATACAAATGGTCATTTTAATTCTCATTTTTCACCTCCTGTGAAAGTTCAATAAAACAATAACAATAGTAATGATAACTTCCCAATCTTCTTCCCACCATCCAATGACGGAGCACCACCTCCTTGCGTGAGATTTTCCCCTCCCCCTTGCTCCCTCCCCCTTGATGGGGGAGGGGAGGGTGGGGGTGGTTAATAAGAAAACGGCCACAGATTGAAGTAATTCTTTATCTGCCACCAACGATAAGATAGTCCATTGGGCTCATAAATAAGAAACAGTGCGATGGCTAAGCCAAAGGCAGCCTCTTTTACATAAAGAAATTTTTCAAGGAGAAGAGGCAAGAAGGGCATTAGGTCCACCAAGAATTCGTTCTGGGTTAGAGCGAAAATAAGAAATTTGAGTCCTTCTGGGATCAGAGTCATAAACATGGCGCCAAAAATGCTTCCATGAATACTTCCTACTCCTCCAATCAGAATGACACCTACCAGCCAGAGGGACCATCCAAAATGGAAATGTTCAGGGCTGACCGCCGCAAGTGACGTGACCCAGAAAGCGCCTGCGATTCCTCCTAAAAAACCGGCTACAAAGAAGGCAAGTAATTTATATAAGACGATGTTAACGCCTAATGCTTCTGCAGCGATATCATTGTCTCGGATGGCTATCCAGGCCCGGCCGATCTTTGATCGAAGCAGGTTTGACATCCCTAAGGTGCACAAGATCACTAACGTCACCATCAGGTAATAGATTTCCATCTCAGATTGAATCGCCCATGGGCCGATTTTGACTGTTCCTGGTGGGATGGAGAAAGCAACTCCCCTTCCTCCAATTTGACTGACATACTGAGTAATGAAGAATTCAACCGTTATAAATTGAGCGGCCATGGTGGTCATAATGAGGTAAAATCCCTTCACCCGAGCAGACGGGAGGCCAAACAGGACGCACCATAAACCTCCGGTAATTCCTGCCAGAATGAGTGTGATAGGGTAGGGGAGATGAAGCTGAAGCATGAGCAGTGTGCTGGTATAAGCACCTACTGCAAGGAACGCCGCATGGCCTAACGTGACCTGTCCACAATAGCCGATCAGCAATTGAACACCCATTGCAGAAAGGATGGTATATCCAACGACGTTCGCAATGGATATTAAATACATGCCTGCGAACTTGGGGATGAGGAAAAAAATGATGATGCATAACAAAATCATCTTTCCCCACACAAACTTAGTCTGCCACCAGGCGTGGTCCTGACGATAGTACTGGTGATAAACGCCGCAAGGTCGATAACCCATCTCAAACCCCCAATGTAAATTGCAAAGTTAACAATGCAAAATTAACAATGTAAAAACTTGGCTATTTTTTCCCCTTTGCCGTGATGATGCTTTTTGCGACCATGGCGCAAAGTTGCTCGCATTCGTCCAACACAGGATTCGTGCAGATTGGATCGAGAATCTTCGTTCGACGGATTAGGCGAAACCAGAAACGGGTTTCCTTTAGCTCTTTCAGAACGATGCTCATTTTATGTGCAAAGTCCGATCTGGATTCTGCTCCACAAGCCTCTTCATAGTTTGATCCGCAAGAAGTTCCGGCCCTGATCAATTGACCTCCTATATGCCTTCCAGTAAGGGTTTTGGGCAGCGCATCGACAATTCTGATTACCTCTACCGCAAAATTGAGTAGCCGGTCCGATAATTGGTCAGGTTGATTCCTCATTGCTCATTGCTAATTTTGCATCGCTAATTTTATATTGGTCTTTTTAGACTCTTTCGATCCGGATCCACCCCCAGAGGCCGTAAGGTTTGAACAGCAGGACAATGACCATGACCGCAAAGGGAAAGACCTCTTTGACTCCACCAGGGGTAAAGCGGCTCAAATAACCGTCTGCCAGATTCTGTAGGATCCCGATAACTAATCCTCCTACGATAGCGCCGGGGACGGAGTTAAGCCCCCCCAGGACGACGGCGGGGAGGACCAATAAACCCAGATAACCCACGGAGATATTTAATCCATTAATGTTTCCAAGAAGGGTTCCGCCTACTCCAGCCGACATAAATGCGATGGCCCAGGCAAGAGCATAAACAATCTTTGCGTTCACCCCCAAAGAAAGGGCGGCCATCTCATCATCCGCCGTGGCCTGCATGGACAAACCCCATTTTGTAAATTTGAAAAAAATGACAAATGCGAGAAGGAGGACGATGGACGCAACAAATGCCCAAAGATAAACCTGGCCGACAACGACCTTCCCAATAAATATTGGCTCTATCGGAAAGACAGCAGGGTTAAAAACGACTGTATCTGTTCCCCAAACTAATTCCACCATTCCTTTAAAGAAAAAGGCGAGTCCCACGGTCACCATAATGACACTCAATACCGGTTCTCCAACCATGGGTCGGAGAAAGAGATGTTCGGTCAAAAGCCCCAGGGCAAAGCCAACGACAAGCGTAAAGAGGAGGGCCAAGATGAAGGGAATCCCCCAGGAATAGAAAGTAAGGCAGACATAGGCTCCGATGAGAGTGAGTTCACCCATCGCGAGGTTGAGAACACCGGAGCATTTATAAATGAGGGTCCAACCTAAAGCCACCAAGGCATAAATGCTACCGACCAAGATTCCTGTAATAAAAAGCTGCAAAAATATTTCCATAAAACCTCCCGTTTAAAGAACAATGATCAATGGCCATTAAGAAACAATTATCAATGTTCAATAGTCAATGTCCAATGGTCATTGGAAAGTTTTTAAAAGAAATTTTCCCAATATAATTGATCTTTCATTGATCATTGCCAATTGATCATTGACCATTTTACATTGAGTTCTTACTGTGGCACCTCCACCACTTTAAGGTCTGCCTTGATATGGGTCACCCTTCCATCTTCGTAGGTGATGGTCGTGTCCATATGAACATGATCAATATCAGAATAAAGGCCATTGACAATATCTTTATACCGATCTTCGACAAAGGCCCTTCTCAATTTTCGGGTTCGGGTCAATTCATCATCATCTGCATCGAATTCCTTATAGAGGTTAATAAACTTCTTAATTTTTGCCACAGGAGGCAAATCTTTGTTCATTTTCACAATCTCTTTTTTTACCAACTCATAAACATCAGGCATCTGAGAGAGCTCTGGATAACTGGTGTAGGCAATATTTCGGTCCTCTGCCCATTTCCCCACCACGTTATAATCAATACAAATCACACTGGTCACATAAGCTCGGTTGTCGCCAATCGCCCAAACATCCCTAATATAAGGACTGAATTTGAGCCGGGTTTCCAAATACTGCGGAGCAAATTTTGTTCCATCGTTCAATATCATGACATCTTTGGTTCGATCAAACACGACCAGGTGGCCGTCGGCGTCAATGAAACCTGTATCTCCAGAGTGGAGCCATCCGTCTCGCAATGTTTTTGTTGTCTCCTCTGGCATCTTGTAATAACCCAGGAAAACGGAGGGGCTTTTTGAAATAATCTCACCCTCCGGAGTAATTTTCACCTCCGTTTCTGGAATGGGTATTCCCACCGTGTCGAATTTGATGTCTCCATCACGATGAAGGACTGAAATTCCGGCAATCTCCGTCTGGCCATAAATCTGTTTCAAATTGACTCCGATCGCATGAAAGAAGCGGAAATGGTCCGGCCCCATTGCCGCTCCTCCTGTATAAGTGTCACGAATCCTGGAAAGGCCTAAATGGTCTTTTAATTTTTTATGGACACCCAGGTAGGCGAGATAATTGAGTGCTTTCCAGTAAAAGGGGGTAGGCTTTTTTGTAAATTTCAGCTCAGCCACGTGATAGCCGATCTTCATCGCCAGCTCATAGGCCTTTATTTTTGACCAGGAGGCATCGAGATATTTGACCTGCACATTTCGCACCATTTGTTCATAAACACGAGGTGGGGCAAACATTATATGGGGGCCGATTTCACGGATGTTCTCCTGAGCTGTTTCAGGCTCTTCTGGAAAGTTCAGTGTAAACCCAGCCTGGATTCCGCAGGAGATCGACATCATCTGTTCCCCAATCCAGGCAAAGGGCAGGTAGGAGACAAAGTCATCCGATTCAAAATAGGGGTCGACCCGCATCAGATTGATGCCCATCGTCAACATATTATAATGGCTGAGAAGGGCCCCTTTGGGAAGGGCCGTAGTTCCAGAAGTATAAAAGAGGAGGCAGATGTCGTCTCCTGTCCCTTTCATGATCATATCCATAAAAAGACCAGGTTCTTTTTTATCCAGCTCTTCTCCAATTTTCATCACCTCTTTAATGCTGATGAGAATGGGGTCGTCGTAACCCCTCATCCCTTTTGGATCGTCCCATATCATCTTCTTCATCTTTGGGCATTTATCTTTAATCATGAGGCATTTGTCGACCTCCTCCTGGCCTTCGCCCACCATTAATTTGGCATCAGAGTGGTCGATGATATATTTAACCTGATCGATCAAAGAATCCTGAAATAACCATATACCCACACCCCCCACACACATGGCAGCCATCTCTGCCCAGAGGGCCTCAGGGCGGTTATCCCCAATCATGGCCACCTTATCTCCTCGTTCAAGCCCTAAAGAAACCATTCCTAAAGCAATCTGCTTCACATTTTCATAATATTGTTTCCAGGTGATGGGGATCCAGATTCCAAATTTCTTCTCCCTCATGGCAACCTTCTTATCCCAATATTTTTTCGCAGACTGGAGAAACAGTTTGGGGATGGTGAGATCCTTGGTTATTTCAATTTCCTTCCAGTTAACGGCGTGTGACATAAAGATCCTCCGCCTCACCAAGATAGGCCTTGATGACATTGGGATTCTTCTGGACTTCAGGAGGAATGCCCTCGGCAATCTTTTCTCCAAAATTGAGGGCCATCACTCGGTGGGAGATGTCCATGACCACTCCCATGTCGTGCTCGACCAGGATACAGGTGGTTTGCCACCGCTGCTCTTCGTTTATGTCGAGAATAAATCGAGCCATGTCCTCGACCTCTTCAAGGTTGAGGCCCGCGAGAGGCTCATCCAACAGGATGATTTTAGGATTAAGCGCCAAGGCCCTTGCCAATTCGACTCGCTTTTGAAGCCCGTAGGGAAGCATTCCTACCATCTTATCCCGGATGTGTTGTATCTCGAGAAGATCGATAATCTCTCTTTCAATAAAATCCCGGTGTTCGACCTCCTCACGGGCCGTCTTTCCAAAATAGATAGAACCACTGATCAACCCTGTTTTAAGATGGATATGGCGACCGAGTCGGATGTTATCGAGCACGGTTGCCCCTTTAAAGAGTTCAAGTTTTTGGAATGTCCTTGAGATTCCTGCCTTGGCTCTCTGATAGGGCCTCGATCGAGTGATATTTTTTCCTTCGAATTCAACTTTGCCTTTCTGAGGGTGGTAGAGACCGTTAATGCAATTGAGAAGGACTGTCTTACCGGCGCCATTGGGACCAATAATTGAGAAGATCTCACCTTTTTTCACCTCGAAACTGATCTCCCATAAGGCTTGTACGCCGCCAAAGGCCATGCTGAGACTGTCAACCTTTAACAGGACTTCCTGGGTGACTGCCATCGGTTACTCCTCTTATTGCTAAAAAAGTTTTTGGCACAAAGGGGAGTTCCCCTTTTGGGTCCTAAAGATCATCCACTGAATTTCATTTCGAAAGAAAGACAACACATTCAAGCAAAACTCTTTGAGTTCTATGATCCATCGAAGATGCTTTATTGTAAGGGATTTATAAAAATAGTTTATGGAGCCCTGAATCCAGAGAGCAAAGATACTCATCGGACAAGAGATTACGGAGATTTCTTCGATCTTTTCCTCGGACACTGAGTTTTTGAATTGGTGTTTTTTAGCGAGATTATAAGGATAAGGACCCAAACCCATTGAAAGCTATTAACAGACACTTCTCCCATTGTCAAGGGAATATCCGGTTTCTGCAATGTGAAAAAGTTTACAAGCTCCAATAAAATTTCTCCTTGAATCTGATGGGTTAGATTAAAAAAATGACCCGTTCGACGGCGCTTAGCCCCGCCTTTGAAAGCGGGGAGGGAAGCGCCGCTCAGGGTCAACCTTGAGCAAGCCCCAGCATTCATGCCGGGGAGCCGTAGGGTTGACTTTGATTCCCTAATTGTGCTATATCCTCAACTCATTACTCCAAATACAGGCGGGGAAAGGAGGCAGGAATCTATGGAAAGAACAAGGCGAGATTTCTTGAAATCGATGGGAGTCACTGCCCTTGGAGCAGGAGCCATCATGGTGGGTTTCGAAAAGGTCCATGGGCAGGGCAAACAGATCGTTGTGGGTTGTCCGGTTCCGCGGGCAAGCGCCTACGGCCAGAACGGGGAGAGAGGAATGATCCTGGCGGCCGAAGAGATCAATGCTGCCGGTGGAGTGAAGTTAGGTGGCGCCATGCGCCCCCTTAAACTGGAGATCATGGATACCCGTGATGAAGAGCCGGGTGTTCCCACCAGCGAGGTGCTTCTGGCCATCGAAAAATTGATCCTGCAGAAGAAGTCCGATGTGATCGTCGGCGGTCCCTGCATGTCCGAATGTGGCATGGCAGCCATCGATCTCTATGCCAAATATAAAATTGTGGATCTTGTGACGATTGGCTGCTACACGCCTGGATGGGATAAAAAGGTGGGATCGGACCTAAAAAAGTATAAATATTCATTTAGAGAGAGCGGTAGTGTTGCGTGGTATATCAAAGAGGGTGTTGATCTGCTGCATGGCATCAAAGAAAAGTTCGGATACAACAAGATGTACATTTCCATTGATGATAGCGCGATGTGCCGTGGGGCGGCGGAGATCGTAAAGAACTTGGCCGTGAAAGATGGATGGGAGATTGCAGGTTTCGACAAACACCCGATTGCCGCCACGGACTATTCAGTGGCTATGCGAGAATGTAAGAATTCTGGGGCCCAGGTTTTGTTCATATGGGCCTATTCGCCGGAAACCTCGATTATGTTGAGGCAATGGGCAGATATGGAGGTTCCTGCATTGCCTATCGGATTCATTGGGGCTGCCGAGGATCCGGGATTTTGGGAGGCCACCAAGGGAAAAGGGGCCTATACGATTGTCACACTCTCAGAAACGGGATGTACCCCCACCAATGTGACTCCCTTGACCATGAAATACTATAATGCCTTCCAGAAAAGGTGGGGTGTACCCCCTCGAAGTACAGGATGTGTAAGCGCCTATGAGGGCGTCTATGTATTGAAGGATGGGATAGAACGTGCAGAATCTCTTGATGCGGAGGCTCTCATTGCTGCCTTGGAAAAAACGAACCTGCCCGCTGTCCGTGGAACGATCCGGTTCGACCAGAACCATCAGATCGTTTATGGCTATGATCCGAAGACAAGTGTGCTGGGGAATTGGGTACAATGGCAGGATGGCCAGAGGGTGACCATCTTTCCCCAGGCCGCATCAATGGGTGCGATCAAGATGCCACCCTGGATCAAAAAATAGTCAATAACCAATGGGCAATAAATCATAACTATTAACAGTCTCAAAATAGAACAGACATCTTTGGCAAAATCTCCCCCCACCCCTCTTTTTCAAAGAGGGGTAATTCCTCCCTTTGGAAAAGGGAGGTGAGGAGGGATTTTATGGTCCATGTCGTTATTATTATGAAACCCTTAATAACAGTGGATGATTGAGGCTCAGGGTGCATGGGAATTAAGAATTGATTGAATTGGTTGTTCATTGGGAATTGATCATCGACCATTAATACTACAGCGACAGATCATCAAGAACCCCACCCCCACCCTAACCCTCCCCCTGAAGGGGAGGGGAT
>Ga0315286_10007152_pt1 | contig 10892 bp, 8 predicted proteins | sample YL17G10_0_MG_FD_205038 | JGI IMG/M metagenome (GOLD analysis project Ga0315286, IMG submission 205038) | Sediment microbial communities from Yellowstone Lake, YNP, Wyoming, USA - YL17G10_0 | ecosystem: Environmental > Aquatic > Freshwater > Lake > Sediment | place: USA: Wyoming | collected...
ACCATTCCTCCTGCCGCTACATAGCTAGAAGGCAATAAGACCAAAACCCCCGTCACAATGAGCAAAGCTGTCAGCATAATTCTCACGTATCTACCCATGTTCCACCCCCTCTTGCAACAGTCTAATTCTTCCAGGATTTTGGCTCCTAGCCAATATTATATCATATGCCGCACCGCCAAGATTCTTCGAAACTTTCGTCAACATTGATAGAAAGTCAACAAACTGGGTAAGAAGGGCTCAGTCCCTGCTTCACACCAGGCCTCAATAGCAAGCTGATAAGTTAGAAAAGACTCGATGGAGTTTGCGGGCAAATTTACCTGTTACCAAGCGCGCCATACAGGCAATACTTGTAACAACTGAATAGTGGAAGGAAGGAAAAATTCAAACGATCACCGACAGACTTGGAAGTCTATCGACCGACCTAAGAATCATCAAGCTTCCGCTTATGACTCCTTAGAAAGGAGGTGATTCAGCCACACGTTCCCGTACGGCTGCCTTGTTACGACTTCGTCACAGTCACCAACCCCACCTTAGGCGACTGCTCCCCGACAAGTCGGGTTAGCCCATCGACTTCAAGTGTTGCCAGCTCCCATGGCGTGACGGGCGGTGTGTACAAGGCCCGAGAACGTATTCACCGCAGTATAGCTGACCTGCGGTTACTAGCAACTCCGACTTCATGCAGGCGGTTTCAGCCTGCAATCCGAACTGAGGACGATTTTCGAGGATTAGCTCCGGATCGCTCCTTGGCAACCCGTTGTATCGTCCATTGTAGCGTGTGTGTAGCCCAGGACATAAAGGCCGTGCTGACTTGACGTCATCCTTTCCTTCCTCCTTGCTGTACAAGGCAGTCTCCTATGAGAGTTTAACATAGGACAAGGGTTGCGCTCGTTGCGGGACTTAACCCAACACCTCACGGCACGAGCTGACGACAGCCATGCAGCACCTGTGTAGATCGCCCTTGCGGGCCGCCGGCTTTCGCCGGTTGAACTCTGCATGTCAAGCCCTGGTAAGGTTCTTCGTGTATCATCGAATTAAACCACACGCTCCGCTGCTTGTGCGGGCCCCCGTCAATTCCTTTGAGTTTCAGCCTTGCGGCCGTACTCCCCAGGCGGGACACTTAAAGCGTTAGCTTCGACACAGAAAGGGTCGATACCTCCCATATCTAGTGTCCACCGTTTAGGGCGTGGACTACGCGGGTATCTAATCCGCTTCGCTCCCCACGCTTTCGAGCCTCAGCGTCAGAAACAGCCTGGGAAATCGCCTTTGCCACTGGTGTTCTCTCCAATATCTACGCATTTCACCGCTACACTGGAGATTCCATTTCCCTCTGCTGCTCTCAAGTCCCTCAGTATCAAATGGCGCCTTCTGATTGAGTCAGAAGATTTCACATCTGACTTAAGGAACCGCCTACGCTCCCTTTACGCCCAGTAAATCCGAATAACGTTCGCCTCCTACGTATTACCGCGGCTGCTGGCACGTAGTTGGCCGAGGCTTATTCCTTGGGTACCGTCGAGATTCTTCCCCAAGAAAAGAGGTTTACAACCCGAAGGCCTTATTCCCTCACGCGGTGTCGCTGGGTCAGACTTTCGTCCATTGCCCAAAATTCCTTGCTGCTGCCTCCCGTAGGAGTTGGGGCCGTGTCTCAGTCCCCATCTGGCTGACCATCCTCTCAGACCAGCTACTGATCATCGCCTTGGTAGGCCGTTACCCTACCAACTAGCTAATCAGACGCAAGCCCCTCTTGGAGCGCTTTGCAGCTTTAGTAATGAAGCTTACGCTTCATTACCACATGGGACATTAGCTTGCCTTTCGGCAGGTTATTTCCCACTCCAAGGCGGGTTACTTACGTGTTACTCAGCCGTCTGCCACTAGGTTACAGTCCGAAAACCATAACCCCGTTCGACTTGCATGCATAAGGCGCACCGCCAACGTTTATTCTGAGCCAGGATCAAGCTCTCCACTAAAAAACCTTCCTTCCACTATTCAATTGTTAAAGTACCAACACACTATTCTACAAGAATCCTTCTTCCTCTGTCAACTTTTTTCTAGGCCCAAAGGTAAAATAATACATCAATCTATGGTGCTGAAGCAAGTTTGACACCAAGGAGATTTTCCATTATATTTCGTAGTAAATTCATTATGTGGCCCCGTGGTGTAGCGGTCTAACATGCCACCCTGTCACGGTGGAGATCAGGGGTTCAAATCCCCTCGGGGTCGCTCTTCTATATAATACGGGCCGACAGGTCAAACCGGACACCAAACAAAAGTCTGAATTCGAATGCCTATTCCAAATCATGTTGAGCCGGGTCCTGTTTTTGAAGAGCGCTAATACAAATCCTGTGTGAAGATTATGGCAAGATAGGGGCACATGCCCTCTCTCGCCCTGTATCTATCGCATTCAGCGTCCGCAAATCGAGGAAGCCTGAGATTCACAAAAGCAAATCGTTACTGAAAGAATCGCTTATCGTCGGCTTCTGCATCCGGCAGTCAGCCTTGGCGTAGTCAAAAGCCTCTTCGATAGTTACGTCTGCAATCCCTGCAATATTATCATATGTGTCAGCTTCACCCGCTAGCATGCCCTGGTCAACGAAGTAATAAGTAAACTGCCCATTCTGCCACGAGCCATCCTCGTATGACAACCCGCTTTCAGAGCAAGCCATGTTGATGACCCTTCCGTCAGCCTTGAGGTCGGTCATCCCACCGGCAAGGCAGCTATCGAATATGAAGATAATCCTTGTGGTACTGAAGCCAGAGAACCAATCCTTAAGCTGCCCATCCCATATGGCAACAAAGCTGCCAGATTGATTGCCATCATGACTGACAATTGCCTCATCAGTTTTTTCCCTGTCGCCATCGTCTGCCACGCCATTGGTGCCGTGCCCACTGAAGAAGAAAACAACTTCATCGTCGGCCTTTGCCTTCGACTTTATGTCGTTAATAGCACCCTGAATCGCAGCAAAACTGGCGCCCATATCCAGAAGTAGATGAATATTACTTGATTTATACCCGTAGAGCGTAGTTAGGGCAGCATACATATCTTCTGCATCGTCATCACAATATTGAAGGTCACTTAGTGTACCAGGGTAATCGGAAATACCGACTATGATGGCATACTTCTTAGCTCCTGTGCCCAGCTGCTCACCCAGCACGCCGGTGGCTGCCCCCCCAGCTGGCTTACCTCCACCACCGCCACCAGACTTGCCATGAAGGGTGACCTTTTTGACCAGCTCGACATCAGTCGCTGGCAATGGCTTACTCATATCGGGCTTAGCCAGCACGGCTGGCGCTATGAGCACCAGGACCAATACCGCCACCAACACAGCAATCATTAATCTCTTCATTTCGGTACCTCCTCACTTTGTTTCGCGGCAGACGTTTATTCTATCATCTGAACCCAACCTGTCAAGCGTCTTCTGCCGGCCTTGGAGTTGGAAAACCGCGGGCTGCTATTTTGATTTGGACAACTCTCTACCGTTTGCCGGGGGTCAATGTTCTGGACAATTCCTGATGCCTGTTTAGAGGGCGGCTCTGCCAAAGTAAATTAGCCCGATGACAATGATGAGTAAAGGCCAGTATAAAGCAGGGACCGGCCCCCACCAGTCTTTATGCCACCAGATTTTTCCCTTGCGGAAGTTCTTAATGCCATAATGCGGATTTAGAACAAACCAGAAAAAGTCTTCCAGAAAAACCATACCTACGTAAAAGCCCAACAGCAGACTTTCTACCCGCCAGCTCCATGAAACGAAAAACAACGGCAGATGAATTATGCCAATCAGGAACAGCGTCATAAAAAAATGGTAGCCTGTTATCGGACGTCCACCCGCCAATTTGACAAGCCATCCCTTTTCAATTCGCCAGCATGGTAGCTTCGCTGCCCAGCCATCTTTGCCTTCGATTTGAATCTCCCAGAAGGCAAGCAGAAAAGCGAGGAAAACCATAAAAGCGATTAATCCTATTATCACTACTATCTCCCTCAATGTTTTTGGCTAGTTTACCATTTCCCAGCCGGTTCTGGTGAAATGAGTTACATTGCGCGTATGATTACTATTGTGTTATGGAGAGCGTGCTAAGTGGCTGCCTCATTGGTGATAGACGACATACTCAATGTTGCCAACGAACAACCATGCTGAAGAACACAACGGTGATAGCTACTCGTTCCGAACGCCGGCCAGTCGGTCCAGTACTAGTTGCCCAGTCCCTCAAGTTCTTCTTCAGCGAAGCGTCTGACTGTCGTCAAACCTCTGGATTCAATCCTCGCCATATACCAGAAGCGAAAGGCATCCTTCGCGGGTTCTTGGTCCACGACACCGATTTGCCCTCTATACGCTGAAGGGGAATCGGCCCTGACTTTCACCTTGCTGCCCTTCTTGAACTTCGGTACTCTTCTAGCGTAACCCCGGGGAAGATCGTACTCCCTGCGTTTAATTGGGTCAGACAGAACGGCGTAAGCCTCGTTTATCCTCTCCATTTCTTCATGGGCTTCCTCGCTGTCCCAGTTCCTGTCCGGGTGGCATTGAAAAGCCAGTCTGTGATACGCCCTCTTTATTTCCTCCGGGCCAGCATCTGGCGCAATGGCCAAGACTTCGTAGTAGTCCCGTTGATTTTGTGTTCCGCACGTAATGACTCCCATGGGAACTATTATACTGCTATCTGAGGGATAGTCAATAGCTATTTTGTACCATGTTCAAGCCATACTGTAGAGTCAAGAGGTAACAACCCATCTTTTGGCGGAGTGGAGCAATACTCGAGCTTCTATTCCCCAGGCTGTACTATACGTACTAGTGCTCGTCTCCTAAGCCTACTTTGGACATCATTACTCCTCAGTCTTCTGGGAGTATAATCATCATTGGTGAGCTAGCCCTTCCATGGTTCTCAGAGAAATCTACGCTCGCAGCATATTGGCCCAATCACAGGTCTTCGATTACGCGGTCAACCCTTACGTCGGCTGCCAGCACGGTTGCACTTATTGCTACGCCCGTTTTATGAGGAGATTCACCGGACATAAAGAGCCGTGGGGTGAATTTGTTGATGTGAAGATCAACGCCCTGGCTCTCTTGAAACACCAAATGGCTAAGAGGCCGCCCGGCAGAGTATGGGTCAGCGGAGTGTGCGACCCTTATCAACCGCTTGAGTCGAAATACGAATTGACAAGAAAGTGTTTAGAAATACTGGTGGAATACGGCTGGCCGATAACAGTGCAGACGAAATCACCGCTTGTGTTGCGTGACATAGACCTACTTAGGAGAAGCGATAAGATCGAGGTGGGCCTGTCAGTTACCAGTGCAGACGACGGGATAAGAACGTTATTTGAACCAGGTGCTCCATCTATTAGGGAAAGGATTGCAGCACTCGAGGAGCTACATCTTGCGGGTGTTAGAACCTATGCCATGATTGCTCCAATGCTTCCCGGCACGGATGAACTCGCTGACCAACTTACCGGGAAGGTGGATTACGTGCTGATTGACAGAATGAACTACCATTATGGCGATTGGGTGTATAGAAGATACCATCTCGAAGATGCCATGAGCTATGACTTCTTCTACTCAAAAGGCAAAGAGCTCGCCAGTGCTTTCGCAGAGCAAGGCGTTGAGTGCCGAGTGCTATTTTGACGGCACTAGGCCGATGACTTCGCTTCCTGATCACGTTGGGTCATAAGGCGCTGGCAGTGTCGAGCAAGTAAAACAGTTCACTCAAAAACGCGAGCGTATGTGCTCTAAATGTTGGCTGGTGCGTTTGGCACTGAACGAAATGAATCAACGTGCAACAATCCAAGCTTCTGTAATTAATCTAACAACCCCAATAGTGGTACTACCAACTGTCGAACAGCCAGAATCGAAACAGTGTTTCAGGATTCTGCTGGTGTCCTAAAGTAGCGGTAGCTTGACCAACTTGAGGTGCTACCGAAGCTGTTCCTAGCGTTCACTCGCCAATAGTAGGTGGTGTTCCAGTTGAGTATCCCTCCAGGCACATCATAATAGAGGTCGGTTATCCCGGTTTCGTTAACTATTAGAGTGGTGAAACCGGAGCTGGTCGATACCTGTACCCCATAAGAGACAGCTCCACTTGATGCATTCCACTCCAGCCTCGGAGTCAGGCTGGACACCGTTGAGGCACTGGCCGGTGATTTTAAGGTTGGCGCCGATGGTGGCGGTGGTAGTGTCGTGGCTGAGGCTTCTTCACAGTAATTGGAGTTCAGTGTCCCCTTGTATGCCCTCACCCGATAATAATAGGTGGTGCTGGCACTAAGATAGGTATTACTGTAACTGGTAACACCGGCACCTACCGTGGTTATCTGAGAATAGGAGCCAGAGCCTGTCTTCCTTTCTATCTTGAAGCCTGTCTCATCACTGGAGTTGTCCTGCCAGATCAGGTCTATCCTGCTTGAGGACACGGGTGTGGCTACCAGAGCCGATGGAGCTTCCGGTGGTGGACCTACCGCTGTCCTAAAGTAGCGGTAACTAGACCAGCTTGACGTGCCACCGTAGCTATTCCTGGCATTCACCCGCCAGTAGTAGGTGGTGTTCCAGTTGAGTATCCCTCCAGGCACATCATAATAGAGGTCGGTTATCCCGGTTTCGTTAACTATTAGAGTGGTGAAACCGGAGCTGGTCGATACCTGTACCCCATAAGAGACTGCTCCACTTGATGCATTCCACTCCAGCCTCGGAGTCAGGTTGGGCGCTGTTGAGGCACTGGCTGGAGATTTCAGTGTTGGTGCTGGGGGTGGTGGCGGTAGAGTTGCCGCTGAGGCCTCACTAGAATATTCAGAATTGCCCACAGCATTATACGCTCTCACCCGATAATAGTAGGTAGTACTGGTACTAAGCCCACTATTACTGTAACTCGTAACACCCGCACCTACGGTGGCTATCTGGGAATACGAGCCAGAACCTGTCTTTCTCTCTATCTTAAATCCAGTCTCATCACTGGAGTTGTCCTGCCAGCTAAGGTCTATCTGGGATGAGGATATGGGGGTAGCTACCAGGTTGGAAGGAGCATTCGGCGGCGGTCCTACTGCTGTGTTGAAGTAGCGGGAGGTGGACCAACTTGAGGTGCTACCAAAGCTGTCCCTGGCGTTAACACGCCAGTAGTACGTCGTGTTCCAGTTGAGAATCCCTGGTGCTATGTCATAGTAGAGGTCGGTTATCCCGGTCTCGTTAATTATTAAGATGGTGAAGCCGGAGCTGGTCGATACCTGTATGCCATACGAGACGGCTCCACTTGAAGCGTTCCACTCCAGCCTCGGCGTTAAGCCGGACACCGTCGAGGCACTGGCCGGTGATTTCAAGGTTGGCGCCGCTGGGGGCGGTGGCAGTGTCGTGGCTGAGGCTTCTTCACAGTAATCCGAGTTTAGTGTCCCCTTGTAGGCCCTTACTCGATAATAATAGGTGGTGCTGGCACTAAGCCCGGTATTGCTGTAACTGGTAACACCGGCACCTACAGTGGCTATCTGAGAATAGGAGCCAGTGCCTGTCTTCCTCTCTATCTTGAAGCCAGTCTCGTCACTGGAGTTGTCCTGCCAGCTAAGGTCTATCTGAGATGTTGATATGGCATTAGCTATTAAGTTGCTCGGTGCACTGGGCGTCGGTGAGTTCATCCGTATAACGGTCACTGCTCTGTGCTGCATGCCGTAGTAAGTTCCGCCCCACGTCATCGTATGGTTATAGTAATCCCAAGTATCATGTATATAGATGGTATTTGTGGAGGTATCGTAGCCATATCCCAGCATGGTATGACCTGTGACATGGATTAGCACAGGTCGCCCAGCATCAATCTCAGCCTGGAAGTTGGCGAAGGTGAAGCCCTTGTCAGGGTCACTGCCTTGGCCTTGTATCGCCTGGTTGAAATTTGTCGTTACCGTATAGCCGCGAGACTCAGCGAACAACTTCATTCCGTGGCAGCCATCGCGGTAAATAGGCTCATGCCCTGTGTAATCATAGAGGGGATCACCATTCGAGTAATAGAAGAACGTCGTGCTTCCATCCGTATTGCTGTATTTTGCCTGGTTGGTGCCCATATAGTCGCTTGTGCAATCGCCCGGCGTGTGTTCTGCCCATTTGCCAAGATAGGGGTCAAACCCGGCATTGCCGTAGTCGATCCAGTAGTCATCAACGTGTCCTTTTACCACCCTGCCATCAACGCCATTATGAGTGGCACTGAGAGGGCATTCACCACAGACAACACTGGGCCAAACGGTATGTCCCCAGGCAGAGTTGTTCAGCGGGCAGACACCGCCGTTCGTCGGGCCTGCATACATGTTGCTATAACTAGTGCGGTCATAGTACCCAAAAAGCATCGCTGCTGAAGTAGCGGAACAACCATAGCTCCAGTCAAATGCTGGCACGTTTGACAAAGTATTGGCTACCCCCGCAATATGCACCTCCAGCCCATTGACCGCAGCTACTTTTATCCTGGGTGGAGCTACCGGGAAGATAGCCATAGTAATCTGATTTCCACTTTCATCGGTGATTATCTTTTGATAGGGACTGGCAGACTCAGCAAGAACAGTTTGCGGCACTATACTGACGGCCAAAGAGAATATAAGTAAGAAGGATAATATGAATGATACCCATTTCTTTTGAAAATCCACCTTATACATATTCACTCACCTTACCAACGAGCTAACGTGTCACTCCTCTTCTCAATGAATTGATGCATCGGCATATTTCCACCGACCATGTTATTGTCTTGTTTCAACCTTCTTCAAATCCAAGGTGTTCTTATGGAAATCATTGTACCGCTATCTGAAAGACAGTCAATAGGCCTTCTGTACTGTGTTCTAGGCCAAAGGTAGGGTCAAGACGCAACAATCCGAAGTTCTGTTGCCCGACTTGAATGACATGGACTTGTATTTATTTCCTGAGTCTAATCTGCACGGCCTCACTCTCCAGTTCCCTGATAGCATCGGCAGCGATCCAGCGAGCAGCCTTCGAGTCGAGTCGCTGAATCTCCTTGGCAGTATTTATTGCGGCTTTATTCAGATTGAGGTTCCTTTTCCCGATGTTCCTCAAAGCCCAGTTCACGGCTTTCTTGACGAAGTTACGCTCGTCCGTAGCCGCTCGTGTTATTACATTAAGTAATTCGATGAATTTCTCATCGCTGGCCTTCTTGTCGTGCCATGCCAGACAAGCCATCAGCGAAAAGGCAGTCCTTTTGACAAATTCTTCTTCCCTCTCAGACCAGTCGATAATCTTCTGCCAGGCTAGTTGGTTCTTTTCAAAAAGATTCATGCACACCTGGTCGCAGACATCCCACGAATTGATGTCTTTCACCCACTCCTCCATCTGCTCATCAGTCAGCTTGGCCGGGTCACCGACCATCCCGGCCAGGATCCTTGCTTCAGCTATTCCAGTTCTCCATAAGTCTAGTGCCAGCTTGTGGTCTCTACCTACCTCTTTAGCAAGTTTTCTCATATCAGGAACGGAGACGCCCAATCTCTTCTCAACTGTCATCCCGTATTTAGCCATTCCTTCTAACTGTTCTGGCTTGGCCTTGCTCTGGAGTCTATCCAGCACATCCGTCACAGAAGCCATCGTTTACTCCTTTCGTACTACTATAGAATGCGGAACCCGTTATGCTCAGGGATACACAAGCTCTTTTGACTGGGCAGAAAAGCAGAACGCAACGTATCTCCGCAGTCCACCTGCCTGCTAAATAAGCCCCCGCAATCCTGTACCGCTAAATAATCAATAATCCAACCAATGTAAACGCAGCGATAGGTGGCAGAGCCGGCATCGGCTTTCCTTTCAAGAATATCGCCTGAATCGCATAGACGCTAACCAATCCCAGTAATCCGAAGACTGCAATAATAGCCGCTGGTTTTAGGCCCTGGGCAAAATAAACGGAGGCTGTCAGCAGACAAGGGAAGGCAATGTCGCCACCACCCAGTATGGAGTATTCCCTCTCGGCGGGATTCACCTCTATCATCTTCTCTCCGTGTTTCTTCAAGTTTAAGTTCCACTCGGAATAGTCTTTGGGAATGATTAGTGCCGGCAGGGCATTTACCTCCGATAGCCTGTCTGCCATCCACAGCATAAACCTGAAACGAACCGCCAGGAAGTCATAGAGGGCAAGTGCCAAAATGATAGCCATAGCGGTCCACGGGGTAATAAAGCGACCGAAGACTGCTCCCAGACTGCTGGCCGCCAGGATTAGCACCAGGTTATGTAGCCAGACAAGTGGTATCAAGAACCAGAAGACTCCAAATGCGACGGCGATGGCGACCGCCAATGGAAGGGGCACATAGAAGACAGTGGCGATGAAGGCGCCCCAACTAAACAGAAGGGCAAACAAGAGTCTCAGAAGGACTTTCAGGACTGAAAGAGGAGTCTTATAGAGTACGAGTCCGAGCACGCCCGCTGCCGCAAGAATATAGATTAGAATTGGTCCCAACGCCGAATGGGCCGGGACGTCGATAACATCCCCATTAGGTAATGTCACCTCCCCGGGCCACCAGTATATCGGTTCGGACGGCAAGGTCGGTATTTCTATATCATTTTCATCCAGGAATGGGTCTATGCGAGGAGCAACAAGAAGAATGAGCATTTGAGCGACAACGAAAAGAAGAAGGCCCAAATAGACCGTATTCAGCTTCATTGGCCTCCTTGTGCTCATACAGAGGGCTATTTTATATTAAAGACTGCCCGATGTCGAAGTATCGCTGTGACTAGCGATCCAAACGAATCGAACGGGTTGAGTTTCTGTATATTGACAGCTTCCAGACTTAGGGCAATACTGGTTCCAATAATGCCGTATATGCCTCTTCCTCGGTATCAGCTATCTCTTTGAGGAATGTCGCGCAGCCGTGACCATCGTATCCCAGTGCTCGCTCGCACAACTTCACTATGAGTTCTCCAGATTTTTTGAAGAGAATAGAGACTTCAATCCACTCT
>Ga0315286_10007153_pt1 | contig 10892 bp, 12 predicted proteins | sample YL17G10_0_MG_FD_205038 | JGI IMG/M metagenome (GOLD analysis project Ga0315286, IMG submission 205038) | Sediment microbial communities from Yellowstone Lake, YNP, Wyoming, USA - YL17G10_0 | ecosystem: Environmental > Aquatic > Freshwater > Lake > Sediment | place: USA: Wyoming | collected...
TGGTGGTTGTGGATGACGAGGATGGCCTGCAAGAAGCGCTGGCGTCATCAAGAGCAATCGCCGGTAGCACCTTTGGTTTGCCAGATGTCTACATAGAGAAGTACATGTCGCATCCTCGACACATAGAAATCCAGATACTGGCTGACTCCCATGGCAATGTGGTTCATTTGGGGGAGAGAGAGTGCTCCATTCAGAGGCGGCATCAGAAGCTGGTTGAGGAGGCTCCGTCACCAGCGCTTACTCCTGAGCTCCGCCAGCATATGGGTGAGGTAGCTGTAAGAGCTGCCAAATGGGTGAAATACGAAGGGGCCGGAACCATCGAGTTCATTTTTTCTGAGGGTAAGTTCTACTTTCTGGAGGCGAACACCCGAATTCAGGTGGAGCATGCTGTGACCGAGATGGTGACGGGTATGGACATTGTGAAGGAGCAAATACGGATAGCGTTGGGTTTGCCTCTTAGCTTCAGCCAGAAAGATGTTCGGATGAAGGGTTGGGCTATAGAATGCCGTATCAATGCCGAGGATCCTCTGAATAACTTTGCACCTGCTCCTGATAAGCTCAGAGGTTATCGCTCTCCAGGCGGTATCGGCGTTCGGGTGGACAGTGGCGTACATACCGGTTATACCATACCTCACCTTTATGACTCTATGATATCAAAGTTAATCGTGTGGGGTAGAGACCGAGAAGAAGCTATCATGAGAATGCGTCGTGCGCTCTATGAGTACATTATCGTCGGGGTGAAGACCAACATAGACTTTCACAAGGCGATAATGGAAAACCCGAGCTTCATGAAGGGCGAATTGGAGACCCATTTTATCGATAGAGAAACCGATCTGCTAAATGATATGAAGAGAATAGTGGAGCGCGAGCGGCCGCTGGAAGAGAAGCTATCGCAGATATTTGATGAGAGAAGGAAGATAGCTGCAGCCTCCGCCGTGGCTGTCATAACTCATATGCTTCATCACATGCAGGTGAGGCAGCCACAGTAGCAGTTCTAGAATAGTTGACAATTTGAAGGCCAGGTCTGATAATACCATAGGGTAAAATCATGGTGAAAATAAGATTACGACGGGTAGGGGCGAAGAACAGGCCTAGCTATCGGGTAGTGGTAGCAGATGCCAGAGCACCACGAGACGGTGCCCTTATTGAGCGGATTGGTCACTATGACCCTTTGACTGAGCCGGAGACTGTAGCGATTGACGAAGATAAGGCTCTCAAGTGGCTTCGACTAGGTGCCCAGCCTACAGAGGCGGTGGCGAGATTGCTTTCAAAGGCGGGTATTATAGCGAAGTTTAAGGCTGAGAAGAGCCAGTCATGAAGTCACGGAGTAACATGAAAGAGCTGGTTGAATATATCGCTAAGTCAATAGTGACCATGCCTGATGCGGTGGTAGTTGATGAGGTGACCGAATCGGATGGCACTGTCCTCAAATTGCAGGTGGCTCCCGAAGATAGGGGCAGGGTTATTGGCAAACAGGGCAAAGTTGCTCAGTCGATGCGCGCCCTGCTGAGAATAGCCGCAATAAGGGAAGGCGTTCGAGCCCAGCTACAAATAGTGTAGCTGGCGTGGTACTCCCCTATTTCAATCCTGGACTTCTGTCCCTTCTTCTCTTTCGCTCGGCAACCTTGAGACGTGCCAATGATCGCCGTAGCGCTGCCTCGGCCCGGGCAATATCCGGTTCCTTTTCTCCCCTGTGGCTGAGTCGCTCTTCAGCGCGGCGTTTAGCTGCCTCGGCACGTTCCATATCAATTTCCTCTACCCGCTCTGCAGCGTCGGCTAGAATCACCACCCTATTCTGAAGTACCTCAAGGAAGCCGCCGCTTACGGCCAGGTAGGTTTCCTCACTGCCTTTCCTGAGGCATAGTTCTCCGGGTTCGAACATGGTCATGAAGGGAGCATGGTGAGGCAAGACAGTAAATTGCCCTGCTATACCTGGAGCGATGATGGCGTCTACTTCGCCAGAATACACTGGCCGCTCTGCGGTGACTATCTCTAATCTAAGGGTAGCCATAACTACATCCCTAAGCTAAGCTCTTGGCTAGTTCCACGGCTTCATCAATTGTTCCCACCATGTAGAAAGCCTGCTCGGGCAAAGTATCATGCTTGCCTTCCAGAATCTCACGAAAGCCGCGCACTGTCTCTTTGATGGGTACATACTTGCCTTTTCTACCTGTAAAGGCTTCCGCCACAAACATTGGCTGAGAGAGGAACCTCTGAATGCGTCGAGCTCGGGCTACTGTCAGCTTATCCTCTTCGGCCAATTCCTCGATTCCCAGGATAGCAATTATGTCCTGGAGCTCTTTATACCTCTGCAGTACCTTCTGCACTCCTCTAGCCATGCTGTAGTGTTCCTCACCTACTATCTTGGGATCCAGGATGCGTGAGGTGGAGGCCAGGGGATCCACGGCGGGGTAGATTCCCAACTCTACAATAGCGCGGTCCAAGGCTATCACTGCATCGAGGTGACCGAAGGTGCTGACTATTCCGGGGTCAGTGTAATCATCGGCAGGCACATAGATAGCCTGGAAGGAGGTGATGGACCCCTTCTTGGTAGAAGTAATCCTCTCCTCCAGTTCACCTACCTCTGTCGCCAAGGTTGGCTGATAGCCTACGGCTGATGGCATGCGCCCCAGCAGGGCAGAGACCTCCATGCCGGCCAAAACATGGCGATAGATATTATCGATAAACAGCAGGACATCCTGTCCCTCGGCATCTCGGAAGTACTCTGCCATAGTCAGTCCAGTCAAGCCTACGCGTGCCCGGACGCCCGGTGGCTCATTCATCTGCCCGAAGACCAGTGCTGTTTTGTCAATAACGCCGGAGGCTTTCATCTCTCCCCAGAGGTCGTTTCCCTCACGGGATCGCTCGCCTACCCCGGCAAAGACAGAGTAGCCACCATGGACCGTGGCGATATTACGAATGAGCTCCTGAATAATAACGGTCTTTCCGACTCCGGCGCCACCGTAGGCTCCTATCTTTCCTCCCTTGGTGAAGGGGGCGATGAGGTCAATTACCTTAAGACCAGTTTCCAATATCTGAGTGGTTGTTTCTTGATCCTGGAGGGAAGGAGGAGGACGGTGGATGGGCCACCGTTCTTGAGTCTTGACCTCGCCGAGGTTGTCTAGAGGCAAACCCATGACATTGAACAATCGTCCCAAGGTAGCTTTTCCTACAGGCACAGAGATCGGCGCACCTGTGTCTATAGCTTCAACGCCGCGCTCCAGGCCGTCTGTGGTGTTGAGAGCTAAGCATCTTACCCGGTTATTACCGATATGTTGCTGGACCTCGAGCACAATCTTGTCTCCGTTGCGGGTGATTTCAATGGCGTTGAAAAGCGCCGGTAGTCCCTCTGGTGGAAATTCAATATCAACCACTGTGCCAATTACTTGAACTACTCTGCCCTTGCCCATATTTGCCTCCTAAGCTAGTGCCTCTGACCCTCCGGTGATATCAAGAATCTCTTTGGTAATCATCTCCTGACGAGCCTTGTTGTATATGAGCGTCAGGTCCTGGACGATCTCTTTCGCATTCTCAGTGGCATTGCGCATAGCTACCATTCTGGCTGATTGCTCACTGGCGATGGATTCGAGGATAGCGTGGTATACCTCCATTTCCACAAAGCGCGGAAGAAGTTGAGCCAGAACCACCTTGGCACTTGGCTCATAGATGTACTCTATCTCGCCCCTCCGCTCCATCTTGGCTGCCTCCACGGGGAGCAGTTGTTGCAGTACCGGACGCTGAGTCATGGTGGTGATGAACTGGCTGTAGGCTAGATAGACCTGGTCAACAAATCCGTTGCTATAATCATCGATGACAATTCTGGACATAGCCAGGGTATCAAGAAGGGTCGGTCGGTCGGTAAGCCCGGTGAACTCGGCGCGAACAGCACGCCCGTAGCGCATCATATAGTCCCTTCCTTTACGGCCCACAGTAATGAGCACAGTGGGAACCACTTGTTCTAGGATGAAACTTCCAGCAGCCCGGTTCATATTGGTATTGAGGCCGCCGCACAGACCACGGTCTGTGGTGATGTGGATCACCGCAACTTTCTTTATCTCTCGTCGCTGCAGCAGAGGATGGACGGCGCCCTCCGATTGGGCAGCCAAGTCTGCCAGAACCTGCTGTATCTTTTGGGCGTAGGGTCTGCCAGCCAGATCGCGCTCCTGAGCGCGTCTCATCTTGGAGGTGGCTACCATCTCCATCGCTTTGGTGATCTTTGCCGTAGATTGGATGCTACGAATGCGACGGCGGATAATGCGGATGTTGGCCATTATTCGCTATTTGCCCCAGACATCTTCTCCACTAGCGGTCCCAGCTTTGCTTGAACTCAACAATAGCGGCCTTCAAAGTCTCCTCTGTATTCGGTGTTAAGTCTTTGGCAGCAGCAATATCTTTGACGACCTCAGGATGGTTGGTCTGCATGAACTTGTGTAAGGCATCCTCAAAAGCCGAGACCCTGTCCAGGGGAACATCGTCCACATAGCCGTTGGTGACGGCGTAGAGGATGGTTATCTCTCTCTCCAGTGGCATAGGGCTGTACTGAGGTTGTTTCAGGATTTCGGTGTTCCTCTGTCCCCGTTCCAGTTGTGCTCTGGTTGCCTTGTCTAGGTCAGCGCTGCCGAATTGGGCAAAGGCGGCCAGTTCTCGGTACTGCGCCAGTTCCAGTCGGAGTCTGCCTGCCACCTTCTTCATGGCTTTGGTCTGTGCTGCTCCGCCCACCCTAGATACTGATAGACCTACATTCATGGCTGGGCGAATCCCGGCATTGAAGAGGTCTGTTTCCAGGTATATCTGGCCGTCTGTGATAGAGATCACATTGGTGGGGATATAGGCGGAGACATCATTTAGTTGGGTTTCGATAATAGGTAGGGCAGTGAGAGAACCACTCCCATGCTGCTCATCAAGCTTGGCTGCCCTCTCCAGAAGACGGCTGTGAAGATAGAAAATATCGCCAGGATATGCCTCTCGCCCTGGCGGACGACGCAGTAGCAGCGAAATCTGACGATAGGCCCAGGCATGCTTGGAGAGGTCATCATAGACAACCAAGGCATCTTTCCCCTGCTCCATAAACTCTTCTCCTATGGCGCAGGCGCCAAAGGGGCAGAGGTATTGCATGGAAGCGGGATCGGAGGCATTGGCACATACTACTATGCTGTGTTCCATGGCACCGTATGACTCGAGGGTAGCTACAATCCGGGCTACCTTGGAGGTTTTTTGCCCAATGGCTGCGTAGATACAGATTAGGTCTCCACCCTTCTGGCCAATGATAGTATCAATGCAAATGGCTGTCTTGCCAGTGAATCGGTCACCGATTATCAGCTCACGTTGTCCTCGACCGATGGGTATCAGGCTATCTATGGTCTTGATTCCGGTATGCACCGGCACGCTAACAGGGCTTCGCACAACTACATTTGGGGCTACTCTCTCCAGGGGACGCGTCTTTTCGTATTTGATAGGGCCTTTGCCATCTAGGGGACGACCCAGAGGATCAACAACCCGGCCGATGAGTCCCTCGCCTACTGGTACCTCTAGGATGCGTCCAGTGCAGCGTACTTCATCACCCTCTTTTATCTCAAGGAAGTCTCCCAGAATTACTGCCCCGACACTGTCCTCCTCCAAATTGAGAGCTATCCCCATGATATCCTTGGGAAACTGGAGCAGTTCGTTGTATTTAGCACCAGATAGTCCGTGGATACGGGCCAGGCCATCGGCTACCCCCACCACCGTTCCCACATCGACCATGGCTACTGAGGTGCCGAATTGCTCTATCTGTCTCTTGATAACTGAGACAATGTCTTCGCCATGCGTTACCATACTATGTTACCTCCCCGGTGATGCCTTCATCCCATCAAGTCTCTGATCAGTCAGAGGCATAGAGTTCATAAGCTGCTGCCAGCGTGGCTCGATCAAATCAGACTCCGTCTCAGTTCCTCGAGGCTGCTGCGCACACTGCCGTCGATCAGTTTATCTCCAATCCTGGCCACCAGACCTCCCAGGGTATCAGGATCAACCTTCAGGTTAAGCACTATCCTCTTGCTTACAATCGCAGCCAGATACTCTTCAATCTTATCCCTCTCTTCATTGCTGATGGGGACTGCAGTGGTTACCTCTGCCTGCTCTCTTCCGTAGTGAGCGTTCAGGAGTCGTTCAAACTCAGATGTCAGATCCGGCAGTATTCTCAGACGGTTCTTGGCTACCAAGAAGCAGGCCAGATTCATGGCTGTAGGCGCTATTCCTGGCATGGTGTTCTGCAAGATCTCCCCTTTTTGGTGCAGGTTAAGCTTGGGGTTCTCCAGAAGGGCAGCAACATGCGGGTTTCCCAGGATGCTGGCCATTGTCTCCAAATCGTCTCGCCATCTGCTCAACTCGTCCTTTTCCAGACCAATCTGGAACACTGCCTGAGCATGCCTCTTACCGGAAATACCCTTAGTCATAGAGAACTCCGCTGGATACCCGCCAGCTATCTGGCGGGAGGAAAGTGGCTCTATGTGGGGAAGGGTGGTTGAGTATCACACCCACAGGGATTTCCTCCTTACAACTACGGATGTTCGCGAATCGCAAGATGCCCCGCAGCTTGCTGCGGGGTGCGTCACTGTTCTTCGTCGGCCTAGTCCTTCTTGAAAGCCAGACCTTCCTCCAACACCTTTTCAATAAGTTCCTGGTGCGCTTTCTTGTCCAAAGAGCGCCCAATCACCTTCTCTGCTGCCAGTATAGACAGGTCGGCAAACTCTCGGCGCAACTGGTTGAAGCTCTCTTCTCTCTCTCGCTCGATCTCAGCCTGGGCTTTGGTAATGAGCGCCTCTGCTTCCTTTCGTGCCTCAGCCTTTGCCTCTTCCTTGACCCTTTCTGCTGTTTGAGCAGCTTGAGCAATCACGGCTTGACCCTCCTTGCGTCCAGCCTCGATCTGGGCCCTAACCGATTCCTCAGCGCGGATGGATTCTTGCTTGATGCGCTCAGCCTGTTCCAAGCTTTCCTTTATTTTGGCTGCCCGCTGGTCAAGCATCCTGGTGACTGGTTTGTACAAGACCAATGTGAGCAAGCCAAACAGGAGGAGAAAGTTTATTACGAAAGCCACCAGGCTTGGTACATCGATTCCAAGTTTGTCGAGCATCTTAGCTCCTCTTTGAGAGATTGAGCAGCCTAGTTTCTACTAGGGCGTTGCCGTGTTCATAACTGCCATGATGACTATGGCAGTAAATGTAAGCGCTCCCACGATTACTGCCGAAATAATAATCGCTAGGGAAACTGGTAAGCCGTCATTCCCCATGGTTCCCTCCTTTCGCAGATTGGCTCACTGTTATGCTACCATGGCCAGGATGATTGAGACGATCAGAGCATAGATTCCGATGGCTTCGGTAAGGGCTGCCACCAGGATCATGCTGGTCAGGATGGCAGGTCTAGCCTCCGGGTTGCGTCCCAGTGCTTGTACCGTGGCATAGCCGATGAGTCCCAGCCCCAGTGCTGGTCCCATGAGACCCAGGCCGGCTGCCATTCCTACGGCGAGCATTTTTACAGCTTCTGAATCCATATATGTACCTCCTTTCCTAACTAGGCTTCTGCATGTTCTTCATGCTCTTCGCTGCCGTGCGCTACTGCCATGCTGGCAAATACCAGAGTCAATCCTCCAAAGATAAGGGCTTGAATAAATCCGATGAGAAGCTCGAGTCCGTAGAAGGGGATGGCCATTATCCAGGGAACGAGGAAGGTAGCTGACAAGAGCAATATCTCTCCTGCTGTCATGTTGCCAAAAAGACGGAAGGCGAAGCTCACCAGGCGTATTATGTGGCTCAACGCCTCGATGCCGCCCATGAAGACATTTATGATTCCGGTGAGGATGGCCATGGGTGCCGCAGACACCTTGCCCTTGAACAGGAGTTTGATGCCCCGGGATAGTTCGCCCAGATTAACATACTCGTTGATGTAGTGACGAAAACCCCTTGACCTCAGCGCCCAGAATTCGATGAAGAAAACGGCCATGATAGCTAGGGCCAGCGTCATGTTTATATCTGTGTTGGCAGAACGAAACAATGGCGGTTTACTTTCGATCGAGGCTACCTCGTCGTTCGCTGAGATTTTGTCACCTACCTTTACATCGGAACGGACAAGGCCGTTCTTAGGAGCCACTATCTCCTCCCCTGTATCCAGTGTCAAGATAACTCCGTCCTTCTCTACTTTTGTTTCACCATCAACGACGCTGAGCACGGTTCCAGCAGTCGCGGCATGTACCTCAAGCTGCTCCGTAACGGTAATACTTGGACCAAAGACAGGCGTCAGAGCGAGATAGGCGTTGAATATGACAAAGATGAATATGGTGGCTATCACCGGGAAGAATCTACGACCATCCTTCCTGCCGGCCACGCTCTCCACGAAATTCAACAGTGTCTCCAGAGCCACTTCTACCAGGCCTTGCAGCCGGCGCGGGACAATTTTCATCTTGCGAGTAGCCGCAAAGGCGATGGCCAGGGCGATGATGACGGTGATCCAGGAGGCGATCAGGGTGTTGGAAACGGAAAAACCACCGACCTCGAAGAGGATATCACCTCTGAAGAACTCGTGAACCTCAAGCTGCGGAACATCGAGAAAACCAGGCGGCTCAATGCCGAAGAGCTCTCTGCCTATAGCGCCACCGGCGAGGCCGACTATGAAGAGGACGGCGACGACAACGACGATTATGATGAGAAGACGGCTTGAGCAGCCAAGCTGAGACACCTACCTGGTCTCCTTGTCTTTATCTTTGCCCCTGCTTTGCTGCTCCCTTATTAGTGGAGATATCATCCGATAAGTTCCAAGAACTGCTACCCCCAGGCCGAGAAATAGACCGAGTACAGTAAATATTATCGAAGTGCCCAGTTTCCTGTCAAGCCACAGCCCGCCCCATATACCGCCGGTGATACATATGCCAATGTACCACCCTATGCCGATAAACCTGGCTGCTGAGACCCACTTATCCATGCTTATTCGATCATGTCACAGATTATTTCACTATACAATGGGCTATGCCTGAGGTCAAGCCTTCTTTGCAACCTGCAGAAGTGATACCGTATAATATCGCTCTGTATCCCGAAATGAGCAAGAGACTAGAGGACATAACTCAGCGACGCCTGGATAAGTTGCAGCGGCTTCGCAGCCAGGGCATTAATCCTTATCCCCACCGCTATCGCCGTACCCATACCGCCCAGGGGGCAAAGGATTCGTTCGAACAAGGCGAGATCACTGCTGACTCCGAAGTGAATTTGGCAGGCCGCATAATGGCCCAGCGCGGTATGGGGAAGGCTGCTTTTTTTGATTTGCGCGATGGTTCGGGGAGGATTCAAGTCTACCTCCGCAGAGACGAGCTGGGCGAGGCAAAATACGAACTGGCTCAGGATTTGGATATCGGAGACATCATCGGTGTCAAGGGAAAGCTCTTCAGGACGAAAAGCGGGGACATTACCCTGAGAGTGTCCGATTTCGGTATCCTGGCCAAGTCGCTCGAGCCTTTGCCGGAGAAGTGGCATGGCCTGGTCGATGTGGAGAAACGTTACAGGCAGCGTTACCTGGACCTGATCTCCAATGAGATGGCCAGGAACACCTTTCTGATACGGAGTCGGACCATTACGGCCCTGAGGCTTTTTCTGGACAGCCGCGGCTTCGTCGAAGTGGAGACGCCCGTTCTTCATTCTGTGCCCGGGGGAGCCAGGGCTCAGCCTTTCAAAACGCATCATCAGGCTTTAGATCAGGACTTCTACCTGCGCATCGCAACCGAGCTTTACCTGAAGCGACTTATTGTGGGTGGCTTCGACAAGGTGTACGAGATCGGTCGTATCTTCCGCAACGAAGGCATTTCCACCAAACACAACCCCGAGTTCACCATGCTGGAAAGCTATGAGGCTTATGCCGATTACCATGATGTAATGATTATGACGGAGGAGATGATTTCTCAGGTAGCTGAGGAGGTCTTGGGCACTAAGAAAATCCAGTTCGGCGAAGAGACCATCGACCTTACTCCCCCCTGGAGGCGGGTTACATTGCGAGAAGCCATCCTGGAGAAATGCGGCATTGATATTGAGGATTGCTTGAGAGGCGGTACGCAAGGTTTACGCCAGGCGATGCAGGCAGCCGGGATGGAGTTGGACGAGACACTCAGTCCAGCTTATCTTATTGACAAACTGGTTTCTACCTATGTGGAACCTGGACTGATACAGCCTACCTTCTTGATGGACTATCCAGCAGAAACTACCCCTCTGGCCAAGAGAAAAGAGGGTAACGAACTGTTAGTGGAACGGTTTGAGGTCTTTGTGGCTGGGATAGAGATCGCTAACGCCTTCACGGAGCTTAACGATCCGGAAGACCAGGCCAACCGCTTCAGAATCCAGGAGCAATGGCGAACCGATTTTGGAGACGAGGAAGCGGAACGGTACCAGGAGGATTTCATCATGGCCTTGAGGTACGGGATGCCTCCAACAGGTGGTCTGGGGGTGGGGATTGACCGTCTGGTAATGCTTCTCACCAATCAGCAGTCAATCCGAGAGGTAATCCTTTTCCCGCAACTCAGGACGAAGCAGTAGAAAGAAGGCTTGTCAAAGACAATGCTTAGCATGCAGTTCATACGGCAGAATCCTGAATTAGTTCGGCAGGCATTGGCGAACCGCTGTGATAGCGCGCCTCTTGATGATATCCTCAGTCTGGACGAACAGCGCCGCAAATTGCTGACCGAATCAGAGACGCTGCGTGCCCAGCAGAAGCAAGAGAGCAAGAAGTACGCCAGACTGAAAGCTGAAGCGACTGAGTCAGAAACAGCAATTCTGGAGAAGCTCACTCAAGCCTTGGGCGAGGTAAGAGAAAAGGTCAAATCTCTTGAATCTGAAGTCGAGGAGATTGAGGAGAAGCTGCAAGGCCTTCTCCTTCGCTTG
>Ga0315286_10007156_pt1 | contig 10891 bp, 9 predicted proteins | sample YL17G10_0_MG_FD_205038 | JGI IMG/M metagenome (GOLD analysis project Ga0315286, IMG submission 205038) | Sediment microbial communities from Yellowstone Lake, YNP, Wyoming, USA - YL17G10_0 | ecosystem: Environmental > Aquatic > Freshwater > Lake > Sediment | place: USA: Wyoming | collected...
GGCTGATAGTGACTATCCTGTCCTCCACTGGTTGGCGTAGCGCCTCCAGAGAATTATGGCCAAACTCAGGTAGTTCATCCAGAAAAAGCACTCCCCGATGGCTGAGGCTGACCTCCCCCGGCCTGGGCCAGCGGCCTCCACCCACCAGACCAGCCTGAGAGATGGTGTGGTGAGGAGCACGAAAGGGACGCTGCCTTATCAGAGGCGTATCTGAGGGCAGCAAGCCGCTCACGCTGTATATTTTGGTTACCTCAAGAGCCTCATCGTTGGTCATGGTAGGTAATATAGAAGGCAGGCAACGGGCCAGCATGGTCTTGCCGCTGCCCGGAGGCCCGGTCATGATCACATTGTGCCCGCCGGCGGCTGCCACCTCCAGGGCACGCTTGACATGCTCCTGCCCCTGGACATAAACCAGGTCCAGGCCTTGCCCAGCGGTGGCGCTCTCAGCCCGATCCTCTTGCGGCTGGTAACAGGGTATGGGCTGTTCGCCCCGCAGATGTCCCACAAGCTCAGCCAGAGAAGCCACCGGTATGATGTCGATCGCCTCGACTAAAGCAGCTTCCCTGGCGTCAGCGGCAGGCACAAAGACATTTTCAATACCCAACTGGCGGGCCAGAGAGACCATAGGCAGAACACCATTGGTATGGCGCAGGCTGCCATCCAGGGAAAGCTCACCCAGGACAAGGGACTGAGGCAACTGCGCCGTAACCTGTTCTGAGCTGAGCAATATGCCAATAGCTATGGGGAGGTCATAAGCGGGGCCAGCCTTTTTGAGATCGGCAGGTGCCAGGTTGACTGTTATGCGCCTCATGGGGAATTGGCAGCCTGAATTGCGAATGGCCGCTCTTACCCGCTCCTTGGATTCCTGAACGGCGGCATCAGGCAAGCCAACGATGATGAAAGAGGGAAGCCCCGGGGAGATATCCACTTCTACTTCCACCAGGGCTCCCTCCAAACCCACCACAGCGCAACTTGTCACTTTGGCCAGCATGATAGAACCTTACGGGTATAATACTATGAGGGTCTGGGGGTGTCAACGAGGTAAAAGGCGCAGGCGGCACTAAGTGCCGCCTGCGCCTTCATTTCATAGGGTACTTATCCCTAGCACATGGTCAGTCCGCCGCTGACGCTGAGCACCTGTCCGGTGATGTAGCTGGCATCATCCGAGGCGAGGAAAATCGCTGCGGCGGCGATTTCTTCAGGTTTTGCCAGCCGCTTCATGGGTATGGCACCTTTCAGCGCCTCCACGAGCTTGGGGTTCTCCTTCATGTTATGTTCCACCAGCGGGGTCATCGTGGGGCCAGGAGCGACACAGTTGACAGCTATATTGTAGCGCACCATCTCGCGGGCCAGTGTCTTGCTGAAGGCGATTATGCCCCCTTTGCAGGCAGAGTAGACCGCCTCACCACTGGAACCAACCCGGCCGGCATCTGAGGCAATGCTCACAATGCGACCACTATTTCTCTTAATCATGTCATCGAGCACTGCCCTGGTGACAATGACCGGCCCCTTCAGGTTTATGGCGATGACCTTGTCCCAAGTATCCTCAGTGCTCTGAACAAAGGGCTCTATCTTGTCCCAGCCAGCGTTGTTCACCAAGACGTCTATCTTGCCACATTGTTTTAGCAACTGCTCAACGACAGCCTTAACTTCCTTACTATTGGTGATATCCATCTTCACAGGGATGGCCTGGCCGCCACGAGATTTTATCTCCTGGGCAGTTTCCTTGGCCAGGTCCTCGAGTAAATCGGCCACCACCACTGTAGCGCCCTCTTTGGCCAGTCCCTCGGCGATGGCTTTACCGATGCCCCGGGCTGCCCCGGTCACAATAGCTACTTTCCCATCAAATTTCATGTCTCCTCCTTTTATTAGAGAGCTCTGAAAAAATCTTAATCAACCCCCTGAATCACCCAATCTTGGGGGAAGTAAGGGCGATTCATGAATCGCCCTTACGGGGGACATCCCCTGACCCCCGGCAGGACACGTCCTGCACCCACTTTTTCAGCGGTCTCTTATTACAGTTTATACACCTTGACTGCCGCCTCGCGCAGAAGCTGAGCCTTGGCGCTCTCACTCAGCCCCAGCTCCTCAATCTGCTTGCGGCCCTCACCGTGCATCACCACGGGGAAGTCGGTGCCCCACATCACCTTGCCCCGGCCACGGGTGTTGGCAAAGTTCACCAGTGATTTGTCCCAGTAGCGGGGGGCGTGGGCGCTGGTACCAATGTAAACATTGTTGTGCTTCCAGGCCAGGGCGATAAGCTCCTCACACCACGGCCAGCCGGTATGAGCAGCTATTATGGCAAGCTCAGGAAAATATAGGGCGATATTGTCTAGCCGAATGGGCCGGCCCATGTCACTGGGCATGGCCTCAGCCGAATGTCCTATTTGCATCTGCACCGGCACACCAAGCTCTACGCACTTGGCATAAATCGGGTAATAGTCAGGAGCATCGATGGCAACGCCATAACCGTAGGTGTGGATGTGAGCACCCTTAAACCCAAATTCCTTGACCGCCCTTTCCAACCCACGCACCGCTTCCATCCTCTTGTAGGGGTTGACACCATAGAGGCCAACGAAGCGGTTAGGGGCTTTCGAGCAAAGATCAGCTATTTCCTCAGTGGTGTACTCCAGAATAGGCACCTTGCGCGTGTAGGAATACATCTGGAAGGAAGGAACAAGCACCTTCTCCACCCCGGCCTCGTCCATCTCTTTGATCATCTGCTCTACAGTGAAGCCGGCGTAGCGCTCCTCCATGTGCCACCACTTGATGACCTTGCCGATCTCCTCGTCATCACTCAACCTCCGTAGCAACTGCGGGGTAAACGGAATAGCCCAGATATCAATAGCCTTTATCACTAAAGCCTCCTTCTATGTTTTTTGGCTTATTGCCTGCACGACAACCTAACGATTTTCACCCTCGCCTTCTCAAGCAACCCAATAGGCCGACCCCTTTTGTTCCTTAGAGCGGCGGTCAATGGCCCGGAACTGACCCCATTTTAACTCCCTAATCAGGTCAGCTTCACTTTTGATATCGGCTGAGAAAGCGGTAACACAACAGCCTATTTGTTTTGGTATATGGGCGTCGCTGCCCCCCGTCTGCCCCAGTCCCAGTCGCTGGCCGAGCTGGCAGCAGAATTCCACATCTATCTCCGAACTCCAGCCATTGGCCACCTCTACAGCATCCACCAGTTGAAACAGAGGACGGCTGGAGGCCAACTCCAGGCTTAGATTGGCGGTGGAGCGGCGGTCAGTAAGCTCTGACCTGAAAGGGTGAGCGGCGATCATCACCCCACCCGCTTTCTTGACGAACTTGCGCAACTCCCGGGCATCGGATATAGCCCTGGGATAAGAGTCCACACCGAATACCAGAATATCACCTAAGTCAGTAGCGGCCTCTATCCCGCTGAGCACCAGAAAATCATATTTGAGGGACAGCTTCTCCGCCAGCTCTGACTTCCTGATGCCGTGTTCGGTAACGCAAACCCCATCCAGCCCAACTTGACGCGCCATTTTGACTACATCCTCAGGACCAATAATGCTGTCTGCTGAGCCAACGCTGGTGTGTACATGCAAGTCAATGATCAATCACTGCTCCCGATGTTATGGCCAGTAGAGCCTGGCCGCTTCCCGTTTGAGCTCCTCCCGGAAATCCGGGTGAGCTATGTTTATGAGCTCCTGGGCACGCTGCCTTAAGGTCTTACCCTTGAGCCGGGCCACACCATACTCGGTAACTATCAGGTCAGCCAAATTGCGCTGAATGGTGACCACCGTGCCCTGAGGCAAAGTGGGCACAATGCGTGACACCTTGCCACCCTGGGCTGTCGAGGGCAAGCAGGTGATTGCCCGGCCACCTTTGGATAAGGTAGCTCCGAAAACAAAGGGTATCTGACCGCCGGCCTGACTCATGATCCGAGTGCCAAGTGTCTCAGCGCCGATCTGCCCGCTCAAGTCTATCATCAAGGCATTATTTATAGCCACAAAGTTGTCATGGGCAGCGATTACCCTGATATCCTCCAGATAGGCCACATCCACCAGCATGAAGAGCGGGTTCATGTTTACCCACTCCATCTCCTCCCGGCTGCTGCCGCCGATTGAGGTGATGACCACCTTGCCCGGATGTAGCGTCTTGCGGCTGCCGTTTATCACCCCTTCACGCACCAGCGAGATGACGCCCGGTGGGGTAGCCTCAGAGTGCCAGCCAAGGTCACGCCTTCCTGAGAAAATACCCAGTTTCACCAGCGGCTCTGTAGTCCTGCCAATGCCGATCTGGATAGTATCGCCGTCGCGTATCAACGAAGCTACGTTCTGGGCTATCTTCTTTTGATAAGGCTCAGGTTCCTTTGGTGTCCTGCCCCCCAGTGTCCCCATCCCAGGAGCACCACCCTGAGAGACATGCTCCACAAAGTAGTCTATCTCCGAAAAATGGATATAGTTGTCGCCATAAGTCCTGATCAGGTTATTATTCACCTCAGCGATGGTCACTTTAGCTTCATGTACCTGTTTGTGCTTGTTCCATAGTGAGGCGCCAAAGCTGCAAAAGCCGTGCTCATCCGGCGGCGATACCTCAGTCAGCAGCACATCGGCCTTTGGAGCATCAGGGCCTTCTTCAAAGGGGATAAGGGTGCCGATAGCTACATCAACGAGTCTGGCATCCACCGCATCCTGGCAGGTGATAGTGGGCAGACCTATGGCGACGTCGAAGGAATCCTGCCAGCCCGGGTCGTACCAGCCGAAGTCATAGCCAGGACTAGGCGCGTAGACACTGATATTCTTCAGCTCGTCCTTTCTGGCGGCGACAGCTAGACCGATTGAGAAAGCCTCTCTACCGGCGGCGAACACCAGCCGGTCACCTGATTTCACCATATTAGCTGCCTGCTCGGCAGAGATCAGTTTGCGTTTATATTCTTCGCGCCAATCCATAATATGCGGGGCTCCTTTCCGATGTTAACCCAATACTCCCTGCGTTTTGCCCCTATATTTTTACCAAATAACGCAACGGAAGTCAATGTTGAGACAGAGTCGAGCTTGACGCTCTACAGCAGATTTGATACACTGCGCCAATCAGCCAAAAACCAATTCAGAGGCGTTCCCTGGAAGATCAGATACTAAATTTCATACGCAATGTCTATGAGGCCATTGGGTGGCCTGGCGTGGTGCTGCTGATGGCTATAGAGAGCGCCTGCATCCCCCTGCCCAGCGAAATCATAATGCCTCTAGCTGGCTGGATGCTTATCCTGGACAAAGGACATGGGGCACTATTCACCCTGGTGGCGGGATTTTACGGCGCTTTGGGTTGTGTCCTAGGATCCACAGTGACCTACTGGGTGGGGAAGTGGGGAGGCAGACCACTCATCGAAAGATATGGCAAATACGTGCTCATCTCCCACCGAGACCTGGATACCGCCGACCGCTGGTTCGCCAGATATGGCCAATGGACCGTATTCTTGTCACGCCTGCTCCCGATTGTGCGCACCTTCATCAGCTTCCCCGCCGGCGTAGCACGGATGCCCTTCGTCAAGTTTATCATCTACAGCTTTGTTGGTTCATTCCTCTGGTGCCTGGGACTGGCCTATGGTGGCTATCTGTTGGGTGACAACTGGGGGACTCTCCGTGATGCCATCCGACCCTTTGACATACCCATCCTCATAGCGATAGTGGCTCTCTTCGCCTTATATATCTATCGCCACCTGAAGCACTTGCGAGAGGAAACCTAGGCATTATTCGGGCCGCTCTCCTCTTTCTTCGGTGCCCGTTTATGAGGCAACGACACCACTTTCGGTAACTTCCATTATGAGTCAATTCGGCTCTTTGACATGCTACCAAATAGCTTGAGCTAGTCCTCGGCCTTATATACCCGGCACTGGGCCGCACGCAATACCCAGGCGCCGGAGATGGGGTCACACCACTCCGGGCCATCATCCAGAAGGACGTTGATATTGGACTTCCAGACTCCATGTAAAAAAGGCTCCTCGGCCGGGTCTTCGGGGAACCACCAGCCGTGCTCGGCGCTGACCACATCGGGCAGGATACCTGTGGTGCACTGGCACTTGAACTTGACCCTGCCCTTGGGAGTCTCAATCCAGATCCAGTCGCCATCGTTAATACCCAACTCCCGCGCTTTGTCCGTGTTGAGCTGGGCCAGCGGATCGGGGGACTTGCTGCGGACGCTCTTGATCTGTCGTGCCTGGGAATGGTAGTAGTGCCGATTCCTGGCACCGGTGATCAGAATCAGCGGATACTCCCTGGCCAGGGGAGATGTCCACCCCTGTGACCATTCAGTATAGCTGGGCAGCGGGTCATGCCCTAGTTCCTCCAGCATGCTGGGGGCCAGCTCTACCTTGCCCGATGGTGTGCCAAAGCCCAGCTTCTCGTACTTCTTGAACTCCATGGGTGAGTTATCGCCACCACGCTTTGCCATCTCCTCAAAGGTTGCCCCCAATGGCTCCAGGCGCCAGTTGTAGGCCTCCTCCAGACTCTCCCAGGGCCAGTGTTCCTTCTGTCCCAGCCTCAGGGCCAACTCCCGCCAGATGTTATACTCTCGTTTGCGCTCATACATGGGCGGTATGGCTGCCTCGCCCGCGCTTATGCTGGGGATATAATCGCCGCCCACCATGAAAGGCTTCTCCAGGTAGCAGGCCGCTGGCAAGACATAGTCGGCCAGCAGGCAGGTGGGAGTCATAAAGACGTCAATAGCCACATGGAAGTCCAGCTTTTTCATGGCCTGGTAGACGAGCTTGGTGTTGGGCAAGGTCAGAAGCGGGTTGGTGCCCTCGGTGATCAGAGCCTTGATGGGATATGGTTTGCCGGTGATGATGGTGCGCCAGACGGAAGGAGTGTGGGCATAACCGGCGAACCAGTAGGCAGTTAGCCGTCTGCCGCGTACTTTCCTGGTGTTTTCATCCAGCTTGTGGAAGGTGGCCCAGGAAGAGTAGAAGGGATAGTCCTGGGAACCGATCATCTTGGCTTCCTGCTGAGGGGACATGACATCAGAGCATTCCACCTCGCCGGCGAAGCGGTAAGTGGGGTGTGGTGACAGAATTAGCTCACCGCCCAGCACGTCCAAATTGCCGGTGATGGCCGGCAGGATGTAGCGTGCCTGGAAACCACGAGTGGCATTGGGGGTCTGCTCCAGGCCCATATTGTGGGAGATGATGCCGGGCTTGTTGGTGGCATACATCCGAGCAGCCTCTCGTATCTTCTCCCCCGGCACCCAAGTTATCTCGGCCACCTTCTCCGGGGGATATTCTTGAATTCGCCGCACCAGACTGTCAAAACCCAGACACCACTTGTCTACGAAATCCTTGTCGTATAAGCCCTCTTTGATGATGACATTCAGCATACCCAGTAGTAGAGCCGTGTCCGTGCCGGGGCGCAGTTGCAGATGTAAATCGGCCATAGCCGCTGACTCCGACACCCTGGGATCAATAACGATGAGCTTCATTCCTCCATTCTTGAGGTCCTGGAGTTGATACCAGAAGAAGCGGGTAGCCGTCGCCGGATTGGCTCCAAGAAGCACCAGGCACTTAGTCATGGGGTTGACGGAGGGGAAATGCACCACACCACCTATCATAGCCAGGGCCATGTTGAGAGCCACCCCGTAGCAAATCTGGGCCTGCCCGGCCATGTTTGGCGTGCCGAAAAGGGCCTGGAAGCGGGCACGGTATTCCTCAGCACAATTGTTCTCACCGTCGCAAGTGAAGGCCACCGCCTCTGCCCCGTACCTGTCTCTGACTTCTGCCAGCCTGGAGGCGATGTCATCCAGGGCTTCCTGCCAGCTCACCCTTTGCCATTTGTTTTCACCGCGGGCGCCTACTCTCTTGAGAGGGTAGTTCAGCCGCTCAGGATGGTCTATCAGCTCGGAGACGGACCGGGCCCGAGCGCATGAGGTAACCACTGTATGCCACCTTTGGCTGGTCTTGGAGGATTTCTTCATCTCATAAAACTGCTGCACAACCCTGCCGTTCTCCACCTCCACCTGGACACGGCAGTGATCGGAACAGAGTCCACAGATTACGTTCTTTATTTCTACTCCGGTTTGTACCGCCATCGTCAGCGCTCCTTCTTCCTACTAAAATGGCTCTTTCAGCCCCCTTAGTCCCCCACTCTTGGGGGCATTGGGAGGGAGGTTGGGGGGCGCACCCCCAGGCCCCGCCAAAGGGGCTTCGCCCCTTGTGGAATCCCCATTTTCGTGCTTTGTGGTGCTGATGGCAACACCAGCATGGCGGATTCTCCCCTGGGGCCGCAGACAGATTACCGCTCAGCAGTTTGGAGAGGGAGCACCAAGCCTGAGGGACATAGACTTTTCAAACTCATCCTGCGAAGCATCAACCTCCCCCCGTCAGATGTATTTTCAGCGTCTTTCAGTGCCCAATATGCGAATGATGTTTGTCCTGGCCTTCACCATATCAAGTCTGTCTATCTCTTTCACCGCCTCAAGCAGGTCCCGCTCCCTGGCCAGATGAATGGTCATTACCAGTGGCACGAATTCCGCTGTCACCGCCTCTTTCTGGATAACAGCGGCGATGCTGATATTGTACTTCCAGAAGATATTGGTAATCTGGGCCAGTACCCCGGCCTGGTCTACCACACCTAGTCTCAGGTAGTACCGCCTTGCAAGGTCTTCCCCGCTATCCAACCCCACCTTATGCTGTCCGGTGGGCATTAAGGGCCTGGCGCCCTCAGCAATATCAACCAAGTCTTTAGCCACCGCTAAAGCGGTGGGATTCTTGCCGGCTCCAGGCGCCACCAAGCCAGACACCACCCCATACTCATCCTCCGTTTCAATACCATTGTTGGCCCCTTCAAGAGAGCCCAGAAGCGAGCCATGGGGTAACATCGCCGGGTGCACAGCCACATAGAATACATTTTCTCTCAGGTGCTCTATAAGCCCAATAAGTTTAACCGAATAGCCCAGATCATCTGCATACTGAATATCCTGGGCAGTTACCTTCTTTATTCCCTCGACAGAAAAATCTCCTGATGTGAAGATAGAATTGCTGATGAGACCGAGCAGGATACGTGTCTTACGGGCGGTATCAGTTCCATCAACATCCTCTGTTGGGTCACTCTCAGCATAGCCTTTTTCCTGGGCGCCTTTTAAGGCCTCTTCAAAGGTCAGGCCATGTTCAGTCATGTTCCAGAGGATGTAGTTACAGGTTCCATTCAAGACAGCATGAATTCTCTTGATTCTCTTGACGCCGGCCCTGGCCTGACTAAGCTCGTAAATGAGAGAGTGGCAGCCCACAAAAGTTCCCCTGAAACCAACATGACGCCCTGTCTTTGAGGCAAGTGCGAAAACCTCATGCCCACAGCCTGCTATCAGCCCCTTATTGGCTGTAACGATGTCCTTGCCGTTGCTAAGGGCCTCCAGCACGATTTTCTTGGCTATCCCGGTGCCCCCCATCAACTCAACAACAATGTCTATCTGGGGGTCTCGCGCCACCTTCATGGCATCGGTCGTCAGCATGCCTGTGGGGAGAGCAAAGGGACGGGGCTTGTTTTTGTCTCTAACCGCCACCTTGGCCAGTTCCAAGCCAGCTATTTGGCCCTGACGCAGGATGTCCACCACTGCAGCGCCAATGTTCCCAAAGCCTACTACGGCCACGCGCCTGGTCACTGCTCTAGTTGACTGCTCCATATTTTGAACGACCGAAGACCGCTGCACTATCGACCCTCCAGACTGATAGCTTCCACAACCTGAATCTTCAACCACCGAACACAACCTTTCTAATATTGACAAATTGTTCACAAGCTGTCAAGCCAGCTTGGCCGAGACCGATACAAACCAATCGAAACAACAAATGTAATGTTATTGCTACGAAAATGATTCTTTCAGCCCCCTGTATCCCCCACTCTTGGGGGAATTGGGATACTGGGGGGCACCCCCAGACCCCTGCCAAAGGGGCTTCGCCCCTTGTGGAATCCCCATTTTCATACTCCGCGGTGCCGATGGCAAGTCGGCATGGTTGATTCTGAGTTATGGCTTCCAGCCCGTCTTCTCCTGGACCTCTTCCAGCTCTTTTCTTCTCCTCTCCACCACATCCTTAACCTTGCGGTTAATGTCAGGCCCAGAGTGCAGCAGGGCTATTTGGTTATTATTGTGCCACACCAGCACATAGTCACCGCTGCGTTCCACCCGATAGCCTTCATCTTTTTGCTCTTTGCTTAGCCTTATCAACTGCGACGCCGGCATATCCCTACCTCCTGTTGATATATCAGCTACATTATACAACCTGTTGGGTCAGAAGCAAAAGTGCCTCAAGGACACCACTTTGACCGTTGGGGTAATAGATGGTGAAGGGGCAGCCTCTTCTCTTGACAATGAGTCGAATGGGCAGGATAATTAGGTTGAAAGCTATCTGAGTGGAGGTCTCATGCCGATTTACGAGTTTCGCTGTACCAAATGTGGCTCTGACTTTGAGGTAAAGCGCTCCTTTAGCGAGTCGTCTGCACCAGCCACCTGTCCCCGCTGTGGCGGTCCGGGGGAAAAGCTCGCTTCTGTGTTTGCCTCAACCGCCGGTTTTGGCATTAAAGTGCCTGACAAAGACGCCTTCAGGAAACCATCAAGGCGTGCCCGCGAGTAACCAACTTGTCAGTAATACGCAGGTGGATACCCCGCAGGGCAGACATAAAACGGGAGATGGAGCAAGCTCTGGAGGCCGCCCACAACGAGGCGCAAAAGGGCTATATCGACAGCATGCGCCGTTTCCTGGACGAAGCTGTTGAAAAGGCCGAACGTTTGAGGCTGGATATCAGCACTCGCCTAAAGACCATTGAGCAGGCCGGCTATGAAAAGGCACTGGAAACAGCTCTGGAACAGGCGGCTGCCTTTGCCCGACAAGGCAATACCAGAATAGCTAATTTATATTTGGAGCTGGCTGACCGCCATA
>Ga0315286_10007158_pt1 | contig 10888 bp, 14 predicted proteins | sample YL17G10_0_MG_FD_205038 | JGI IMG/M metagenome (GOLD analysis project Ga0315286, IMG submission 205038) | Sediment microbial communities from Yellowstone Lake, YNP, Wyoming, USA - YL17G10_0 | ecosystem: Environmental > Aquatic > Freshwater > Lake > Sediment | place: USA: Wyoming | collected...
CTGTCGACTTTGATGATCATGTCGGTGGTCATGAATCCCTTGCTCACCCCCGTGGGAGTCGTGAGCAATTCGCGGTCGTTCAGAACTGCGGTAATGTTTCCATCGTTTGCCGCCACGTACCCGCGTGTCCAGATTCGTTTTCCAACTTCGACGATGAGCCGTCGCAGTTCCATTTCGTCCTGCATTGCGTCTTTCCCTTCTGTTTGGCAACTCAAGAAAACTCTCGCCAAGACGCAAAGTTCGCCAAGGGGTAGTAGGCATTTCCTTGCGTCCTTTGCGACTTTGCGTGAGAACTGTCTATATCAGGTCTCTCAAAACGTCTTCGTGAGGATTTCTGATGAGCGCGTAGCCAGCCAGCATGCCGTCTTCCTTCACTGCATCGATCGCCGGATGTACCGCGGCTTCGAGCGGGGCGACGTCGCCGGTCATGACCACAATTCCTTTTCCTCCGACCGCCATCGCGACGTGCACCCTGATAATGTCGAGGTCCGCCTCTTTTACGGCACAATCGGCTGCTTTGATTGCCGAAGCTACGGAAAACGTCTCGATGATCAGCATGGCGGGAACCTTGGCCCCGAATTTCGTCTCCATGATCGTTGTTCCCGCGATGGCCGGAAATACACGGGGATCCACCCGCGGTATCACGGTGAGATTGACGACCGAAAACTCACCGACCTCACGGGCAATGTTGATCGCCGTTTCGACGTCGGCGACAGTCCCGCGAATAATCATCAAATACTTGCCCGAGCAAATTGAACGCGCGATGAGCTTTTCCACGTTCGCGTGCTTCAATACCTCGTCCTGAACGTGGTACCCTTTGTAGATGCTCGCCAACTCAATGATGCCTATCGCGTCTCCCTGTTCCATCACATTCTCTCAATGGTAATTTCTTCTTCGGTAATCTTTTTCACGATGCCGTCTATGGAGGCATGCATACTGCTTGAAATTTCTGCTGATGCCTCGGCGACCATGTCGTATGTCTTCACGCGATCCCCCTCTTTGACGGTCGGCCGGGCAGGTGCTCCGGCGTGCTGCCGCAGAGGGATGCGAACGCGATGAGGGTGAATATTCAGTTGCTTCAGCGGGCCTTCGTCGCGGAACTTCAACACGTCGAGTCGCTGCTTGAGCTTTGAGGCTGGCACTTTGCGATAATCGAACATTGGATGCTGCGTCGTCGGATCGCCGGCCAATGTCATTTTCTGTGAACGGGCAAGGCGCTTGTCGATGAGTGTTGCCCCCTTAGGATCTAATCCCTCGGGGCACGCATACATGGTGCAGAGATTGCATTCACAGCAGGAGAGGTTGCCCGCATTCATCAGGGGCTGATCTTCCCGCGTAAACATCCGGTTGCGCATTGCCAGCTCCGGCCGAACCGGATGACCGAGCAAATACCGCGGACACAGTTCAGTGCAGAATGAGCATTGGTCGCACGCCGCCTTAGCAATAATATCGACCGCGTGATCGGTGCTGAAACGGCGATACATTGTCACACAATGATGGTCGGTCGGGAGGACAATGAGGGCAGAAGTCCGTTTCGAGACGACATTGTTGAGGTCCTGTTCAAGGACACCCATCATCAGACCTCCGGATCGGACCGCATAGTCGTCGACGGTTATCGTAAAATGCGAGAGGACCTCCGCGTACGATGTCCCCACTGGGACTTCTACGGTGGCCGGTTCTTCCACTGCCCCTGCGACAGAAACAAACTTGGTCACCACCGGCTTGTTTGTACCGATGTTGTAGAGTGTTTCAACATTCTGAACAACGCATCCTACGGAGAGGGGGAGAGCACCTGGGGGCACGATTCTCCCTGTCGTCACGTAAATAAGGGTCACTTCATCGCCGGCGGGATACACATCCTCGATCCGTTGAACCCTGCTATTGCCCGAAACCTTCGATTCCAGCAGGTGAATCTCTTCATGATGTTTCTCTTTGATCCCGATGATCCCTTCGCGGGCACCGGTGAGTTGCATCGCGATCTTGAATCCTTCCAGCACCGTGTCGCCATGGTTGCGTAGGATCTGCATATCTTTGTGCAACAACGGCTCGCATTCCGCCGCGTTCATGATAAGCGTGTCGGGATGGGAATTCAGCTTGACGTGGGTAGGGAAGCCCGCACCGCCGGCTCCGATGATGCCCAGTTTCTGAATCTCATTAATGGTCAAGGGAAAGAAGCTCCTCCCGGCTACCGGTCCGTGTACTCAATGGTGTCGACAATGGCCATGATGAGGGTTCTAATCGGCGCGAGGTCCATATGGAAAACGTCCCGTGCGACACCTGGGGCGCCACCGCACACAACGATATCACCGATGTTGGCACCCACATAGTCGACGGCAACCCATTCTTTGCCATGGGGTTTCCCATCCGGATTCACCGGCTGGACCACATAGACAGTCTTGCCGACATAGGCCTTGTGCTTTGCTGCCGAAACGATCCTTTTTTCAACACGCGCGAGGAACATTAGTCAATCCTCTCTACCAGTTCCACGATGCTGGCATTGACCGGCGCGAAACCGTTGTCAAATGCCTGCGTGGCGTCAGTGCTGGTCACGTAGACGACGGTGTCACCGCCCGTGGCGAGGTTCAAAGGATCTGCCGCGACGAGCGGAGGATCATTCGCTTTCATGTCCGACGAAACCGGTTGGACGATGGAGAGACGACACCCCTTCAATTCAGGTGTCTTCTTCGAGGCCCAGACGGTCCCGATGACGATGCCAAGCTTCATTGGCGTCCCTGCACGGAGTGCGTGATCTGAAGATCGTCGATGATGGCCATGATCACCGCGTCGATGGGCGCGTTCCTGGTTGTCTCGGTCATTCGGGCGGAAGACCCGTACGAGAGAAGAACGAAACTCCCTTCGCCTGCCTGCACAGCGTCGACGGCGACGTGGTATGTGCTCAGAGGGTTTCCTCGGTGATCCACTTCTTTACACAACAGAAGCTTCTTCCCGTTGAGGTTCTCGTCCTTCTGCGTCGAAACGACCGTTCCGACTACTTTGGCGAATATCATGGGTCCTCAGCCTTTGAGTGACTTGTCGATTTCTTCAACCGGACGTGGAATCACCAACTGGGAAACCACTTCGCCGATCTTGGAAGCGGCATCTGCGCCTGCTTCGATGGCGGAACGAACAGATGCAACGTCCCCTTCGATCAGAAACGAAACGTATCCGCTTCCGACCTGACGCCATTCCACCAGTTCTACGTTTGCTGCTTTAACTGCAGCGTCTGCACCCTGTACCAACGGTGCGAATCCTCTTGTTTCCAGAATCCCGATTGCGCTTTTTGCTGCCATTGTGACTTCTCCTTACTTCGGTAATGTGTGAGTTCTAAGTCCGTACCAGAAACTAGAGCCTAGGAATTTTTCTCGCCAAGTGGCAAAGAAAGCCAAGAACAACTTTTCCTATTTGTTTTACGTTGCTTTGCGGCTTTGCGTGATTTCTTTTCATTGTTTCTAGACAAATCGAAATGCGCCATGGGTCATGATGCGGCGCTTGCGGACAAAATTCAATGGAGTACAGATTCCTTCTCCGGTCGGTGTCGCAATGGTATGAGAGAAATATCCTTCACCCAGGTCCCCGCCATCACCCCGCAACGTTCCGCCGTTAATCGTGTGAACGTCGCAGTCCATCACACGCGTATACTCTGTGGCTCGGTTTATGTTCCGCGTGAAAATGCTCGCCGTGTGCTTGAACCCGTGCTCTGCCTTCAGCGATGCTTGCAGCCCGTCCTTGAAATCCTTGACACGTACGACCGGGATGCACGACGTCATCTGCTCGGCGACAACCCATGGATGTTGCCTGTCCGTTTCGCCGAACAGCAGCGGGACGCTGTCGGAAAGGGTAAGCCCGATCGCCTTTCCGAGGACATTCGCGTTGCGCCCAGCATGATCCCTACTAATGAGCCAGTGCTTGCCGGATTGGTGCAAGGCGATTTTTGCGAGTTGGTCCATCTGACTCGGAGTCAAACGTACGTTGCCGGCCTTCTGCATCTCACTCATGAATTGCTCGAAGACCGATTCGACAACAAAGATCTCTTTCTCCGCTATGCAGAGGACGTTGTTGTCGTAGCTGGAGCTTCTCGTGATTTCGGTCGCTGCCAACGTCAAATCGGCCGTTTCGTCAATCAATACGGGTGGATTTCCGGGTCCGGCTGCGATGACCTTCTTTGTGCTATTCATTGCCAGTGCAACCATTTCAGGTCCGCCAGTCACCGAAAGAAGATCGACATGTTCATGATTGAAGAGCGTCTTCGCTGTCTCCAGTGTCGGTTCTGCGACACAGGTGACGAGGTTCGGAGGAGCTCCGGCCTTCACCATGTACTGATTTGTGAGCTGTATGACTTTGGCGTTGACCCGTTTCGCAGCCGGATGAGGATTAAACGCAACCGTATTCCCGCCTGCGAGCTGAATGATGATGTTGTTGATCATCGTGGGTCCGGGATGCGTTGCCGGAGTAATGTTGCCGATAACGCCGAACGGCGCATAGACATCGAGCGCAAGACCGTTGCGGCCCGACCATGCCTTCGGCTGGAGATACTCAACGCCCGGGCTGTTCTTCGCGGCATTGACGAGCTTCGCAGTCTTGTGATCGACGCGCCCCATCTTGGTCTCTTCGACCGTCATTCTGGCGAGCTCATCCTTGTGATCCAGCGTCATCTGCCGAACGGCATCCGTGATTTCCTTCCGGCATTGCGGACTGCGCGTCTTGAAGGATTGGAACGCCTCGTACGCCGCTTCGACGGCATCATTCATGTCGTCGAAAACACCCCACTGGCCTTTCCCGCCGGATGCAGCCGGAGTTGAGACTTCGAGCTGTCCAACGACCTGCCGTACAACCTGCTCCACCAGCTCTTTCAATTGAGCTTCACTTATGTTCACTGTGGGCCTCGATTATTTTCCACCCTTTTTCCCTGACGCCAGGGGCTCGAGAGGGAAGTGCGGAGTCAGTTTTTCCGATGGGCGTGGGATGACAAGCGAGCATGCGACGTTGCCAACAGCCTTTGCCGCCGTCACGCCCGCATCAACCGCTGCTTTGACTGCCGCAACTTCGCCACGCATGATAATGCATACTCTGCCGCCGCCGACTTTGACCCACTTGCCCAGTTTCACGTTTGCTGACTTGACTGCGGCATCAGCTGCCTGAACGGCGGAGGTAAAACCCACCGTTTCGATTATTCCTAGTGCATCGATCATTGTTCCATCTCCTTATTTTTCGATTCCGAGTAATTCAAAGACATCTTCGTGCGCCGACGGGATGATATTGGTGCTGACCAATTCTCCGACCTTTGCTGCTGCCTCAGCGCCCGAATCCACCGATGACCGCACCGCACCAACTTCCCCGCGGACGATGACAGTAACGAATGCGCTCCCGACCTCGACCCTCTTGATAAATTCCACGTTCGCCGTTTTGAGCATGGCGTCGATGGCCTGTATCGAGCCGGTGTTTCCGCGCGTTTCGACAAAACCCAGGGCTACTCGCGACATTGGACCTCCGTTAGTTTGTTGTTGAATTGTTTTTCAGTATCAGATTCTTTTTCCTGACGAGATCTCTCGCGCCAGGCGTAATGATTGTGCCGGCTGGGATGGAAATCTCTTTCACTTCCGGTGCCAGCGAAACCAGGTGCCGTTCAAGAAGAACGGGACTCCGGAATCCGCTCATGTCGACAACATGCACCGAAGCATTCTGAGGCGATACCGTCTTTGGGACGTTCTTCTGCGGTGGGCCGGAATCCAGTTTCACTCCCCGCCTTGCGAGCTCGGCGAGGACTTCGGCGACGACCTTATTCACTAATTCTTCCATCGACAGGTTCATCACTGATCAGGCCCCAGGATTACTCTTCCGGTAAATATGCTTCGATCCCACAGAGACGGAATCAACGATGCCGACGATGGTATTGTCGGTTGCCACATTGGTGGTTTTCGAAGTCATGCGTGCGGACGAAGACCCGCACAAAAGCACCACGTCTCCATCACCTGCATGGACGGTATCGATACACGCCACCGTCTTCCCAGTATCAGAGAGTGTTTCGTCGAGATAGCTTACAACCAGGATCGGCAATCCCTCGACCTTTCCTTCTTTCCTGGTTGAGACTACTTTTCCGATGACTTTTCCGATCTTCATATGCGATTTCCCATTTTGCCCAAGAATTCCACAAACGTTTCATCCCTGACGTTTGCAGCGTTGGCATCGTCTGTGTCCAGATGGAGCTGCAATTTCCAGTTATCGTTGGTTCGAACAAGAACATTTTCGAAGACTGTCGGCTTTTCCCCGCCGATACGCACTGTGCAATAGTCCCCCTCTTTCACCCCAAAGCGTGCTGCATCGCCGGTTGTCATATGGAGATGACGGTTGGCGACAATCGCGCATTTCTCCAGATACACCGACCCGTGTGGACCAACCAGCGTCAATGGAGCTGCATCTTTAAGATTGCCAGAGTTGGTGACGGGGGGATCGATGCCGAGGAATATTGCATCGGTGAGGGAGACCTCGACCTGATCGTAGTTTCTGAGCGGTCCCAGAATGCGGACACCTGGAATGCTCCGCAACTTCGGCCCAACGACTGTCAATGTGTGAATTGAGGCAAACTCTCCCGGCTGATAAAGCGGGCGCATGGATTCAAACTCAGCCTCGTCGCCGAAGAGTTGATGAAAGGTCTTTGAAGTCAGGTGGATATGACGATTCGAGATTCCAAGCGGGATTTGCGAAGGGTGCAGGCCCGGTCCCCGGATTGAACTCTCTCGTTGCGGTTCACACTGCAGAACTGTGTGAATCGACTTCACAATGATATCGATGAGTTCTTCTTGCGGAACCGGAGGAGTCCCTTTCACACAAGAGCATCGTTCATTCGCATTCATAGACAGGCGGTGACATAACGGTGCGGGGAGGAAGACAATGGACGTGCGACAATGCAACCTGCTGCTGCGCAATTCGTCCGTTTCCAATCTGTCAATGTATCATGTAAAAGTCAACCTGGTGAAGAATGGATTCTTGAGACGTGGAGCATGATTTGTTGACTATGAGAAAAGAACTCCAGAAGCTTTGATTGTCTGTGTTTCGCCGCTTCGATGGCGAACCGTTTTTCTGTTATCACTCCGGCAGTGTTTCACTAATGCAACAGCGTTCCGCAAGTCCAGCAATCATGTTTGAACCTACAAATGAAGGCTAAAGATTGGTTGACCTGAATCCGAGGAGAGGAAAACAAAAAGCCCTCGGATACCGGGGGCGTTTTCGTGTAGGAGAAAACGGAGAGGATCTGAGTTAGAAATTCGTGTGGATGATCCTGGCAGGATCAAATCCGTTGAATCGCGTCGTTGACGCCGTGCCATAGGCGCCGATGTTGATGGTATACAGGAAATCTCCTACCTCCAGGTTCGCCGGCAGCTCGGCGGAGAGAGTGATCTTATCAAAACTGTCGCACGTCGGGCCAACGACCGCGCAAATTTCAGTCTCACCTTCCTTGAACGCACTGAAGTTTGGTATCCAGTGGTCATACACGACGCCGGAATAAGTATGATAGACGCCATCGTTGATGTGGTAGAAGATCTTTCCGTCTCTGCGAGCCTTGCCAATGATCTCGGCCACGAGAGTGGCAGCGGTCGCTGCAATGAATCTGCCCGGCTCGGCAAGAATCTCGATGTCCTCTGGAAACAACCTCTTGAACTCGGAGTTGAGGAGACCGGCAAGCTTCGCGAACTCCGGCACCTGTGGATCGTACGGAACGGGGAATCCGCCGCCAATGTCGAGAAGGTTCAAACCGTATCCCTTCTTCCGTGATTCGCGGAAAAGTTCGGAAGCGATCGAGAGCGCTTGCGTGTAGTTATCGAAGTTTGTGCACTGACTCCCGACATGGAAGCTGATTCCCTCGACCTTCAGACCCATCTCGAATGCGTAGTCGATCAATGCCATTGCTTCGCCCGGCTCCACGCCGAACTTCGTGCTCATCTCTACCTGGGATCCGGTGTCCGGGACTTTCACTCGGACGACCAGACCGGCAGTGTTGCAGTACTCCTTCAGCTTCTTCACCTCGGCGATGTTGTCGTAGGTCACCAGCGGCTTGTATTGTTTGATCTTGCTCAGCGTGAGACGGTCTTTGATCGTGTTCGAGAAAATGATCTTGTCCCAAACGAAGTACTTCTTTTGTTCCTTCTCAAAATGCTTGATGTACTGATACACCTGCATAAACTCGTTATATGACGCCACATCGAAACTGGACCCTTCTTTGAAGAGGGTTTCGATGATTTGTTGTGTGGAATTCGCCTTGACAGCGTAATAGCATTGCACGCGGGGGAGGTGCTTCTTAAATGTCCTATAGTTATCCCGGATGATGTTGTGATCGATAATGCAGAGCGGCGTGCTGTGCTGTTCTGCGAGCTTCAGGAGTTCTTCTTTCATACGTTGTGCTTCCCTTGGTAAAGGAGATGGGCCAAACCGTAACCGCAGCCTTCAGGCTGCGTCGCATAAGAATATCCCGCAGGCTGAAGCCTGCTCCTACGGTTACCGCTGCAGCTTTTTCATCATTCCACTCAGCTCATCTACCTCTTTGTTGTTCTCAAGGTACGACTTGATGAGTTTCTGGCGCAGTTCATCGCCGCGATCATACAGGCGTTTCAACTTCTTCGGTTTTGTGGTCTGGATGACATATGCTGCCAGCAGAGGGAACGCAACGGTAACGTCAATGTATGCCGTCACGGTTTCTTCCAGCTTCGTGGGATCGATCTTCCCCCAGCTCGCTGCCTCGCTCGGAGGTGCTCCGGAAAGACCGCCAGTGTCGGGACGAGCATCTGTGATGTTGATGTCATAATCTTGCCCGGCTTCAGGGATCATCAGCACCTCCTGAATCTGAGGCTCGGTCTGGAGGAGGAAGTTCTTCGGGCTTCCGCCGCCGACAAGAAGAACACCGGTTTTCCCTTTTTCGTACTGTTTCGCATTCAGGATAATGGCCGTCGAATCGTTGACGTCCATGCTCGGGTTGATCTTCAGTTTGAAATGGTCCTTAAGACCTTTCGCTTCGGCAAGCAATTCCAGACCGGCGACGTTCATGCCGATCGTCGAATCTCCAGGCGATGAGGTGAACACCGGAATTCCGTTCCGGTACGCCGCGGCGAGAACACTTACTTCTCCCAGTTTATTCTTCTTCTCGTATTCGTTGACCACCTTCCCAAGGTGATGGTAGTATTCCCGCGTTCCCATCTCTTTCTGAAATTCAGGACGCAACATGATCTTTCGCAGGATGCGGTCAGTTGCCATCAGGACATCCTGATAATCGAACAGGATGTCGTAAATCCTGGTGACACCTTTGTCACGCAAGTCAGCGTCGTCGACGTTGTGGCTGCCTCGGAACATCGGCATGTTGAAGGCAAAATGAAGATCATGGTACATGTTTGCGCCGGTTGCCACGAGCCAGTCCACGAAACCGTGGTTCATGAGCGGAATGATGGTGGAGGGTCCGAGCCCGGCCGGTGTCAATGCTCCGGCAATGCTCACCCCAATGGTGACATCCTTCTGAGAATACTTGTCGCGCATGAGCTGGCAGGCAGCTCTTAATCTCCCGCCATTGTACGCGTCAAGATTGTCGATGACAGAAGCGATCGTGCTTTTTTTCGTAACCGGCTTTGGAAGGATCCGTTTTCCTGACAAGTATGCTTCCCGGGTTGTATGATGCTTCATATGATGATCCATGATCTTTCCTTTCTGAATTGACAGGACGGCGCACTCAGACAGCCGTCCACTACGCTTTCCTAGGTTTGAGATGCGCCAAATTTAGCTTGATTTGCAACGATATGCAACGAATTTGAATTAATCCGGATTTGGTATTTACTTGTTCCCGTGACGGCTCTGACGTTTTCAACCGAGTTAATCCTTTCGGTCTCTGCAACGACAAAATGAAAACTACAGCATGAATTGTTGGAGATGAAATCCTGAAGTCAAAAGGAAATCTGAAATGAAGACAAAATATCTGGAGATAATTCTGTTCTGCGCGTTCTCTCTTTCTCTTTGTCTGGCTCAAGAGGCCGTGCCGCAAAAGTACAAATCGGTCTATGACGCCTACGTGGCGGGGCTCAAGCGATACAACGCATACCTCGATCGCAATGCCGGGAATAAACAGAACGCAGTGACATTCGGCGCTGAGCTTCTCGCCGCAAATTCAAATCGTGGAGAAGCACTCCTTGAGCCGCGTGCCCTGCGGTCAATCGAAATCACGCTCGATCGCTTCAAAGAGATGGGAATCCGGGGCGTGACGATAGCGATCGGCTACCCGATCTTGACGGATGACGCGCCTCATTCGAAAGAATACCTGGAATTCTACAAATCCGTCGCAGAGAAGGTGCACGAGAAAGGCATGATAGTGTGCGTGAAGCTTCATGTTCTGTTTTCGGGCACTGTCTTCTCGCCGGTCAAGGCTGATTTCTCAAATCTCACCATTGAGATGCTTGCGCAGAAAAAGCGATTGATGGCCGAGCTTGTGATCAACGAGATGGCGCCTGAGTATCTGACCCTCGGGGGGGAACCTGACACAGAGGCCAAACTGACGGGCAACAAGAAGCTCGATGACCCTGACATGTATGCTGGAATGGTGCGCACAATCCTCAAAGATCTGAGGAAAGGAAACGCGCTGGTGGGCGTAGGTCAGGGAGCGTGGGTCACTCCGGAGTTCGCGAAAGCGTATGCAAAGGCCGACGTCGATTTCATCAACATTCATATGTATCCCTTCGGGAAGAAAGTCCTCGATGTTCTCAATCAGATTGTTACCACGGCGAAGGAGAGCAACAAGCGCCTCATTCTGGATGAATGCTGGCTCTACAAGATGCTTCCTGGTGAAAGGAGCGGCATCGCGTCAGCTGCTGATATCTATCGGAGGGACATCTACGGGTTTTGGGAACCTACAGACGAG
>Ga0315286_10007159_pt1 | contig 10887 bp, 8 predicted proteins | sample YL17G10_0_MG_FD_205038 | JGI IMG/M metagenome (GOLD analysis project Ga0315286, IMG submission 205038) | Sediment microbial communities from Yellowstone Lake, YNP, Wyoming, USA - YL17G10_0 | ecosystem: Environmental > Aquatic > Freshwater > Lake > Sediment | place: USA: Wyoming | collected...
CAAGTTTTAACTAGGACTACCCTATACATCGCAAACCAACATGGGCCGGTAGATCAGCGGCAGATCGCCCGCTTGGCATGCGGGAGGTCGCGAGTTCAAATCTCGCCCGGTCCACACTCACGCATAGCCAGACAAATATTTTTCGGATTCAATTAAATCGTTTTTGCCCGAATTGATTTTTCGGGCTTTATCGGATGGATTAACCGAGCACCATGCCCGGTCTATCTCCTCCCGCACCATGGCGTCCGATTTTCGGCAGTAGTAGGTCTCCGTGGTTTTCGTCGACGAATGTCCCATGCTTTTCGACACGGCGTCAATCGTCGCTCCTCGATCGAGAAGAAGCTGTCCGTAGGTCCGTCTCAGGCTCCTGATGTCGAACTTCACGCCCGACAGTCGCTCCACCTGCCGCTTGAGCGTGCCTATACCCTGGGCGGTGTAGAAGTCCATTCTCCCTCTGGGAGAAATGCTGGGGATGAGCGGAACAACATCCTCGTGAGCACCGTGCTCATACAGCATCACTGCCCTGGCAGTCATGAAGCGGACTACATGCTCTCTTGCTGGCTCTGGTATGTACACGACCCTCTTCTCGCCCCAGCTGGCCTCGCCCTTTGGGTGGCGAACTCTGATGGTCCAGTTCTGTATGTCCAGGTCTTCCATGTGAGCGAGCCTTAGCTCGCTCATCCGGAGGCCGCAGTAGCCATAGACGGCCATCAGGAAACAAGCGACACGGCCCCTCCACCCAGGGATCACGCCCGCGGATGCCACTACCTTGCGGAAGTCGTCCTCCGACAGGGAGGGCAACCTCCGGACGCGCTGCATGGGTATGGCCTGCTTGTTCTGCTCCTGGAGGTTGGCAATTACGGGGTTACCGCACCATTCGAGGAAGACCTTGAGCTGACCCATCTGCTTGCTAACTGTGTTGACGCTCAAGCCCCTCTCTCTCATTTGCTTCAGCAGCTCCGTGACCTCTGGGACGCCTATCTTCGTCGGGTCGTCCGTCCGGACCTTCTTCTCGTTCTTTAGCCGACGCAAATCCAAGCCGAGCCGCCTCAGCTTCCTGTGCGTTTCCGCGACGGTCGAGGGGGAGTAGAACCCCTCGGTTTCCTTCGCGTAGCGCGCTAGAAGCGTCAGGTAGGGGTATCTGCCCAAGGACAGCCCCCTCCGCTTCTGGCCGGGCTTGCGTCGACGCTTGCCCACGAAGGCCTCGCCACAGCCGCCTTCTGCCTGTTGGACGGCATTGGATCGGCGCTCCACGCCCTCTTCGGGCGCAGGGCTGTGACGGCGAGTCAAGAGCTTAATCCTTGTCATCTTCTTCAGCGTCAGAACGAGTCTTTCCACATGGTTGGATTTGAAGTGAAAAGAAAGAAAAAGAGGATGCTGGCAACGCCAACAACCAATTCAGATCGGCGCGGAATCTTACCACATGGAGAGCATCACGATTAGGTCACTCACTCTCTTCGGCGTCTTCTTCGCCTTCCGCGCCTCCATCTTCGTCCAGCTCTTCGACGTACTGCAGCAGGAGATGGATCACGAATTCCTGGAGCGTGACTCCCCTAGCCTTCGCTACTTCGTTCAAAACGCTAAGCAGCTCCCCTCCGACTTCCACGGTCTCGGTTTCCATATTTTCACTCGGCATTGATTTGCCCAGGATCGGTTAGCTCCGCCATTGGAGATATACCGAGATGTGTCGGAATTTCGCATGTTTCGTTGTATCCTGACCACCTTAGACCACCAGAGCTGCGGTCAAACTGGACGTAAGAGTTAACCCGAGACCAGGAAGACGAGTTGGATTAATTACGTAATATCGAATACCGAAAAACTGCCAAATTTCGCGGCCTCCTACGGGCGGAGGTGCGGGGTTGACTTTCCTTTATTCTCGCTCTCAGATCTTTCCACATGTCTGAACTGATCAAGTTGTCCCGATCGAGCCAAACTCCTCCTTCATGCTGATTTCTTTTGTTTGGCCGATACCCGGTATTGCCTGATGTAGCATTTCCAGCACAATCCCTTCGCCTTCACCACTACCCTCCCGCACCTCGAACACAGATGGCCCGTGCAGTACTTTCTTGGGTGCTCCACGGGGATTCCGCATATCAGGCACCGATGCCGCTCTCTCATCTCCGCCTCGCGTTTCCTTCTGAGCCGCCAGTACTGTTTGCGCTTCAGATCCTGCGAGTAGCGAGAGCACGCACGCGAGCAGTAAGGCGAGTTTGCTCGTTCTGGGGGTTTCTTGACTCCGCAGACCAGACAGAATGATCCGTATTTCATCTTCACGCCCTTGCGAGTTGACATGTCGACAGACAGTCGACTGACTCGTAGATTAATCCTCGCGTGTGGGCCACCGCATGTGTTGGGCAGTTAATCCGAAAATGTGGAAAACGGCGAGCTTAAGATGACCTCGTCTACCTCGTCTTCTCCGCGAGACGAGAGTAGAGACGAGGTTGCTGGTTAGCAGAATCGAGGTCTTCGAGCCTCGTCTCACCTCGTGAACCTCGTCTCAGTTACTCTAGTTGAGAAATCTCCAAGAGTCCGTGCGCAGCAATGAGCATGAGCCGTGAATCAGACTGTAGAAGGCTTTACTACGAATGCCACTCATTCCGACGGCGTGACGCCAGGGCTGGAAAGATCATCCTATCGAAACCAAGGCCTCTTCTCGAATCACTTTTTGGAGCAGAGGCTAAGCCAAATGGATGATTGGTCTTCCGCAGGCCACGAGAAGGCGTTTGAGGAAATCAAGAGGATATACGAAGGTGAGAAAGAATTCCTAACGGCCGACCTTAAGGAATCGCAACTTGAAGAGCGGTTCTACCGTCCTCTTCTCAGGAACCTGGGCTTTTCGTTCGAGGTGCAGGAGGAGGCAGACAAAAGCCCGAACGAACCAGACTACGCCCTTTTTGCCAGCAGGCATGATCTTGACGACGCTCGCAGGGGAAAGGGGACATTGGATTTCTACAACAAGGCGATGGCCGTCGGAGAGGTCAAGAGCTGGGACTGCGAACTTGACAGATTGGGGCGTGACAGATACAACAAACGCAGAAACCCAAGTTTTCAAATCTGGCTTTACCTGAAAGAGACAAAACCCAGGTGGGGAATCTTAACCAACGGGAGGAAATGGCGCCTCTACCATAAGGAGCGCGCATTGGATGTCTTCTATGAAGTTGATCTTGTCGATATTCTTGAAAGCAACGATGTTGAGAGATTCCGATTCTTCTACCTGTTCTTTAGAAGGGATGCACTCTCACCCGGAAGAGACGGAGCCGTATTCCTAGAAGAAGTGTTCAGGGGTTCCGAGGAATATGCTCGAGAGGTAGGAGAGAATCTCAAAGAAAATGTCTATAGAGCGCTGAGAGTGTTAGCACAGGGATTCTTCGACCGCCCTGAAAATGGGCTGAATAGAGCCGATGCAGATACTCTCTTAGAAGTCCAACAGAATTCCATGCGATTGCTGTATCGTCTTTTGTTCGTCTTTTACGCCGAAGGAAGAGGGCTTCTGAGTGATCCATCCTATTTCGATTCGGAATATTCCCTTCACAAACTGAAGCGCGAAATCGCAGAGAAAATTGACGGCGGACACCTTCTATTGCCGAGTGGCAAATCCTATTGGACAAGGCTAAGAAATCTCTTTGAGCTAATTGACAACGGAAGTGAAGCTGCCGGCGTAAGTCGTCAGCAGTTCTTTGTGCCACCCTACAATGGCGGTCTTTTTGATAGGGCAAGAAACAAGTTCCTTGAAGAGAGGCTCATTGGTGACCAATCGCTGGCAGAAGCGCTAGACCTGCTTGCCCGAGCACATACAAAAGGAGAGACATCTGGTTTTGTCGACTATTCAACTCTCGGCGTTAGACATCTCGGTAGCATATATGAAGGGCTGTTGGAGTATCGATTGCGCTTCGCAAATCAGCAGATGGTTGCTGTGGGCGACAAACTCATTTGGATGCCATACGAGCAATACAAGACAAAGTACAAACGGGCAAAACCCTTCAATACATTCCCCAAGGAGAATCGTGCTGAAAAGGAGCAGCTTTATCTTCAGACGCACAAAGGAGAGAGAAAGGCAACCGGTTCCTTCTACACACCTGAGTTCGTTGTGGAATACATCGTGAACAATGCCTTAGCCCCTGTATTGGAGTATAAATGGGACAAGGCGCGGAAGGCGGGCAGCTCTCTCCACTCCGCGACCCTTTCAATCAAGGTACTAGATCCAGCCATGGGATCTGGTCACTTCCTTGTCGGCGTAATTGACTATCTTGCTCCCAGACTGCTGCAGGCCATCGAATCAGACGTTGAATCGGGTCATTTACGAGAGGATGAAACTAGACACTGCACCTCTGATTGGGCAAAACGCGAGATTGCGTCGCGCTGCATATACGGTGTAGACTTGAATGAACTTGCTGTCGAGCTCGCCAAAGTCAGTATATGGCTAAGCACGGTCAGTCGTGAAAAGCCGCTCTCATTCCTAGATCACCGGCTGAAGCGTGGCAATAGTCTCATAGGATCGCGAATTGTGGATATCCCATGGCTTCCAGGAGCCAGGCCAGTTGGAGTGGTAGGACAGCTCGACAAGCCGTACGGTCTTCTCGAGAAGCTGATTGTCCGCTTGCAAGAACTGGATTCCATTTCAGATGACACCGTCAACGAGGTCAAGAAGAAGGAAGACCTATTTAGACAGCTGAAGGCCTCGAATGAATACCAGCGCGTCAAGACAGTCGCAGACGTTCACGCGGGCCTTCATTTCACAGAACCTGATTACGAAGCTATACGAAAAGGCTACAATGATCTCGTAAACGAGGCATATTATGGAGACCCGAGAAAATGGCAAGACCGACGGGAAATGAGCTGGGCTCTGCAAGCCCGCAGGCATTCTGAAACAAACTCACACTTTCATTGGGAACTTGAATACCCAGAGGTATTTTTCGAGAACAACCAACCCAAACAGAACCCAGGTTTTGATTCAATTGTCGGCAATCCGCCATACGACGTCATATCGGCAAAAGAACAAAACAGACTTGAGGCCGAAGTCGAACGCGAGAAGGCTTACTTCGCGATGCATAATCATTATCTGGCAGCTAGTGGTGGCAAGATGAACTACTACAGGCTGTTCCTGGTGAAGACGGTTGACTTACTTCGAGCGGATGGAACTTGTGGGTTTATCGTCCCTATGGGGTTCCTGGGAGACGAGCACAGCTATGACACTAGGAAGCATGTGATGTCTCTGGCGCAGTTCACGCGACTCGAAGTATTTCCCCACAAGGACAAGCCCGACAAGCGTGTGTTCAGAGAGGCGAAACTGCCGACATGCATATGCGTGTTCAAGAAGATTGGAAAGGGAGCCAGACGAGAATCTTTCCAACTTAGGGTGCATCCGTTCGGATGGATTGACGATAAGGTGCCGATTGTGACACTCGACTATGATGACATCTCCAACTTGTCCCCTCACATGATGGGGTTCCCTGTTCGCCCTTTCATCAGCAATGATGAAATTCGACTCGCCATACGAATTGGCGCGAAGAATTCGAGGGTGTCCCACTACGGGGCCTCAAACCAAGGTGAGGTGAACGTTACGTCAGACAGCAAGATGATCTTGAAGCTTGACAAGAGAGTCGCCCTCCCAGCGAAGTATGCGGAGACGATAAGGGGCGCGTACGTCAATAGATACCTGCTGTTGCCTGAACCGAAGCAAGGGGAATACTACTATCTGGATACAGAAGAATTCCATGCCGGTTCTTCCGGCAATGAGACCAAATCGAATGACCACAGGTATCCCAGAATTGGCTACCAAAGAGGATCTGCAATTGACAACTGGAGACGAATCATCGCAACCAGGATTCCACCCGGGAAGTATTGTTGTGACACAGTAAACTACATCACCAGACCAGATGGCGTGTCCCTGGAATTCCTACTTGCATTCCTGAACTCCGCGCTGGCTGAATGGAGATTCAGAATAACGAGTTCGACGAATCACGTCAATAGCTATGAGATTGACAACCTTCCGATACCGATGATCGACACTAGCCCACGTTCAGACGAATCGGAGATTAGGGAATTGCGTCACTTGTTTGACCAAACGACTGATAATGGACCAATCCTGGATAGGCTGAGAAGAAGTCCTCCAACATCCATAGCCATACATGATTTCCTTGGACACCTAGCTGAAGAGATGATTAGGAGAAGCCTTGCTAAATTCCTACTGGAAGGCCTTGTCGCCGATAGGCATGCAATTGGCAGTCAGGAGAGAGTGGACGCCCTCTCGTACCTTGCAGAAGCGGAACCAGATATGCCTGACAATATGGCTGTCATCAAGGAAATTGCCCAGAAGCACGTCAGGCTGCTCAAGGAGGAACTGGGTAGAATTGACGAGCTGATTGACGATACTGTGTACTACATCTTTGAGCTATCTGATTCTGAAATCAAGACCGTCAAGCAGTCTTTCCGGATTGCGGCGACCGCCCCTGATGAAGTCGCTCAGGAGCAGAACGAATGACCTTGACTGAGAACCATTAAAGTACCACAATTGGGTTTTCAGCATTGGTGATAGACCTGAAAGTGCTGGAGATGAATGGGGAAGTCTTCAATCCTTATGAATATCAGAACGAGGCTGAGCTTCAAGAATATGTGGAGAGAGACTTCGAACACATCTTTGGACACGAGGCAATCTGGCTCCCCGGAAGGAGAATTGGTGCTGGGAGAGGGGAGAAGGGCGCAAAGGGAATACCAGATGGATTCATTATACTCCTGGAACAGAAGAAATGGATAATCGTCGAGGTAGAACTCTCAACACACTCACTCCATGATCATGTTAACCCTCAAATCAGCAAATTCTCCCAAGCATGGAAGAAGGACAGGAAGGCTTTCGTAGATCGGATTTTCAAAAAGTGCGAACAGTCCAAAGAAATCCTTGACAAGTTCAAGAACTATGGAATTCTCTCGAACCACTACAAGTTCATTGCAGACGTCGTAGAAGACAAACCAGACATTGCAATTGTCATAGATGAGTACTCGGAAGAACTGGATGACTTGAAAGGCGAGTGGAACTTCAGCCTATCTTGGTCGATATTTAGAGCATACGTCCCAGTTCGGGGACCTTCGGACCGAATGATCTTTGAGATGGATAAGATTGGCGCGGCGCATCGGACACGGAGACCGTCGAAAGGCCAGGAATTCTCTTCTTCGAAAACTATACGGAAGCTTGTCTTTCTGGGAAGAACAATCTCCTTTGAAAAGTCTTCGGAAATTCCCGTCATTGTTGCGAACGAATTGATTAAGCAGGGTAAACTGAATCGTGACAAAGTGCCGTGGGGACCGGGGAAGAAACGGTTTCTGGTCAATACAGAACCGAAACACCCAAGAGGAAATGAGTTCTTCATGCCCGCCAAACTAGACAACGGATGGTGGGTGGAAAGACATGCTAGCGAAAAGAGGCAAATCAGCTTGGCGGCGCGCCTAATCAGACATTGTGGTCTGGAGAACAACGAAGTTCGAATCGATCCAATATGACGGTGAGTGCGAAGGCTTCGTTTGTCAACACGGTGAAGTCATGATGCCTGAATGGGGACTCTGGACATGAGCCAACACTTGAAGGACTTCCTTCGGAAGATTGCGCCGGACATAGTGAACTGCACCAGCTGTGAGTTAGCGGACACGTACGACCCGAATCTGAGGGCAAGAAACATATCTCTGACCATCGACAATGTGCCCACTGGCAAAGTGAAATTCGTTGTTCTCGCCGAATCTCCCCCGAAGAGCAAAGAATTCTTCTATAGACTAGAGTCAGATGGAAGAGGTTGGCTGGGCAGTATTATCCTTCCGGGCTTCGGACTCGATGTCGGAGATTTTCCGTTGGTAGGAGACCGCAAGAGGCTGCTGCTAGATAACCTCAGTTCAAAGGGAGTGATCATTATTGACTCATGTCAGTGCGCCTGCAACCATCTAGGCAAGAGGAGAAGCCCCAAGAGAAAAGAAGAAAGGGAGCTGAGGAACAACCTCGTATCATTCTGTTATCACAAACACGCGAGCCGTATCCTCGATTCAATCCTGCAATCCAACCCATGCGTCTACATCCTTCCGACATTCCCCGGAGGTTGTGGAAGAGATGTGATGAGGACTCTAAAAGAACTGAAATTCGTGAAAATGAATGATAGGAAGATGGCCGATCTTTTGCCAAATTGGACAAGGAAGAAAGGTCTGAGGTTCCGTTGTGAACAAGATCTATCACAAGAGTAAGAGGTTTGGGGACGCCCTGGTGCAATCCCGCTCTGATTGAACCGAAACAATGGATGTCTGGCTCGGCGGATTTTCGATTCTCGACCGATTCATTCGAAGCTCAGTATTCATCGATGCCCTTTTGACGAGCCCTGATTTCTCGAAACTCATCCTGCACACGATTGCGTTCCGACTCCAGTAGCTCGCCGAGCTCTTTGTTGAGAGAGTAGTCAATCCAACGCGAATACGCTCTTCTCTCCGTCGCATCCCTTCGCTCTCTTGCATTGCCTACGCGGTATCTAATCGTGCCAGGAACGGGTGCAATGAAACCAATCTCTCTGGCAAGCTGGATTATCTTCGATGCCTCAGCTTCTCTTTCTCGTTCAGATAAATAGAACATATCGGTTGACACAACTGCCCTCACCAACTCGTCGGTGACGAACATGTCGTCTTGCCCCCTTTCGACGTACTTGTATGTGGCTCCAAGACTCAGTGCTAGATGCATCTTCGGCCACAGATCGTAGCAGGAGAAGGAGCTCTTGGCTCCGGTTAGCAGATCATTCAATTCCTTGTCGGTATGGAGCATCAGGTGTCGATCAGGCACATTGGGAGGGCTGGCGATCTTAAGGATTTCCGGGCCTGAAAGAGAAGCATGCCAGACGATTAGTTTTGGGTTTTTGTTTGTTACAGCGCGCACGACCTCAGTGACCTCACTGGAGGGGCAGGATATGACGAATTCCGTCCTAAGGCTTGCACTACTGGGCAGGCCCAAATATTCCTTCTTGACATAATCAAGGCTGCCGAGCGCCACTGCTCTGCGGTTGAGGGTTTGGCTGACAGCTTCGTCAGGGTCTTGGATAGAGCCCTTCACTTCGCCGAAGATTGCCAGAGATCCCGAACTTGAGATTCTGGCAATCATGAAGTCGAAGTTAGATACATTGAGCTCCGCAAGTGGGGACCCGCGCACAAACTGGTATCCCAAGGAAGTCGCAAGTCCTTGCATTGTGAAGGGAAAGACAGATAGGTTTAGTAACATCCTATGTCTCTTCTCAGTCTCAATTCCGTCTCTCTTCTTGGAGCGCCGCAAATCCGCATCTCGCCAGAATTCACGCTTGACTCGGCGCTCCGCCTTCATAATCTGCGTGCGATATTGGTCAATGAGGTCAGGTAGAATCAGAGCCTGTTCGAATTCCTTGTCTGGCAGGCTCAATCTTACCACATCCTTCACTCATACAGAGCGAAGGTAGCCTGAGTGTCAGCAACCTCAGCCACCGTCCGATAGAAGGAAATGAACGACTCGAAAGTATAGTTGTATTTTGGGACGAGAAGGATCTGATTCTCACTGAGGCTTATGTTGAACACCGAGCCCTTTCTTTCATCAACAACCGTTGCCGAGTAGCCAAGAGAACCCGCAACAAGTTGCTCGTCAATCAGCGAGAACTGGCCCTTCTTGGATATTTCCATTTTTAGCCTGCTAATAGCCTCTGAGTCTAGTTGCGGTTGAGGAAGGCGAATCAAGCCAGATTTGACAGATGCAATCCTAACTGGACCTGTCGTTTCGGCAGAGACCGTTTCAATCTTGAATGAGAGTTGCTGAGAGGCATCCTTCAATCCTACGACCTCTTCGCGAACTAAGTCCAACATGCCAAAAAACATTTCAAGGGCCTGTCTGGAAAGTATCTTGGCCGAAAACAAACCCTCGTTAGTCAGGTGGATGGTCAACTCAGGATTCACATTAATGTAAATCGACTGAGGAAAGACACCATACCGTTCTCTGAGTTCCTCCAATACCTGAGTTCCGTCGTTCCCTGTGTAATTGAAACGTCTCTGTATGTCAGGACGAAGTACATTGGTCAACTCATCCATCGAGACTCGACGGCTCATGAAACGGTGGATTATGCCATCTGTCTGTCTAAGCAGGAACTTCCATTGCCGGTCGAAAAGACCAGGAGCAAGCCACAATGGCGTAATGCCGCGCGTTCTTTTGAGACGCTCCCCCAAGGTCCTTTCGTATTGTTCCTTGATAGCGGTCGTAAAGAATAGCAGAAGCCCTTCTGAGTATTCCATAACATAGTAGTTCTCATCGCGATCGAGTCTTCGATTCTCCCCCGACCGAATGCGAATCTCCTTGATGTCTCCGAGTTGAGCAACCTCTTCTTCAGAGAAGAGCTTGTCCGCCCAATCAGCCCCGTTGCTGAGCACGACATAGATCTTGAGCCATCTGTGACGAGGATCAGGAGGAGCAACATCCTCCCCATGCTCCTTAAGATATGCAATGAAACTCTGATTCGTATAGTCCGCTCGAGGTAGCTCCATGGAGCCTCCTGCTGTGCGACTCCAAAATCCCCTTGCACTAATAAAGATGTTCCCCATGATTGCGATTCTTAGTACAACCCGTGTCATAAGCTATCGTTTCGACAAAGCCATGTATCAATAGATCAAGATGCATCAGACGCGGGACAAGTGCTTTGACACATTGGAGGGAGAAAGAAGAAAGGGTTTGCGGACGTCTTGGTGCAATTACGCTTTGATTGAACCGATGGTTCTTGTGTCTGGCTCGGGCGAGTTCAAATCTCGCCCGGTCCACACTCACGCATAGAGCCGGAATCATTCATACTTTCCTTCTCGGCGGTCTCTGCTGACATATTGTATCAGAGCTGAATCGGAGCTCGCGCACGATTCGTCGGA
>Ga0315286_10007160_pt1 | contig 10886 bp, 6 predicted proteins | sample YL17G10_0_MG_FD_205038 | JGI IMG/M metagenome (GOLD analysis project Ga0315286, IMG submission 205038) | Sediment microbial communities from Yellowstone Lake, YNP, Wyoming, USA - YL17G10_0 | ecosystem: Environmental > Aquatic > Freshwater > Lake > Sediment | place: USA: Wyoming | collected...
TAGGACCTCCTCCACGATGTACCCCTGCCCCTCCACCTTCACGTTCGGAACGATGTCGCCGCTGGCATAGAGGCGCCGCCGCTTGGCGTGTGGTTCGCCGACGATGGCGAAGCGCTGCGGCGCAGGGAAGATCACCTCCGCCGAGGAGGTAGAGGCCGGCACCGGCTCCTCGGCAGTTGGCGGGGAAAGGGGCACCGCCGTGGCCTTCGACCGCGCGGTCGGCGCCTGAGGCTGAGGCGCGGCCGCCGCCGGGTCAGTCCAAGCAACCACGGCAAACCCGAGGGACACGGCGGTCAGCCGATACCTCCATCGGAAACGACTGCATGCGGAACGATGGGCGCACATGCCGCCGCCCCTCAGCGTCGGCCGGACCGGCGACCGAACAGCAAGACCACGAAGACCATGGGCAGGAGCGACACCCCCAAACCGAGTGCCGGCGACCACAGGGCCATCGTGGCCCACCCCAGGAGCGGCATCAGGGTGAGCCGAACCACGGCCCGGAGGGTCTCCGACTGGCTGATGAAGTCGGCAATCGGCGGACTCACCGCGTAGTAGGCCCGCACCGCCAGCCGCCCAGGTCCGTACGGCAGGAGATACCGGTCGCGGACCTCGCGCAGGAGCTGGACCTGTGGCGCCATGGGGGAGCCGAACGCCGCCGTCGCGATGAAGCAGCCGCTGCTGCTGGTCTTTGTAGCCGCGGACTGGTCCGCCTGCGTCGCGGCCGCCAGTGCCGCGGCCGCCGGTGCCTCTTGAGCCGTGATGACCACATTGTTTTGCGGGCTGTTCACCGTGCCGTCGTTGACCACAAGCCCCACCACATACTGGCCCGCGGCATCGGCCACGAAAGTCGGATGCGCCGTGGTGGGATTCGTCAGGGTCGCCGCGCTGCCCGCGGGCCGGGAGACGAAGGACCAGCTGTAGGTCAGCGGATTCCCGTTGGGATCGCTCGATCCTGTCCCGTCGAGCGTAACCGTGGCGCCCGCGGTGACCGTCTGGGCCGGACCGGCATTGGCCGTCGGCGGCTGATTCGTAACGGCGGCCCCGATGGTCACGGTCGCCGACGCGCTGTTCACCATGCCGTCGTTGACGATGAGCTGCACCACGAACTGGCCGGCCGCGTCGGCCACGAAGGTCGGGTGCGCCGTGGTGGGATTCGTCAGGGTCGCCGCGCTGCCTGCGGGCAGGGAGCGGAACGCCCAGCTGTAGGTCAGCAGATTCCCGTCGGGGTCGCTCGAGCCTGTCCCGTTGAGCGTGACCGTGGCGCCCACGTTGACCGTTTGGGCGGGGCCCGCATTGGCCACCGGCGGCCGGTTCGCGACGACACCAGTCGTGATGACCGCGGTCGCCGGTGCGCTATTCACCGTGCCGTCGTTGACGACGAGCTGCACCGTGTAGCTGCCCGCGACGTCGGCCACGAAGGTCGGCCCCACCGTGGTGGGATTCGTCAGGGTCGCCGCGCTGCCCGCGGGCCGAGAGATAAAGGACCAGCTGTAGGTCAGCGGATCCCTGTTGGGATCGCTCGAAGCGCTGCCATCCAGCGTGACCGTGGCGCCCACGTTGACCGTTTGCGCCGTGCCGGCGTTGGCCGTTGGCGGCTGATTCACGGCGACCCCGATGACCACGGTCGCCGGCGCGCTGTTCACCGTGCCGTCATTGACGATGAGCTGCACCGTAAAGCTGCCGGCGGCATCGGCCACGAAGGTCGGATGCACCGTGGTGGGATTCGTCAATGTCGCCGTGCTGCCCGCGGGCCGGGAGACGAAGGACCAGCTGTAGGTCAGCGGATTTGCGTCGGGATCGCTCGATGCCGTCCCATCGAGAATGACCGTCCGCCCCACGATGGCCGACTGAGCTGGGCCGGCGTTGGCCACCGGCGGCCGGTTTGCGGCGACGGCGGGATCGAGGAGATTGCCGGTGATGGCCGGCGGGTTTTGATTGGCGAGTGTAACTATGAGTGTGATCATGTCGTACAAGGTGTTGTTCGCGCCTGGGGTCCAACCCGGCTGGGCATTCGCGGTGATCTCCGCGAGGTTGGTCGAACCCGTCGGGTCGTTGTCGGAATTCACGCTCTCAACGGCCTGGAACGCGGCGGCGGGTGTCATGCCGGCATTGTGCTGGGCGGCCCAGTCCTTGCCGTACCCGTTGAGATCCGAACCACCCCCACTGGAGTGACAGATGTTGCACGAGGCGTTATTGTCGGACGTGGAGGCCGGATATCTAGTGCTGAAAGCTGTCTGGTACGAACTGAGCGCCATCGCCGGGTTCGAACCCACAAGCAGAAATAAGAGTCCCAACGACATCACCAGTGCAACCTTCTGTGAATTCCTCATCCAATCCCCCCATGATTCGTGCGGTTACCATCACGTCCCTCTTCTCCATCTGCCCGAGCCTGGACCGCCGGGCGGTGTGCCCGAGGAATGTTCCAATGCGCAGAAATGGAATTAATGCGATAATCGCAATCTCCGTGCCTAGATGAGAAGACTCTCGAGGTGATTCATGGCAGCATGCGAAACACTGCACAAATTCACCTGTGTAGATACCCACGGGCTTACGCCCATGGCACTTGCGCCGGTCAGTTTTCCTCGGAGTCTCGCCCGGTAACCGAGTAGGAATTACATGCTGGCTGTAATTATTACATCCTGGCTGGTAGGGAAAGGCGGCCTGGAGCGGCAGAGGAATCTACCCTGCTGAGGTGACGGAGGGGCGCGCAGATCGAGGGTCGATCCGTGACGCGCATCTGAAACCGGTCAGGTTCCCGCGAAGATGGCCAGAACCAAAGCAGAACGGCCCGGGGAGGAGATCCCCGGGCCGTGATCGTCTGTCCGGCGTCCAGTAGCAGGGCGGCGGGACCGCTAGAACTGGTACCGCACGAAGCCACCGAGGATATAGGCCTCGTAGTTGGGGCGAGTGGCCCCCAGCCAGACCGATTGAACCCCGGCGGCCACAGGAACACCTGGGGGGATCGGGCGATCGGAATCGAGGTTGCCCATGAAGGGTTGCATCGGGTCGCGCGCCCAGTCCCTCTCGGTGTAGCGCTCGTAGGCAAAGCCGCCGCGCAGGGAGAGTCTCTCGGTCAGGTGGTACCTGGCGACGATCTTGGCCGTCTGCATGACGTTGAAGACCTTGTCCCAACCGTACGCGATCGCTTGGGGGACGGCCGTGCTCGCGGTCAAGTTGGGATTCGAGTTGTCGAAGGTCGTATACCCGAAGTTGACGGCATACCCCAGGACGATGTCAAACTTCTTCGGGATGATATCCACCGTCGCGTTCACGCCGACATTATAGAACTCGTCCTTGGTCTTGGTCTTCCAGTCGTTGAAGGACGCGCCGGGGAACACGCCACCCACGAGATAGCGACTCGTCATCTCGTAGTTGTATAGCTCATAGGTGAAGTCCGCCGAGAAGCTCAACCACTTCAGGGGAGCCCAGTCCAGGTTCACCCCTACATTGAAATTATCGTCCCTGGTGAGGCCGAATGTATTCTTGTGAAAGTCGTCCACGGCGTACCCGACGCTGAAGGATGGGGTAAACGTCTCCCAGGGCGAGAACTGGAAGAGCGCATCCACCTTGTTGCGGATCAGTGGGGCATAACTGTATTTGATGGACTGGGGGAGCTCGGTCACCGGATCGACGGTGTAGCCGCTGACCGTCCGGTCCGTATAGGTGTACGTCACGCGGCCCAGAAACCAGTCCACGGGGGTCGCATCCGCGGAGAACCTGGCGATATTCGCGCTGTTCGAGAAGCGCGAATCGGTGGGACCGGTATCCCCGAGGTCCCCGACACCCTTCCGCGTCCAGTGCTCGTACTCGTATCCGCCCTTGAGCGAAAGCATGCTGATCGGCCGCCAGGTGAGATCGATCCCGGCATTCTGCTTGGTGTAGCGCTCGTCCTTCGTCGTGGCTGATCCGACCGCGGTTCCCCCCGCAACATACACATCGTTCGTAAACGTGTGGAGGGGCGTGTCGTTCGCGTAGTCGAAATAGCGATAGCGGGCCGTGGCCGTCAGACTGTTGAAGGGCCGGCTTGTCACCACGATGTTGGCCAGGGCGAGATTGACCTGGGCATTGGCGCTGCTGTTACCGGCGTCGTCGGTGTTCCGCCGTCCGGCAAGCGCCGGATTCCCCGTGCTGTACTCGAAGGTCTGGTTTTGCCGCAGCATCGTGTAGGCGAAGGTCCCGTTGATCCGTGTTCGCAGGGGCAGCGCCGCCGTCCCGGTCAGGTTGAAGGTGTGGGCGGAGTTATCCGGCGCCACCGAAAACCGATCGGTGGCGTTGGCCCCCGCAGTATTCGTCGCCTGGATCGGGTTGTCCCAGGAGATGCCTGTGTAATGGTTGGTAAAGAACGATCCGGTATAGCCGAACTGCAGGCCCCATGCGGCCTTGGCGTACTCGGCCCCGACCTTCACCTCGTTGGTGAAATTCTCGATGGGCACCGCCAGCTCGTTGATCGGTCCGCTGGTGCTCCCCGCCATCTGCACCCCGATCGGCCGCGTCCCCTGCCGACGGATGTTCATGTACCCGATGTCAAACCGCAAGTCCTCGAGGGGGGTGTACTTGAAGGCCACTTCCCCCACGTCGGTGTTGAAGCCAAGACTGACAGGCCGCAGCAGTCCGTTGATCGTGTTATTGATATTGGTTCTGCCGGCGACGGTGGTCGGGGCCGTCGTGAATGTTGTGGCAATTGCTGCCCGCTGCGTCGCGGGCAAGTTGAAGGCGTCGCCGTTCTGCTGATAGATCGTCTGGGCGCTGTTGCTATAGACCTGCGGGGTCTGGTCCCAGCTCAACTCCAATTTGAACATGCCATACCGGCCGAAGGCGCCCTCGTACATCTGGTCGTCCCTGGCCGGATTCTTGACTCGCAACTCGAAGTAATACGGCGAGTCTTTCTTCTCGGCCTTCAGATCCAACTCGCCGAGGAAACCGCTCGTCATGTCGCGGTATTCGTTCCACTTAGCGGAACTGCGGTTCCCCCAGGGGAACATGCCTCCGGCCTCGACCGCGCCGCTCACCTTCCAATCCAGGACCTCTTCCTCCGCCCGGGCAGGGCCGGGAGCCGCTCCAGAAAGGCAGGCCGCGACGAGACCTACCAGCGCGACACTCGCCCATCGTCGTGCTTGCCCCATGTTCCCCTCCACACAGGATTGCCAGGTTCCCATGTTATTCACCGGATCCGTTAGCGCAAGAACCGCTGGCCGGACGGATGGTTCGAACCGTGAATATTGAAGTGGCAGTTGATACAGGAGCGGTTGAACGCCCGCCGGTCGTTCATCGGGTATGTCGTCGCATTGTGTCGCCCGCCGGCATGACATGTCTCGCACAGGCGCGGCCCCCTGACCTTCAGCAGCGGCGCATTGTTGGACCCGTGCGCCGCGTGGCAGTTCAGGCAGTTCTCCAGGACGGGCGCGTGTTCCCAAAGGAACGGGCCCCGCTTGTCCGCGTGACAGGTCGTGCAGTTCTCGTTGACAGAGACTGCCGCGATGAGCTTTTCGGTCACCGTACCGTGCGGGTTGTGACAGGTTGAGCAGACGATCTTCCCGCCCTCTCCGCGCGCCCCCATCGGCATGTGCGAGGACCGGCTAAACTGCATGGCCTTGACTTGATGGCACTGGCCGCACAGATCGTACTGGACCGCATCCAGGGCCTGGGCCCGAGAATCGAACTGGTCCGCCTTCACGAGCTTGAGCTGCCCCTTCCGGGAGGCCGGCCCGTGGACCGCATGGCAGGTCACGCAGGTAACGTCGCGCGACTCGTGCGGGCTGCCCGCCCAGAGCATCTGCTTGCCCTTCGAATGGCACTGGAGGCAGACGGAGTTCTGGTCCTCCGGCTTCAGGGCCGACTTCTTGCCGAAGCGGAGATTGTTGGCCGGGTTCTTCTGGTCTTCCAGGTGCTTGCTCCCCGGGCCGTGGCATCCCTCGCAGCCGCGAGCCTGGACCTCGCCCTTGGCCAGGTTGGTCCCGAGCAGCTTTCCGTGAAGCGTGCGCTCCATCTTCTTGGCGACCTCTTCGTGACACCCCTTACAGGTGTCGCTCCCGACATAGATCGCCCCTTCGATCCTTGGCGGAGCCGCCTGGGCCTGCGAGGTGAAGAGCAGGGTTGCGGCGGCCAGGACCCCGAGCACACCGACGAGTACCCAGGCCGGCTTCACGCCTGTAACTCGGCGGCCCGTCGATCGAGGACTTACACGCGATTCCATTCGATCGCCCTCCGGAATGTGGAAAACCTGTTTTGGGGCACGCGGGTGCGAAACGTGGTTTCTAGCACGAATCCTTCTCCGGTGCTAGAGCAAGTCATGGGCCATGTCATGGGCCAGACGGCACGCGCCTGACGTCCAAAACGTCCACTGGCCTCTAATGATGTATTTCTCAAGGGGTTGCCCGGTCCATCCGAGATTTGCTGATCGAAAGGCACAGCTTCCCTGGGGGCTCTTGTGTGGAATCTTTCTCCGTCTGGCACGTTGCCGACTACCTGGTTCTCCACGAGAGGCGTCCGCTCAAAACTGACGTTCGGCTTCTCTGGGCCTTGCTGATTTCAAAAGGCGAACGGAGGGACCGCTAGCTGACTCTGGCCGGTTTCTGCATACCCCATCGCTCGCAGGGTTGTTGCCACGCGCACTGCCCGCAACAGCCTCGCGGCCCTTTCCTGCGCTCGGGCGTCGCGAGAGCTCTTTCCACTGCGTTCTTGAGCAACGAGAGCGGGAAGGGCTTTTCAAGAAAGTCAATAGCCCCCATGTCCCGCGCAAGCCGCTCGAGCTTCGGCGTCGCCTGACCCGTGCTGACGATCACATGGGTTTGGGGACTCCGCGCCTTGACCCGCCAAAGCACGTGAAGCCCGTCGGCCTTCGGCAGCGTATAATCCGTGATAACCACTTGGTAGTCGTCGTTCATCATCGCAACGATGGCCGCCTCCCCGGACCCCACGGCATGGACTGTATGCCCGTCCCGTCCCAGGCTGGTTTTCAACGACCAACGCATCAGGTGATTGTCTTCCGCGATCAGCAGCCTGGCCATCCGCGACTCTAGCTCCCGCCGAGGGTTCCCGCGATAAACTTATTGCAGCGGTATGAGAACTGAAAGGCAATCTTTGTGCCATGGGGGCTTGTGGCCCGCAGAACCAGTGAGCCCTGGCATTCGCGCGCCACGCGACGGAGCCCCGAAGGACAATCACGGGGCTTCCGCGGGGCGTTGCTTGGCCCATCGGCATCCCCTCTTTCACGAGTCGGCGCTCCAAGAGCAACGGCGGATTCTTGTTACACCAAGGTCCCAGTGTCCCTCGGGAGGCTCGCCTCCTTTGCCAGAGGATGATAGACACGGAGTATTCAGTCGGAGAACGGAGTGGGGCGACGAAGCCCAGACAGCCAGACAGTGAGAGCCGCAGTGCCAGGATTGAACTGCGTAAGAACACGCACCCCCATGCGAGATATCTCGCTGCTTGGAGCCGGCCGTCACAGGGCCAAAGATCGACGGCACGCCTACTCGCCCCTTGCGATTTGTAACTCATTGGAAAATAAATGTTTTTTCGACATTCAGAAATATCACGGACGGCACCGAAAACCGCGCAATCGGAACGGACCTTGCTACTGACACTCATCGCCATGAAAAGCACGCTCAGATCACAGATACTTCTGGCTACTCTGGCGATCGCGCTTTCGGGGCCCGTTGCTGCCCTCGCGGCGTCGCAACCAGTCCGCGGGGGGTTCATGTACACGCTCGCCAACTTCACGGGCCCGATCCGCGATAACTTTTCAAGGGTGTTTGCGGATAGGGAGAGAAACGAGGTCTACCTCCTATACCAAAATAATCTGAGGGTTTTTGGCGACTCTGGAGTGGAAATCTATCAGTTTGGCGATGATCTCGATTTGGGTCACATCCTTGATGTTGCGGCGGATGAGCAAGGCGATATTTTCTTGCTCACCTATCGAGAGTCGCGAAGCGGAATCATCCGCTGTAATTATCGGGGCGAAGCGAAGTCGAGAATCGAATTGAAGAATTTGCCCGGAGAGTTTGCGGATTTCATTCCCAATCGGATGGTGTACCGAGAGGGGAGCTTCTACCTGGCCTCCCCTTTGACGATGAAGATCGTGATCGCCGATCGAGAGGGGAACTTCAAGAAAGGATACGACCTCCTCCCGATCTTCGAGCTCGAGGAGAAGGACCGAGGCAACGTTGAAATCAGTGGATTTTCCGTGGACGCCGGCGGAAACATTGTTATGACCGTCCCAGTGCTATTCAGAGCCTACATTCTGTCCCCTGACGGGGCGGTCACGTGGTTCGGCAAGCCGGGGGGCGCCCCGGGGCGCTTCAATATTGCCGCCGGGATCGTGAGGGACAGCAAGGGGAACTATCTGGTCGTTGACAGGCTGAAGGGCTCTGTGCTGGTCTTCGATAAGAACTTCAATTTCCTGACACAGTTTGGCGTACGAGGCTACAAGCCTGGCGATCTCATCTTTCCGAACGACATTGCGTTTGGCAACGACGACAGGATCTACGTCACCCAGATGGGGAGGCGGGGAGTGAGCGTCTACAAGCTGAATTACAACTGACGCTTCGGCCTTCACGCGCCACCAGTCTCTGGGACGAACCGGGGAGGATAATACGATGGGAGTCAATCGAATGAAAGGAGAGGTGATCGCACATAACACAGGGCGCAGTGTTACCAAAAACAACATCACGGCAAAGGGGAGGCTTTTCATGAGAGGCATGAAACTCGGCTTGGTAATTTTTGCAGCGGTTCTGCTCACGTTGGCGTTGGGCGGATTGGCGTATGCCTTCCACTCGGGCGGTGTGGCCGAGTGTGGCGGTTGCCACAGCATGCATGCGCCAAAGGCTGGCGGTTCATTCCTGCTCATCGGAACGGACCCGAGTTCCACGTGCCTGAGCTGTCACGAGGTGGCGGGCCTCGGCACGCCCTCGAGCTACCACATCAGCACCGCAAACGCGGACATGGCAACCGGTGTTCCGCCCAAACAACGGACGCCGGGCGGCGATTTCGGGTGGCTGAAGAAGACGTACACTTTCACGGTGCGCGGCACCACCACCATTGAGAACGGCGACACCCACGGCCACAACATCGTCGCCGTCGATCTGGGGTACGCGGCGGATGCGACCCTCACCACAGCGCCGGGCGGGACATTCCCATCGTCCCAAATGGGCTGCCAGACTTGCCATGATCCGCACGGCCGGACCCGCCGCCTTTCGGACGGGACCCTTGTCAATGGCAGTACCCTGGGTCTAAAGACCGCCCCCATCATCGGGTCCGGGTCGTATAACACCTCCGCTACACCCGTTGGCGACCAGGCCATTGGCGTGTACCGGCTCCTGCGCGGCGCTGGGGACACAGCTATCCCGGGCGCTAACTTCGCAACTTCCGTGATCGCCGTGGCCCCGTCCACCTACAACCAAACTGAGGCGACGAATCAGGTCCGCGTCGCCTACGGTGCTTCCGGCACCAACACCTGGGGCAACTGGTGCGCCACGTGTCATCCGAGCATGCACTCCAGCGGCAATTACGTTCACCCGGTGGACAATAACCTCGGGGGTGTCGCGAACACCTATAACGCCTATAAGATGTCCGGCGACCTGACCGGCCTACCCGCGACGTCCTTCCTGTCGCTGGTTCCGTTCGCCGAAAACACAAACGACCTCACTATCCTCAGGCCCCATGCCAGTAATACGGGCACCTACCTGACCGGCCCGGGGTCGTCCGACAAGGTCATGTGCCTCTCGTGCCACAGAGCGCACGCCTCCGGCTTCCCAGAGATGCTGCGCTGGCAGATGGAGGGTGAGTTCATCACCTACAACAGTCTCTGGCCCGGGACCGACACGACCCCGACCGTTCCGCAGTTCGCGCGGGGCCGCTTGGCGGCGGAGACCCAGGCCGCCTATTACGATCGGCTGCCGACCACGTTCGCCTCGTACCAGCGCGTGCTCTGCAACAAGTGCCACGCGAAAGACTAGTGGTGTGACGGCAGCCGAGGTTGCACTCTCGGCAGATATGAAAAAGAGGGCTGGTATCCGCCAGCCCTCTTTTTTTGCCGACTTGAATTCCAGTCCTATCTCTCCTAGGATTCACCTACCCTTGAGATTGTCCGGCCACCGTGCCGCAGGCATTCCCCCGAAGCATCCACAGAGAGTACGGAGAATAATGGCTAGCGCTTTGTTCCTCGGATCAATCTACCTGATGTTCTTCCTGTCCGGGGCGGCCGCCCTCATTTACCAGGTCGTCTGGGTGCGCTCACTGACACTCGTCTTCGGCGGATCCCACCTCGCCCTGACCGTCGTCCTCTCGATCTTCATGGCCGGCCTGGCCCTGGGCGGCTATGCGATCGGCCGGTATGTGGACCACGTGCGCAAGCCGCTCCGGCTCTATGGCCTCCTCGAACTGGGGATCGCCGCCTTCGCACTCGTTTTCATCGGGCTGATGAAGGTGTACCCTTCGATCTACGTTGCGCTCGCCCAGGGAAGAGAAAGCTCCGTTCTCTACCTGTCGGCCGTTCGGGTCCTGTTCTCGACCCTCGCCCTTGTCGTGCCAACGACACTGATGGGAGGGACGCTCCCCGTCCTGTCGCGTTTCGTCTCCAGGCAACCGGAGATCCTTCGAAGCCACCTTGCCTTTCTGTACGGGTTCAACACATTGGGTGCGGTTTTCGGCGCCGCGCTGGCCGGGTTCGTCCTGCTCCGGATGTACTCCGTGAGCACGGCTCTCTACGCTGCCATCGCGGCGAATGCCCTCATCGGCCTTGCGAGCATCGTGCTGCAGGAGAGGGCTGCCGATGTACTCGCTGTGGAAGAGGCGACGCCTGAGCAGACGGAGGCGCAGGCCACCCCAGGCGCCCCGATCTCGACGGCATCCAAAGATGCCGACTCCTTCCCCCTCGCACTGATCCTCTG
>Ga0315286_10007161_pt1 | contig 10886 bp, 8 predicted proteins | sample YL17G10_0_MG_FD_205038 | JGI IMG/M metagenome (GOLD analysis project Ga0315286, IMG submission 205038) | Sediment microbial communities from Yellowstone Lake, YNP, Wyoming, USA - YL17G10_0 | ecosystem: Environmental > Aquatic > Freshwater > Lake > Sediment | place: USA: Wyoming | collected...
ACGCCCGCGGCGTCACCGAGGCCCTGTGCTTCCTGCGCGAGTACAACATCCGCGGCACCGTGCCGACGGGCAAGAAGGTCGTCGTCATCGGCGGCGGTAACGCGGCCATCGACGCGGCCCGGACGGCCCTGCGGCTCGGCGCCGAGTCGGTCACGATCCTCTACCGCCGCACGCGGGCGGAGATGCCCGCGTATGAGGAAGAGGTGGAGGAGGCCGAGCACGAGGGCGTCCGCCTCAAGACGCTGACCGCCCCGGTCGAGATCGTGGTGGAGGGCGGGCAGGTCGTCGGCGTCAAGTGCCGCCACATGGTTCTCGGCCAGTATGACCAGAGCGGGCGTCGCCGGCCGGTCGCCGGCGGCGAGGGCGACTACGTCATCCCCGCCGACCAGGTCATCGCGGGCATCGGGCAGAAGCTGAACCCGGCCCAGGTCCACAACGGCACGCCGCTGGCGCTGACGGAGTCGGGCTTCATCAAGGTCAACCCGTACACGGGCCGCACGAGCGTGGACTGGATCTTCGCGGGCGGCGATGCCGTCCTCGGCCCGGCCTCGGTGGTCGACGCGATCGGCATGGGCGAACGCGCCGCCGTGGCCATCGACGAGCAACTGACCGGCGAGAAGCACGCCTTCTGGCGCGAGACCCAGCCGGTCGACACGTTCTTCGACCCTGATGCCGACCCCGCGGAGTATCCGCGCGCGGCCATGCAGCTTCTGCCCGTTACGAAGCGCAAGAACAACTTCCAGGAAGTCGAGCTGACGTGGTCCGAGGCGGTCGCGCGGCGGGAAGCCAAGCGGTGCCTGCGGTGCGACTATCGCGTCGAGTGCAAAGAGGACTGAGATAACCACGGGTTGGCAAGCAACCCGTGGCACGTGCGAGGAAACGACGCTTGACGGAAGGAGACTGACAGTCATGGTGAGTCTGACCATCGACCATACGGCGGTCGCGGTGCCCGAGGGAACCACCGTCCTGGAGGCCGCCCGCCAGGCCGGCATCTCGGTCCCCACGCTCTGTTACCTGAAGGACGTCCAGGCCATCGGCGCCTGCCGCGTGTGCCTCGTGGAGGTCGAGGGCGCCAAGACCCTCGTCGCCTCGTGCGTCATGCCGGTGGCCGAGGGGATGAAGGTGAAGACCAACTCGCGCCGCGTGCGCGAGTCGCGCCGGACGGTCGTCGAGCTCCTCTTGTCGGAGCACGACGGCGACTGCCAGACGTGCAACCGCAGCGAGGACTGCGAGCTCAAGGCCCTCGCCCGCGAGCTCGGCATCCAGGAAGTCACCTACCCCGGCGAGAAGAGCAAGCGGATGCTCGACTCCAGCACCCCGGCCCTCGTGCGCGACACGGCCAAGTGCATCCTCTGCCGGCGCTGCGTCACGGTGTGCGGCCAGACGCAGGGCGTCGGCGGCCTCTTCCCGCAGCGGCGCGGTTTCAAGACGGTCATCGGCCCGGCGTTCGGGGTCAACCTGGCCGACGTGGTCTGCGTCCAGTGCGGGCAGTGCGCCGCGGTGTGCCCCGTCGGCGCGATCAGCGAGCGCGACCAGATCGGCGAGGTCTGGGCGGCCCTCGACGATCCGTCGAAGACGGTGGTGGTGCAGACGGCCCCCGCCATCCGCGCCGCCTTGGGCGAGTGCTTCGGCTATCCGCCCGGCACGCTCGTGACGGGCAAGATGGTCTCGGCCCTCCGGCGGCTCGGCTTCGACGCCGTCTTCGACACGAACTTCACGGCCGACCTGACGATCATCGAGGAAGGGACCGAACTGCTGACGCGCCTGAAGACGGCCCTGGTCGAGAAGAAGCCGGTGGCGCTGCCGATGTTCACGAGTTGCTCGCCGGGCTGGATCAAGTTCCTCGAGCACTTCTACCCGGAGATGATGCCGAACCTCTCGACGTGCAAGTCGCCCCAGCAGATGTTCGGCGCGGTCGCCAAGACCTACTACGCCCAGAAGATCGGCAAGAAGCCGGAGGACCTCTTCGTCGTCTCGATCATGCCGTGCACGGCCAAGAAGTTCGAGGCGCAGCGGGCCGAGATGAACTCCAGCGGCGTCCGCGATGTCGACGTGGTCCTCACCACCCGCGAGCTCGGCCGCATGATCAGGCAGGCGGGCATCGACTTCCGCGCCCTCGAGGACGACACGATGGACGCGCCGCTGGGCCTTTCCTCCGGCGCCGCCGACATCTTCGCCAACACCGGCGGCGTCATGGAGGCCGCCCTGCGGACCGCCTACGAACTCGTCACGGGCCGGCCGCTGCCGTTCGCCAACCTGCACGTGACGCCGGTCGCCGGCCTGGAGGGGATCAAGGAGGCGTCGCTGAAGATCGAGAAGCCGCTGGCCGCCTGGAAGTTCCTCGACGGCGCGACGCTGAACGTGGCGGTGGCCCACGGCCTCGGCAACGCGCGGGCGGTCATCGAGCGCATCAAGTCGGGCCAGGCCGCCTACCACTTCATCGAGGTCATGACCTGCCCCGGCGGGTGCATTGGCGGCGGCGGACAGCCGCGCCTCACCACCAACGAGGTCCGCAAGGCCCGCATCCAGGCGATCTACAAGGAAGACGAGGGCAAGCAGCTTCGCAAGTCGCACGCGAACCCGCAGATCGAGCAGATTTACCAGGAGTTCCTCGGCAAGCCCCTGGGCGAGAAATCGCATCATCTCCTGCACACGCATTATATGGCGCGTGAAAAAGTGTAGGCGGCGGTTTGCATGAGGCGCATGCCCGCTCTGGAGTGGGCGCCGCAAGAGAATGACGAATGACGAAGCCCGAATGACGAATCAAACGACAAGGACGAATGTCGAATGACCGTCGCGCCAGGCGGCGCGCCCCGGTCTTCGGTATTCGTCATTGCTTTTTCGCCATTCATTCGTCATTCTGGTTTCGTCATTCGCCATTCCTATAACGCGAGGAGCAGCGAGGCATGCCTGAGCCCCAGCCCCTGATCCTGATCGTCGACGACGACGCCGATTTCCTGGCGATCCACCGGCACATCCTCGAGGGGGCCGGGTACCGCGTCGTGGCGGCGAGCGGCAGCGAGGAGGCCCTGGCGGCCATGGCCCGCGAGAGGCCCGACCTGGTGATCACCGACCTCATGATGAAGGCCTTCGACGCGGGGTTCTCCTTCGCCCGACAGGTCAAGGAGGACCCGCGCCTCGCCCGTACGCCCGTCATCATCCTCACCTCGGTCACGAGCCAGATGGGCCTGGACTTCCGCCCCCGCACGCCCGAGGACCTCGCGGCCATGCACGCCGACGCCTACTTCGACAAGCCCGCGCCCCCGCCGGCGCTGGTGGAGAAGGTGAGGGAACTGCTGGACAGAAAATGACTAATGCCTAATTCCTAATGTCTAATCAAACGGCAATGACGAATGACGAATGACGCCTCGCGAGCCCTGGAGGGTGCCGCGCCGTCCTTTGGCATTAGGCATTTTCTTTTGATTAGACATTAGTCATTAGGAATTAGTCATTGGCGGGCCGACCGCCGGAGGTCATCAATGTTCCGCCGTATCCTCACCGCCGGCGACCTCGACTTCCTCGCGCAGCGAAATAGGGACAGTCCCGAATGGCATGAAGATAAGCAGTAAAGCGTGGTGGTACAAGGACTTGACAAAGGTGGCCTCCCCGGTGTTTGGTGAGTTTGTGGAAAACCATCAAGCACCAAAGGAGGCCACGGATGGTCAGTATCGCACACTTCCGGCAGTTCTCAAGGGGCAAGTGCAGGTGGGGCCGACGGCGTTCACGGAATACTGGACCGCCCTGGCCATTGAGCGCTCTTGCCGCGACTGCCGGCACGCCTGGCGAGATCGCTTTCGGACGCCGCTTCGTACGCTCTGGGCCTTTCTCCTGCAAGTGTTGCACGAGGGGAGTTCCTGCCGCGAGGCGGTGGCGTTGGCCCTGGGAGGGCAAGCGGCGGCCGGTTCCCTCCCCCCGCGCCCGGCCGACCCGAGCGCTTATTCGGTGCCTGATGTGGCAGGCCGCCGCCCGCCACGGCCGCCCCCTGCACCGGCTGAGCTTCGCGGGAACCGTGGACCGGCTCAAGGCGCTGGCGCCGTATCTGTGGTTGTACGAGGGGACCCCGCGCGCCCAAGAACTCTACAACCTGCTGCTGCGGTGGATGGCCCAAGACCTCGTGCCGGATCGGCCCAACCGCGTGGAACCGCGTGCCGTCAAACGCCGACCCAAGGAATACGACCGCCTCAACCGCCCCCGAGACGAAATGCGAAAAGCCCTTGTGCGGAAATGAGTTATGGCTTATCTTCATGCCATTCGTGACTGTCCCTATCTAGCTTACGCCTGGAGCACCGCCCCGCGGAGGATGCCGGCCATGATCTTCTCCTGCGGCCGCGTGAGGGTCGAGGGGATGCCGACCGTCACGGCCCGCTCGAAGAGGGCGTCGCTGGCGGGGCAGGCGCCCTTGCCGTACTCGCGGACGATGCCGGCGTTCTGCGGCAGGCTCCACGGGTTGCCGGCGGGGGAGAGCGGCGCCTTCTGCACGAGCTGGGGAATGTTATAATAGATGTGCATGCCAAACTCGGCCAGCCGCGAGGCGCCGAAGAGCTGCGATTCCCGGATGGCGACGACGATCCGGGCGGCCCGGGCCCGGTCGATCGCGTAGAACACGAGGGCGCTGGCCGTATCGCCCGCCGGGTCGTTCAGGCGGCGCCACGCCAGGCCCGGCGTGTCGTCGAGCATCGCCTTGAGGCGTTTCTTCGAGGCCCGCATGTGCCCGATCACGCGCCCGAGCTTCTTGAGCTGCACGCCCGCCACCGCGCCGATGAGCTCGGCCATCCGCCGCCCGGAGCCCCAGGTGAGGTACCGCGGATCGGCCACCAGGCTGCCGTCGCGCCACAGGGCCCCCACGTCGTGGGCGGCCAGCATCTTGAGGTACAGGCCCTCGTCGTCGGTGATGAGCAGCCCGCCTTCGCCCGCCGTGATGTTCTTGTTGATCTGGAGGCTGAAGAGGCCGATGTGGCCGAACGTGCCGACGGATTTCCCCTCGAACGTCGCGCCGTTCGCCTGGGCGCAGTCTTCCAGGACCGGGATGTGGCGCTTCCGGGCGACGGCCATGATCTGCTTCATGTCGCAGGGGGCGCCGGCCATGTGCACGACCACGATGAGCCGCGTGCGGGGCGTGATCTTGCGATCCAGGTCCACCGGGTCCATCGAGAGGCTGTCGTCGACCTCGCAGAGGACGGGAACGGCGTTGGCGTGGACGACCGCCCCGACCGTCGAGACCCATAGGAACGCCGGGACGATCACCTCGGACCCGGGCCCCACGCCCAGGGCCGTCATGGCGGTCATCAGGGCCCCGGTGCCGCTGTTGACGGCCAAGGCGTGCCGGGTGCCGTAGTGCTTCTTGGCCTCTTCCTCGAAGGCCGCCACGAACCGGGGCTGGCCGACGCCGTAGTAGCGGAACGGGGCCTTGCTGCGGAGCACGCTCAGGACGGCCTGCTCCTCCTGGCGATCGTACCAGTTGACGCCGGGGAATTCCCTGGGCCAAGTCTGACGTTTCTTCATGCGGTCATCCTTTCCGGGAGGCCCGCGCGGTTTCTTCCGGCTTCGTGTAACCACCCTGTATATCAAATAGCCGCCGGGGAGTCAACGATTGGCGCGGCGATTGGCGCCGACGGGGGCCAAGGGTCAGCCATTGTCGGTCACCCGTAACTGAGGGTTACCATCGTAACCTTTCCGCACCGGAGGCGATAAAAAAGGGCGTGGTTCACAAGCCCCCGGCACCGCCGGGGGAATGGCCCCGCCAAGGGGTTGTCCCGCGCGGGTACGTGTTTAGCGTGTTGCTCTGGAAGCCGGGTGGCATGCCCACGGCGTCGTTCCGTGGGCATGATCTGACCGTGGGCCAGGAGCATGCCCACGCGAACAGCGGCGTGGGCATGCCACCCTGCATATGGACGCCGGCACGGTAAACAAGTCCCCACGCGGTGCATGGGGCTTGTGAACCACGCCCAAAAAAAGGCGGAGAATGTCTGGACAACTCCTGGTGGCCGCACGTAAGGTTGTCGGGGAAAGGGACAGGCCAATGGCGGGCAAGCCTGGCACAACCTTCCTTCCGCCGGTCATGCGGCTCACGCTACTCGTTGCCCTCCTGGCCGCCGGCTGCGGTCCTCGGACGGCGACCGACCCGGTGGAGCAGCTCCGCATCGGCTGGAACCGGTTCCGGGTCAGCGAGTTCGACCAGGCGGCCGCCGCGTTCGAGAAGGCCCGCGACAGCACCTTGCCCGACAGCCCCCTTCACGCGCAGGCCCTGTACGGGCTGGCCTCGACGTGGCACCTGCGCCGGCCGGGAGATGATCGCCCGCACGCCAAAGAGCTGTACGAGCAGGTCGTCGAGTTGGCGCCGAAGAGCGACGAGGCGGCATGGAGCCTGCTGGCCCTCGCGCGGCTGAAGCACGTGCCGCCCGTCGGCCAGGAACCCGACCTGGAGGAGGTCCGGCGGGCCTACCAGGAAGTCATCGACCGGTTCCCGGGCCACCTGGCCGGCCACGAGGCCTTCCTGCATCAGCAGGCGACGCGGGTGGCGGCGTACCGGCCGGAAGAGGCGCGGCAGGTTCTGGCGACTATCGATGCCTTCATAAGGCGGTACCCCGATTCGCGGTTCCTGAGCCCCCTGTACGACCTCGAGTCGCTGTGCCACTTCGTGCTGGATGAGCCCGAGAAGCGGCTGGCGGCCGAGCTTGAGTCCCTCGAGAGCCGCGAGATCGATCCGACCAACCCCAACATGGACAACGCGGCGGTCTACTGGACCGTGGCCTGCGTGGCGCAGTACGAGGTGGGCGACTTTGCGACGGCCCGGAAGTTCTACAAGCTGCTGCTGGAGGAGTACCCGGCCGACGTGCGGTCGTTCGGCGCCAAGCAAGCCTTGAAAGGCATGGATGAGTTAGAGGCGAAGATCCGGTCCGAGACGGCCGCGCGGAAGCCGGCGGCGGGAGGGGCGCCATGATCGGCCGGGCCCTCGGGTTCCTCCGCGGCTGGTTCCCCCTGTTCGTGGTGGCAGGCGTGTTCCTCTGGTCGGCGGCCACCATCTTCTCGCGGCGGGCCGAGGAAGATGCGGACGACACGATCACGCTGCGCATCGGGCACTGGCAGCTCGAGGCGGGCGTGCGCGACGGCCTCAACGCCCTGGCCGCCGATTACCAGGAGGTCTGGCACAGGCAGTGGGAGAGCGGCGGCGCCAGCGCCGAGGGCAAGGTGTGGCGCGAGCTTTACCCCGACAAGCCCAAGGTCCGCATCGTCCAGGACGCCATCCCCGAGACCACCTACGGCCAGTGGGTGAGCACGCAGCTCATGGGCGGCACGGCGCCCGACATGATGGAGATCTGGCTGGGGCTCCAGTACCCGATGTGGGTCTCGTACCTGAACCGGTACTTCGTGGACCTGACGCCGTACGCCAACCGGCCGAACCCGCACAACGCCGGGACGGACTTCGAGAAGCTGCCGCTGCGGAAGACCTACAAGGATGGCCTGCGCGGGGCGTTCGTCGAGGAGCTCCAGTCGTATGTGAACGTCCCGGTGTCGCAGTTCGCCGTGCGGATCTTCTACAACCGCGACCTGCTGCGGGAGCTAACGGGCCAGGAGAAGCCGCCGACGGAGTACCGCGCCTTCCTGGCGCTGTGCGAGAAGATCCGGTCGGGCCGCACGGCGGCCGGCAAGCCGTACGTGCCCATCGCGTCGTCGGCCTATCACTTCACCATGTGGGAGTACATGTTGTTCGACGCCCTCACTTACCCGGCTCACACGAAGATCGATTTCAACCGCGACGCGTTCATCAACAACGACGAGGTGTACGCCGGCTTCAGGACCGGCCGCGTGTCGTTCGACTTCCCGGCGTACCGGGCGAAGCTGGTGATGTCGCGCGAGGTGGCGAGCTACTTCCAGGACGGGTACACGGGCCTGAACCGCGACGACGCGGTGTTCCTCTTCGCGCAGCAGAAGGCCGTCTTCATCACGACGGGCACGTGGGACGCCCGGAGCCTCCAGGAGCAGGCGAAGGGCAAGTTCACGGTGGGCGTGGCGGAGTTTCCGCTGCCGCTGCGGACGGATCCCGAGTTCGGCGGCCTCATCGAGGGGCCGATCTATGAGAGGCCCAACACGGCGGCCTGTTTCGGCGTGGTGCGGACCTCGAAGTACCCCGACGTGGCGATCGACTTCCTGCTGTTCCTGGCGTCGAAGCGCGGCAACGAGAAGCTGAACCGGTACTTCGGCTGGATCCCGGCGATCCGCGACACGCAGAAAGACCCGCTGCTGGAGGACTTCGAGCCGCACCTCGAGGGCGTCTACCTGGCGATGAACATGAACCTGTGGGTTGAGACGTACACGAAGTGGCTCCAGGTGTACGCGAAGTACAAGGCGGACCCGAAGTACTCGATCGACGACTTCGCGAAGGAGTTCGGCAAGTTCTACCAGGAGCGGGCGCCGCGCGACTGGGACGAGCTCCAGAAGCAGTGGCGCGACGGCACGCTGACCATGGAGCAGTTCCTGGCGGGCGCCCGGTCGCGGGCCCTGGTGGCCCGCGGCGCCGAGGCCGAGGGCGAGTGGGTGCGGTACCGCGTCATGACGGCCGTCCGGCAAGTGGCGCTCCAGCTCCAGCACGCGCGGCTGCTGGACCTCGTTGAGAAGGGGCCGGACCCCGGGGCCATCGGGCCGTACGAGTACACGCCGCACGCCCTGCGGAACGTGCGCGAGCGGCTGGCGCGCCAGGGCGGGGGCGGCCGGCCATGACCCCGAAGACCGTCCGCTGGACGAACGTCCGCCACCACTGGGAGATTTACCTCTTCATCATCCCGACGCTCGTACTGATCGGGTTATTTCAATATTATCCGGCCGCGAGCGGCATCTTCCACAGCTTCTTCCGCTGGAACGGGGCCGACATCAGCGACTGGGTCGGCTGGGACAACTACGCCGACATCGTGGCGAACGGCGACTTCTGGACCTCGTTCAAGGTGGCCTTCATCCTGGGGGCGTGGAATATCGTGAAGATGGTCCCGGCGCTGGCGGTGGCGGTGTGCATCCACCGCGTGGCCAGCGCCCGCCTACAGTTCTTCTACCGCATCCTGTTCGTCGTGCCGATGGTCATTCCGGGGCTGGTGATCGTGCTGATCTGGCGGTCGTTTTTCTTCGAGGCCACCTCCGGCTACCTCAACCAGTTCCTGGCGGCCACGGGTCTGAGCAACGTCCTGGCGGGGCTGGACGGGTGGCTGGGGTGGGGCGGGGCGTTCAAGGCGGGCTCGAACCCGGCGTGGCTGGGCGACCCGACGCTCCTGTTGGCTGCGTGCGTCATCTGGGGGTTCCCGTGGGTGGGCTCGTTCGCCATCCTGACGTACCTGGCGAAGCTCCAGTCGATCGACCGGCACATCTACGAGGCGGCGGAGATCGACGGGGCGAGCTGGTGGGCGAAGTTCACGCGGATCGAGCTGCCGCTCATCATGGGCTCCATCTACCTGTTACTGGTATTTGTGATCATCGATACGATCAAGGACGCCGGGATGATCCTGGCGCTGGCGGGGATCGAGGGCGGGCCCGGCGGCGTCGTCACCGTGCCGGCCCTCTTCATGATCCGCAAGGCGTTCCTCGAGCAGCAGATGGGGTACGCCTGCGCGGTCGGCATCATGCTGACGGCCGTGGTCATGACGCTCCAGAAGGCGAGCGGGCTGATGCTGAAGTGGGAGGAGCTGTCGCCGCGCCAGCGCCTGGCCGTCCGCGCCGCGGCCCTGCTGGTGGGGGCGGCGGTCGTCCACGTCGCCCGGATGCCCGTGGTCGGGGGCGTGGTGATCCTGGCGGCGCTGCCGTGGGGCCTGGCGATCGGCGCACTCAAGCGGTTGCTGCGCGGGCCGGTCGAACGCCTCCGCCACGCCCACGGGTTCTCGGCCGAGGCGGCGTCGGAGGAAGCGTTCCGGCGGGCGACCGACCCGGCCCACCGCCTGCGCCGCTGGGTGGGCGGCGGCCTGGTGCGCGCCTCGAAGCACCTCGTGATCTGGATCGTGCTGGCGCTGGCGTTCCTGCCGCTGTACCTGATGGTCATTGTCAGCGTCAAGAGCAACACGCAGTTCTACGACGCGCCCGCCACGATCACGCAGCCGTACCACTGGGAGAACTGGCAGGCGGCGTGGGACATGGTGACGCCGACCGTGGCGAACAGCCTGTTTATCGCGACGACGTCGACGGCGCTGACGCTGGTGTTCGCGATCGGGGCGGCGTACTTCTTCGCGCGGCTGAAGATGCCGATGTCGGGCTTCCTGTGGAACGCGATCCTGGTGCTGATGATGATGCCGGCGATCGCGAACCTGGTGCCGCTGTTCCGGCTGCTCAAGGACATGGACCTCTTGAACACGATCTCGGCGCTTATCATCGTGGGGGCGTCGGCGGGGCAGGTGTTCGCGATTTTCGTGCTGAGGAGCTTCGTAGCCGACATTCCGCAGGACCTCTTTGAGGCGGCCGAGATCGACGGCGCCAGCCACTGGCAGCAGATCCGGGTGATCGTGCTGCCGCTGGCGGCGCCGATCGTGGGGACGATCGGGGTGATGCAGTTCATTGCGTCGTGGAACGACTTCGTGCTGCCGCTGATCATCATCCGCGACCACGCGCGGCTGCCGGTGATGGTGCAGCTCCTGCGTATGGCGGGGGAATACATCAAGCTCTGGGGTCCGCTGATGGCGGGCTACACGATCGCCAGCATTCCCATCATCATCCTGTTCATCTTCTCGATGAAGCTCTTCATACGGGGTTTGACGGAAGGGGCGATCAAGGGATGACACGCGCCCAGCTTGCCGGTGTTTAGCGCGGCGCCCTGTTGCCGGGTGGCATGCCCACGCCGCTGTTCGCGTGGGCATGCACGCCGGACATCGGCGAACATGCCCAGGCAAAGGCGGCCTGGGCATGCCACCCTGCAA
>Ga0315286_10007162_pt1 | contig 10886 bp, 6 predicted proteins | sample YL17G10_0_MG_FD_205038 | JGI IMG/M metagenome (GOLD analysis project Ga0315286, IMG submission 205038) | Sediment microbial communities from Yellowstone Lake, YNP, Wyoming, USA - YL17G10_0 | ecosystem: Environmental > Aquatic > Freshwater > Lake > Sediment | place: USA: Wyoming | collected...
AGTCGCGCAGCAGCTCCTTCTTGATCTCGTCGAGGAAGTCCCCCGAGACCGTGCTCGCGCTCTGCCACTCCCTCAGCTTGTTGATGAGGGTGAGCTCGGCCGCCTTCGCCTCCTCCCGCGGCGCCCCCCGCTTGTACAGCCAGTGGGCGGCGATCCCGTTTTCGGCCGTGCGGTGCATCGCAGAGGTGCGGATCTGGATCTCGATGACCTTGCCGCCGTAGCCCATGACCGTCGTGTGCAGGCTCTGGTAGCGGTTGGACTTCGGCATGGCGATGTAGTCCTTGAACCGCCCCTCCATCGGCATCCAGAGCTTGTGCACGACGCCGAGCAGCTCGTAGCATTCACTCGCCGTGTCGCACATGAGGCGCAGCCCCAGCATGTCGTAGATCTCCTCCAGGGGTTTTCCGCGCCTCTTCATCTTCTGGTAGATCGAGTAGAAGTGCTTCGCCCGGGTCTCGATCGCGACGGTGATTCCCGCCGCCTTCGCTTCGGCTCGGATCGCCTCCCGCACCCTCTCGAGATAGTCGGCGCGCTCGCCTTTCCTGTCGGCCACGTACTGCCGGATCTGGTCGTAGACCTGGGGCTGCAGGTGCTTGAGGCTCAAGTCCTCCAGCTCGTCCTTGATGCGCGAGATCCCCAGCCGTCCGGCGAGCGGGGCGTAAATGTCGAGGGTCTCCATCGCGATGCGCTTCCTGTCCTCCTCGCCGAGGAAGCCGAGGGTGCGCATGTTGTGCAGCTTGTCGGCGAGCTTGATCAGGATGACCCGGATGTCCTTCACCATGGCGAAGAGCATCTTGCGGATGGACTCCGAATGCTGGTGCGAGCGGGACTTGCCCCGCAGGATCGAGATCTTCGTCACCCCCTGCACGAGGGACTCGACCTCCCTGCCGAACTCCTTGCGCAGCCCGACCTTGCTCGTTTCGGTATCCTCCAGCACGTCGTGCAGGAGCGCGGCGATCACCGCCTGCGCGTCCATCTGGATGTCGACGAGGATCGAGGCGACGTTCAGGGGGTGGACGATGTACGGGTCACCCGAGGCCCGCATCTGATCGCCGTGAAGCCTCCGGGCCCACTCCGCGGCGGCGAGGATCCGTTCCTTCTCCTCGGGAGGGTACAGGGAGAGCTTTTCCGAGAAAAAGGCGAGCAGCTCGGCGATCTCCTCCGAGGTCTTTGCGGCGCTCTCGCGACGGTCCTCATCCATCGAGAGCGCGCCTCCCGGCGATCACGCGTTCGCGCCCCGCGAGGTCCTTGTCGACGGCGACGTCGATGAAGCCAGCCTCCGCCATGACGGCGGCGAGCCGGGCGAACTGCGGGGGGGCGGCTTCCAGCGCGAGCCACCCCCCATCGGCGAGCTTCCCGGGCGCCGAACGGATCAGCCTCTCGGCCAACTCTACCCCCGCCCTCCCGCCGCGCAGGGCAAGGGCGGGCTCGGGCCAGCCGATTTTTCGCATGTCGGCGACTTCCGCTTCGTTGAGGTACGGGGGATTGGCGGCGATCAGGTCGAACTCCCCGGGGACCTTGGCCAATAGATCCGAAAGGAAGAAGGGGAGAGGATCGGCCAGCAGCCGCTCCGCGTTGACCGCGAGGACCTCGCCCGCGTCCGGCGAAACATCGGAGGCGCTGACCTGGAGCCGCGGCTCGGCTCTCTTGAGGGAGATGCCGACGCAGCCCGAGCCCGCGCAGGCGTCGTGTACGCGCCGCAGGCGGGGTTCCGCGCGCAGAATGTCAAGAACGCGCTCGACCAGAGTCTCGGTGTCGGGCCGGGGAACCAGCACGCGCTCGTCAACGTAGAACTCCAGGCCATGAAACTCCTTGCACCGGCGGATGTAGGAGACCGGCGTTCCTTCCGAGCGCCTGTCCAGAAGCGAGCGGTAGCGCTCTTCGGTGCCCGGCTCCACGGCATCGGGCAGCTGGGCGAGGAGCCTCTCTTTCGTGATGTCCGCGGCAAAGGCAAGCAGGACGAGCGCGTCGAGCAAGGGGGTGTCGACCTCCGCCAGCAGCAGAGCGGAGGAGCCCTGCCGGAGCAGGGACCGGAAGGTCATGCGCTCTCCGAGGACAGGTAGGACTCCTGGGCATTCATCTTCAGCGCCTCGACGAACTCCCCGATGTCTCCCTTCATCACCGCGTCCAGCTTGTACAAGGTGAGGTTGATCCGATGGTCGGTGACTCGGTTCTGGGGATAGTTGTACGTGCGGATCTTCTCGGAGCGCTCCCCCGAGCCGATCTGGCTCTTGCGGGCCTGGGCGCGCTCGGCGTGCTTCCTCTCCTCCTCGGCGTCGTACAGACGCGCGCGGAGGATGCGCAGGGCCTTCGCCTTGTTCTTGTGCTGGCTCTTCTCGTCCTGGCAGTGCACGATGATGCCCGTCCGCAAATGGGTGATGCGCACGGCGGAGTCGGTGGTGTTGACGCTCTGTCCGCCGGGGCCGCCCGAGCGCATGACGTCGATGCGCAGGTCGTTCGGGTTGATCGCGATCTCCGTCTCCTCGATCTCGGGCAGCACGGCGACGGAGGCCGTGGAGGTGTGGATCCTCCCGCCCGCCTCGGTGGCGGGCACGCGCTGCACGCGGTGCACGCCGCTCTCGTAGCGGAGGTTGGCGTACACGCTCTTGCCGGTGATCGAGAGGATGATCTCCTTGAACCCCCCGATCTCCGTGGGGCTGGAGGAGAGCACCTCGATCTTCCACTTCTGGGACTCGGCGAAATACGAGTACATGCGCAGAAGGTCGGCGGCGAACAGGGCCGCCTCGTCCCCTCCGGTCCCGCCGCGGATCTCCATGATCGTGTCCTTGAGATCCAGCGGATCCTTCGGGATCAGGAGGACCTTCAGCAGATCGAGCGCGGCTGCCTTCTTCTGCTCGAGCGAGACGAGCTCCTCTCGGGCGAGCTCCACGAGCTCGGCGTCGGCCGCCGCCTCGGCGCCTCCAGCGCCCTCGGCGCCTCCAGCGCCCTCGGCGCCTCCAGCTTCTTCGATCAGGGCCGTGTTGGAGGCGATCTCGGCATCGATCTTCCGATATCGCTGGAACTCCTCGACCAGGTCCGCAAGCGAGGCATGCTCCTGACGCAACTCGCGGTAGCGGTTCTGGTCGCGGATGACAGAGGGGTCGGAGATGAGGGTCTGCAGCTCCTCGTATCTCTTCAGGCTTTTCTCGAGCTTCTCGATCACGGTCAGAACTTCTCCACGAACCGCGGGAACGGAAAAATCGCGATCTCCGCTTTGCGGAAAGGGCAGGCTTCATTGTCCCTCGGATTGAAACGGATCTTCATTCGCAGAAGATAGCAAATAAAACGCCCGTATTCAACGCACGGGGGCCGCGGGACCGCCTCTCAGCGCTGAGCGAGGAGCGCCTGGATCTCGGCCGTGCGCGCGAGGGCGACCTCGCGGGTGCGCGCCTCCAGGCGCAGCCTCAGGAGAGGCTCGGTGTTGCTGGCCCGCACGTTGAACCAGTAGTCGTCGAACGAGATCGAGACCCCGTCCAGCCGATCGATGCGGCCCGCCGCGTAGCGGCGCTCGACCTCTGCGATCGCCTTTGCCTTGTCCGCCACCTCGACGTTGATCTCGGGGGACTGCACGTAACGCTCCCGCAGGGGCTCGACCAGCTCGGACAGGGGCCGGCCGCGCTCGGCGAGCAGCTGCAAGAGCACAACCAGGGCATAGGCCGCCGACTCCGTGTAGTAGCGGTCCGTGACCTTGAAATACACGTGGCCCGAGGTCTCCGCGCCGAAGGCGGCCCTCTCCGCGACCATCCTATCGTACAGGAACGTGTAGCCGACCCGCGAGACCACGGGCCGCCCGCCCAGCTCGGCGATGCGCTCGGGAAGGACACGCGAGGAGATGAGGTCGTAGACGATGGCGGAGCCGGGCGTCCGCACGAGAAGCTCCTCGGCGATCAGGCACGAGAGGAAGTAGTTCTCGATCCCCCTCCCCTTCTCGTCGATACAGAGGATCCTGTCGCCGTCTCCGTCCAGCACGACGCCGAACCGAGCGCCGCCCGCGACCACCGCCTCGGCCGCCTGGCGCCTGCTTTCTTCCTTTAGGGGATTCGGATCATGGTTTGGAAACCTGCCGTCGGGCTCGGCGTTCAGCAGCGTCGCTTCGATGCCCAGCCTCTGAGCGAGCCCTCCGAAGACCCTCCCTGCCGAGCCGTTGGAAGCGTCAACGACGATCCGACCGTCGAACTTCACGCCGGGCGCATGCGAGGCGATGAAATCGACGTACGCATCCAGGCTGTCGATCTCGGGGAAGCCCTTGCCCGACTTTGCCTGCGGCGCAGCTCCCTCTGCCGCCATCCCCGCCACGATCGCCTCCACATCCTTCAGGCCTTTCTCGTAGCTCAGCGAGCCGCCCGACGAGTCGAAGGCCTTGAACCCGTGATACTCGGGAGGGTTGTGCGAGGCGGTCACCATGATCCCGGCGTCGAACTTCCTTTGGATCTGGGTATAGTGCAGCTGGGGTGTGCTGACGAGCCCCGTTCCTGTCGGCCTCGCCCCCTCATCGAGGAGGCCGGCGCAGACGGCGCGGTACAGCTCGGCGGAATGGAGCCTCGCATCGTGACCGACCAGCCAGGTGCGCGCCTTCACGTACCGGGCGAGGGCCTTCCCGACCCGGTAGGCGAGGGTCTCGTCGATCTCCCTGCCCCACACGCCCCTGATGTCGTAGGTCTTGAACACGCTCATGGGCAGATACTATCTCGTGTCGGCCGGCGTTGACAACCCGAGACCGGGGCGGTACCCTTACGAAACCCGTTCCACGAACCAGAGAAGGGAGACATGGGACCGACCCTCATCGGTTTGCTGCAGGAATCAGTCGTCAAGTACGCCTCCCTTGCGGCGATCAAGTCGCGCGATCCCGACGGCAGCATCCACACACTGACGTACGCCGAGCTGTACGTGTCGGTGAAGGAGCTGGGCACGGGCATGATCTCCATCGGCCTGACCCCCGGCATGCATGTGGCCATCGTGGCCGAGAACACCTACCGCTGGCTGGTGTCCGATCTGGCCATCCTCGGGTCGGCGGGGGTGGACGTGCCCCTGAGCGCGCGCCTGGCCGACGAGGAGCTGGAGCACGCCCTCTCCCACTCCGACGTCGAGATCGCCCTTGTCGAGAACCCCGCGATCCTCTCGCGCCTGCTCGCGATGCGAAAGCGCCTGCCCCGGCTTCGGAAGATCGTGGCCATGGACCTCCCCGGCCCCAAGCCCCACGCGGGAAGCGGCGAGGAACGGGTCATGATCTACTCGTGGGAGGACGCGCTCAAGAAGGGCCGGTCCAAGATCGAGCGCGGGGACAGGCAGTTCGACCTCCGCGCCGCGGGGGTGGCGCCGAGCGACACCGCCACGATCCTGTACACGTCGGGGACGACGGGCAAGCCCCGGGGGGTCATGCTCACCCACGGGAACATCATGCACAATGTCTCGACGGTCCACACGAGCATCGATCCCAAGCCCGGCTCGACCTGGCTGTCCATCCTCCCCGTGTGGCATGCCTTCGAGAGGGCCGTCGAGTACTGCAGCATCTATTTCGGAGGCGCCATCGCCTATTCCCAGCCGTCGGACTGGAAGATCTTCGACGACCTGAAGACCCATCGGCCCGACTACCTCGTCATCGTGCCCTCCCTCCTCGAGATCATGCAGAAGAGCATCGAGAAGAGGGTGAACCGGTTCGACTCCTTCCTGATCAGGTTCGAGAAGTTCTACCTCGTTTTCTCGGGGTACGTCATGGGGAGGTACCCCCGGTTCAAACGCGAGGAGAGGCTGCTGGAGATCTTCGCCGCCATCCTTCCCCTCCTGCTGCTGGCCCCCGTCAAGCTTGCCTCGCATTTCCTGCTGCGCCGCAGGATGAGGGCGCTCATGGGGGGAAACCTCAGGGCAATCATCTGCGGGGGCGGACCGCTCGCCATCTCGCTGGACAGGTTCTTCACGGCGATCGGCATCGACATCCTCGAGGGCTACGGCCTGACGGAGGCCTCTCCGATCGTGAGCGTGCGCCCCGAGAAGTCCCCCGTGCTCGGCACGGTCGGCAGGCCCCTGCCGGATACCGAGATCCGCATCGTCGGCGAGAACGGCGAGAGCCTTCCCTCCGGCCGCAAGGGGACCGTCCACGTGAAGGGGCCGCAGATCATGCAGGGCTACTACAAGGACCCCGCGGCGACCCGCGACATCCTGTCCCCCGACGGGTGGCTGGACACCGGCGACCTCGGAATGCGCACGGTCGACGGCAACCTGATGATCACGGGGAGGATGAGGAACGCGATCGTGCTGCGCTCGGGCGAGAGGATCGAGCCGGAGCCGATCGAGATGGTGATCCAGGAATCCCCCTACGTGCAGGAGGCTGTCGTCGTGGGGGACAGGCGGGAGAACCCCGCCGTCCTCATCGTGCCCAGCGTGGACACCCTGCGCGTGTGGGCGGCCTCCCGGGGGATCGTCGCTTCCGACGATGCCGAGCTCATCCACAATCCCGCCGTCTTCCGCTTCCTCCAGGAGGAGGTGCAGACGCGCCTTGCGAACAACGGGATCTCGCTCCCTGGCAGAAAGGCGGCGAAGCTGGCCCTGCTTCCGGCCCGGTTCGAGATCGGGCGGGAGCTCACGCGCACCCTCTCGAAAAGGCGGGAGGTGATCGCCGAGATGTACGCCCCCCTGATCGAGCGGCTCTACCGGTCCTGAGGCCGCACACCGGCCAGACGGCTTTTCAGCTCCCCCGCCTGGGCGGCCAGTTCCTCCCACCGTTTCATGGCCTTCACATGCTGCCCCTGGTTCGTCCCGTGGCTCCTTGTGAGCTCGCGCATACGATCCCCGTTCGCGTAGGCGTCGGGCTGGGCCATTGCGTGCTCGATCTCGGCCTTCTCTTTCTCGAGCGCTTCCAGCTCGACGAGCAGCTCGGCTTCCTGGCGCTCGACCGTGCGGAGCGCGCTCTTCAGCTTCTTCTCCTCCGCGCGTTCCAGTTGGGTGGTGGTCGCCTGGGTCTGCTCTCGGGTGCCGTCCCGCTCACGCTCCGCCGCCGTCTGACCGGTTTCCCCCGCCTCGCCCGCCTCCTCCTGCGCCCGACGCCGCAGGTAGTACTCGTAGCCGCCGGGGAATAGCCGCGCTGCACCATCCCTGACCTCCAGCACCGCGGTTGCGAGCCCCTCGATGAAGGCCCTGTCGTGCGATACGAAGATGACCGTGCCGGCAAACTCCCTGAGGGAGGCGAGCAGGACATCCTTGGAGGCGATGTCGAGGTGATTGGTCGGCTCATCCAGGATGAGGAGGTTCGCCGGTTTCAACAGGAGCATGAGCATCGAGAGCCTGCTTTTCTCCCCGCCCGAGAGCACCGAAACGCTCTTGTAGATGTCGTCGCCGCGGAACAGGAACGCGCCCAGCAGAGTGCGAAGCTGCGGGATCAGGTCCGTCGGCGCCGCGGTTTCCAGCTCCTCGATGACCTGGCGATCGCTCATCCAAGAGTCGGCGTTCTCCTGGGAGTAGAATGCCGGCACGACGCCTGCGCCCCACTTCATTTCCCCCGCATCCGGCTGCTCGTGGCCCGAGAGAATGCGCAGGAGCGTGGACTTGCCCGCGCCGTTCACCCCGACCACGACGAGCTTTTCGCCGCGCGAGAGCTCGATGCCCACACCGTCGAAGACCTTGGTCCCGCCATAGGACTTTGCCAGACCCGTGGCCTCCAGCACGATGCGGCCCGAATGCGGCGGGGGCGGGAAGGAGAAATGGATCGTCTTGACGACCGGGGGCACCTCGATGCGCTCCAGGCGCTCGAGGTAGTTGATTCTGCTCTGCGCCTGGCGCGCCTTGGATGCCTTGTAGCGGAAGCGACGGATGAAGCCCTCGATGCGGGCGATCTCATCCTGTTGGTGAGCCCACCGCGCCATGATCGCCTCGAGCTGCCCGGCTCTGACCTGCTCATACTGCGTGTAGGTGCCCTGAAAAACGGACACCCGGCTCATGTAGATCTCGGCCACGCTCGCCACGCTCACGTCGAGGAAATACCTGTCGTGCGAGACGAGCAGCAGCCCGCCGGGGAACTCCCGCAGGAACTCCTCCAGCCACGTGCGCGCCTCCAGGTCGAGGTAGTTCGTCGGCTCGTCCAGCAGAAAGATGTCGGGATTCTCCATGATCGCCCGCGCGAGGGCGATCCTCATCTGCCAGCCCGCTGAGAACGAGGAGCATGGCCGCTCGAGATCCCCCTTCGAGAAACCCAGGCCGCCCAGGACGCGCGAGATCATCTCGGCCCGGCCGTGGTAGCCGGTCGCATCCAACTTCTCCTGCAGGCCGTGGTGCTTCCACAGCAGAGCCTCCGCTTCCCGAGATCCTTCGGATGTCGAGGCGAGCCGTTCCTCGATCGCCCGCATCTCTCCGACGACCCGGTGCCCGTGCGCGAAGGCGTTCTCGGTTTCCTCGCGCAGAGTGGCGTCGCCGTGCACGACGCCGGACTGCGGCACGTACGAGACGAGCGTCTCCTTCTCGCGAACGACCGTCCCCGCGTCCGGCACGAGCGAACCGGTCATGATCCGCATCAGGGTCGTCTTCCCGCTCCCGTTGGGGCCGACCAGAGCCATGCGCGTGCCGGAGGCGATGGTGAGATTGACCGAGTCGAGGAGCCTCCTCTCGCCATAGGCGAGGGAGACTCCCGAGAGGCTGACGAGGGGCATCTGCTTACTGTTCCGACTGGCTGAAGAAGATCACCACGGGGGAGATCCCCGTCCCGGTCACGATCAGTTCTTTCACGCTGTCCCGGGCGAGCGCGGTGAGGCGCACGCCGCCCCCGACGGCCTTATACAGGAAGTTGGCTCCGGCCTCGGGGCCGGCCCCCTGCGCGTCGGCGTATTCGTCGAAGAGGAGGGTGATCACGCCGTCGTAGGCGCCGGCAAGCTCCTTGGCGAGGTGCAGCGAGAAATCGACTCTCCCGCCGCCCTTCGCCTTGTCGCCGATGACCGAGGGCACGAGCTTGTCGAAACCCTGCCACGAGAAGCGCATGTCCCCCCCGAGGTGGATGGTCCCGTATGAGCTGCTGGCGAGCGTCGCGCCCGGCTTGGTGAGCTGGGCGTACAGGTCCTGCCGCCTCTGCTGCTCCGCGGCTGCCGCCTCGGTGATGTCGTCGGTCATGATTGCGTACAGGCCGCTCACGGGCTGGTCCTTGATGCGGTAGTTGATCGTGATCCTCTCCTCGTCGAGGACCGTGATGCGGAGGTCCGTGCCGGTGAACACGTACGAGCTGGCCCCGAGCTTCTCGATGCCCGTGTAGGGGAACTCGAAGGTCGACAACGGAAGCTGAAGCCTCATGATGTTCTCGGAGGGACTCGGGAAAAGGCCCACATCCTCGCGGAAGACCGAGAGGTCGATCATGCCTTTGGCGACCATCTCGCGGAAGTAGTCGGGGCGCCAGGTGCTGCCCAGGAGCCTGTCCAGGGTCTCGTCTTGGCTCATGAGGCGGCCGGCTTCCGCCGCGGGGTCGCCCTGCACGGAGAAAACCTTCAGGAAGTGTCCAAAGACAAAACCGCCGAAGCCGTCCTCCGTCACCACCTCGTACCAGTAGTCCGCGTACGGCTTGATCGTCTCCTTCTCGGCCGAGCGGCTGACGACCTTCACCATCTGGTTCGGCTTCAGCTTGTAGACGGTCTTGGCGTCCTGCTTCGCCTCCTCGCGGATGGGGAGCGGCGGCGGATCCTGTTTGCCCGAGAAGCCCCACGTTGTCACATTCTCCGCATAGAGCTTCGCGAAGGCGGCGGCATCGCCCCTGCGCTTGAAGAACCTGACCCTCCCCATCGGCACGTCGACTCCCGTCTTCCTGCCCGGCACGGCGAGGAGGTAGGTGGAGGTGCCCTCTGATTCCCTGATCACCGCCGCGACGCTGCCGGTCGCCGGAAGGCCGGAAGGGTCGTCGACGCCAGCGGCGCCCCACAGCATGACCCCGTAGCCCGCGGCGCGCGGGCCGCAGGAGCCGAGGGCGAAAGTTGCGAGAACGAGGAGAATGATCATGAAGGCGCCGGGACGGCGCGTGTCGCCAGCCATGGCATCCATACTGGGGCGGGGGCGAGTTTTTTTCAAGTACCGGTGCGCCCGGTTGCGTACGCGCCGCAGCGACGCGGCGCCGGCTCCCTTGCACGAGGTCGCCGCCCGGCGTATACACGAGGGGCAGGAGGTGCGCGGTGGACGTGCAGGAGATCCTACGGAAGAAGATAGAAGAGAAACGGCAGCTGATGATCGATCTGCAGAGGGACCTGACCGCCGTGCCGGCCCTCGGGCCCGAGAACGGCGGAACGGGCGAGGCCGAGAAGGCGGGCGTCCTCGCCAGGTGGATCGAGAAGCTCGGGCTGGGGCCATGCGCCGACTACCCCGCCCCTGATCCCCGCGTGCCGAAGGGGGAGAGGCCGAACCTCGTGGTCACCCTCCCGGGGAAGCTTGGCGGCGGTTCCTTCTGGATCATGACCCACATGGACATCGTACCCCCGGGCGAGGCGTCGCTGTGGGAATCCGACCCCTACTCACTCGCCGTGAAGGGCGACAGGCTCATCGGCAGGGGCGTGGAGGACAATCAGCAGAGCCTCGTCGCCTCGGTGTTCGCCGCCGCGTGCGTGCAGGAGCTGGGTCTGGAGCCTGCGCGCACAACGAGGCTGCTCTTCGTCTCGGACGAGGAGACCGGCTCGATGCACGGTGCCTGGCACGTGGCGAGGAACACCTCCCTGTTCACACCGAACGATTTCGCCCTGGTGCCCGACAGCGGCTCGCGCGACGGATCCGAGATCGAGATCGCGGAAAAGAGCATCCTCTGGCTGCGCTTCTCCACCCGCGGGAAGCAATGCCACGCCTCCACCCCGCACAAGGGCGTGAACGCCTTCGAGGCAGGCTCCCACATGGTGGTGCGCCTGGCCGAGCTCGCGGAGGCCTTCCCGCGAACCGAC
>Ga0315286_10007163_pt1 | contig 10886 bp, 7 predicted proteins | sample YL17G10_0_MG_FD_205038 | JGI IMG/M metagenome (GOLD analysis project Ga0315286, IMG submission 205038) | Sediment microbial communities from Yellowstone Lake, YNP, Wyoming, USA - YL17G10_0 | ecosystem: Environmental > Aquatic > Freshwater > Lake > Sediment | place: USA: Wyoming | collected...
TTGCGGGACAGGACGTCCTGCAGGGCCTTCAGCTTGTCGTATATGGTGCGTGCCATCCCCACTCCCTCTCTAGTGCTCCAGATAGTCCTTCAGCCGACGGCTCCGCGTCGGGTGGCGAAGCCGCCGAAGGGCCTTCGCCTCGATCTGCCGGATTCTCTCCCGCGTCACGTTAAAATAGAGGCCGACCTCCTCCAGAGTCAAGGAGTACCCGTCCTCCAGCCCGAAGCGCATCTTGAGGACTTCCTGCTCGCGCGGGGGCAGCGTGGTTAAAACCGACTCCAGCTGCTCCTGCAAGAGGCGAAATGCCGTCATGTTGGACGGGCTCTCCACTTCCTTGTCCTCGATGAAGTCGCCGAGCAGCGAGTCCTCCTCCTCCCCGATCGGAGTCTCGAGCGAGATGGGCTCCCGCGCCACGCTCTTCACCGCCTTCACCCGTCCCGTGGCCCAGCCCAGCTTCTCGGCGACCTCCTCGTCGTTGGGCTCGCGGCCGAGCACCTGCATGAGCTGGCGGGATTCACGCATCACCTTGTTGATCTGCTCGATCATGTGGACGGGCACGCGGATCGTGCGCGCCTGATCGGAGATGGAGCGTGTGATGGCCTGGCGGATCCACCAGGTGGCGTACGTGGAGAACTTGTAGCCCTTGCGGTACTCGAACTTCTCCACCGCCTTGATCAGGCCGATATTGCCCTCCTGCACGAGGTCGAAGAAGTGCAGACCCCTGTTCGTGTACTTCTTCGCGATGCTCACCACGAGGCGGAGGTTGGCGCGGATCAGCCTGTCCTTGGCCTCCTTCAGCATGACGCGCCCGCGGTCGATCTCGTCGGCCATCGCGAGGATGTCTTCGATCTTGTTCTCGAAAATCGTCTCGTAGCGCAGCAGTTTCTTCTCGTCGGCCTGGTATACCCGCAGCGCTTCGCGGATCCTCTCGACCGACATACCGGCGTGCTTTTCGAGCCTGTCGCGTTCGGCGGCGAGGGGGATGCGGCGAACAAGGCTCTTCGTGTCGCGGGGGCCGGCAAGGTGCAGCCGCTTCTCCATGCGGAACTTGTCCCTCTGGATCGAGCGGATGCGGCGGGCCACCGCGATCAACCTCTCGGCGATCGCGGAGATGTCCTCGGGCCGCAGCTCCACTTTCTTCAGCGAGTCGGTGACGTCCCTGCGCTTCTCCTCGAAGGACTCGTCGAAGATGTCCCCGCCCTCGCTCTCGGTCTGGCGCTTCATCTCCATGTAGCGCTTGACCCCGGGGAGGTGGTCCTTGAACGGCTCCTTGTAGAAGGCGCCCAGGCGGCGGCGCTCGGCAAGGAACTCGGATGCCTCCTTCTTGGAGAAATTCATGTCTCGCGGATCTTTGAGTGAGGCCGCGCGCAGGCCCAGACGGAGGAACTCCCGCACCAGCACGCCGGAATCCTTGATCACCGCCTTGATGATATTCTCGCCGTCCTCCATCTGCTTGGAGAGCTCGACTTCCTGCTCGGCGGTGAGGAGGTTCTCCTTGCCGATCTCGCGCAGGTACAGGCGGATCGGGTCGTCGACGGAGGAGTCCTTGTCGCTGTAGATCAGCTTCTTCCTGTCCTTGCCGGGCTTCTCCTCCTCGATCTCGAGGCTGATCTCCTCCTCCTCGAGCTTGATGTGGTGCTTTTCGAGGAGCGCGATGACCTCGTCGATCCTGTCGGAATGCACGATCGCGTCGGGCAGGAAATCGCTCACCTCGTCGTAGCTGACGCTCTTCTTGCCCTTCGCGTAGGCGAGCAGCTTGCGGATGGAGGGATCATTTTTTATGTCCGCCGCTGCCTGCACGCTCTTGGCCGGGTCCGCGGCGCGCGCGCGCGCGGCTGCCTTCGCAGCCGCCTTGACCCTGTCGGCACCCTTCTGCGACGCCTTCTGCCGAGGGTTTGTCCCCGGCGCCTCGGCCGGGCGGGAGGATCCCGCCTTCTTTGAGGCCGGGCGCGCCGTGGCCGCGGCATTGCGCGCGGCCAAAGCTGCCTTGTCCGTCGTCGAAGCTGCCTTCCCCGATGGTTCCCTGCGTCTCGTCATTTCCTTCGTCTTCACTCGCCCCCCGCCCCTGGTATTGCCCGACTCACGGCGTACTGGTTCCGTGAGATCCCAGCCTCGCAAGCTCTCCGTCCAGATGGATCTTTTCGGCGAGCAGCTCTCGCGCACGTGCCGGATCCGGCGCTTCCTTCTCCATCCGCCGCAGCTCAGCGCCCAGCCTCTCGGTCTTCCGCTGCAGCGCTCGCTCGCGGACCCTCTTCACCCCGTCGGCGATCAGCCTCTCGGGGTTCATGTCAAACTCCCCGCTGGAGGCCTTGCGGATCGCCGTCTCCCGCAACGCGGGATCTTCGATGCGCGCGCACAGGGCCTCGAAGCCGCTCTCGCCATCCCGGAAGGCCTCCTCGAGCGCGACGAACAGCGTCCGAGCGCGCTCGTCGTCAAGGTCGGCCAGGGAGACGCCGGCTTTGCGCACGAGCGAAAACAGCTCCTGGTTGGCCGCAACGGAGAGCATCAGGAAGAGGTCGGCGGAAGCGGCCTCCTCGATCCGCGCCGAGGGAACCCCCGAGGAGCCGCTGCGCTGCCGCGCCTTCCATGAACCAAAATCCCCCCGCACAGCCGCGGGGTCCGCGTCGATCGCCTCGGCGGCGAGCTTCAAGTAATCGTCGGCCCGCACCCGGGAGCCAATTCCGTCAATGAAGCCGAACAGGAAGTCCCGCACCCGCTCCTTGCCCTCGGGACGGGAACGGTCGTTCCTGGCCAGCGCCTTGCTCACGAGCCAGGGGAAGCTGTCCATCGCCCCCTCGAGAAGGGGTGCAATCTCATTTTCGCGTCCCCTCTGCACGAAATCCGCCGGATCCAGGCCCAGCGGCAGCTCGGCGACCTGCGCGATCATGTCCTGCCGTTCGAGAAGGCCGATCGCGCGGTAGCTCGCCTTCTCGCCCGCCTCGTCGCCGTCGAAGACGAGAATGCCCCGTGTGGCGAACCGCTTGAGCAGGCGCACCTGCTGCTCGGTGAGCGCCGTGCCGAGCGGAGCCACGCACGCCGTGATGCCGGCCTGATGCATCGCGAGCACGTCCATGTACCCCTCCACGAGGACGAAAAATCCCGCCCGCCTGATATCTGCCGCCGCCTTCTCGATGCCGAAGAGGTTCTCCCCCTTGCGGAAGAATGCCGTCTCGGGCGAGTTGAGGTACTTCGGCTGCGCCTCACCCAGCGCGCGCCCGCCGAATGCGAGCACCTCCCCCCGCGCATTGCAGATGGGAAAGGTGATCCTGCCCGCGAACAGCGCCGGCCACCGTCCGGTCGCTCCTCCCGTGAAGAGCCCCGTCTTCGCGAGGAACTCTTCCGAGTAGCTCTTCTCCAACAAAAATCGGTGCAGCCACTGCCGGTCCGGCGGCGCGAATCCGAGCAGGAAGCGCTCGATCGTCTCTTCTCGTACCTCGCGCGAAGCGAGGTAGCGCCGCGCGCTCTCGGCCTTCGGGCTCTCGCGAAGCAGCCAGTGCAAGCTGCCGGCGACCTTGCGGTACAGCTCGACGAACGTCTCGCGCTTGATCCCGGCCCGCTCCTCGTCCTCCCGCTTGATCTCGACGCCCGCCTTCTTTGCGAGGATCTCGACCGCGTCGAGGAACGCGACCTTCTCGACGTCCATGACGAACTGGAAAAGACCCCCGCCCTTGTGGCATCCGAAGCAGTAGAAAACGCCCTTGTCCGGCGTCACGCTGAACGAGGGGGTCTTCTCCTGGTGGAAGGGGCACAAGCCCCAGAACCGCCCTCCCTTGCGCTGGAGGGCGACGTACTCCCCGATCACCTCCGCCAGGTCGAGGCGGTTCTGTATCTCCGAGATCGTGCTCTCTGGTATCCTCATGCCCCTACGGTTTCTTCAGATAGAGAAACTTCGCCTGGTTGTGCTCGCTCAGGTCACGCGAGAAATGGTGCCTCCCCGTCTGCGCGTCTTGCAGAACGAAGTACAGGAAGTCCGTGCGCGCCGGTTGGAACGCCGCCTCCAGGGCGATTCTTCCCGGGTTCGAGATCGGGCCCGGAGGAAGCCCCGCCCACCTGTAGGTGTTGTAGGGCGAGTCGATTTTTTTATCCTCGATGGTGATGTACTCCGGGTGCGCCTTTCCCTGGATCTCCGTGATAATATATTCAAGTGTGGCGCAGGATTCAAGCCCAATATTCCCGCGCAGACGATTGTAGAAGACCGACGCGATCCGGGGAGCCTCGTCGGCGAGCCTGTACTCCCGCTCGACGATCGAGGCGACGGTGAGCTTTTCCTGCAGCGCGGCGGGCGCCATCTCCTTCCAGCCCGGGGCGACATCCTCGAGGGTCTCGAAGAACCGCCTCACCATGATCTCGACCAGCGTCTCGGCGGGAAAAGGTGCGGGCACGAAATACGTGTCTGGGAACAGGTAGCCCTCGAGGCTCGCTGTCGGCGCGCCGAGCCTGCGGGCGAGCTCGGCAGAGAGAGCCGCCTGGACGAAGTCGGCCGCCGGACAGACCCCCTCGGCCTCCAGGTGAGCGGCAATCTTGCTCACCGTCCACCCCTCGGGGATCGTGACCTTCCCGAGGCTCTGAGCGCCCGAGACCAGCAGGTCGTGGACGGCGGTTGTGGAGGCGCGGGGGGGGATCCGATAGTACCCCGCCTTGAAGGACCCCGCGCTGCCCCGCAGCCTGCCCAGGAGGTCGAGCAACGGGGCAAAGCGGATGTACCGCTCCTCCTGGAGCCGTTCGGAGATGCGCGACAGACTTTCCCCCTTGCGGATCAGGAACAGCCGGTCCCCCGGTGCGCGGGTAGCCGGACTCGCGTTCAGCCAGGCGGCGATCGCCGCGAGACAGGCGAGCGCGCCCAGCGCGATCGCGCCAGCGCGCGCAAGGATCGTGGCAGGACGCCGCATCTATCGAAGGAGGATGAACTCCACCCGCCTGTTCTTCCAGATGTTGTCCTTGTTGCCGAAATCCACGACTGGCTGCGTCGCCCCCAGCCCCGCCGTCGTGAGCCTCTGCGCGTCGATTCCCTCCCTGACCAGCGCGTCGCGGATTGCGTCGGCGCGCGCTTTCGAGAGCGGCAGCAGCTCGGCATCCTCCCTCGCCCACGCCGACTTGTTCTCCCAGTTCACTCGGTTCGCGTGACCCTCGACGCGGATCTTGTACTGGCTGTACTTCTTGAAGATCTCAGCCAGCCGCCCGATCGCCCACGCGTTCTTCTCTGCTTTCTCCGGCTCCACGTTCACGAAGTCGGCCTTGTCACCCACGAAGGTGATGCTCGCGATCTTGACCTTGTACTTGTCGCCTTCCTTGATCACCAGCACGTCGACGGGGATGCTCTTTGTGAGCGTGCCGGCATTGCCCAGCTCGTCGCGAATCGCGAACGTGAGCGTGTAGTCCGTTGCGGATTCCACCAGCTCGCCGGTCTCGGACATCCCATTCCAGATGATCTTCTCGGACGGCGCTCCCTTGCCCGAGAAGCGGTTGAAGAAGTGCTGGGCGGGATCGAGGATCACGATCTCCCAGCTCGTGATCGGGACCTGGGAATCCACCTTCAGCTTGATGGCCAGCTCGTCGTTCACCCCGTCGTTGTCGGGCGAGAACGGAATGCCCTCGAAGCTGATGTCGACCTTCGGCGCGCTGACGTCCAGCAGGAAGGCAGCGGTCTTCGCCTCGGCGACGTTCCCCTTGGCGTACTCGACCTGCAGGACGGCCGCGTAGGACCCTTCGGGCGCGGCCTGCAAGCCGCCCTTGTCCTTTCCGTCCCACGTGACCGTGGCAGGGACGGGAGAAGTCCCCGTGAACTCTTTCTGCATGCCCGCCGCGGCGCTCACCATGCTGACCTTCCACGCCTTGACTCCCTCCTTCAGGGTCGCCAGCGTGGTGAAGGTGATGTCGTCACGGACGCCGTCGCCGTTGGGCGAGAACCCGTTCGAGGAGGCGGTGACGTAGACGGGAGTCGGGCGCGTGTCGATCTGGATCCCGCGAAGCTCCTTCGCCGCCGCGTTGCCCGCCTTGGTCTGGGCCCGAACGACGTACGCGTAGTAGCCGTCGGGCGCCCTGTTGCCGTTCTCGTCCTTGCCGTCCCAGGAGAAATCGGCCGCCGTGCCCTTCCAGAACCACCCGCGCACTTTCGCGCCCTTCGCGTCCTGGATCTCCCCTTCCCAGAGGTCCTCTTCGCTCGAGCTCTGGCGGATGGCGATCGCGGGGAGCCTGCTGCCGGGCGTCGGCGAGAACAGGAGCTGGTCCGCCTTCACCTCGATCTGCGGCATGCGCGTATCGACGAAGAAGGGGTTGGACACAACGAGGGGACGGTTGCCGTTCGCGTATACGACCTCGAGCTCGGCAGCGTACTGGCCGTCGGCCACCCGCTTGCCGGCCTCGTCGATGCCGTCCCACGTGATCTCGTCGGGCGCCTTGTTCCTGCCCGAGAAGGAGCGCACGAGCTCGCTCTTCGCGTTCTTGACCTTGACCGCGTACGAATCCACGCCCGTGGTCACCCTGAGCGACGGGATGATCCGCACCCTGTCCTTGACCCCGTCGGCGTTCGGTGAGAAGTACGTGAGATCGGTGGAGACGCGCACGGGGGTTTCACTGGTGTCGATGCGGATGGCGATTGTCACCGAGGTCCCGGTGTTTCCCGCCCTGTCGGTTGTCGCGAGTGAATACTGGTAGGCGCCGTCGGGCAGGGGCGCTCCGCTCTCGCCTCGGCCGTCCCATGCCCACTTCGGATCCGCCTTCCCGCGCCAGACCGTCGCGCGGGCCTCCTTGCCCGCGGAATCCTTCACGGTCCCCGCCCAGAACAGCTCCTCCGAGCTGTCCTGGAAGATCGTGACGGTGTCCTTGTTCCCGTCTCCGTTGGGCGAGAACACGTCGTACTCCGCCTTCGCCGCGGCGCTGGGCGGAGTCACGTCGATCGCGATCACCGGTGATTCGGCCTTCGGGTTGTTCCCGTTCACGTACAGGATGTCCAGCTTCGCCGTGTAGCCGCCTTCCGGCAGCACGGCTCCCGCGTCGTCCTTCCCATCCCAGACCATCGTCTCGGGGACGGACAACTTGCCGGTAAACGTCCTGCGAGCCCCGCCTTTGTCGGAGACGACCAGTGACCACCTCTCGATGCCCGTTGCCGGCGCCTTGACGCCGAAGCTGACCGCGTCCTTCACCCCGTCGCCGTTAGGCGAGAAGAAGGACAGGTCGATCGCGAGCTGAGCGGGGGTCGCCTCGGTATCGACGATGATGTTGACCAGTTGTGCCGAGCCCGAGTTGCCCGCCTTGTCGGTCGCCGCTATACTGTACGCGTACACCCCGTCGGGGGTCGTGATGCCGTCCCTGTTCTTCCCATCCCACGGGAAGGTCGCGGGGGCCGCATTCTCCCAGACGAAGCTCTTCACCTCGTCACCCGCGATCGTGCGGATGCTCGCCGCCCATTTGTCCTCGACGCTGCCGGACTGCTCGAGCGGCAGCGCGTCCTTGTTCCCGTCCCCGTTGGGCGAGAAGATGAGGTAGGTCGCGCTCACGGCGACAGAAGGCGCAGTGTTGTCCACGACGACGGTGCCGATGCCGCTCTTCCCGACGTTGTCGTTGTCATCCCATGCCTCGACGAAATAGCGGTATGCTCCGTCGGGGACCGTCGCGCCCGCATCAGACTTTCCGTCCCAGCGGATCGTCGGGGGGATCGTGATCCCCTTCTTCACGTACGCCAGCCGGGCCATGATGCCCTTGAAGTCCCTGTTTTCGGGCCTGTCCTCCTTGTTGAGGATCGTCCGCACAGCCGTGCCCACCGAGTCCTGAACAACGAAACGGTACCCCTTCACGAATCGGGCATCCATGATCGCCAGGTCGAGCACAAGGTCGTCCTTCACTCCATCGAGGTTGGGGGAGATGTACTTCTCTCCCGCCGTGTCGACCGTGATCTGCGGCGGGGTCGTGTCCCGAAGCCCGAAGGGTACGTTCACGCCCGCGCCGAACGCCCAGATGCCGTTCTGCAGGGGCGCGGCGGCGACCGTCGTCTTGAGCTCGTTCACCTCGAACCCGCGGGACTTCATTTTTAGATTCTTCAGCTTCAGCGACGCGCCGAAGCTGATCGGCAGCTGCCGGGCGGGCTCCAATCCCAGCACGACCTGGCGCATGTCGAACACACCCGACATGTCGAGGAAGAAGATGTCCGCCACTGCGAACTCGGCGCCGAGACCGAACCGGATGTCCAGGAAGGTGGGGAAGCTGAGCTCAGGGGAGAAGCTCAGCCGAAGCTGGTCGGTCCTCACGAGGGAGAATGCCGCGCCGAGGGCCGGAGTGAAGACGGGAGGCCGGTTGAGCACGCCCGCCGTTGTCGTGTAGGCGTACCCCTTGCCCATGTTGCGGATCGCCGCTCCCCACCGCAGGTCCTTGAAGGCCCCGCTGTCGCCGATGACGTTGAGAAACCCGAGGTCCAGGCCGAGGCCCCAATCGGTGGACCCCGCACCGCCGCCGAACTCGGCGCCCAGCCCTGCCCCGATCCACAGTTTCGGGAAGAGGTCCTTCGAGAAGGACAGGTTCAAGGCTCCGAGGGTGCCCCAGTTGAGGCTGGGGAAGGAGGCACTCGCAAACCGGCCTGATGCGCTGAAGACGCCCGCGCGGGTCGGAACGGTCACCCCGAGGTTGAAGACGTTTCCCCAGCCCCGCTCAGCGCCCAGGCCGAGCAGCGGGATCCAGCTCAGGTCGAGCACAACGCGCTGTTCCCCCGCGCTCACCGCCGGGTTCAGCAGGACGCCCTGAGGGGAATCGAGGCTCGCCGATCCGGCGCCGACCGCGAGGATCTGCGCGGAGGAAAAATCGAGGAAACCGCTCTCCGCGTGCAGGCCGAAGGAGACAAGACATGCCAGGGAAAGCAGCGCAAGGGGCTTTTTCATTCCGTCCTCCCAATGAGTGATACCAGTGATACAATACAGCTAAAATGACCCACTTTCAACGATCCTCCTCGAAGCGCCCGCACAGCCGCTCCATCTCGTCGATCGTCAGCCGCTCGTAGAGGGATTTTTCGATGCGAAGGAGCAACTCGGCCAGAGGGGCTGTGAGAACCCCCTCGCGCGGCTTGAGCAGGATGTACAGCTCAGCGGCCTCCCCGCCCGACAGGGCGATGGAGCTCATATGGCGATCTCCATGCCTTCCTGAGCGGTGAGGATGGACATTGGCTCCGCATCGAGCTGTCCGAGGTGAAAGCGCGCCCGGCGCGCCATGCCGTGGATCTTGCGGTCGTCGGAGCGGGGCTCGTGGTGGAACAGCACGAGGGTTTTCACCTTCCACTCCACCGCGAGGTTGACCGCCATCGTGTAGGCCGTGTGGCCGTAGTCGAACTTCGAAAAGGACTCCTCGAGGGTGTACTGCGAGTCGAGGATGAGGAGGTCGGCCCGCTCGAAGAACGCGCGGTTCTCCTCGCGGCTCTGAAACTCGCGGTCAGTGACCTCGGAGTCGGTGGCAAAAATCACGCTTTTCCCGTTTTCCGCGATACGGTAGGCGTAGGAGCCGCCGGGGTGGTTCATCCTCTTCCAGCGGACGATGGCGTTGCCGATCCGCACGCTCTCGCCTTCCAGGCGGCGGAAGGCGAGCTCGGCGCCCATCGCGTCCATGGTCACGGGGAAGTACGGCGGCCGCATCTGGTCACGCAGCACGCGCTCCAGCGAGGGCATGGGGCTCGCGAAGGTGATCCTGTTGCCCTTCACCCACGCCGGCCCGAAGAACGGGATGCCCTGCAGGTGGTCCCAGTGGAAGTGCGTGAAGAGCAGTGGGAAGTCCCGCGTGGGATCGCGGCTCTTTTCGAGCGACACACCCAGCTCCCGCAGCCCCGTGCCCGCATCGAGGATGATCAGCCCGTCCTCGTCGGTGCGCACCTCCAGGCATGTCGTGTTCCCGCCCACGGTGCCGAACTGGGAGGGAGGCAGACTCGCGAGGAACAGCTCTCGTGTGCGCGCGCTCTCGAGGTCGGAGGGACGAACGCGCTGGATGACGGAGGCGATCCTGCTCCTGACCTGCTCGGGAGTGAGCGGAGCGGGAATCGAGCCTCTCACTCCCCAGAACCTGACTTTCATCTATCCCTCCGTGAACCCTTCGCGGAGGCGCCGCTGAACCCAGCGCTCGATCTCTGCGCGGGAGCGGAGTGGTCCCTGACCGATGCCCGGGCACTGCGCGGTGGTCTGCTCCCACTCCGCTCGGGAGGAGAGCGCCGAGCTCCAGAAGGGAAAACTGCGGCACTGGAGGGGGCGCGTCTCGTACACGCTGCAGCCTCCCTCGTCCCAAAACACGCAGTCGAGGTTGGGCTTCTCTTTCAGGCTGATGCGCTGGGCGATCCCGAAAGCGACCTCGCGGCAATAGCGGGCGATGATCTCTCCGCGGGGGAGGCTCAGAGCGGACCCCAGAGCGTCAAGATCCCGAGGCGAAAGAAAGACGTATCCTGGAGTGTGGCGGCAGCAGCGGGAACAGCGCGTGCACGCGAACCGGAGACCTTCGGCGTAGAAACAGTTCTCGGAGCTCATCGCAGACCGTCAATGAACGAAAAGCCTTCTCCGCCGGGCGAAGAAGGCTTCTGGGGAGAGAAGGATTCGAACCTTCGAAGGCTTAGCCAACAGATTTACAGTCTGCCCCCTTTGACCACTCGGGAATCTCCCCCAGCACTCTGCGCCTTTAGCGCAGAGTGCGCCGGGCGTCAGCCCTAGCGCGCCGCTAGGCGCGCGAAGGCGTGAGCCCTACTAGAACAAAGAACAAAGCCCTCGCAACCAAGAAGACGTATGGCAGAAAAGCGCCTTCGCTGTCAAGCGGCTCAAGCCACCTCTCGGACTTGAACCGAGAACCTCGAGATTACAAATCACGTGCTCTGCCAGTTGAGCTAAGGTGGCGCCCGGAGCCCTGACCGTATTAAAAGACCGGGGGAAAGT
>Ga0315286_10007166_pt1 | contig 10884 bp, 6 predicted proteins | sample YL17G10_0_MG_FD_205038 | JGI IMG/M metagenome (GOLD analysis project Ga0315286, IMG submission 205038) | Sediment microbial communities from Yellowstone Lake, YNP, Wyoming, USA - YL17G10_0 | ecosystem: Environmental > Aquatic > Freshwater > Lake > Sediment | place: USA: Wyoming | collected...
CCAATCCCCGCTTCGCCAAGTAGAGCGTGATCGCCGAGGTCAACGTCGTCTTCCCGTGGTCCACGTGCCCGATCGTCCCAATGTTCACGTGGGGCTTCGTCCGTACGAACTTCGCCTTGCTCATCCGTCAGCTCCCTCCCCTCAGGGCATGCGTTCCGCGCGACGCGGGCCTACCCCGCGGTGCGCCGTGACCTCAGGTGCATTCGCCCGACTCGCCCGTGAGAACGGGTGGACGTCTAGGCTTTTCCGGGCCCCTTCTCCCGCCCGGCCGCTTGCGCGGCGGGCGTCGCCCCTCGACTGCGGAGTAGCGGCATGGGCGTCAGGCAGGAGCCCGATACGTGCCTGTGTCGTCCGGGAAACCCGGGGAGAGCCGTGAGGCTATCCGTGACACTCCGCAGTGCTGCGCGCGACGCTAGAACCGGTAGTGGGCGAAGGCCCGATTCGCCTCCGCCATCCGGTGCGTGTCGTCGCGCTTCTTGATGGCGGAACCTTCATTCCTGGCCGCCGCCAGGAGCTCCGCCGCCAACCGTTCCTCCATCGTGTGCTCGGGCCGCGCCTTGGAGAATCCGATGATCCAGCGCAGCGCCAGGGCGGTTTTCCGCTCCGGTTTCACCTCGATCGGCACCTGATAGGTCGCCCCGCCGACGCGGCGGGATTTGACCTCCAGGTTCGGCTTCACGTTGTTGACCGCCTGCTTCAGCACCGCGACGCCGTCCTGACCCGTCTTCTGGCCCAGGATGTCGATCGTGTTGTAGAGTATCCCCTCGGCGGTGCTGCGCTTGCCGCGGCGCATCACGTAGTTGATGAACTTGGTCACCAGCACGCTGCTGTGCTTCGGGTCCGGCAGCAGATCCCGCCGGGTGACCTTGGCCCGTCTCGGCATGCCTTGCCTCCGAAACCCGGTCGCCTACGAGCCCGACTTCTTCGGCCGCTTGGTGCCGTACTTCGAACGGCTCTGCGCCCGCTTGTCTACGCCACTCGTGTCGAGCGTTCCGCGAACGATGTGGTAGCGCACCCCCGGCAGGTCTTTCACGCGACCGCCGCGGATGAGCACGATCGAGTGCTCCTGGAGGTTGTGTCCCTCACCCGGAATGTACGCCGTCACCTCGATGCCGTTGGTGAGCCGCACGCGGGCGACCTTGCGGATCGCCGAGTTCGGCTTCTTGGGCGTCGTGGTGTACACCCGCGTGCAAACCCCCCGCTTTTGCGGAGCCTGCTTCAGTGCGGGTGCGGATGTCTTGTGCACGAGGGTCCGGCGACCCTGCCGGACCAACTGGTTGAGTGTCGGCACTCCCTCCTCCTACGCGAGGCCCCTGCGCGCCTTCGGCCCGCCGTGCCCCATCGGGGATGCAGACCAAGCGCGCAAAACGGAGATTCTATGAGTCCCCGGCCCGTCTGTCAATCGCTCTCCGTCGCCTTTCGCAATCCAGATCCCACCCCGCCGCGGGGGTCCCCTGGGGTAACCCTAGTTCGCCTCCGGATTGCCGACCTTGGGCAGCGGCTCGACCGCCAGCGAGGCGTCCATGATCGAGGGCAGATCGAGGAGCAGATCGATCTCCTCCTCTTCCGGTTCGGCGTCCAGGGCGACCGAGCGCAGCCGCCGCAGTCCCAGAATCCCCGTCCCGGCAGGTATAAGTTGCCCAATGGCAACGTTTTCCTTCAGTCCGCGCAGCGGGTCGATCGACCCGTTGATTGAGGCCTCGGTCAGGATCCGCGTCGTCTCCTGGAAGGCGGCGGCGGCGACGAAGCTGTGAACGGTGAGCGAAGCTTTGGTGATCCCGAGGAGCAGCGGGGCGTGCCGCGCCGGGCTGCCGCCCTCGCCGACCACCCGGTCCTGCTCTGCCCGCAGCATCCCCCGGTCGACCAGCTCCCCCTCCAGGAAGCGCGAGTCGCCCGGGTCCTCGATGCGCACCTTTTGCAGCATCTGCCGCACGATGGTCTCGATGTGCTTGTCGTCGATGTGCACGCCCTGGGTGCGATAGACCTCCTGGATCTCGTCGACCAGGTATTCCTGCACCTCCTTGATGCCGCGCACGCGCAGGATGTCGTGCGGGTTGACCTTCCCGTCGGTGAGCGGGTCGCCCGCGCGCACGAAATCGCCGTCGTGGACGTGCAGGTGCTTGCCGTGCGGGATCAGGTACTCGCGCTGGTCGCTCTCGTCCTCGGTCACTACCAGCACCCGCCGCATCCCACGGGTCAGGTCGCCCAGCCGCACGACGCCGTCGATTTCGCTGATCGTCGCCTGCTCCTTCGGGCGCCGCGCCTCGAAGAGCTCGGCGACGCGCGGCAGACCGGCGGTGATGTCGCGCGACTTGCCCGAGACCCGCGGCAGGGTCGCCAGCTTCTGGCCGGCTTCGACGGTGTCGCCGTCCCGCACCTCGAGCCGCGCCCCGGTCGGGATCGGCACCCGCAACGCCTTGGGGCCCTTGAGGGGGAAGATATCGATGTGCGGCTGCAGCTTCCGCTCCCGGTCCTCGACGATCACCAACTCACGCTTGCCCGTCGCCTCGTCGGTCTCGTCGCGCAGCGTCACCTTCTCCTTGATGTCGACGAAACTCACCTTGCCCGCGGCGAGCGCGACGATCGGGATGTGGTAGGGTTCCCACTCGAAGATCACTTCGTCCTTGCCGATGCGGGAACCGTCGCCGACCTTGATCACCGAGCCGTAGGGCGGCCGGTAGCGGTCGATCACCCGGCCCTGGCTGTCGGCCAGCTCCACCTCGCCCTGATGGCCGACGTGCACGAAGGATCCATCCGGCCGCTCGACCATGCGCAGCGCCGGATAGCGCACGGTGCCCTCGCGCCGGGCCTTCACGGTGGACGCACCGACCTCGATCGCCGCAATGCCACCGATGTGGAAGGTGCGGAGCGTGAGCTGCGTGCCCGGCTCCCCGATCGACTGGGCGGCGATCACGCCGACCGCCTCCCCGATCGATACCGGCCCGCCGCTCGACAGGTCACGGCCATAGCACTTGGCGCAGATCCCGCGGCGCAATTCGCAGGTGAGCACGCTGCGGATCATCACCTGGTCGACGCCCGCGGTCTCGATGCGCTCGGCCAGGGCCTCGTCGATCAGCGAGCCGGCGGGACAGATCAGCGCGTCGGTCTGCGGATCGTGGACGTCGTCGACCGTCACCCTTCCGAGGATCCGGTCCTGCAGCGGCTCGATGATCTGCTCGCCTTCCTTCAGCGCTCCGCGCTCGATGCCGCGGATCGTGCCGCAGTCCTCCTGGTTCACGATCACGTCCTGCGCCACGTCGACCAGTCGGCGGGTGAGGTACCCGGCGTCGGCGGTCTTCAGCGCGGTATCGGCCAGACCCTTGCGCGCGCCGTGGGTGGAGATGAAGTACTCCAGCACGGTGAGGCCTTCCTTGAAGTTGCGCAGCACCGGCTGCTCGATGACCTCCTCCGCGCCGCCGGTCAGCCGCTTCTGCGGCTTGGCCATCAGCCCGCGCATGCCGGCGAGCTGGCGGATCTGCTCGCGACTGCCACGCGATCCGGAGTCGGCCATCATCCAGATCGGATTGAAGCCCTGGTCGATGCGGGAGAGCCCCTCCAGCGTCACCTTCTCGATCTGGTTGGTGATCCGGGTCCAGGTCTCCACCACGCGGTTCTGCCGCTCACGCTCGGAGATGACGCCCTCGCGGTGCTGGCGGTTCCAGCGCCCGACTTCCTTCTCCGCTTCGGCGATGACCCCCGGCTTCTCACCCGGAATGACGATGTCGTCGATGCCGACGGTGATCCCGGCGCGGGTGGCGTAGGTGAAGCCCAGGTCCTTCAGCTGGTCCAGGAAGCGCGCAGTCGGGGCGCGGCCGATGCGGCGGAAGCTCTCCGCAACCAACCGCTCGAGCTGCTTCTTGCCGAAGGTCTCGTTGAAGTAGCCGATGCCCGCGGGAATCGCGGCGTTGAAGATCAACCGCCCCACGGTCGTCTGGACGCGCCGGCCGTCAATGCGGCAGTGAATGAGCGCGTGCAGGGCGACCCGTCCGTGATCGAGCGCCATGCGCGCCTCCTGCGGCGAGGCGAAGATCAGGCCCTCGCCCCGGGCACCGGCGCGCGGCTTGGTCAGGTAGTTGCAGCCGAGCACGATGTCCTGCGTAGGGGTGGCGACCGGGCGCCCGTTCGCCGGCAGCAGGATGTTGTTGGTCGAGAGCATCAACTCCTGCGACTCGATCTGCGCGGCCCAGGAGAGCGGCACGTGGACCGCCATCTGGTCGCCGTCGAAGTCGGCGTTGAACGCGGTGCAGACCAGCGGGTGGATCTTGATCGCCTTGCCCTCGACCAGCACCGGATGGAACGCCTGGATGCCGAGGCGGTGCAGCGTCGGCGCGCGATTGAGTAGCACCGGGTGGTCCTGGATGATCTCCGAGAGGATCTCCCAGACCTGCGGGCCCTCGCGCTCCACCAGCCGCTTCGCCTGCTTCACCGTCTCGCCCGCTTCCTCCAGCCGGCGGATGATGAAGGGTTTGAAGAGCTCCAGCGCCATGGTCTGCGGCAGGCCGCACTGGTCGAGTCCCAGCTCGGGGCCGACCACGATCACGCTGCGGCCCGAGTAGTCGACGCGCTTGCCCAGCAGGTTCTGACGGAAGCGACCCTGCTTGCCCTTGAGCATGTCGCTCAAGGACTTCAGCGGGCGGTTGCCCTGCCCCCGGACGGCCCGCGTCCGGCGGCCGTTGTCGAAGAGCGCATCGACCGCCTCCTGCAGCATGCGCTTCTCGTTGCGCAGGATCACTTCCGGGGCGCGGATGTCCATCAGCCGCTTCAGGCGGTTGTTCCGATTGATCACCCGGCGGTAGAGGTCATTCAGGTCCGAGGTGGCGAAGCGCCCGCCCTCCAGCGGCACCAGGGGGCGCAGGTCGGGCGGCAACACCGGCACGACCTCCAGGATCATCCAGAAGGGCTTGTTCCCGCTGTGACGGAACGCCTCGACGACCTTCAGCCGCTTGAGCACGTCCTTCTTGCGCTGCACCGAGGTTTCGACCCGCGCCTGGGCGCGCAAGTCGCCGCTGAGTTTCTCCAGCTCGAGGTCCTTGAGCATGTCGCGGATCGCATCCGCGCCCATCTTCGCGTTGAAGCGATACGAGCCGTCCTCGTTCAGCTCCTGGTACTGGTCCTCGGTGATCAGCTCCTTGAACTTGTAGGGTGTATTGCCCGGATCGATCATCACGTACGACTCGTAGTAGAGGATGCGTTCGAGCTGGCGCACCGGCATGTCGAGCAGGTGTCCGATCCGGCTGGGCACGCCCTTGAAGTACCAGATGTGCGAGACCGGGACCGCCAGGTCGACGTGCCCCATCCGGTCGCGCCGCACGTTGGCGCGGGTCACTTCCACCCCGCACTTGTCGCAGATCACGCCGCGGTAGCGGATCATCTTGTAGCGGCCGCAGGCGCACTGCCAGTCCTTCACCGGCCCGAAGATGCGCTCGCAGAAGAGGCCGTCGCGCTCCGGCCGGAAGGTCCGGTAGTTGATCGTCTCGGGCTTGGTCACCTCGCCGTGGCTCCAGCTCCGGATCGTCTCCGGGGACGCCAGGCCGATGCGGATCGACGAAAAGTCGAACTTGCGCCGCAGCTCCCGGTCCCGGTCCCGCAGCGACGGGATCGGCAGGCTCATCACCGGGTTCGGGATGCGAAACTCAGTCGACTCGGGCATCTCCATACCTCCTGTCGGCGGCGCGACGACGCGCCGGTCCCCTACTCGAACTGAATGTCCAGGCAGAGGCTGCGCAGCTCCTTGACCAGCACGTTGAACGACTCCGGTACGCCGGGTTCGGGCGGGTTGTCACCCTTGACGATCGCCTCGTAGATCCGCGCGCGACCGTCCACGTCGTCCGACTTGACCGTCAGGAGCTCCTGGAGGGTGTGCGCCGCACCGTAGGCCTCGAGCGCCCAGACCTCCATCTCACCGAACCGCTGACCACCGAACTGCGCCTTGCCGCCCAGCGGTTGCTGGGTGACCAGGGAATAGGGCCCGATCGACCGGGCGTGGATCTTGTCATCCACCAGATGGCTCAGCTTCATCATGTAGATGTAGCCGACGGTGACCGGACGATCGAACGCCTCACCGGTGCGCCCGTCATAGAGCGGGCTCTTGCCGTCCTGGGGCAGGCCCGCCTCGCGCAGGCAGTCCTTGATCTCGTCGACCGTCGCGCCGGAGAAGACCGGGGTCATGGCGCGGAAGCCGAGCTGGTGCGCCGCCCAGCCCAGATGCGTCTCCAGGACCTGTCCGATGTTCATACGCGAGGGCACGCCCAGCGGATTGAGCACCAGGTCGACCGGCGTGCCATCCGGCAGGTAGGGCATGTCTTCCTCGGGCAGAATCTTCGAGACCACGCCCTTGTTGCCGTGTCGCCCGGCCATCTTGTCGCCGACCGAGAGCTTGCGCTTCTTGGCGACGTAAACCTTGACCATCTTGACCACCCCCGGCGGCAGCTCGTCGCCGCGGGCGATCTTCTCGACTCCCTTCTCCTCGTCGCGCCGGATGCGTTCGATCGCGCGGGTGGCTAGGTCGAACTGGGCCCAGAAGCGCTCGTTGACCCGCCGCTCCTTGGCGACCGGCCCGCGGTAGGCGATGTCGTCGAAGTCGACGCGCTCGCGCAGGCGCTCCGCGTTGCCCACCGTCCCGGCGCGCACCAGGATCTCGCCCGAACCGGAGGAGACGATGCGCTCCAGCAGGTGCCCCTGCAGGATGCGCAGCAGCTCCTCGTCTCGGTTTTCGCGAACGACCTGCACTGCCTTGCGCGACAGCCGGCGGATGCGGTCGATCTTGTTCTTCTCGCGCTTCTTGGTGCTCTCGTCCTTCTCTTTGCGCGCGAAGACCTTGACGTCGATGACAAAGCCTTCCATCCCGGGCGGCGCCTTGAGCGAGGCGTCGCGCACGTCGCCCGCCTTGTCGCCGAAGATGGCGCGCAGCAGGCGCTCCTCCGGGGTGAGATCCGTCTCCCCCTTGGGCGTCACCTTCCCGACCAGGATGTCGCCGGCCTTGACCGGGGCGCCGATCTGGATGATGCCGTCCTCGTCGAGGTACCGGGTCGCGTCCTCCCCGACGTTCGGGATCTCCCGGGTGATCTCCTCGACGCCGCGCTTGGTGTCGCGCACCTGCAGTTCGAACTCCTCGATGTGGATCGAGGAGAAGAAGTCGCGCTTGATCAGGCGCTCGCTGGCCAGAATCGCATCCTCGAAGTTGTAGCCGCGCCACGGCATGAAGGCGACCAACACGTTGATTCCCAGGGCCAGCTCCCCGCCCTGGGTCGCGGGTCCGTCGGCGAGAACGTCGCCTTCCTTCACCCGCTGCCCCCGCGCCACCAGCGGCGACTGGTTGATGCAGGTGTCCTGGTTCGAGCGCTTGAACTTGATCAAGGGGTATTTGTCGAGCCCCGCGTCGGTGCTGAAATCGCGCAGGTTCATGCCCGGGGTCGCGTCATACTTGACGGCGATCGCGTCCCCGGAGACGCTCTCCACCACCCCGGCGCGCCGGCAGAGGATCGCCGCGCCCGAGTCGCACGCCACCCGCGCCTCCAATCCGGTCCCGACCAGCGGCTGCTGGGTCCGCAGCAACGGCACCGCCTGGCGCTGCATGTTTGAGCCCATCAGCGCGCGGTTGGCGTCGTCGTGCTCCAGGAAGGGGATCAACGCGGCGGCGGGACTCACCGTCTGCATCGGCGAGACGTCCATGTACTGGACGTCGTCGGGCTTCATCAGGGGGAACTCGCCCTTGAAGCGACAGGCGGCGGAATCGGCCACGATCTTGCCCTTCCCGTCGACCGGGGTGTTCGCCTGGGCGATGACGTAGTTGTCCTCCTGGTCGGCGGAGAGGAAGTCGATGCCGCCGGTGAGCACCCCGTTCTTCACCTTGCGGTACGGGGTCTCGAGGAAGCCGAAGTCGTTGACCCGCGCGTAGGTCGACAGCGACGAGATCAGCCCGATGTTCGGGCCTTCCGGGGTCTCGATGGGACAGACCCGGCCATAGTGCGTGTAGTGAACATCGCGCACCTCGAAGCCCGCGCGGTCGCGGGTGAGCCCGCCGGGGCCGAGGGCGGAGAGCCGTCGCTTGTGGGTCAGCTCGGCCAGCGGGTTGGTCTGGTCCATGAACTGCGAGAGCTGGCTCGAGCCGAAGAAGCTCTGGATCACGGCCGAGATGGTTCGCGCGTTGATGAAGTCGTAGGCGCTGACCGACTCCGGCTCCTGCAGCGACATGCGCTCGCGGATGATGCGCGCCATGCGGGCGAGCCCGGTGTTGAACTCCTTGGCCAGCAGCTCGCCCACCGAGCGCACCCGGCGGTTCCCCAGATGGTCGATGTCGTCGGTCTCGACGGTGAAGGGCTCGGTGACCTCCTCGGTCTCGGAGATGCGCAGCAAGAGCAGGTAGCGCAGGATCCCGACAAAGTCTTCCTTGCACAGCGTCGTCAGGTCTTCGGGCGGCGCCTGGAAGCCGTAGCGCTTCATCGCCTTGCGCCCGCCCAGCAGCAGCTCGTGACGCAGCTTGGCGCTGAGCTTGTGCCGGCCGACCTTGGCCAGGTCGTAGCGCTTCGGGTTGAAGAAGAGGCGGTTCAGGTACTCGCGTGCGGTGTCCAGCCGCGGCGGCTCGCCCGGGCGCATCAGGCTGTAGATGCGCGCCAGCGCCTCCTCCGCGGAACGAGTGGTGTCCTTCTTCAGTGTGTTGCGGATGATGTCGGCTTCGTCCTGCAGCGGGATGATGAAGACGTTGACCGCGCTCACGTTGGCGGCCAGCAGCTTCTTGAGCACCGCCTCGGTGATCTCCTGATTGCTCTCGAGCAGGATCTCGCCGGTCTCGGGGTCGATCACGTCCTCGGCAGAGATCCGATGGATCAGGCTCTGGGTCTTCTTGGTCTTGAGCCCGCCGACCTCCAGGGTCTCGCTGTCGTAGAAGAGCTCCAGGATGTCCGTGTCCGAGACGATGTCCAACGCCTTCAGCAGCACCGTCGCGGGGAGTTTCCGCTTGCGGTCGATGTGGACGTAGAGGATGTCCTTCACGTCGATGCTGAACTCGACCCAGGAGCCGCGATAGGGAATGATGCGACAGGCGAAGAGGCGCTTGCCGTTCGGGTGGGTCGAGCTGTCGAAGAAGACGCCCGGCGAGCGGTGGAGCTGGCTGACGATCACCCGCTCGGCACCGTTGATGATGAAAGTTCCCTTATCGGTGATCATGGGAAGCTCGCCGAGATAGACCTCCTGCGGCTCCATGATCTCCTTGTCGCGCTTCTGGCCGTCGACGTCCTCGCGGATGTGCAGCCGCAGGCGGACCTTCAGCGGGACCGAGAACGTGAGGTCGCGCTCCTGGCACTCCTGCATCGAGTACTTCGGCTCCCCGATGTCGTAGGAGACGAACTCCAGGCGGAACATGCCGCGGGAGTCCTCGATCGGGAAGACGGAGTTGAAGACCTCCTGGAGGCCTTCGCTCACCCGCCGATCGGGCGGGATGTTACGCTGCAGGAATCTCTCGTAGGAGGTGAGCTGCACCGCGAGGAGATTCGGGATCTCCAGCGCGAAGTCGGCCCGCTCCTTGGAGAAGCTGCGCTTGGGAATGGAAGCGGTTCCAGCCAACGTTCCTCCGCGTGTCTGCTCGACGGCGAGCGGCTAGGGGTTGACCAGCGCCCGGGGCGTAGTGCCACCCGAAGCGGCGAGTGCCCGGACCGATGCGGTGGGGGCCCCGCTCCTCGGGCGTTCCCCCCGTTTTCGGGGCCGGGTGAATGAACCGCAACCGGGCCCGTGGGTTCCCGGACCCGCGAGAACGCGGGTGCGGGGCCCGATGGGTCCGGGTTTCCTGGACTTTGTTTCGCCCGTCAGCATGAAAGCGCTTCCGGGGTGGTCGCGCGGCGCCGGGGCACCGCGCCCCGACGCCTACTTGATCTCGACGGTGGCACCGACGTCGGTCAACTTCCCCTTGACCTGGTCGGCTTCCTCGCGGGAGACCTTCTCCTTCACCGGCTTCGGCGCGCTGTCGACCAGGTCCTTCGCCTCCTTGAGGCCCAGACTGGTCAGCTCGCGGACCACGCGGATCACCTGGATCTTCTGCTGGCCCACGCCGGTGAGCACGACGTCGAACTCGGTCTGCACCACCTCTTCGACGGGCGCCGCGGCCGCCATCGGCATCATCCCCGCCATCATCGCGGGTGCCGCGGAGACCCCGAACTCCTCCTCGATCGCTTTCACCAGTTCGGAGACCTCGATCATCGAGGCGCTCCGCACCCAGTTGAGGACCTCATCGCGCGAAATCGTCGTCGACATGTCTTGCGACCTCCCTACCTCACTCCTCCGTGCGTCCCGTTCCTCGCCGCATCGGGCGGCGGCGGCTGGCGGACGGCCGGATGGCGTCTCCGATCTACCCCTTCTGCTTGGCCACCTGGTCCAGCGCGTTCGCCAGGTTGCGCACCGGTGCCTGCAGCACCGACACGAAGTTGGTTAGGCTGCCCTGCAACGCGCGCAGGAGCTGCCCCAGCAGCACCTCGCGCGACGGCAGGGAGGCCACCATCTGCACGCCCGCCTCGTCGTACGCCCGGCCCTCGATCACCCCGCCCTTGACGCGCGGGGTTTTGAACTCCCGGATGAAGTCGATCAGCACGCGCGCCGGGACGATCTGGTCCTCGGTGCTGGTGACGACCGCCGTCTCTCCCTTCAGAAACGGGACCATGGCCTCGCACCCGGCCTCGGTCGCCGCCCGGCGCAGCAGCGTGTTCTTGGCGACCTCCATGCGCAGGTTCGCCTTCCGGCAGCGCCGCCGCAGCTCCGAGATCCGCTCCACCGTCATCCCGTGGAAGTCGGCCAGGCAGATTCCCTTAGCCGTCCCCAGGACCTCGGTCAGCTCTCTGACCTTCTCCTGCTTCTCGGTCCGAATCATGGTTGTCGCGCCTCCTCTGCCGCGCTCGC
>Ga0315286_10007167_pt1 | contig 10884 bp, 16 predicted proteins | sample YL17G10_0_MG_FD_205038 | JGI IMG/M metagenome (GOLD analysis project Ga0315286, IMG submission 205038) | Sediment microbial communities from Yellowstone Lake, YNP, Wyoming, USA - YL17G10_0 | ecosystem: Environmental > Aquatic > Freshwater > Lake > Sediment | place: USA: Wyoming | collected...
GAGAGAGTGATTGTAATGCTTTAGTTATTGCACTGAAAGCTGCCGGAGCATTGGCAATGCCCGCTGCAGTAAGTGCAATAACGAGGCCGTCAATATGCTCCATGGCGAGTTTCAGAATTGATATAAGATTTTTTCCAATCTCCTCTTTGAGTTCCTGAAAAGCTCGTTTATTAATTTGGATTTGCTCTGCTTCATTTACAAGCAATGGCCCCATTTTTGACATTTGCCTTTGTCCCTCTTCAATGGCAGCGTTTGCCAACGCCTGAGATTGCTGCTGTTCGTTTAACGCATCCTTCGCAATGCCGATTTTGTTGGCATAATCCTCAAATGCCTTATTTTGATCTATGACTATACCGAGTGATTTAAGCCCACGTACCTGCTGATTTGCGGCCGCCTCTGTTATGCGGTCGAAAGCCGCTGCAACATCAATACCGGCTATTCTTGCTGATGATCGTGCAACTTCAAGGAGACTGACGATCTGGTCGGGATTGAGACCCTGCTGAAGGGCTTTCACCGCACGTTGCATTAAGTCGGATTCATCTATCATTCCGCCGGATACTTCTTTCATTTTTGCGATGAGTTTATCACCATCGATTTCAAAAGCTGACGTTACCTGCTTAAAGGATTCTTCAGACTGTAGGGCTTTTGCACCAATGTCAATATATTGGATTGCTTGGCTTGCCGCACCCCATATGGCAATTATAGAAGCGCTCAGGGCAAGCCAGTTTTGCTTAATCTTACTGAAGAGTGAAGGATCGGCGGATGCTTCCATCGCTTGCTTATTGATAGCCTTAACGCCGGCACTGTATTCCTCAGCACTTATCTTACCTTGTTTATAGTAGTCATAAAGAGTACGGAGATTTTTTTCCTTCTCGATTTCCGCAAGCTTTATACGGTCATTTGTAAGATTTGCAGTAAATTCATTTGCCTCCGTCTGATATTGTCGTATCTTCGCGTTGATTTCCTGCTGTGCTTTCGGCAATGCCTCCATGTTTGTCTGCAACCTTTCAAGCGCCACGCTTGCGAGGTCTTTCATCTGCATAATGAGCTCGAATATAGTTACCTTTTTTTCAGTTGCCATGTTAAAACCCTCCCTGCTTTATTGAATGTTTTAGAGCCTGTTGTGATGCTTTTTGGGGACCTCTATTCCTTTTGATATAATTCTCCTGGTTTTCTGTCTTGAGTCATTAGCCGGATTGACATTAACCTTTTTCTCGTTTGTGTCCGGCTTAACTGTTGTGTCTATAGCATCCTTAATACCGGCAATTATAGCTCTGACGCCCAGGGCTGCTGCTTTAAAAAGTTCCTTTAAAGTTAAATTATTTTTAGTTGTCATGTTCAAACCCTTGTGCTTTTTTAGACCTCTATTCCTCTTGATATAATTCTCCTGGTTTTCTGTCTTAAGACATTAACCGGATTGACATTAACCTTTTTCTCATTTATAGGCATGATTCCCTCTTTTTCAGTTTTTTCCTTTTCCTGAAAGCGTGATATTTCCTGAAGTCTATGAATAATTCTATTGATATTAGGGTTTATGATAGCCAGCGCTGCGGAGTTATAAACCTGAAGGTCAATCGCCTCATTTCTTGCCCGTGTCTTTTTGTAAAAGCGTTTTTTACCGGTATTGATGATCTTCTCTGCGGTAAGTTGTTTGAAATATTCCTCGTCATGGGTCATGGGGAAGTGCATATATCCAGGGCCTGGCTCTTCGAGTTTCAACCGGCTGTAAATCTGATCCTTTGCCGTATCAACGCCAATACTGAAGAGCTTAACCTTAAGTATCTTATTCAATGTCGGTCTGCTAACAAGTGGCGCTCCATGCTGATTTGAACCTTTCACGGCAAAGATACGACGAATTTGGCGCGGCTTAACAAAGACATAGACCTCTTGTGTGTGGTGTCCGCCAGAGTCTATACAGGTGCAAGAGATATTTAGTTTTGCCCCGCTTTCATGAGTCCAGACGCGGGATAGAAATTCATCGAGGTCTTCCCATACTTTCTGCTTTGTCGGATCTCCATAGATTATTCTATGCTCAATGTCCCAGCTCTCCTGGCCTCTCCCCCATGCCTTGACAAGGGCTTCAAGCCTGTCCTTTTGAACATCAACTGCCGCGGTGAGGATAGCCGCCTGCATAGGGATCTCCGGCCCGTAATTTTCTCGCCGACTATAAAGAATGTCCTCTCCGATTACTTCTTCGCCTTCATCCCATGTGAGCGCGAGAACTGTGTTTGTCCATGTCTTTAGAAGCGTATTATCACCGGCCTTAGATGCTTTTAATGCCTTAAGGTAATCCTTGGCTACATCCCGCCATGAAAACCATCCGGAGGGACTATAGAGGGAAGATATATGATAACCTCGATATTCATTACCTGGATTGTGTGCCCTCCACTCACCTTTTTCGAGCATCCGGGTTTTATGATGCTCTTCGATAAGTACACCGCATTTTTCACAGGCATAGGTTACATCCCCTGTCAGCCTGAATTTATTTCTATCGAACTCAAACATAATATTCTCGAATTTAAGGACCTGCATATGACCGCAATCTGGACACGGGACATAGTAATAACGTTGATCTGAGTCCTCAAACTCTCGTTCTATGTTTGATGCATTCTTGATTGTCGGAGAGGATAGGATATATATTTTTTTGCGTCTTCCGTAAGCATCCGTGCGTTTCAATGCAAGCTCAATCGGATTGCCCTGGCCCTCGATGTCAGATTCATATTCATCGATTTCGTCGAGCACAAGGTACTTGATTGATATATGCCTTAGAGCAGCGCCACTATTTGAACCGCTTACAGTCAGAGATCCCCCGGGGAAATTCTTTGAGAAGACAGTATTTTCAGAATCACGAGACCGTGGGTCCCTGATGCGTTCTTTAAGTGTCGGCGTAACTTTGATGGTAGGAGCTATTTTCTTTTGTGAATGACGCCGGGCATTGTCAAGCGTAGGCATAAGCATAAGCATCGGCGCCGGTGCATGATGCACAATATATCCGAACCAGTTGATTCCGGCTTCTGTAAATCCGAGCTGCGTTCCTTTCATTACTTTCGTGCGCTGAATGGGACTATTGTCGGAGAGGTTATCCATGATCTCGCGAAGGTAAGGTGTTCGTGAGGTACGCCATCTCCCCGGCTCAACCCCGCCCTTGGGCAAATAGCGATTCTCATCCGCCCACTGTGACACCGTCAGATCCGGTACCGGCTTTAACCCGAGATTGAAATGGAAATCATAAAGAGAATATACCGGTCGGGATAGAGAAGCTTCATAGGCAGCATTAAGCATTACTTAATCAGCTCCTCTCGTGTCTTATCCAGTTCCACTTTTAAAATATGGCAAATTTTAAATTCATCGGTCTCTGCAGCAAGGAGAGGGCCTATCCGAGCCGGGATATTTTCAAAGGCTTCACTGACAACCCTTGCTTTCTCAAAGGCCGCTTTTTTCACTTCCTCTGCATCGAGGAGCTGTCCCTTTTTATGTTGTAAATCTAATTCCGCAAGCTCACGCTGTGCTCTTGTTAATCGAACCCGTTCATCGGTTAAAGCCTGGCTGCCGGTCCCCTCAAGGAGACGGCGTTGATGCCGATAAATTTTCCTGATTACATCTATGACGTTAAGGAGACCGTTAACGGGTTTATCAAGAGTATGTGCATCGATCCAATTCCTTATGGTCTGCTCACTTACCTCGTACATATCCGCAATGACAGCAATTGACTGCCAGTTTCCTTTTCGATGTTCCATTTCAGGGAGAGCGCCTTGCTCATATTCAAAAACATTAAACTCACCTTTCATAATCAAACTTCTTTTTAAAATTTATCATCGTAATTTTAAATATTTTTTATTTTTTGAGCCACTGTAATGCACTACAATCGATCGAGCTGAAAACGCATAGGATAGCCTTCTCTGCTTTGAGATATTCTTATTGCGAGACCCGTGCACAGCAACACAACCCCTCTGAAAATCCCCTGTCGCTGGCGGAATTCTGCGGCCTTGCCTATCCTCATAGTCCATCTGTCCAGAAGAACCTATCTTTTTCTCGCTCTCTTTTAAAATAAGAACTTTCATTTGTTTGCATAGAAATCTAAATTTGATTCTAATTCCTTCACCATCTTTTCATTGATCCTGTTTTCAATGGCCTGAATATTATCGGGCTTGCTTAAGATCGTAGCGTAAGAAATAGTTTTTAAAGCTTGAAGCTTCTCACGCTTCCAAAGTTTGCCTGTTCTTTTTCCCCTGAGAGCTTTGGAAGATTGAGTGCCGGGTATTCTTCGGAGGACTAAAGGCGTTCCACCTTTGCCGTGAGATATAAATGCATTCTTTAATTGTGCCTGCTTGGTATTTATAATCTTTACTCTCACGCCTCCGGATCCGGAAGATCCTGCGCGCCGCGCCGCAAGTCCTAAAAAGGAATTTCCTTTCTTATCCTTATTTCTTGCTATGAATAATTTAGTCCCTCTCTTTGTTTGTGTCGGCTTGAAGTAGGTAAGATTAATCGGTTCACCTGTTACTCGGAGTACAGCCCTGAGCTCCCTGATGCCTTCTAAATTAACGTCAATCTTCCTATCGAGATCCTGCTTTTGAATATTGAATCGTTGTCTGATCTGCTTTGATATCTCCGTCTTTCCAAACTTTGCGGTTCTTATCAGCGTTCTTTCGACGGCTTTCTGTACAATTCTGGTATCAAATTTTTTCAGGAATTCATCAATACCTTTAATTTGTATCTCGATTTGCATAGTTAAAAACCTCTCTCCTGAATCCTCATAATTCTTTCGCCGGTTATCTTCAACAAGAAAGGAAACTTCATGCTATATTTTTCCTTTCGAGGATCTGATCGATCATGTCTTTTATCTCCGGTGAGATTTCTTCATGAATAAATTTCTCTTTCCTTTTCATTGATTCATTCTCTTTTGTAATTCTCAGAGACTGTGCTCTAATGATTGCATCTTGTAAAGTGGGCCAACACATATTCCTGCGTAGTGACCAGTCCTTTAATAAATCGTCATCATTGCAGGCCGCAATGAAATCCCTCGCATCATATGTCATTACCTTTGAAAGGAATAATCTCAGTTGTTCTCTGGGCGGTTCGGGCTTTCCGATCAGGCAGCAGACATCCTTCATGATTGTTCGGAAACTTTCCTCCGTTATTTCAGTTGGTGAGTGGGGAGTCCCAGACTGATCCATTGATACCTCCTCCGGTTATTTCTTTGATGTCTTCTAAAGTTTTTCTGAGATAGTTCGTATTGTCTATTTCTTTGTTGATTACTTTTAAAAGAGCAGATTTAAACGCAACATCGTTCCCTTTGTCCTTGCGGATCTCTGACAGTTCAAGAAGTATCCCATGTTCTCTACTCTGGGCCAGAGTTTTGGTTTTATTCTTATTTGCTACCATAACGATATATGCCTCAACGGTTGAGAGTAACCCGTTAAACCCAAGCTTAATGTCATCAATAGCGACTGCATAATCAACTGCATAGCTGACTCTTTTATTAGCGGGAGTCTTTTCTTCACCATGAGAGGGTGAAGAGTGCGTGTCCGAATTTTCACTTTCGGACACTATATCTGCTTCTTCTTCTGCTGATGCTTCTTCTTCTTCTTCTTCATGTCTCGAAGGCTGGATAGGGTATTTTTTGGAACAAAAAAAAGAGAGACCGTGCTGTTGATAAAAGATCTCGACCTCGGCTTTAAGGTTTTTACGGCGATTAACCCCAGCAGCAAGCTTCTTTTCATCCGCTCCGGCCGGCAATTTCTCAAACTCAAGGAAACAATGCCGGATATATTCTTTATGATATTCCAGGAATGGAACAATAACGCTACTCTTGGTGAATTGCGTGATATGGGTCAATACAGATCGTATCTGCCGCTCACTCATTCGTCCCCCGGTCTGATGTCGAAGCATAGACTTGACAAAGACAATGCTTCGGGATGAATCATAACGGATAAAAAAATGATGTTTATCATTATTTCCAAACACAGATACCCTATCCGGCTTTTGTTTTTGTTGTTTTGAATTATTTTGATTGTCGGATACCCTATATGTATCCTCTTGATTTTGTTCAATAGTGCTTTTTTTTACCCTCGAAAGTATATCAAGTGCTTTATTTACATCATCAGCAGACAACTTTGATTCAACCGGAACATTTGCCAAGGGAAGGTAATATATTCCGGAGAAATGAGAGTGCGGATTGATAATTAAATAAAGCAAAAGATCTGAGGCAGGCTTCGGTAAACATTTAACTTCAGGGTCAAAATAGAAAGAATCGTTAATAGTCTTATATGCCATTTTTTACCCCGTGCAGCCCGCGGTGTCGGGCGTCGGGAGGGGCGTCATGCGCACCACCGGCGCACCCCGTGTTTCCGGTGTTTGCTCTCTGTAAACGGGAAGAAAGGAAAAAATACCCGCATGACAGAGAGAGATTGGAGGTCCCGAAAACTTTAAACATGATTACCATCGATTAATCGACAATACCGTATAGCTTTGAAAGCCGACGGTGAGCTTCAGACTCCATCTCCGTATCGGGATCGTTTTCGCCAAATATCTCGTTTAGAAAAGTGCCACCTTTGATGAGACGATGCCCGCCGCCCAGTCTGTATGCTGTATAACACTCGATCATCAAGCTTCCCGCGGTTGTGAACTGTTCGGAATGCTTTTTGAAAATGGCGCGCCACATTTCATGCTTAGCGTCCGTAAGTTTTGCAACGGAACCTTTGATGGGCTCATCTCGTCTCTTTAACAAAATCGTCATTTCCCTATCAAGCGCAACTTTTATTTCCCTGGCATCATTGAGGATCTCTTGGATCTCCAAGACATTCTTTTTTCGCTTCCCAAGCTCGTCCCGCGAAATTTTACCTAATGCTAATCCGGACAACGCCTCCTTCACTTCTATATCAGCACGGGAAAGCTTTTCGGGCAACGAGGCAATGTCCTCTTCGAGCGCCTTCACCCTCGACACAATTTCTTCAAGCGGGTGTTCCACTTCCTCAACAAATTCCTTCTCAAGCCGTTTAAATTTTCTTATCGACTCCTCGATAGGTGTTACCATAATTAAAACCTCCTTCTTCCGATAATGTTATGAATTTGAATATACTTTTGATGCAGCTCAGGGTGTGTCTTGGCAGTTGCCGAAATTGCTTCACCATAACTGCAACCTTTATCCTCTCTGTATTTGTCGACCAGGGACTCAAAAGGACATTTCAGGTAATCAGCATACAGATCTACGCCTTCGAAAACCGTGCTTAAATCCGGGAATAATTGATATCCGAGGATTGCTCGTTCCGCAACGCTCAACTTTTTGTCACTTTCGAGAAGCTGGTTGATAACCTCAAGCTGATCCACGTTCGGCTCACGAAGACCCCGGCAAATTTTTGAAATAGTCGGTTCCGCGATTCCGCTTGCGAGGCTGAAGCGCTCCTGTGTTCTAAAACTGCTTTTGTGTATAGCCTCCCTTAAATCTAAATCAGTCATTTCATCCTCCTCTTAAAAAATTCATTTTGGGTTTTATACCAAGTGAATAAAATTATTATGATAATTATTAATTGAGGATACATGGTGGGTGAATGTAAAACAAACAAAAGTTATATGAATATAAGCAATATCGCGGATATTCAGTTAACTGATAGAGTGGAAAGCGTTTCGCGTTGTTACTTCAATATCTTGTACATCTTTAAAGTTGTTCAACATCAGGGCGGGGTTATTGTCGGATTGATATTCTTCATCAAATGTTTTATTGATATGGTAGATGACGGGAAATAGCTTTTTATCATCAAATAAATGGTGAATCAGTACCCAAGAAGTAAACTCACACAGATATTTCAGTGAATTTCTGAAATCTTTTTTTAACATAGCTTGACCAGCCTGAATTATGTTTACCATGAAATTAGATTTTTTAATGTTCATATCCTCGATATCAAAAAAGGAGGCTTTCAATTTTATTTTTTTGATTAAGGTTTTATAAGTATATTTCATAAACAATGCTGTAGACTGTGCAGGATTTAAGGAGTATGCTCTTTTAAATTGTTCGAAGCTCTCTAAATTTTGAACACAATTTGGATATTCTTCATTTTTTTCACAATATCTAAAGAAGCCATATAATAATGCTGCCTGTAATCTTAAACATTTCATTAAGGAAACCGCCCTGGGTGCTTTACGAGATCCTTTTATTGATATATTCCATTTAGATAAAAAAGGCTCTATTAATCCGGATTCAAAAAAAGATGTAAATGCATATGGATTTATCCTGATAAATTTCTGTAATGTTAGAAAGTCTTTATGTTGTTTTGCTTTAATAGTAAATAGAACTTCACCGGTAAAATTTATATCATTTCTTTTTTTAAGGGTATCAGGATGCACTTGAATAAAATCGGTGAAACTATTCGTAATATACGGCCCCGTTTTATAATCTTGAAGTTTTACTTTGGGGAAATGTCCCTTTTTTGGTTTCTTATTCTCTTTATCCATTAGCTGTGCTCCCTTACCGACTCTCCTGTAATCGTCAAGGTAAACTGGCAGGAGGCCTGCAGAGCCTATCCCTTGGTCATTCCGAAAGAAATCCTATCCTCTTTTTAGGTTTCGCTGGCGGTTCTAATAGCTGCTTTATGGCATCAAATACTATCTTGAACTGCTGATCATATTTCTTTTCCATTACTTCAATCTTCCGCTGCAGGTCCTTGTGGGTTAAAAGCATCTCCCGGAGTCGTGTAAATGTCCTCATGATTTGAATGTTGACGTCGATAGCTCTTTTGCTATTCAGAACGCTTGAAAGCATGGCAACGCCGTTTTCAGTGAAGGCATAAGGCAACTTGCGAACTCCGCCCCAACTTGATATTCCAATTTGGAATATCAAGTTTTTGAATTCCTCGTCTGTGAGCTGGAGCATAAAATCATCAGGAAACCTATCGATATTTCTTTGAACTGCTTTGTTGAGATTCCCGGTTGTGACTCCATACAGAATGGCCAGGTCCTTATCAAGCATTACCCTTTTACCACGGACGAGAAGGATTTTATTCTCTATGACTTCCTGAGGGATAACAGATAGTGGGTTCATTTCATTTATTTTTCCTTTTTCGTATTTGAAAAGATTTTACTAAATTCCCTATTTTGTTGCAACCTGGCAATAGGGGATTTTAACCACGTTACGGATCCCGGAGAACATTTCGACCTATGCCTATAGAACCCTTGGCAAACATAAAGAGGATTTTCTTTTATTTCATTTCCACGGACATAACAGATTTGTTTCATATAATTCCTCCCTCTTAAAGTGAGAAGATTAAGGGAATTGTTTTTCAACACGGACGACGGACATACACCCGCATTCATTACAGGTATGGGTGTCTAACATCTCAAAATCGATCTCGTCGTAATGTTTTCCGCAGTCACCGCATATATAAGGATTTTCATCCGATGTGTGATGGTATAAAATCGGCTCTAAACGATAGGTATTGTCCAGTATATGAATAGCCATATTCAGGTTTTTTATGCTCATTCTAAACCCGTTTACAAGGGCAGAAATGGCATCACCATTTATTGTTAGTTCAAGTTGCCCGTCATTGATTTGATCGAGAAGCTCAATAAATGAATCTACCATAATCATTGGATCCTCTAAAAACCTGTCAATGTTCCTTTTTGTGGATTGTGTTGTCTTGTCTTCCTTTTTCGTTTGCATTTTCATCTCCTTTTTTTTGATGGCAATAGTTTGACGTCATTCAGTGCTACTAAAGCGTTCTTTGATGAGCTATCTAAAGCGCTAACAGTACTTGCTAATATCCTTAATGCTAAAGCACATTTAGATTTTTTGTTATTGGCGTAATCAAACTCATTTAAAAACAGGTCAAGAACATGTGCTATCACTCCTGGCACAGTACCTAATACCTCGAAGAAGTCCGGCGTGCCTGTCGAGTTGCGCTCTGCCTCATCTATTAGCTCTCTTGCTGTTATATGCCTGGTATTGGTCGACCGATCTCTATTTTTCAATAATATCTTAGACATTTTAACCTCCCGTTTTCTTTTTAGTCAGTAGCTTTTTATTAGATAGTTTTTACCGTGTTCTTTCTCAGATAAGCATCGAGTTTCTCTTTTGCGTACTTAATGAAGCGCCCGGTCCTAATAAACTCGGGACCTCTTTTCTGATGTCTCCAGGTCGCAAGTGTAATTGTACTGACTTTCAAATATGCGCTTGCCTCTTTCGGTGTCAATAAATCCATGCTGTCACCTCCTTTCTATTGTCTCAATATATCTTAATATGTCTCATATTATATCATATTTAATTAAAAGTCAAGACATCATGATATAATTTAAGACGAAAAGAAACGAAAAGAGGTAAGTAATGGTAGAGAAGCTTTATAACGTCAAAGAGGTATTGGACATATTGAGGATTTCCCGGGCAACTCTATATCGCCATATAGATAACCGTCTGTTAAAGCCTATGAAGCTCGGTGGTAAGGTTCTCTTCAGTGAAAGCGAATTAAACAAAGTGATGCAGCGTGCGAAGAAACATAAATGATACGATCACGGGGCCTCGATATAACAACTCATCGATGAGCAGTCAATTGTCGACTCGAAGGATCTCTGGAAAACTAACCAGGTCTCTTCCGGGCTTGCGCTGCTGCCGAGATCCGCAACCGGGGATACAACCATAACGGGCCTTGCTTATAAATCGATCCTGAGGCATGTGGTAAAGCCGATCCTTCCCGATACCGTCCGGATCCGCGCTGGCGAGTGATCCCAGGGCTGGATCTCCACTATCGCAAAAGCTTCTGATGCGGTCCCGGGGCCTCGATATGAGAGACAAAACAGGTGTGATAAAATTGTGATAGATTTGTGATAGAAAATAGCTCAAAGGTGAGAAAACAAGTCAAGTAATAGAAAATAGAGAATATTAGAAAAGCAACTAAA
>Ga0315286_10007168_pt1 | contig 10883 bp, 9 predicted proteins | sample YL17G10_0_MG_FD_205038 | JGI IMG/M metagenome (GOLD analysis project Ga0315286, IMG submission 205038) | Sediment microbial communities from Yellowstone Lake, YNP, Wyoming, USA - YL17G10_0 | ecosystem: Environmental > Aquatic > Freshwater > Lake > Sediment | place: USA: Wyoming | collected...
AATTCATGACACCCTGATCGATCTGGCCCGGAGAATCGAACATCTCGGGGTCTGTCTTTGACATCCCTGAAAAAGAATTGCGTATCCGGGAGCTGGACAAGGAATCCCTGCGCGACGGTTTCTGGGATGAACCGGAAAAGGCGAGCGGGATCCTCCGCGAAAAAAGCCGGTTGACGGATACGGTTGAAAAATGGAAACAACAAAAGAACGGCCGTGAAGATCTCCGGATTCTTTCCGAAATCGCCTCCGAGGAGAAGGATGATCGGACCCAGGAAGAGATCCTCTCCGAGTTGGAGAGGCTCAACGCCGCCGTAAGGGCCGATGAACTGAAGATGATGCTCGGCTCCGAACAAGATCCGATGGACGCGATCCTGTCGATTCATGCGGGCGCCGGGGGGACGGAGGCGCAGGACTGGGCGGAGATGCTCCTGCGGATGTACCTGCGCTGGGCGGAGAGAAAAGGTCTCGAGGCCACCATCATCGATTATCTGCCGGGTGACGAGGCCGGGATCAAGAGCGTAACCTGGACCCTCCGGGGCGAATACGCATACGGCTATGCCAAGGCGGAAATCGGAATTCACCGGCTGGTGAGGATATCGCCTTTTGATGCCGGCGCGCGCCGGCATACCTCATTTGCCTCCGTCTTTGTCTATCCCGAGGTCGACGACCGGATCGTGATTGAAATCGATGAAAAGGATTTGCGTATCGACACTTACCGCTCCACCGGCGCTGGCGGACAGCACGTGAACAAGACCGATTCCGCGGTGAGGCTCACCCATCTGCCGACGGGAATTGTGGTCCAGTGCCAGAACGAGCGTTCGCAGCACAAGAACAAGGCGATGGCCATGAAATACCTCCGTTCCCGTCTCTATGAGATGAAACTCCGGGAGCAGAATGCAAAGCTCGATGAGATCAACAAAACCAAAAAGGATATTGCCTGGGGCAGCCAGATCCGCTCCTATGTGCTGCATCCTTATAAAATGGTTAAGGATCATCGGACAAACCTCGAAACCGGCAATGTCAACCGGGTTTTGGACGGTGATATCGACGATTTCATCGAGGCCTATCTGCTGCATTAATATTTTGGGGAAGGTCAAAAGTATGGTATAGCACTGCCCACCTGTAAAATGGATTAGAGACCGTACGATGGACGGGTACAGGGCAACGCCATATCCATCATGGGCGAATTGAAACGGGTCAGCAAGGAGTCAAAAATGTTCCGAAATGAAATTTCGACGATCTTGATGGTTCTGATAATCTTTTGTCTTGGCGGTTTGACCATTTCATCATGCTCGGTATCCAAACGGGAAGTGTTAACAAATACACAAACCGGCCTGGCCGCCCAGGAGATGGCTCGTGCGGAGGAGTCTCCGTTGTCGCAGCATCCCGTGGCGATCGAACCTCTCCCGAATCAAAAGACCGATCCCCAGGCGAAGGGTGTCGTGGAACGGCCTCAGCCGGCGAATCTCTCTCCGGCGCCGATTTCCGCTGATATTCCGAGAAATAGTGATGAGAGCACAAAATCCGCTGGAGCGGTCAATGCTCCTTTGCCGATCCTTTCCTCGGATCTGTCCAAGAAGAGCGAAACGGTAAAAAAGCAACCCGTACAAAATCCCCTCTTATTGAATCCTCGAGATGAACGCAGGGTGCGTGAGGAAGAGAAGGAACGGGATATCATGGAAGAAGCCCTCCTGCTGTTAGATGAATCCCAGAAATTCTGGGTGAACGGCGAACTCGAAGATGCGCTCCAGATGCTGGATCAGGCGTACGCCCTCCTGCTGGACACCAACGGCAACCCCGATATCGTGCGGCAGAAGGATGATCTCCGTCTGATGATTTCGAAGCGGATCCTGGCCATCTACAACTCGCACCAGTCCGTTGCAAAGGGCAAGCGCGGGGAGATTCCGATCGTTACCAATACGGACGTCGAAAAGGAGATCCGTCAATTTCAGACGGTCGAACGCGATTTTTTCATCGCCTCTTATCAGCGGTCGAGGATATATCGGCCCGTGATTTTGCGGGAACTCAAGAAGGCGGGCCTGCCGGAGGAGCTCTCCTGGCTGCCGCTGGTGGAAAGCGGCTACAAGATCAATGCGCTATCTTCTGCAAGAGCCCTTGGCTTATGGCAGTTCATCCCATCGACGGGCTATAAATACGGACTGAACCGGGATGACTGGGTAGACGAACGGATGGACGTCGAAAAATCGACGCGAGCGGCCATCGATTATTTCAAGGATCTGCACGCGATGTTTGGCGACTGGTTGACGGTCCTTGCCGGATACAATTGCGGTGAAGGGCGCGTCATGCGTACGATCGCTTCTCAGCACATCAATTATCTGGATCGCTTTTGGGATCTCTATCAGCGTCTTCCCTACGAAACGGCGCGGTATGTACCCCGTTTTGTGGCCACATTGCTCATTGTCAGGGATCCCCAGAAATACGGCATCGACCTCGGATCGGGAGACCCCAAAACAGACATTTTGTCTTATGAAGTGGCGGAGATCAACCGATCCATGCGCTTGCAGGATGTCGCCCAGAAACTCGAAACGCCGGACGAGACCATCTATATTCTGAACGCCGAACTCCGGCATCGAATGACACCGGATCGACCCTATAAACTGAAGGTTCCGATCGAGAAGGCGGAGTTGCTGCGAAAGCTGGCCTCTGAAATTCCATTGGGGGAGAAACCGCGCCTCTCTTTCCAGACGGTTCGCGGGGTGTTCATCAAACACAAAGTGCGACAGGGGGAAACCGTGGCCTCCATCGCGGAGAAATATAAGACCTCCGCTGAGGCGATCCGTTCCGCGAATCCGTCGTCGAAGAAACGTTTGGTGGTGGGTCAACGGTTGAATGTCCCGATCCGCAGCAAAAAGGCGTCGGGACCTGCCGAGAAGGCAACCAAGTCCGGCAAGGCCATGAATCATCAGGTTCAAAAGGGCGATACGCTGGCTTCTCTTTCACGGAAGTATAGCATTCCCGTTACGGAGATCCGCAAGATCAACAGCTTGAAGAATGACACCCTAAAAATCGGCCAGACGCTTCAACTGACAACGAAAAATGAGGAAGAAACCCAGGCAAAGGAGCAGAAAAGAGCGGAGACCCCGGGGAAAAAGGAGAAAGCCAAGCCGGGGACAAAACCAGTCCAGGAAAAAATTTCTGAATCTTCAGCCCCGAAGCAGTACACGGTCAAAAAGGGGGATAGCCTGAATCGGATCGCCAGGGAAAACAACATCCCCCTCGCCAAGCTTCTCAGGCTGAACCGGATGGGACAAAAAGAGAACATCCATCCGGGACAGGTGATTCGAGTTCAATAAGGCAATCGATCAATCGAGATGGTAATGCCTCCGGAGGAAAAAGAGTTCCCGCTCCATTTTTTTCATTTTTTCCACTTCCCTGCTTTCTACGTTTTCATGGTTGTATCCCACGAGATGGAGAAGACCGTGGATCAGTAGAAATTCAACTTCATCCATAAAATCGATATCATAGGCCACAGCGTCTCGGGCAGCCGTTTCGACGGAAAGGATGATATCCCCCAGGATCTCCGGATGGACGTCGCCGAACGCGCCTTCCGTCATCGCAAAAGAGATCACGTTGGTCGGACGATCCCTTTGAAGATAATCCTTGTTGATCTCCCGGATCTGATCGTCATCGACGAGAAGAAGGCTGACTTCGCTATCTTTGAAGCCGAGTTCCTTGAGAAGCCGCTTCAGGCTTCGTCGCACCCTGCCGAGATCCACAGAAAGCAGTTTCTGCCGATTTTGGATTGAAATGGACATCTTCCGGCCTTCTTACGCAAGTTCAAAAAAGTTATCCCATGATAAAGCGCCACCTCTGCTATCCCTTTTGGCCCTGTCCATCCTTCCTTTTTCTGCAATCCAGATGATTATAAGCGCGGATCACCTCCTGCACGAGCGGATGCCTGACCACATCCAGTTCAGAGAAGTGGACGAAACGGATCCCTTCGGTCTTGCGGAGGAGCCTTTCGGCTTCGACGAGGCCGGACGGCTTGTCCGTCGGGAGATCGATCTGCGTCACATCTCCGGTAATGACCGCCTTCGAACCGTATCCGAGCCTCGTCAGGAACATCTTCATCTGTTCCGAGGTCGTATTCTGGGCCTCATCGAGGATGACGAAGGAGTCGTTCAAGGTTCGGCCCCTCATGAAGGCGAGAGGCGCTACCTCGATTACCCCTTTGTGGATCAGGGCCGAGGCGCGGTCAAAATCGATCATGTCAAAGAGGGCGTCATAAAGGGGTCGCAGATAGGGGTTGACCTTTTCCGCAAGGTCTCCCGGAAGAAAACCAAGTTTTTCACCGGCTTCGACGGCGGGTCTGGCCAGGGAAATGCGGTTGACCTTTTTTTCAAGGAGCGCGGAAATGGCCATGGCCATCGCCAGATAGGTTTTGCCCGTTCCCGCCGGTCCGATGCCGAAGACCATATCCGAGCTCCGGATCGCGTCGATGTAGGATTTTTGTGCGATGCTCTTGGGGGTGATGATCCGCTTTTTGGATGAAATGAATACCGTATCCAGAAAGATCCGCTGCAGATCCGCGGTGGCGTCTTCGGAAAGAATCCGATGGGCGTACTCGATATCCGCCGGAAAAAGCGGGTATCCCTTCCCCGATATTTGATACAACTGCGAGAGCAGATTCCTGATATGAAGGACGGAGATGCGGTCGCCGGCGATGGAGACCGCATTCCCCCGAATCGCAAGATTAACCGCCGCGAGCTTCTCGATGAGTCGGATGTTTCTGTCCTGCTCTCCACAGAGATTGCGCAGGGTTTCATTGTTACCAAAATCGACACGCTCCGCGATGTCTGTTTTCGTCGTTTCTTTCAAATGGCGTCCATCCTTTATGGTTCGGTTTCACTGCATGATCGATGGTGTGAATAGGGCGCGGCTCCGCTAAAAGTTTGCTTCAATTCGGGAAACTTTTCCGAATTTTGATGCAACCTCCCGATAAACATCTTCGTTTCCGACAATCAGCAGGATCGTCCTCTCCGGGTCAAGCTGTATCGCCATCTCCCGGATATCCACTGCCTTCACCTTTTCGATTTTGGAGCGATAGGCAAGGAGATGGTCCTCGGACAGATCCTCATACGCGATCATCAGTTGCTGAAAGGCGATCTGATCCGCAGAGGTGAAGGAAAAGATGAAACTGTTCAGGATTGCCTTCTTAGCCCCTTCCAACTCCTCGGGGGAAACGGGTTTCTGACCCATCTCCCGGAGGATCCCCTTGATCCGGGAGATCACCTTGACGGTGGACGCGGATTTTGTCAGTGCATACGCACCGAACAGACCGTACTCCCCCTTCGCTTTGTAAAAACTGCCCGTGCTGTAGGCCAGACCCAGGTTGGTCCGAATTTCCTGAAAAATCCGGGATCGGAATCCTCCGCTCCCGACGATAAAGTCCAAAACCTCAAAAGGATAGAATTGGGCATCCCTTTTGGCAGGCGCCAGCCAGCCGAAAATGGCGATCGATTGGGGTATATCCTTGGTCAGGAAATAAATTCCACCGTCCTGTTGCCGGGGAAGGGGAGGGGTTTCCGGTCTCCTTTCCGACGAGCCCCAGCCCCCGAGATAACGCTCGATCAGGAGTTTGGCCTCCGGAATATCGATATCTCCGCTGATGGATATCATCACATTCTCGGGATGATAGAAGAGCTTGTGGCAGAGAAGCAGGTCATCCCGTTGGATCGAGCGGATGGACGCCGATGTGGTCACCCTTCCGCGGGGACTTCCCTCATGCATGAGACGTCCGAACTCCCGGAAGGCGAGTTTCTGCGGATCATCCATAATCCGCCGCAGTTCCTCCAATTTCAGATCCTTGGCCAAGGTCAACTTCATCTCCTCGAAAGAGGGCTGTGTCAGAATCCGCGAAAAGAGATCGAATCCTCGGTCCAGATCCTTCTTCAGTACCGAAAAAGATAAGATGCCGGAGTCGCGATTCACGGAGGCATGAAACGCGGCGGCTATCGATTCCAAGGTTTCATCCACGGCATTCCCGCTCATGCCGGCGATCCCGCCGGTCCCCATCATGGTGGCCGTCAATTCGGCAACCCCTTCACGGCCGGCAGGGTCATACATGCTGCCGGTTCTGACGACAACCTTGATCTTTACCAGCGGCAGTTCTTTATCGGGAAGGATGTAGAGGACCATGCCGTTTTCGAGCCGGAGGCGTTCTGCCCGAGGGGGTTCAAACGAGAGGGGTTTGTAGCGGATGCGATTCGGGTCAGGCAGAGCAGTGGACGATGCGGCGGAGGCGATTCCGATAGAACCGAGAATCAAACCCAGAGAGAGGATCATCCGAAACGAGTTGTAAGAAAATATCCGTTTCATCGTTCAGCGTTTCTTGTTCAAGGTCGCGACCGTCCGATTTTCCGGCGTCAAGTAGGTTCTGGCCGCCTGCAGGATATCGTCCGTTGTAATCCGGTCAATGGTGGCGGTGTATTCAGCAAGGTAGCGATAATCACCTAACAACGCCTCATAATAGGAGAGCATCCCGGCAAGGCCGGCATTGGAATCGAGTCCCCGGATGAAGTCCGCCCGGATCTGATTTTTTACCCTTTCCAGCTCCGATTCGGAAACGGGTTCTCGCTGAAGCCTTTCGATTTCCAGTTCGATCGCCTGTTCCAGCTCGCCAAGGGTATGAGGGTGGCGCGGTGTGGCAAAGATAACAAACTGATTGGGATAGCGCGCACCGGGCAGACCATTTGCCGCCTGAATGCTCTCTGCCAGCCCCTTTTCTTGAACGAGGATTTTGAAAAGCCGTGAGGTCCTTCCTTTCGTGAGAATGGACTCGATCATATCGAAGAGGTAATCGTCAAAAACCGGGGGAGGCGGTTTGTGGTAGCCGAGGATCATCTGTGGTTCCGCGTCAAAAATCACTTCAACCCTTCTTTCCCTGGACTGGCGAGGTTCTTCCGTGATAGGAGGAGCTGTAAGCATCTGTGCGGGGATACGGCCAAAATATTTTTCGACCATCTTGAGAGCGGTGGACGGCTGAAGATCCCCGACCATGGCGATGACCGTATTGTTGGGTGCATGCATATCCCGGAAGTACTTAGTCATGTAGGCAATATCGAGGTAACGCATGTCAGACGGCCAGCCCAGAATCGGCCGCCGATAGGGATGGGAGATAAACGCCGCGGCCAGATAGTTTTCGAGAAGCTTGCCGTCCGGATCCGATTCGGCGCGCTGCCTCCTCTCCTCCATGACGACATCCCGCTCCGTGTAAAACTCGCGGAATACGGGATGAACCATTCGGTCGGCCTCGATTCTGGCCCAGAGTTCGACCCGGTTGGCGGGGATGCTGACCTGATACGTTGTCAGGTCCTGGCCTGTAGAGGCATTCAGACCAACCGCGCCGTTTTCCGAGTAGAGACGGTCGATCTCGTTCGATAGGATAAGGCGCCGCTGTCGCTTCTGAAGGGCGGTCAATTCAGCGGTCAGACGCGCGATAAGTGCAGAATGGGCCGCTTTGCCTTTCGCCTTTTCACGATCCAGGGCGGTTCCCATCCGTTCGATCCGGAGCAGGAACTTTTTTTCTGCAGCGTAATTCCGGGTTCCGATGGTTCTCGTTCCCTTGAACATCATATGTTCCAACAGATGGGCCGTCCCGGTCTTGCCGTCCGCCTCATCCACGGCTCCTGCGCGATAACGGATGTAAATGGCAACCGTGGGACTGAGATGCCTCTCAAGCATGAGCAGCCGGAGACCATTCTTGAGGGTAAAGGTTTGAACCTTTTCCGCCAGCTCATAGGGAAAAAGGGGGGAGGGGAGAAGAAGCATCAGGAAGAAGAGAATTCCCAAGGTTGTGAAGATGGCGCGCTGAATGAATGGCGATTTGCCGAAATGACGACGCCGGAGAAAGGATGAATTATTTCTCATCGGGATGATTCTTCTCCAACGAAAGATGTGCATGAACCTGAAAAGCAGGATAGAGGATTCCGACAATGCTCACCAGAATCATCAGACTGGCGGAAAAAAAACAGATGATGAATTCCAATGGGTTTTTGAGATGAAACGCACCGACCATGTTCTCGATCCCGAAGATGAGAAAAAAAAGAGAAAAAAGGGCGATCAGGATCATTTTCCCCCACCAGAGGCATGAACCCATGGAATTCTTCTCCTGTGCAGGGTTGGGGTTCAAAATAAGGTGACGACGAGATCCGCTTGTGCCGTCGTATCTGTGCGCTGGAAAGTCAATCTCCAGAAAAGTTGGTCCTCAAACGGGTGACGTTCACCACAGGACCCTGTCGTTCTTTTAATGTTGCAATCCAGATCACGACTCAATAACGGGCACAGCAGACCCGCCGTCGATTCTTATATACCCGTGTCCATACCGGTTGTCAAGTCTCTTCCGACTGAAGCGGAATTCGCGTCATGCGTTTCAGACCCTGATAGATGGGATCGGTCAGGGAGGCGCTTTTACAGGGAAGGAGCGTATTGTTCTGGAATAGGGGCTCCTCTGCGATCGGGTAGCGTGAGCAGGCCACGGCGTCGCGCCACAAGTCCGTTCCCGGGATCGGGGAATATTCGGCAAGGATCGGACGCGCCCCGGACGATTGCACATGGCGGATACTCTCCTTGACTTCATCTGCCGGTTGTCCCGGCAGGCCGCAGAGGATATAGATTCCGATATCCCGGGATCGATAGCCGGCCCGTTTCAAATGACCGATCGCGTCGACCAATTCGTTGTTGCTGACCTTCCCGCCGGTATCTTTCTGTCGAATCCGATCGGAGGTTTCATATCCGAAACGGATCGTTCGGAAGCCGCCCTTATACATGAGATCGCTCAACTCCGGCGTGATCTCCCGCAGATGAAGGCCGTTCGGACAGTGGAACTGAACCGGCAATTTTCTCCGGATCATCTCCTGCAAGAAAGGGATCGCCAATCCCTGGGGATCTACCAGCAGGGCGTCATCATAGAAAGAGAAATTATGGACTCCGAACCGGGTATGCCAGAACGCGATTTCATCTGCGACGAGAATGGGATCCCGTCTGCGAAACGAAGGATTCAGAAGGTGGGATGCACAGTAACTGCACCGGTAGGGACACCCCCGCGAGGTCAGGAGTGGGACGTAATTCAACGGACGGATCAGATCAAAGGCGGGGTAGGGGTATGAATCGAGATTTTGTTCGTCGGGAAGGAGAGGCATATTCATCCCCAGGAGATCGTTCAGAAGGGGAGGGAGGGATGATTCTCCCGGTCCGGGAAGGCAAAAATCCGCGCCGGACAGGGGGGCATGCTGTGGGCAGAGGGTCACATAATTCCCCCCCAGGACAACAGGTACGGCGGGATAGGTCGTCTTGACCAGGGAGACGGTGTCGAAGAGACCGGGATACCAGTATGTCATCATGGATGTGATCATGATGAGGTCAGGTTTGGAGATCGCTTTCAAGGTGTTCTGGAAAACGCGGGGGGTCATGCCGTAACGGTGGAAATTCCGGGGAACCGATTTCAGCGGATGCGGCTTCGGGATTCGTTCCGCCGCGTAGGATCCCTCTCCGGAAGGTTTTCTTTTGGGCATTGTGATATGAGGCTCATGGTGCATGGCCGGATCATCCGCGTCAAGACAATCGATAAATGTGATCTTGGCTCCATGGATACGGAGCAGGGACGCCAGGGAAAGAAGCCCCAGCGGCTTGTACCAGAGATCATATGCGGAAAAATCATAGATCCAGGGGTTGATGAGGAGGATGTGGCGATCCATGATGGAAAGGTAACACATCTTCGCCGGCGTGACAATAGACGGGGACACCTTGCCGCAAGGTGTCCCCCAGACAAATAACTTGAAGCCGGCCGGGTTTGTTGCTAACATGCCGCTCCCAATAAGGCGGGTTTCATGCGTTCAGTGGTGCAGAGGGTAGACAGGGCGAAAGTCCTCATCGGAGACCAGCGGATATCCGAAATCGGTCAGGGCCTTCTGGTCCTTCTCGGGATTGAGCAGGGGGATCGGGAAAGCGATGCGGCTTATCTGGCCGAAAAGATTATGAATCTGCGAATTTTTGAAGACGAAAACGGCAAAATGAACCTCTCCCTGCTCGATATCCGGGGGGAGATGCTCGTTGTTTCCCAATTCACCCTCCTCGGGGATTGCCGGAGGGGCCGAAGGCCCTCATTTACGAAAGCGGAGAGCCCGGACCGCGCCCGGATGCTCTGCGATTACTTTGTCTTCCGGATAAAGGAGAAAATTGGTCATGTCGCCGAGGGCACATTTCAGGCCCTGATGTTCATCGAACTGGTCAATAACGGGCCGGTTACGATGCTTTTGGACAGCAGACGGATTTTTTAGAAAATTGGAGGCACAATGTTAGAGGATCATGTTGTGGAAGCGCTGACTTTTGATGACCTGCTGCTTGTACCGGCGGCGTCGAACATCCTGCCGAGGGATGTGGATACCTCATCGCTGTTGACCAATAACATCACGCTCAATATTCCGATCATCAGCGCTGCGATGGATACGGTGACGGAGTCCAGAACGGCGATCTGCCTGGCCCAGGAAGGCGGAATGGGAATCATCCACCGGAACATGAGCATTGAGAGAGAGGCGATTGAAGTCGACAAGGTCAAAAAGTCGGAAAGCGGAATGATTGTCGATCCGATCACGATCGAACCGGAGCAGAAGGTGCACGAAGCCCTTGAACTGATGAACCGTTACCGGATATCCGGCGTGCCGGTCGTCAAGAAAAAGAGGTTGGTCGGCATCCTGACAAACCGGGATCTCCGCTTTGAAACCGATCTCGAACAGCCGGTCGCCAATGTGATGACCCGGGAACATCTGATTACCGTTTCATCGTCCAACATTTCTCTGGAAGACTCAAAAAAACTGCTCCATAAACACCGGATCGAAAAGCTCCTCGTCGTCGATGAAAATTAT
>Ga0315286_10007169_pt1 | contig 10883 bp, 5 predicted proteins | sample YL17G10_0_MG_FD_205038 | JGI IMG/M metagenome (GOLD analysis project Ga0315286, IMG submission 205038) | Sediment microbial communities from Yellowstone Lake, YNP, Wyoming, USA - YL17G10_0 | ecosystem: Environmental > Aquatic > Freshwater > Lake > Sediment | place: USA: Wyoming | collected...
CGCAGTTGGACGCGCTGGCGGCTCTGCGTCCGGATGAACTCGTCGAGCGGCGCCTGGCGAGATACCGGAGGATGGGCGTCTATCTGGAGGCCGCCGGTTGACCGGCGGAAAACGCGGTTGTTAGACTGAGCGCGTGCCGCGCTACCCGACCGATCGGGATTGCGCGAATGCTGCGGGCCGCACGCTTAAGACGGCGACCGTCCCACCGCGTGCCGCGCCACCGCGGGCCGCCACGTCAACGCGAACGAACGAGGAATCCGATGCCGCTCAGTCCCGAACTGCTAAGCATCCTGGTGTGTCCCGTGTGCAAGGGTGATCTGGGCTACGAAGAGAGCCTCCAGCGTCTCACCTGCAGCGCCTGCCGGTTACGCTATCGTATCGTGGACGACATCCCGGTGATGCTGGTCGAGGACGCGGAGAAGTTCTGACCGCCCGCGCCGATACGCGCTCCGTGCCCCGCCCCCGCGCTGTCTTCGGACCGGCCCTGTTCGCGCTGTCGCTGCTGGTCGGGTGGGGGGTGCCCCGTAGCGCCGCCGTCCAGTTGCAGGGCGTCAGACTCATGGACGGGGGCGATGCCACGATCCGCTTCGAAGTGACCGTGCCGGCCCCGCGGTTCGTGACCGTCCCGGCCGCGGTGGGCACGGAGGCCGCGACGTGGCTAGCCCTCGACGACCACGAAGGCGCCGTGGGCTCTGGGGATCCCGCTCTGCCGGGCCGCATCGTGGTGCTGGCGGTGCCGCCCATGGGGGAGATCCGGGTGAGCGCCGGCGGCGGCGACCCCGAGGTCCGGGACGGGTTCCTGCTCGCGCCGGCGCCGGGCGCACTGCCGGAGGACCGCGCGCAAGCGCGCCCGGTGTCCGGGACGGACGCCCGGCCCGGACCGCGCGCGGAGCTCCTGGGTGTGGGCTGGCTGCGCAACCAGCGCATCGCGCGGATCGCCCTCCACCCGGCCGACTACGACGCGAATGCACGGCGCCTCGTGCTCTACCGCCGCATCGAGGTCACGGTCAACGTCGAACCGGCGGGTGATCTCGGTCCGCCGGCCGAGAGCCCGGACCCGTTCGAGGGCGTCTACCAGGGCGCCGTGCTCAACTACGAACAGGGCCGGGCCTGGCGCCGGCCCGAGACGAGGCGGCTGCTGCAGTGGGCGGCCATGCAGCCCGGCCGGCTCCCGGCCTTCGCGCCCGCGGTGCCCGAGACCAGCGTGTACGTCGGCCGCACCTGGATCAAGATCGCGGTGACCCGGAGCGGCTTCTACAAGGTGGACTACGGGCGGCTGCGAACGCTGTCGTTGTTCTCCAACGACACGGATACGACCGCCGCGCCGCTCGACAGCCTGCGCCTGTTCAACTGGCCGGGGGTCCCGGTGCTCCCGGTGGGCTCGTACTGCGACTCGTGCGACTTCCGCGAGGTGGCCATCACCTTCGAGGACGACGGGGATGGTCGCTTCCGCACCAACACCGACCAGTTCTACTTCTTCGGCATGGGGCCGAGCGACTGGGCGAGCCTGTACGACGCCGCTCGACCGGAGACGGTCTTCGTCAACCACCCGTACGAGACGAAGAACTACTACTACCTGACCCGGGCGACCAGCGAGTCGCCGGTGGGGGGGACGCGGGCGCGGATCGCCACGCTGGACGGCACCGTCACGAACCCGTCGCTACCCACGCCCGGCAGCTTTCCCGCGCGCACCCACTACGAACAGGACACGGAGTACTGGCCCAACGCTTCGCCTCTGTTCTCGACCAACGACCGGGGGCTCTTCTGGGAGAAATGGTTCTGGCAGGCCATCGCACCGGGCGGATCGTCGCGCGTGCCGACCTTGGATCTGCCGGGCGCTGACACCACGCAGCCCGCCCGGATCCGCGCGCTGGCCTGGGGACTCAATGACCCCGGGAGCGACCCGCTGCACCGCGTGGCCGTCGGTTTCAACGGCCAGGACCTCGGAACGAGGTCCTTCTTCGGGATGCTGGCACAGGTCTACGACGATACCCTCACCGACCTGCGGACCTCGGCGAACGAGTTCACGATGAGCGTGCCGGTGACGGTCAGCACGAAGACCGGACTGGCCTGGTTCGACCTGTACTACCAGCGCGCCTTCCAGCCCGTGGGCGACCGGCTCGACTTCGACACGCCGGCCGGGGGCAACGGTGACGTCATCTACCGGCTCGGGCCCTTCGCGCGCGACGTGCCCCCCTTCATCTTCGACGTCACGGACCCCGGCCGGCCGGTGCAGATCCTCGTCCCGCTGGACACCACGCACTACGCCCCACGGCCGGACGGCTACTACCTGAAGTTCCAGGCTTCGGAAACGTCCCGGCGGCGCTACCGCGTGACTTCCGCGGACAGCATCTTGTCCCTGCAGCAGCAGGCCTTCCTGGAGGCGCCGCTCACGAGCCTCGAGAACCTGCGCTCTTCAACCGAGCGGGCGGACCACATCGTCATTTACTACGACGGCTTCCGGGCGGCGGCCGACTCGCTGGCGGCGTGGCGGCGGGAACATCTGCCCCTGTGGGGTGCGACCGCGCCATTCGAGGCGAAGACGGTGCCGATCTCGGCGTTGTACGACCAGTTCTCCGGCGGGCGCACCGATCCGGCCGCCATCCGCAACTTCCTGCGGGCGGCGTTCTACAATTGGAACGGGGGCGGCAGCCCGCGGCGGCCGACCTTCGTGACGTTCCTCGGGGATGCCTCCTACGACTTCAAGGATCTCACCGGCCGGGCCCCTGCCGGCCAGCCCGGCACGCTTGTGCCCACCTACGAGGACAATTTCGACTACATCGTGCTGCGGCAGTTCGCGACGGACGACTGGATGCTCAACGTGGACAACGCAGCCGTCGTCATCCCCGACTTCCTGGGCGGGCGCGTCCCGGTTGGCGACCCGGCCACGGCGCTGGCGGTGGTCCGCGGCAAGGTGCTGGCTTACGAGCGCAACTCACCGCTCGGGGAGTGGCGCAACCGGGTCATGCTGATCGCTGACGACAACATGCAGGGGGAGCGGGTGGATCTCCTGGGCTGGATCCACCTGGAGCAGACGGATTCCCTGAATGTGAGCTACACGCCCCCGCACCTGGACCGGGAATACGTCTACCTGCACACCTATCCGACCGGCCCCGGGGCGAGCAAGCCGGGTGCCAAGGCGGCAATAAGGAACGGCGTCATCGACGGCGTGTCGCTCGTGAATTTCGTGGGTCACGGCAGCCCGTTCCAGCTGGCCGATGAGCGCGTGCTGCTGGACAGCGACGTGGGCGCGCTGACGAACTCTCCGCGCTTCACGGTACTCGTCGCGGCTTCGTGCGACGTCGGCAAGTTCAGTGATCCGACGGTCCAGAGCCTTGGAGAGCGGCTCATCACCAGCACCGCGGGGGGCGCGATCGGCGTGATCTCGGCGACGGAGCTTGCTTTCAGCACGCAGAATGCGACGCTGAACGAGGGCGTCTACCGGGCGCTGTTCCGGCGCGACACGGTGTGCCAGTACCACACGCCGCTCTCGGCGGCGCTGCTGGCGACCAAGACCGGTTCCGTCAACCCGCAGAAGTACCAGCTCATGGGTGATGCGGCGACCCTCATGACACTGCCGCGGCTCTGGGTGGACCTGGCGCTGACTGACTCTGTCGGCAACCCGGTGAGCGAGGCGGGACGTGGGCAGACGGTTTCCTTCCAGGGCCGCGTGCGGACCTGCCCGGGGGAGGAAGGCGAGGCGCTGCCGTTCGACGGGGTGGTGAGGTTGCTCATCGAGGATTCGCAGGAGATCGGCGTGGTGGATGATGTCAGCTACAACTACAAGGCCGGCGCCATCTACCGCGGCGACGTCGGGGTGACGAACGGCGAATTCGACGGCCGCTTCGTGGTGCCGATGGAAGCGCGTGAGGGAGATCGGGGACGCGTGAGGGCCTATGTCGAAGGGCGGACGGCGGGCGAGGGCTTCGACAGCGACGGCGCCGGGTGCGTGGCCACGCGGATCTCGCCGGGGGCACCACCCGCGGATGACGTCGCGGGTCCGCGAATCACGCTCTCCTTCGTGGGGGGCTCGACCTCGGTGCGTCCAGATGCGGTCCTGACGGTGGATCTATTCGACGAGAGCGGCATCCTGACCACGGACCATACGCCGCAGAACGGGATCATCGTGACCGTGGACGGGAGCACCACGAGCCGTGCGGACATCACCGAGTCGTTCCGCTACGCGGCGGACTCCTATCAGTCGGGCCGGGCACAGTACCAGTTGCCCGGGCTATCGGTGGGGCCGCACACCGTGAGCGTGAGCGCGGCCGACAACCTGGCCTCGGGTCTAAGCGCCGGGGCACATCGCTCGTGGACAAGTCTGGACTTCACCGTGGTGGACCAGCCGAGTCTCCGGATCACCCACGCGTATCTGTTCCCCAACCCGACCGAGTCCCGCTGGGAGGGGGGTGGGGGGCAGTTCGTGGTGGACGCCCCGGGAGACTCGGTCAACGTCCTGCTGCGCATCTACACGGCTTCGGGCAGGCTCATCCGCACCCTCACCGTCTTCGGCGGGCTGGGGCAGGTACAGGCGCCCTGGGACGGACTGGATGAAGAGGGCCAACCGCTGGCCAACGGCGTCTATTTTTTCCGGGCACATGTCAATCCGAGGGACCCGGACGGCACGAGCAGCCCGCGACAGAAGGCCCATGCCGACGGGCGTTTCGTCATAGTCAACCGCAAGTGAGCCTTATCGCCCGGTGTATCCGGAGTCCTGACAGTGGATTCTGGACGGGAGGTCGGGGAGGGCGGGGGACCAGCCAGGCCCCTCGGCTCGAAAGGCTTGGAACGCCCGACGGTGGTCTAGTGTAGTATGTTAAGCCGCTCGCTCGGGGGAAAAACTGTCTCGACGGAGGAAGGACCAATCATGCGTTTCAATGCAACCGCACTCGCTCTCATAGCCGGGCTCACGCTCTCTGGGTCGGCTTTCGCGCAGGGGACCGGCCGTTCGTTGGACATCCAGCCCGGTGGCCGGGAGAACGGCATGGGAGGGGCGGGCGTGGCCATCGCGGAGGATGCCACGGGGATGACCTGGTGGAACCCGGCGGGCCTGGGATTCGCCAAACGCCCAGGTGTGCAGATGACCAACGCCAAGCTCGTGCCCGGTCTTGCGGACGACGTGTCCTACAACCACCTGGCCTATGTCCAGCCCATGGAGGGGTGGGGCGGACTGGCCCTCTCGGTCGCGTTCCTCTCCTACGGGATCAGCGACCAGACCAACGAGAGTACCGAGGTGCTGGGCCAGTTCTCCTCCTACGAGTTTTCTTCGGGCCTTTCCTACGGGGTCGAGCTGATGCCTGACCTGGCGATCGGTGCCAACGTCAAGTACATCCGTATCCAATTGGCGCCCAGTGGCCTGCAGGGCGTGGGGTCGACGCTGGGCTTTGACGTGGGGGGGCTGTATCGCATCCGGCCTGCGCGGCTGCGACTCGGAGGCAGCATCCAGAACCTGGGTCCGAGCGTGGTGTTCATCGACGAGGACAACGCGAGCCCGCTCTCGCGGAACATCAAGACCGGTTTTGCCTGGGAGGCGATCAGTCGCAGCGGTCTTACCTCGACGGTGGCCGGGGACTTCAACCAGTCGCTGGTGACCAGTGGATTCCGCACCTACAACGGCGGGCTGGAGGTGAAGTACTCCACCGATGCTAGCCAGGGGCTCGGCGGGATCGGCCTTGCCGGCCGCGTAGGCTACTACTATGACCCGCTCGGCGAGATCAAGGACCTGACCTACGGCCTGGGTCTCAACTGGGGGAGCCTGACGCTGGACTACGGTTCGGTGCCGCAGGCCACCACGCTCCCGCACGTCGAGAAGATCAGCCTGGGCTACCGCTTCTGAGGCGCCCCGGCGGAATCGGGACACGATCCGTGCGCGGCGCCTTCATTGCGGTCCTGCTGACCCTGGTGCTGCTGCCGTTCACGGCGCTTCCCGCGAGGTCGGCAGCAACGCTGAAGGTGTACCGGGTCGCGCCTCCCGAGGAGGTCGCGCGCCTGCAGCGCATCGGCCTGCCTGCCCCGCTTGCGGCCCGTCCCGAGGAGACGCGCATCCGGGCCGAGCGCGAACGGCGCTGGCGCTCGATGCGCGACGTGCTCACTGTCCCCGGAGTGGACTGGTCGCTGCAGGCGCAGCGGCGCGCGGGTTGGCGCCCGGCTGCGCCGCGGGCGCGCGGCGCGCGGTCGGCCGCGGCGCGCGCGGCCGGCGCGGTCGCGGAGACGCCGCCCGAGACCCTGCGAGTCGCATTCATCCGCATCGACTTCAACGCCGATCGAGGCGGCGACGCCTCCACTGGGAACGGGCGTTTCGACTTGTCGCCCCTCGATACCAGCGCCGGCGCCGTTCCGATCGACCCGCCGCCGCACAACCGCGCCTTCTTCCAGGCGCATCTCGAGGCGCTCTCGCGTTACTACGACGCCACCTCCTACGGGCGCGTAGTCGTGATCGGCGACGTCTGGCCCCGCGATTCGAACGGGGCCTATTCACTGAGCGACATGGCCGACTATGGCCCCTGGGCCTTCAGCCAGGAGATCTACCGCGCCGCGGTCCACCTGTTCCGCGACATGATGTTCGCCGCCGACACGCAATCCATCGCGCGCCGTGACACGATTCCGTGGCGCGACTACGACCGCTTCTTCCTGATCCACGCCGGGAGCGACCTGCAGAGCGACGTGCGGCAGGACAGCAAGGAAGATGTTCCTTCGTTCACGATCGGAGTGGGCGACACCGACCGCGTCGTCTTCCGGGACACGACGATCGTCGATGGTGTCGTAATCCCCGACTCCGTGGTCATCGACCGGGCCACGATCGTGCCCGAGCTCGCCGCGCAGGATGGCTACTACGGCGCCAGCAACGGGGTGATCGCGCACGAGGCGGGCCACAACCTGCTCGGTCTCGCGGACCTCTACAACGTCGATACCGGCTATCCGGTGGTGGGCTACTGGAGCCTGATGGACAGCGGGAACCTGCTGGGTTCGCGGGTCACGTTGAAGGACAGCACCACGGTGATCTACGCGACCGGCCTGCTGCCCCCCAGCGTGGACCCGTGGCAGCGCGCGTTCGCGACCGACATCCTGGCGTTCCCCGAGGTGGACTACGGTGAAGGCCCGGACTCGCTCACCGACAGCGAGCGCCACCCGGACGTGCGGCGCGTCACGCTCTCGAGCGACGAGTACCTGCTGCTCGAGAACCGGCACCTCGCGTCGGCGGACACGGTTCTGCTGGACCAGGACTCGGTCAGCCGCGTCATCCTCGGACCGAAGAGCCCGGACCGCTACGAGTACGATGCTCTCCTGCCCGGCAGCGGGATCCTGGTCTGGCACATCGACGAGAGCGTGATCCCCTACGAGACGTCGCTGCGCGTCAATCCGGGATACGGCTACAACACGAATCCCCAGCGTCTGGCGGTCTCGGTCCTCGAGGGCGACGGTCTCCAGGACCTGAGGGACGTCGGCTCGCCCTACTTCCTCGGCGCGCCATTCGACCCCTGGTTCCGCAGCAACAACCCGACGCTCTCCGATTCGACCTTCCCGAACCTGATTCCGCACACCGGCACGCGGCCGCACAAGCGGCTCGACTTCCTCGACGATCCGGGGCCGGTGATGCACTTCAGCGCCCGCAGCATGTGGGAGCGCGCGGGCTGGCCGGTTAACGCGGACTTCCCGCCCGGCGGGCCGCAGTTGCTCGCGGTGGACGCAGACGGCGACCGGGATCTCGAGGCCTGCTGGGCTGGTGGGCGTGACTCGATCGACGTGCCAGTGGACGGCGAGCCGGACTCGGTCGTGCGCGCTCTGAACCCCGACAGCGCCGCGCTCTTCGCGGTGCGCCCCGACGGGTCTGCACTAGACGGCGCATACGCGTTCGCGCATCTCGACCGCAGGCCGCGGCCCGAGCTGGCGGCGATCCCGATCGGCGAAGCGGGCCTCGCAGGTCTGCCCGCCGCCGGCCCCGCGTACTTCGCGGTCTCGACCTACGCCGCGGGCGCCGACACGAGCAGCCCGGGCGGGCGCGTGTGGCTGCTCGACCATCTGGGCCAGGTGCGCCCGGGCTGGCCGCCGGCTCTGCCGTCGGTCGTGACGACGCCGCCGGTCATCGCGGGGGAGTACCCGAATGCGACCGTGTTCGTCGGGTGTGCGGACGGTGCCGTCTACGGGATCCTCCTGGATGGCACGGTCGCCGGGAGCCAGCCGGTGGCCGACCCGCCCGGTGGGCCAGTCACGGGCCGGCTGGCCGTGGCCATGTCTTCCGGGGGGGCGGAAGCGATGGTAGCCGCCGGGACGTCGGAAGGCTGGTTGGCGGTCCTGCCGTTCGGGCCGCTCGAATGGCGCAGACCTTGGAGGACGCGGCTCTCCACGGAGGCGGGCTTCGCCGCCGACTTCCTCTGGATTCCCCTCGACGGGGCCGCGGTCGTCGTCCCGACGGCGACGTCGGCCACGACCGGGACTGGCGGCGTCTGCGGTGCCGGCGTGCCCGCGCTCGTCGTCCATCATGCGGATCGGCTCTGGGCCTTCTGCCCGGACGGCACGCCGGTCGCCGGCTGGGGTCACTCCTTCGGCGACACCATCGTCGCGGGCCTGGGCGCGGGCGACCCGGACGGTGACGGCCTGCCCGAGGTGCTCACGCAGAACGTGCGGTCCGGGCTCGCGTTCGTGAACCGCACGGGTTACCCGTCACCGGGCTGGCCCAGGCGCGGCACGACCGAGGACCTGCGCACCGGCAGTCCACCGCTCGCGCTCGACGTGGACGGCGACGCCCGCGGCGAGATCGTGGGCATGAACGCGAGCGGCATCGTGGCGGCGCTGCGGACCGATGGCCGCACGCCCGAGGGCTGGCCGCTCGCCAGCGGCAGCGGCGCCACCGGTTCCCCGGTCGCCGCCGACCTGGACCGTGACGGCTCACTCGACCTGGTGGTGCCCGACCGCCTGGGGCGGCTCTTCGCCTATGCGCTTCCGGTCACGTCGGGTAGCCCGGTCGCGACCTCGTGGACGATGATGGGTGGCGATGCGGGGCGCACTTCGGCACTTGCGGAGCTTGCCACCCCGCTGGCGCAGTTGTCCGTCGTCGGGCCGCTCGTGCGCGGCTCGCTCATGGCTTTCCCGAATCCGGCGCGCCGGCAACCGGTCTCTTTCGCCTTCCAGCTCACGGAGCCGGCGGATGTCGAGTTCCGCATCTTCGACACATCAGGCCACGAAGTGGCTTCGTTCTCCCGCCCCGGTCGCCAGGCCGAGAACCGGGAGGGCTGGGATCCGGGCGCGTTGCCCGCGGGCCTTTACCTGGCGCGGCTGCGCTTCCGCGGGGCGACAAGCGAGGCGGTCGGAGTGCTACAGGTGGGGGTGCTGCGATGACGCGGCGCCGAGCCCCGGGCCTGCGGGCCCTTGGCCTGGCGCTGCTGCTCGCCGGTGGGGCTCTGTTGAACACGGAGACCGCCAGCGCGGTGATCCGTGGCTCTGCGCTGGCGCTGCCGATGCCGATGCTCGCAGACCGTGGCCGGCCGCAGTTCAGTCTCGCCCAGCGCGCGATCGACCGCTCGTGGGGGCTCTCCGATGACTCCACCTATTCAGAGGTGGACGTGCCCGAGTGGCGCTCCGAGGGGCTGGCCGCCGGGCTCTCGGCAATGGTCCCCGGCGCGGGCCAGCTCTACGCCGGGGAGGGTGGCGCAGTGTGGTTCGCGCTGGCCGAGGTGGCGGGCTGGACCGCGAACCGTATCTTCCTGCACAAGGCGCAGACCGAGCAGGATCGCTCGGCCCGCTTCGCGGGTGATCCGTCCGACACGTCGAGCGCCTGGGCGTTCGAGCGCTTCAGCGAGGCCACGGGGAAGGATGCTGCCGAGCTCGAGGCCATCTGGGCCCGGGACCGTCAGTCGTTCTACGAGATGATCGCCCGCAACCCTGCCTACCTGGCCGGCTGGAAGGGCGAGTCCGAGGCCACGCGAAGCACCTTCCTCGGCATCCGCGACCGCTCTCGCGGCTACTATGACCGGGCGTCCGGCGCGGGTTGCGCGCTCTGGCTCAACCATCTGCTCGCCGCCCTCGACGCGTTGCGCGCGGCGCGGCTCCACAATCTGGTGTTGCAGCACAACCTGGAGCTCAATCTCCGGAGTTCCTGGAACGGCGGACGCCCGGCCGTCGTGGCCGTGCTCGTGAGGAGGTTCTGATGCGGACCTGGCTGAGAGCATGGCTTTCGACCGCGGCGCTACTGGCCGTTGTGGGCGGAGGCGCTGCTCCGGCAGCGGGGCGGATCGCCGTGCCGCCGGCCCGCCCGACGGCCTCCTTCCTCGGCGAAGCGCCGCCCGTCGATCCCGATGGACCGCTGGCGCTCTCCTTCGGCCGCCGAGGCGCACGGGTTCCGCGCGCACCGCGCGCGGCGGTGCCGTCCGGCGCGCCGGGGGCCGAGCGCGCCCGCATCCTGCTGCGCTCGCTCACGCTCCCGGGCTGGGGGCAGGCAACACTCGGACGCCGCACCTCGGCCGTCTTCTTCGGGCTGACCGAGACGGCGATTTTGGGGACGTTCACGGCCTTCCGCATCCAGGTCGCGATGCGCGAGGACGCCTTCCTGCGCACGGCGCGGCTCCAGGCGGGCATGGATCTCGGGGGCCGTGACGAGGAGTGGCGGCGCATCGTCGGAGGCTTCGTCAGCAGCGACGAGTACAACCTGCTGGTAGTGGCCCGGGACGCCGCGAACCTCTACTACGACGACCCGGTGGCGTACCGGGCCTACCTCGCGGAGCACTCGCTCAAGGGCGCCGACACGTGGCAGTGGTCGAGCGTCGAGGCGCAGCGTCGCTACCGTGACCTGCGCAAGAACGCGCAGCGCGCCGCCCAGCGGGCCAACACCACGCTGGCGGTGGCGGTGGTGAACCGGATCGCGAGCGCGTTGCATGCGGCTCGCGTCG
>Ga0315286_10007171_pt1 | contig 10882 bp, 11 predicted proteins | sample YL17G10_0_MG_FD_205038 | JGI IMG/M metagenome (GOLD analysis project Ga0315286, IMG submission 205038) | Sediment microbial communities from Yellowstone Lake, YNP, Wyoming, USA - YL17G10_0 | ecosystem: Environmental > Aquatic > Freshwater > Lake > Sediment | place: USA: Wyoming | collected...
CGCGTCGCTACTCCAACGTCGCGATCGCAGTCACGGTGGGAAGCGACGATGAGCCCGAGCAGTGGGAATACGAGCTCCACTTCACGCAAGACAACCGCCGCCGCCCGCAGATCACTCGCGAGCGCGTCGTCAAGTCGGGCAAGGAGATTCTGAGCCGCCCGGACAAGGATGATGGCCGCGACCGAGAGAGACTCACGCAGACGCTGATCGAGCAGGTGATTGCCAACAAGGACTTCCGCGAACTCGCTGAGTTCTTGTCGGCGATCAGATACTCACACATCGTGCCTCAGCTCATTCGCGATCCCGAACGTTCCGTGGCACGTGAGAACGACCCCTATGGGAGCGACTTCCTCGAGCAGGTCCTGCGCACCCAGGACAAGACGCGGACGGCGCGACTACGCCGTATCGGCAGCGCCTTGCGCGTGGCTGTTCCGCAGCTAAAAGACATAGACGCCTACCGAGACGAGAAGGGCGTCGCCCACCTGCGCGGCAAGTACGAGCACTGGCGCCCGCAGGGGGCATGGCAATCTGAGGACCAGTTCTCTGACGGTACGCTCCGCTTGGTCGGGCTTCTGTGGGCGATCCTTGACGGCACGGGCCCCCTGCTCCTGGAAGAACCCGAGCTGTCGCTGCATCCCGAGGTTGCGCGCTTTGTGCCACCGATGTTCGCCAGGGTCCAGAGGCGCTCGGGGCGCCAGGTTTTCCTGAGCACTCACTCCGCTGATCTGCTACGTGACGAAGGCATCGGCCTCGACGAAACGTTGCTCCTCATACCCAGCAACGAGGGCACTGCCGTGCGACCAGCCGGCGATTTCACTGAGATCGTCACACTGCTCGAGGCTGGCCTCACGCTCGCCGAAGCAGTCATGCCCGTCACCCAGCCCCGCAGAGCCTCGCAGCTGAGCCTCTTCGGCGACCTGTAGCAGCGACGTGAGGGCCTCACCTGGTTCCGTTCCGCCGTGTGTTTGCGCGGCAGTCGAAGGACCGACCGACGAGGCAGTCCTGCGCCGGCTGCTTGTCGAGAGCGGCCTTCCGGATCCGACTGTGTACGGCAAGCAAGGCAAGGCGGCCATCCACAAGCGGATACTCAGCTACAACGCAGCCGCCAGACACAAGCCATGGATCGTCATGATCGATCTCGACTCCGATGCCGACTGCGCACCCGAGTTGGTTTCTGACTGGCTCCCAGCACCGGCGGACCTGATGTACCTTCGGGTCGCGGTGCACGCAGTAGAGTCCTGGCTGCTGGCAGATGCTCAAAGAATCAGCAAGTTCCTCGGCGTGCCTCTCAGCCGTGTCCCCACGAACCCAGACACGCTGCCCGATCCCAAGCTGACTCTCATCAACCTAGCGCGACGGTCGCGATCGCGAGCGCTGCGCGAAGACATGGCGCCGCGGCCGGAGAGCGGACGGTCGGTCGGACCCGCATACGTCTCACGATTGATCGAGTTCGCCACCGACACGGCGCACGGATGGAGGGCCGAGACTGCCGCGCAGGTCAGCCCAAGCCTGCACGGCTGCGTGCGCCGCCTCAGTCTGCTGGCGGGGTCACTGAACGAACGCTAGCTCCGAATCCCGCGATCAGGATACCTGTAGGCCCACTCCGTCCACTTCTCCTCCGGTGCGGATGGCTGGCATCATCCATGAGGACGAGGAGCACGCCGAGGTGCTGGCGGCTCTCGATCTTCTTCTCGCTCTCGGCCGGGGCGGCGGCCGCAGGGCAGCCGCTTCAACGCAAAGACACAAGAGGGGCGGCGGGCCGCAAGGCTCGCCGCCCCTTCTGCAAGCTTGCATTGTCATCCTTGCCGGCGGCAGCCAGCCGACCTACGCTGGCCTCACGACACGTCGGCGCGTCACCACGCGTCAGCCATTGGCGGCCGGACTGGCCGCCATGACCTCGATGGCGGTATGGCCGATCACTTCTCCATCTATCGCGCACTGGATGACGTAGCGCCCCGCGGCGGGGATCTCCGGCGAGGCCGGACCAGCAAGCTGAAAGCGCTGAGGGGTCCCGGAGCGAAGACCCGTGGGACGCCCCACCTCGAACTCACCGCCAACGAGCTGCCCCACATGCCCACCGTCGGCGTCATAGACGTCGATGCTGAAGCTCATCTTGCGGTTGGTGAGGTTCCACGGAACGTTGACTCCGACGGCGACCGAAAATGGCGTTGCCGGATGGCCCGGGAGCTCCGGTGCGGTGAGCCGGTCCCAGCCACCGCCCAGCAGGTAGAGCTTGCCGCCCACGACTTGGGCGCCGTCGGCGACCAACAGGTAGTCCAAACCGATCTTGTCTGGGTCGCTCATGATTTGACCTCGCGTCCTGTCTGTCATACGATGTATGACACATCATACGCTTGCTGCTGAGACGCGCAAGTGCCTGTCGAGATCCGCGCACTCGTATGGGATGAGGCCAACGAGGGGCACTTGGCCAAGCACGGCGTCAGCGTCAGGGAGGTCGCGCAGATGCTCTCGAACCCGCATGTGATCGTGCGGAACCGCAAGAAGCGCGGCACTCGGCATCTGCTGATCGGCAGCACGCACGGAGGCCGCATCCTCACGGTGCCGCTGGCGCAGACCGCCGACCAGAGCACGTGGCGCCCTGTGACGGCCTTCCCGGCCACCAACGCCCAGCGGCAGGTACTTGCGAGGGCGCTCAGTCCAGTCGACGAGGGGTGATCATGGCAAGAAAGAAGCAGATGAGCGACTCGCCAGGCGACTACGAGGTTGTGGGCGTGAGCCAGGGCAAGCGTGCCGGCGGCATCGTCTCGGTGCGGCTGAAGCCCGACGAGATGGAACTCCTGAGCGCCCTGTCGGAGGTCGGCGGCCGGACGCTGTCCGACACGCTCCGTCTGGGATTGCGGTGCCTGGGCGATCGCCCGAACTTGGCAACGGGCGCCCCGGCCGTGGAGCCTGCTGTCAGGACCAGCGGTAGTGTCTCCGCTATCGTCTTCACCGCCAATGGCGACACGTGGGCGCGGTCCAATTCGCTGACCTGAGAGGCACCTATGGCACGAATCATTCACACGGAAGCTGAACACCACGACGCACTGACCGCGCTCGACCGGCTCATGGAGATCGATCCCGAGTCCGGCACTCCCGAGGCCGACGAACTCGAGCTGTTGGCGCTCGTCCTTGAAGACTACGAAAAGGCGCGCTGGCCCATCGGCCTCCCCGATGCCGTGGACGCCATCCGCTTCCGCATGGACCAGCAGGGGCTCACGCAGCGCGACCTGGAGCCCTACATCGGTAGTCGCGCCAGTGTCTCCGCGGTGCTCGCGGGCAAGCGGCTGCTCAGCCTGCGCATGATCCGCGCGTTGCACGAGGGGCTGGGCATCCCGCTGGAGGTACTGGTGCGGGAGCCGCGCCGCGCGCAGAGGCCTTCGTGAATCAGCCCATGGACACCAGCTACCCCGACGATGCCGGGCACGTGCCGGCGGCGATGTTCACCAAGTTCCCTGTGCCGATCCACGAGCTGATGAAGCGGCAAGGCATCAGCGGTCCCCAGGGGCTCGCCGCGTTCGTCGACCCCGAATGGGAGCTGGACGAGGAGAGCCAGCGGTTCCTCGAAGCAATCTTCGCCGAGAGCGATTCGGGCCAATCATGACAAGACCGGAGCCACGCGTTATCATGGCCATAGCGTTGGACACTTCTTGAGACAGAATCTGCCGATTATTACAGATTAGATGCTGTTTTACAGCGATTTCATGACTCCTAATGGTGGACACTAATGCGGACATTTGAGCAGACACACCCGTGGCTTTCGTTTGAGTTCCGCGCCGACCGCCTTTCGCACATCGCCTGGATGCTGATCGGCGAGGCGCGGTCCAAGTGCGAGCACATCAACGATGCTCCGCTGCATCCCGACGTCGCCAGCCGCCTCCACTCCCTCTATCTCAGCAAGGGAGCAGCCGCGACGACGGCCATCGAAGGCAACACCCTCACAGAGGATGAAGTCCGGCAGCGCATCGAAGGCACGCTCTCCCTGCCGCCGTCGCGCGAGTACCTCGGCATCGAAGTCGACAACATCGTCGCGGCGTGCAACGACATCCAGGAGGACGTCGCCTCGGGACGCGAGTTCAAGCTCGAGCCAGAGCGCATCCTCGCCTTCAACCGACAGGTGCTCGCCGACCTCGAACTCAAGGAAGGCGTCATCCCCGGCGAGTACCGCACGCATTCGGTGCTCGTCGGAGGCATCTACCGTGGAGCGCCGGCCGAGGATTGCGAGTACCTCCAAGGCCGCATGTGTGAGTGGCTCAACGGGCCGGCGTTCTTCAGCGACGACGCCGACATGGCATTTGCGTTACAGCTGTTCCGGGCGATCCTGGCTCACCTGTACATCGCCTGGATCCATCCGTTCGGCGACGGCAATGGCCGCACCGCGAGGCTCGTCGAGCTGCAGATCCTGCTGCATTCGGGGTACGTGTCGACGCCGGCGGCGCATCTGCTCAGCAACCACTTCAACCTCACACGCAGCCGCTACTACGAGCAGCTCGACAGCGCCAGCAAGCAGACGGACGGAGTCGCCGCGTTCATCCAGTACGCCGCTCAAGGATTCGTAGACGGCCTGGGCAAGCAGCTCGATGAGATCCTGGAGCAGCAGCTCATCGTGACTTGGCGGGACGTGGTCAACGGGCACTTCCACAGCCTTCATGGCAAGACGGCCGAGCGCCAGCGCCGCCTGCTGCTCGACTTGAGAATCCCGACGCCCCGTGACGAGATCACGCATGTGAGCCCACATGTCGCTGAGCTCTACGCCGGCCTCTCCGAAAAGACCGTCTCTCGTGACTTGGCGGCACTCGCAGCCGCCCAGCTCATCGAGCGCGAGGACGAGCTCATTACCCCCAACTTCGGACTCGTGTTGGAGTTCCTGCCGTTGCGTGCGAGCGGTGCCCAGCCTTCTGACCGGACGTAGCCTCGAGGCCTCTGTCCGTCATGCACGCCTGCTACGCTGCTTTGGTCAAACCATGGAGGGAGCGATGGACTTCAGCATCGAGATGAGCGTGCCGCTCGACGACGACGGATTCCTGCGGCGCGCGTGCCCAGCCTGCGGTAGAGAGTTCAAATGGCTGCACACCGAAACCGATGATGACGCGGACTCCGCGAGCGACGCCCCGGACTACTTCTGCCCCTACTGCGGAGTGAACGCTGCCTCCGATCAGTGGTGGACCGGAGCGCAGTTGGCTGCCATCGAGGCTGTCGTCATGGATGAGGTGATCGAGCCGGAGGTCGACGGGCTCCGCAGGCAGGCGAACTCCATCAGCAAGGAATCTGGCGGTCTTCTGTCTCTGGACATCGAGGTTGACCGCGAAAGCGTGCCGGCACTGCAGGAGCCAAACGACATGACCAAGATCGACTTCGCGTGTCACCCCGGCGAGCCGGTGAAGATCGTTGAGTCGTGGGTCGGCTCCGTTCACTGCCTCACTTGCGGAGTCGTCCAGGGCCGATGAACATCAGGAGAGTGGTTCGGCGCGCTCCCACAGTCCGTCGAACCACTCACACGTGAATGCGCTCGGCAGTATCTCTGAGGTGTCGCCCTTCAGAAGCGTGTTGAGTGGCGGGACGTTGAACGCTCCCGCGTCGCTGACGAGCACTCGATCATGCGGCACTGAGTCTGTCTTCAGTTCTCGCCACTCGATCGGAATCCCGACTTCTTCAAGTTCGCTCTTAAGCCTCCTGAGATCCTTGCGCACTTTCCCGGGTGCTGCTTCATTGCCCCGGAAGCGCTCGAGATCGCCGGAAAGCAGTCGGACAGAGGTGAGCCTGCTGCTGCCAATCTCGCCGGCAATAATCTCCAGAACTCGTGTGGGCAAGTCGCGCTCATACCAGCGCAGGCACCCACGCGCATTTCGGACGAGCTGGCGAATCGCGAGGAGATTGCTAAAGGGCCTGCTCATATCAACCACGTAGGCTGTCGCGGGCTTGAGCGGCACGTCTTCTACATCCATTCGCCTTTCCCAACACGGCTGCGACCCCGGAAAGCACGTCTTGCCGGCCGTCCCCGCACCCGAGTTGCATTGAGCGTCCAGAAGCATGCGCGCGTGCGGATCGTCTAAGTCCCCGGCATCGATAATCTGGGGGTGAACGAAGTGCGAGCATACCCACCGCTGGTCTGGGACCACGCACTTGGCACACGCCGCCAATGTGGTGGGTCGGACTCTCGCGTCCCTCGCAGCCGCGCACGTCAAATTGGTGCGGCCGCTCTGCCACGAACAACTCTTCTCGGTTCGCTCCAGCAACTCCAGCCGCCCGACCTCACTCGAATGCAGGCTGATATCGCTCAACTTCGCGAATCCGCTCATCCCGTCTTGCAGCACCTTCTCAATGTAGACAACGGTGTCCACAAGAAGAAGAGTCATTGGCTCGTCTACTCTCGGCTTCAAGACGTGAAACGCTGTGCCGGACATGGCGACGCGCATACGCTTCGTCTGCCCGCTTGCGTCGACTTCGAGAATGTGACCGCGAGTCGCATCCCGGCCGCCGGCGGGGAGGGCAAAGTCGAGGTACCGCAGCGTGAAGACTTCCATCGTCACGACTCCTTAATGGCGCCAATGCGCCCGTCACTGTGACCGTCATCCCCAGAACTCGCTCATGACCGCGGGCATCACGGCGTCAAGAGTAGTGGCGACTTGCGCACGTCGTGTCCGCACCGCGGTCACCAGCTCCTGTAGGAGAAGGGCGCGTCGAATCATCGCCGATTGAACATCCAGCGACGGTGTCGGCACACCCACCGTCTTCAGATTGCGTGCGCTAATCCCGATATTGCCTGCGGTCGTCTGGCAGAAGCGCTCAATCTGTTCCCTGCCGTACCTCGAGTTCATGGCGAGGCAGACGAACTCTGGTCGAACGCGGGTCGCGTCAACGCGAAAACGAATCAGCTTGTCCGGATACACTCGGCTCTCTTTCGACAGCCCGACATAGCGGCTGAACCTGCCGACATAACCCAGGTTGCCGTTGAATCGACATGCCAACAGGTCGCCAGGCTGGAGCCAGTACGCATCGGCATCCAAGCGCGACAGAGGCAAGTACTTGACGTCAGCCTCATCTACCACGGCGTCAGCACGCGAGGTAGCGGCACTGATCCTCAAGATTGGAACGCCTGGCGGAGTGTCACTTGGCCTTGTCGAAAGGCCGTTACGGGAAGGCTCAGCGAGGAGATCACCAAGCGGCTCGTGGGTCCCTGCCACGCACTCAATCATCCGCCCAACCTCAGCGGTCGCAAGGACGCCGACCTGCTTGTCGACCAAGTGCGCGTCGCGGCGGGCATGGGTCATCCGCTGCTGGAGTCGGTTGAGCTTCTCCGCAACTCGCCGCTGCTCTTCGATGGGCGGAAGCGGCATCGTCAGTTCGATGAACTTCGGGGGATTGAGCGTGAGCTTGGAGAGCGCCGCCGAGCCGGTGGACAGTCGCCGAGCCTGCTCCCAGATCTCGGGATACCGGAAGTACCAACGCAAGTAGCTGGGGTCCACGCGCGAATCGTCGAGAGCATAGGTCGGGAACTTGTCAGAGACGAACATGCCATCCAGCTCGGGTGGGACGATCCCAAAGGTGCCCTTCCAGGCGAACAGTTTGTTGTAGATGACGTCGCCCTCACGGATGACGAAGTGGCTCTTCTTGCGAATCTGCCCCGCCGGCTTGAGTTCGCGGTGGAACGGCCCGTGAGCGTAGAGCCGCATCCCGACGAGGTTCGCGTCCTCGTCGTCGCCGAGGAGATACGGGCGGCGGTTGGGCGTCATCACCTCGCCGAACTCCACCGTCGGCCAGCGGCTCACTCCGCCTCCCACTCCGCCAGCTCGACCTTCATCTCCTCGAGGATGGCGATGATCTCGCGCTCCTTAGCGAGGACGTCCTCGATGAGCTGTTCAGGCGGCAAGTGCTCCAAAGCCTCGGCACTGGTCGGGTTCTTCACGTCGAGGCTCACCGCCTGCAGGGCGCCGGCGTCGTCGTACTTGAGTACGTCCTCCGCTGGGACGCGCCAGGCGTGCTCGTTCTCCTCGCGCTTGTCGCGCGGCCACCAGGCGATGAGGTCGGCGAACTCCTCGAAGGCTAGCGGCTTGGTCTTGGTGTAGTTCTTGCGGCCTTCGGGCAGCGGCAGCTCGTAGTACCAGATCTCCTTGGTCGGCCCACCGCGCTCGAAGAAGAGCAGGTTGGTCGGGATGCTCGTGTAGGGCGCGAAGACGCCGTTGGGCAGGCGCACGATGGTGTGCAGGTCGAACTCGGTGAGGAGCTGCTCCTTGATGCGCGCGCAGACGCCGTCGCCGAAGAGGGTGCCGTTGGGGACGACCACGGCGGCGCGGCCGGGACGCGCACTGCCGGCGCCGCGCCGCAGCTTCCGCATGATGAGCTGCAGGAAGAGGAGTGTCGTCTCGCCCGTCTGCATGTCGCTCGGGAAGTTGCCCTTGATGCCGGGCTCCTCCTCCCCTCCGAACGGCGGGTTGGTGAGGACCACATCGACGCGGTCCTTGTCGCCGAGCTCGCTGAGCTTGAAACGCAGGCTGTTGCCGGGGTCGATCTGTGGCGCCTCGAGGCCGTGAAGCAGCAGGTTCATCTGGCAGAGGAGGTAGGGCAGCGGCTTGGCCTCCCCGCCGTACAGGCTGCGCTCCTGCAGGGTGCGCCGGTCCTCGACGGTCTGGCACTGCTTTTCGAGGTGCTGGTAGACCTCGGCGAGGAAGCCGCCGGTGCCGCAGGCCGGGTCGAGCAGCGTCTCGCCGAGCTTCGGGTCGGTGACGGCGACCATGAAGCGCACTACCGGCCGCGGTGTGTAGAACTCGCCGTTCTGGCCGGCGGCATCGCGCATCTCGCGGAGCATCGTCTCGTACATGTGGCCGAGCGTGAACAGCTCCTCCTTGGCGAGGAAGTGGATGCCGTTCACCTTGTTGACCACGTCGCGCAGCAGGTAGCCGCTCATCATGCGGTTCTGCACGTCCTTGAAGACCGCGCCGATGACGTTGCGCCGCTTCGCTCCGTCACCGTTGACGCCTTGCAGGCCGCGCAGATAGGGCAGCAGGCCGGGGCCGCGCGTGCCGTCGGGCAGCAGGCAGTCCTCGTAGGTGATGAACGCGGTGAGCTCGTCGCCGGTGATGCCATCGCTCGGGGCCGCCCAGTCACGCCAGCGGTAGGGCGGCTCGATCGCAGGGCGGTACTCTTCCCCGGCCAGCTCCGCGCGTTCCTCCTCGAGCCGCTCCATGTCGTCGAGGAACTTGAGGAACATCACCCAGGTGAGCATCGGCAGCCGGTCGATGTCGGTGCTCAGGCCCTTGTCCTTGCGCATGATGTCGCGCGCCGACTTGATGAGGCTGCCGAGTTGCTGCGTGGTGGTGAGCGGCGCAGCGTCGGACTTCTTGGCTCTGGGCATGGTGCTCCTAGCCGTCACGCCGCATACAGCAGCGCTTGCAGTTGATTCACAGCGGCGCGCAGCTTCTGCGCGCCGCCGAACAGCTTGGCGATCTCGATCACGTTGCCGAAGGCGTTGATCGGCGGCACCTCGAGCACGTCGGGCACCTCGAACTGGGTGGCGCCGTGCTCGGTGTACTTGTCGAGCAGGTCCTCGAGGATCTGGCGCGCCTCGGCGCCGTACTGCGCGAAGAAGTCCTTGCGCTCACTGCGCAGCCGCTGAGCGCGTTCGCGCCGGGTGCGCAGGGGCGCGTTGAACGCCAGATGGCAGAGCAGGTCGAGTGGGTCGGCGTCGGGCTGGCCCGCCTCCTCGGCGAGGTGCTCGTAATCGATACCTCGCTCCTCCAAGGCATCCACCACGTCAGCCCGCTTGAGCGGGTCGGCCCACTCCTCGCGCAGCACGTGCGCGTTGGCGAACAGCGTGCGCACCTTCTCTGCGGTGTAGTCGGTGAAGCGCACCACGCGAAGCTGCTTGCCGTCGGGGTCAAGCTCGTACACCAGGTGCGTGGCGATGGCGACGTGGCCGCCGTCGACGTAGTACTTGCGGCGGGGCGCTTCGTCATCGTCGTCAGTCGGCAGCTCCGTCACGCCGCCGTCAAAGGCTTCTTCATCCTCAGGCGTGAGGGGCGCTTCCTCGACGATCTTCTCGTCACCGATCTCCTCACCCTGCTCGTTCACCGGCACCTCGATCACCACGACCGGGTCGCCGTCAAAGTCGGGGTCGGCGAACAGCCGCGTCGCCGAGCCCGTGTAGTCGAGGATCGTGAAGAACAGCTTGTCGTAGTCGTCGCGCACACGCGTGCCGCGGCCGATCATCTGCTTGAACTCGGTCATCGCGTTGACCACGCGCATCAGCACCACGTTCTTCACCGTCGGCGCGTCCACGCCGGTCGTGAGCATCTGCGAGGTGGTCAAGATCACCGGCGTCTGCCGCTCCACGTCCTGGAAGTGGCTCAGGTGGCCGCGGCCGATGTCGCCTTCATCAGAGGTCACGCGGCACACGTAGTCCGGTTTCTCCTTGACGAGGTCGGCGTTGAGGTTGCCGAGCGCCTTTCGCATCTCGCTGGCGTGCTCCTGATCAACGCAGAAGACGATGGTCTTGCCGTAGCGGTCGGTGCTCGTTAGGTAGTCGCTGAGGTGGCGTGCCACCGCCTGCGTGCGGGCGCGCAGCGCCACCACGCGCTCGAAGTCGGCGGTGGTGTACTCCTCGTCGGGGATGGCGTTGCCGTAGCGGTCGAGCTCGCCCTTGCTGGGGCGCCAGCCGGCGGCGTCCCACTCGGTGATCACGCGATGGACGCGGTACGGCGCCAGGAAGCCGTCATCGATGCCCTGGCGCAGGCTGTACGTGTAGATCGGCGTCCCGAAGTAGGCGTAGGTGTCAATGTTGTCGGCGCGCTTCGGCGTTGCCGTCATGCCGATCTGGTAGGCGGGCGCGAAGTACTCGAGGATCTCGCGCCAGTTGCTCTCGTCCTTGGCACTGCCTCGGTGGCAC
>Ga0315286_10007172_pt1 | contig 10880 bp, 10 predicted proteins | sample YL17G10_0_MG_FD_205038 | JGI IMG/M metagenome (GOLD analysis project Ga0315286, IMG submission 205038) | Sediment microbial communities from Yellowstone Lake, YNP, Wyoming, USA - YL17G10_0 | ecosystem: Environmental > Aquatic > Freshwater > Lake > Sediment | place: USA: Wyoming | collected...
GCCGCGCTGTCCTGGGGGATGTGGTATTCGCCGAACAACCGCTCCATCCGCAGCCACGCCACCCGCCGTGACGCCGGCTTCAGATACTCCGGGAAACTGCTCCAGCGATACGCCCGCAACGGCTCCGCCGCCGCCAGCAACCGGGCGCGCGCCGGATTCAAATGCACGTAGTCGCACACCGTCTTCAGGTACCCATCCCCGCTGCCGTCCACGATCAACGCCTTGTAACGCCCGCTGAACAAGTGGCCGAAGAGCTTGTGGCGGCGGTTGAACCGGCCGGTGTAGGTGCCCAGCAACCACTGCATCCCGACAACCAGATTGCCCTGCGGCGTCTCGACGACCAGGTGAAAATGATTCGGCATCAGACAAAAGGCATGAACCTCCCAGACCGATTTCCGGCAAGCCTCCCCCAGCGTGGCCAGAAACTGCTCACGATCAAGGTCATCGTGGAAGATGGGTTCGCAGCGATCGCCGCGACTCAGGACGTGGTAAACCGCACCCGGATATTCGACTCTCAGCTTGCGCGCCATGCGCGCTACCGTGGAGACCCCCCCCTCAGTTGTCAATAATAGGACTTGACCCCTTACTGACCCCTTACGACTTGAAGAATGCGCGGACTCACGTCCGCGGGGCTACCCATAGGTTCATGTAGAGTGACACCTCACGGCACGGAGAGATCGAAGCAGGCCATCTCGACGGCGTTCCGCACCAGAAGTCGGCCGCCCGCCATCGCCGGATGGTTCCAGGTCTTGCCGTTGAACAACGGGAAGCGCGCGACCTGCACGTGCCGTTCAGGCGCCGCTCGCACCAGCGCAAGGTCGCCGTTGCCGCACAAGATCACGAGATGACCGTTCGCAAGGAGGAGCTGGCCGTAGTCGTAGCGCCCGTCCTTCCACTTTCGGTCGCCAGTTTCGGGGTTGAGGCAGGTGAGGATGTCCTCATCGAGGCCATAGACATGTCCTTGCCAGAGGACCGAGCTGGTGAACTTGTTCTTGAGATTCCGGTTGCGCCAGACTTCGCGGACGACGAAACCGGCGGAGAGGAGAAAGCGGTTGGAGCTCAGGACCAGGGGCTGGGCAATGATCCGGTTGTTCTGCCGCACCACCCACGGGAATTCCCACAACGTCGCGCCGTCTTCGACCTTGAGCCCGAGCACGCGGTCCTTCACGGGCACGAGCAATTGCGGCTCTCCGGCCAGCGTGACCAGCATCGGCGAGCTGTAGGCGGCCGGATCGCTCCGCGCGGCCCAGAGCACCTCGCCGGTCCCTTTGTGATAGGCCACCACGGATCGGCCGTTCGGCCCGCCGGGCAGCAGGATGAGCTTCTCACCGATCACCAAGGGGGACGCCGATTGCGCCCAGTAGAGGTTCTCGGCGCCGTTCTCCGTCAGGATGTTCTTGTGCCAGACCACGCGGCCGGTGGCGGCGTCCAGGCAGTGAAACTCGCCGGTGGCACCCAACGCATAGACACAGCCCTCGTCATACGCGGGCGTGGAACGCGGCCCTTCGCCGCCCATCCATTCCGTGAAGAACGCCGGATAGAGATGAGCCCAGAGCTCACGGCCGGTCTCGACGTCGTACGCCGTGACCGCTTCCTGGTCGCGGCGCTGCTCGACGGTATAGGCGCGGCCCTCGGCGATGGCGAACGAGGCATAGCCGCCGCCAATCGGCTGGCGCCAAAGTGGCCGGAGCCCGTCGGCGGGCCAGTTCGTGCGGATGGGCATGGCGGTGTAATGCCCGTCGTGGTTCGGGCCACGGAAGCCAGGCCACCGGTCACTGGTTTTCCCAGGGACGTTGCCGGTCGCGCTGACGACCGTGGTTGCAGAGGCGGTCCGGTGACGCTCCAGGGCCTCGTAGTCCGGGGCGGCCTTGTGCAACGTCAGCGCTGGCGGGAAGCCGCCCTCCCATTCCAGTTCCAGCGGCGTGAGCTCCACGAGCAGCCAGATTGCGAGGATCGCGTAAGGCAGGCAGTAAACCAGGATTCCGAGCGAAGCCAGCAGCCGGACCCAGAGCCGGCCCGGTCGGCGCCACCACAGCAGCACCAGCCCGAGCGGCGGGCAGAGCAGCGCGGTGAGCCAGATCCTTTTGACGCGCATCATCCGCGGACTCTACCGTGAGATCTGGATTCCTGCCAAGACGGAGTGACCGTGATTCTCATGATCGGACGGCACGGAGTGCGGCGCGCCATTTCCTTGAACCCGGCTTTGCGAAACGTGGAAGCCAGCCCCGTATAGACGAACACGTCCGGCTGATCCTTCCGCGGCTCGATGGGATACCCTTCGACCCCCTCCGCGCCGCGCTCGCGAGCGAACGCCACCGCCTTCTTGAGCAAGGCCAGCGACACACCGCGCCGCCGATACGCCTTCGCCACGAAGAAACACGGCACCGACCACACCGGCTGATCGTCCACCGGCTTGAGGCTGCGGGAGGTCGCCAGGCGCGGGTAAGCGGCGCGCGGCGCCACGGCGCACCAACCCACCGGTTCCTCACCTGCGTAAGCGAGCAGACCGGGCACCGCGCCGGCCTGAACGACCCAGCGGATCGCGCGCTTGTTGCCGGCGCCTTTCTGTTTGGTCCACTGCCGGTGCGGCAACCGCCACCACATGCACCAACAGCCCGCGCACGCGCCCTTCTGTCCGAACAACCGGACGAAATCGTCCCAGCGGTCAGGAGTCAGAGGAGAGATTTCGAGCTTCGCTTTCATGTCGTTGAACCGATGTGCCGCCGAGGGCGATGACGCCCGGGAACAAGAATCACTCTTGCTGTGAGTTGGACGGGAACAGCGGCACGGACGGCCCCTGCATGAGGATGCCCTTACCGCCGTGCAGCTCGAGGTCTTTCAGAAAGGTGAAGTCCGAGTAGTCCACATCACGAGCACCAGCCTGCATGACGTAGCTCTCGACATGCTTCTTCTCCGAAACTTGCTTGGCGATGGCAATCTTACCGTCCGGTCCCTTGCCAAACTTCACAGTCGTTTCTCTGCCCGATAGACGGGAATACGCGCACTCAAGCAGTTCGGTCCAATGCTGCTGCCGGCCCGCTGGCAGTTGGGAAACCCATGTGGCCATGTAGTCGATCCGCTCTGCCGCGTGATCTTCGGGTCGCACGGGGCATCTGTCCCAGAAGCACTCTAGATCTTTTGCCCTGACCTCGCGTCCGAGTTGGCTCAGCGCGCGCAAGCACGCGGTGGCAACTCCCATGTCCTCCTGTTTCACCGCCGAGCACCCGAGCCAACCGAAAGCGTCAAAGCAGCGATAAAGGAATTCGCTGTCCGCCTTCTCGATTGCGTAACTACCCAAGCGCTTGATGGCGTTCGTCAACTGCGGCAGTTGGTGATGGAACATCGCCACCTCAATCGACGGTTCCTTGCCTTCTTCGACCTTCGGCGGATCGTCCATGCCCTTCTGAACAATCTGCCGGGCCACAATGAGGGGCACACGGACTTCCGCCTGTGAACCGTTCTCGTAGCAGTGGCGGGAAAGCGTCTCCATCAAGTAAAGCGCCGAGAACGTGAGGTCCTGTGTCTGCTTCTGGCTCTTGGTCATGGCGACGACGAACTCCGCCAAAGTATCGATCGCTGACCGCGCCAGAGTGACGGTGCCTTTATCGCGCTGCAGAGCAAGAATCATCCTTTGGAGCGCATCGAAGACATGGCTGCGAAGCTCAGTCCGGACTTGGTAGTCGCCTGCTGTCGTCTTCTCCGGTCTGAAGGCCTCCGCGAATTCCAAGACCTCAAGGGAGCGGTTCACTACGCGCGCGAAAGCGTGCAAGTCTCCGTGTTGAATCGACAAGAGCCCCAAGGTTGCCAGGTACGTCAGCGGGTCATTGCGCTGGGTCGGGACCGGTAAGTGCCAGTTGAACTCATGCGTCGGCCGGTCTTCGACTTTGCTCAACTCCAGTGCCTTGGTTTCGGCAATCTTGGCGTCGATCATCGGCACCAATGAATGCAAGTGCCTCTCCATCGCCTTAACAGAACACAAGCGGTCCAACAACGTGAGCGGATCTGTCTCACGTCGCCCGATTTCCAGCAAGGCTGCTCCGGCAGCAGCGAGCATGGGAAGCAGCACAAGACACGCGGGAACGAACTGGGTAGGCCAGAGAACAAGAACGGTGAGCGGCAACAGAGCGACGAACAGCAAGCCAACACACGCCCAGAGCAGACGTGGCGGGAACCCCTGGTGGAACTGCCGGTAGGCTGACGAATTGAAGGCCCCCATCGAGAACATCACCGAGAAAGTAGCCACGGCAAACGTGACGGTCAGGAAACTCGCCCGGAATGGCTCAAGCGTTGCCGTCTCGTGGTGATAGACCAAGAGCGCGCCGAGCGCGCCACACAACAGCAATAGCAGAATCCACTTTCTCATCTTGTGCTCTCTGTTTACGGGGCTACTCAGCGAACAGAGTGAACGCCCGCGTCAGTCTGCAAGGCGTCGAATCAATCCGGCACCAAATCGTCGTCTTGTGGTTGGCGGTCATGCCAACTTCATTCCCAGCTTCGCTTCGTCCAGGATGTCCTGCACGGTCAGCGCGCGGATGATCTTACCGGTGCGCTTGAAGAAGTCGCCGATTTCGGCGCGGGCGTCCTCGCTGTAGTCAAATGCCACGAAGAAGCCCACCGTGCGCTCCTCGCGCATCATCACGGCTTGGAAGGCGTCGATGTCCGGGCGGCCCGCCTTGTCTTTTTGCTTCACCTGGATGGGATACCAGACATCGGTGAACTCGAACTCGCCCTTGGCTTTGCCGCGGCGTTCTGGGACCGCGTTCACGGGGTAGATGCGGCCGTCGATGCCGAGGTCGCCGACCTGTGTCTTGTTCGGGATGCCGCCCAGGGCGATGACGGCCCAGTTCTCGAACTCGAACGGCGGAATGGCGCGCAGCTTCTCCTCTGTCCACGGCAGGTCGCGCACCACGAAGCCGCGCCCGGCCTTCCACAACTGCTCATCTTCGGGGAGGGCGCAAACGTCGCGCAGGCGCTTGGCCATCACGCGGCAGGCCGTGGGCGACACATCAATGCCGATCCACTGCCGCTTGAGTTTCTGTGCCGCCACCAGCGACGGTGGCTCGTGAAGCACGTCAATCCTTCGGAATGTAGGGACGGATACGCTCAAGAACTGTCTCCTCGGTGAACTGTTCGTCATGCTGGAATTCCACAAGGTGGTATCCGAGTTCGGCCAGCTTCGTTCGCTTTCTTTCATCGCGCTCCCTGGCGGCAGCCAGCGCAGCCTCTCCACCCCATACACGAAGCGCCTGCGAGTGTTGTGGGCCGTGGTATTCGATTGCGAGCCTGAAGGAGGGAACCCAGACATCAACCTCCTGACCGTCCAACTCCTTGCCTTGGTAGTGTTGGACCACGATACGCGGCGCCAAGAGTGAACGGACGGTGCGGTAGAGTGTCGTTTCGGAAATCCACTTTTGCCCAATCTGTGGATAGCCCACCGCAAGGCGCGCTGCATCTTCGGCAATGCGTTCCGCGTTCTTCAGACTTTCGTTCTGAAGCGCGATTCCGTCGAACATTTTCAGGAAGAACAATTGTCTGTAAGGCAGATACCGGCACAAGAATGCGTTGTAGTACATCGGATTGCCGGCATTCGGTGGGGGAACATGGTCTGAACAGATACTGCAGAGACCCGGACGCATTGGGATATCGACATCCCCGCCCCTAGCAGCCTGTTGAAAAAGACACCCGGTGAGGGCACCGGGCCTACAGAGCACGTTGGTTCCCGAGGAATTCCTGTAGGCCGCGTGCCCCCACGCGGCGCTCTGGAGGTTTTTCAACAGGCTGCTAGCTGCCCAAGCTCGACCTGCTTCGCGCCTCCACATTTTCTTTGCCATGTAGGCGAAGCACAAGCAAGTGAAGGTCTGCCCGGTGCGGCGGCTTACCCATAGCGGAGGGGAAGAACAAGGCGACAGCTCGTCGAGTTTCTCCAACTCTGGCAAAGGCCCAACGACCGACTTCGTGACTTCACAGGCAAAGCGGAGGCCCAAGATGACGAGAAAAGACTCGATTGATCGAGGCCGAACGTCGGCCGCATACCCGGTCGCAGTGACCCCGTCAGCGAATTCAACTTCCAGTTCGTATTCCCCCGGGTCTAGGCGGAAGATGAAGTTGCCAATGGTGAATGAGTCAGACTCCAGAAACGGCAGTACTGAATTCTGGTGAGTTCCTTCGTGGAGGTAATTCAGCGCGGAGACACTACTGTCAGTGAAGCCATATCCCAAGCAGAACTCAGCATCCAGGGACTGGGCTTGAAGTTGTATCGGCTGCAGCGAGACAAGAGGCTTCCTCGGGCGAAAATACGACGGCAGAGGTTTGTGGAAGCTCGGAGCCGCACCAGCCTCCTTGAGAAGTTCCTCGACGCGGCTTCGAATGCCGAATCTAAAAGCGGAGAAGAAATCTCCCTGGACCGCTTCGTCAGACAGAGCGTAACGAAGCGCCGGGTCGAGAACATTCAGCCCAATTCGGGTTGTCCGCTTCATCGAGAAAAGGAGGAACCCTTGGGGGGATCGGTCGAAGACAAAGGAGCGCGGATGGATTCTCTACCGCGCCGCAGCTTGACGCAGTGGTAGTAGAAGGAGCCAGTGGGTTTGAGGACGCGGGCCAGTTCGAGGCAGCGTGGGCGCATGAAGTCGATGTAGGCTTGCGTGCTGGCGTGGCGGTCCTCGAAGGCGCGCTTCTCCTTCGTCTCGCCCCAGAAGACCTCGTAATTCCGGTTCGAGTTGAACGGCGGGTCGATGTAGACGAGATCGACGCACCGGCCGGGCAAGTTGTGCACTTGCTCCAGGCAGTCGCCGCAATGGTTGACGCGGGTATTCACGAGGGTGGAGGGTCGGGCGGTCGGGCGCTGTGTGCCTACCGCGCCGCTTTCGGCGGCCTCGGAACAGCCCTGCCTTTCAAAGAGCCGTGTCGCGGACTCACGTTCGTGGCCACGGGCGCAAGCGCAGGCGGTTCCTCGGCCAAGGCCAGTGCTCCAGCAGGCTTGGGCGCCGGATATCTGTGGCCCTTCTTCGCCTTGGCGATTCCGGGCGCTTCGGGTTCTCCGCGCAGCAGGCCGGCGGCGCTGAGGTGGTAGTTGAGGAGCGGCCATTCGACGCCCGTGCCGGCACCGCAGAGTTCCCACTTCGCTCGCACCGCGACGCCCGCTTCGGCCAACGTGGGGTAAAGCGAGAGCGGCAGCCGTATCTCCCGGCCATCGGCGAGCCCCACCTGCAACTGCCGACCCGTGACGCGGACCGTCTTGATCTTATGGTCCAAAAGACTCATGCCATCGCTCCGTCAACGCGCCGTGGTGTTGCTCCACTCAGGCTTGGGCGCCATCCGCCTGGAGCAGCTTGAGCATCGCACGGTCGAGCTTGTGGCCGCGCCAGTCTTCGTACGGCACATCGGCGCGGCCGCTGTCGAGCACGCCAAACGACCCGCGGAAATTCCACAACGCGTAGCCCCAGCCAGCCTCCTTCCACAGCGAAACCAGGTCGCCCATCCAACCCAGCACCACCGGGTGCGGCGTCCGGTTATGGGCCCCGAACTCGCCCACCATCACGCCCACGCCCTTTTGTTCGAGCTCCTGCCACGGCTTGATCAGCCTTTCGCGCATCGAGGCCTTGTCCCAGGTCGTGTCGCCGACCCTGAGCGGATACGTCGGCTCGGCCCACCGGTCCGACCCGCCCACCCAGCTCGCCCGGTAATGGCTGATTGGCATGGGCTGGTAACCGCGCGTCGCCGCCGCGACGCCCAGGCCGACGAGTTCGGTGGGCGCGGCGTTGCCCCAGTCGCGTCCGTCGCAGAGGATCAGCCGGTCCGGATCTTCCTTGCGGATGGCTTCCACGATGTGCGCGATCGTCTGCCGGTGTTGGTCCGGGTCCAGTTTCGGGGGCTCGTTGAAGAGGTTGAAACTCAGACGGCGGTTCGGGATGCCGCGGTAGCGTTTCGCGAAATGCGCCCAGTGCAGCGTGCAGACCCGCAGGGCCTCCTCGTCCGTCCAGACTGACTTCGCCTCGGGCGGCGTGGCCACCGTGTAGCCCGGGGCGCGATGGAAATTGAGCAACACGTGGATGCCGTGCTTCTCGCCGAAGCCGATGACCTCGTCGATCTCCTTGAGCGTCGGCTCGCGAAACTTCGTCCAGTCGTTGTCCTCGATCCACATCCGGTAATCCATCGGCAGGCGGATGAAGTTGAAGCCCAGTTCGGCGATCCATTCGAAGTCCTGTTCCCGGAAGCGCTGGTTCTGGCCGTTGAACTTCTCGAGCAGGTTGAACCCGCGCCAGCGCGGCAGCTTCTGCGGCGTGGCGTCGGGCAGTGGCGCGGCGGCGGCGGCGAAGGCGTGCGATGGGGCCAGGCCGGCGAGGCCAAGGCCCGCTCCGGCGACGAGGGTGCGGCTGACGAAGTGTCTTCGGGAAATCGGCGTTTGCATGATGGACAGACCCATACCCCGGCGGCCGGATTCGTTCAATCATCGAGTGCCGGCACCAGTTTGTGGTCTTCACCCATTTGGACAACTCGACTGCCGCTTCTCAAAAGGTCCAACAAACTGGTTGACACCGCTGGGCGACTGTCATACTGTCCTATGACAGTCAAGAAAGGCGCCCATGCTCTTTCAGGTCAATTTCAAGTCCGGTAAGCCGGTGTACCTCCAGTTGGTGGACCAGGTCCGTCACGCCGCCGCTGCGGGTTCCCTCCGGCCCAATGAACCGCTGCCCTCCATCCGGCCCCTGGCCGAACAGCTCCGCGTCAATCGCAACACGGTGGCCAAGGCTTACACCGAGCTCGAGAGCCAGGGCATCATCGAGACTGTCCCCGGCAAGGGCTGTTTTCTGAAGCAGAACGACTCGCCGCTCAAGCGCGCCGAGCGCGAGCGGCTGCTGGTCAAGGAAATTGACGAGGCGGTCGTCGCCGCCCATCACTTGCAGGTGGATGCCGGGACTTTTGTCGATCTGGTGAAGGAGCGCCTCGAGTTCTTCGAGCGCAAGGCCGGCGCCGAGTCCCCGACGAAAGGAGAGGTATGAGCACACCCATCATCGAGATCAATGGGTTGACCCGCCGCTACGGGAAGCTGGACGCCGTCAACGACCTGAACCTGACCGTGCGGCCGGGTCGCTGTTACGGATTCTTTGGCCGCAACGGCGCCGGCAAGACCACCACCATCAAGTGCCTGCTCAACCTGCTTCGGCCCACCGCCGGGACGGTGCAGGTCTTTGGCCTCGACCCGGCGAAACAGGAAGTCGCGGTCAAGTCGCGCCTGGCCTACGTGCCCGACGCCATCGCGTTCTATCCGTGGATGACGGTGCGTGAAACCCTCAGTTACATCGCGTCATTCCGGCAGCACTGGAACCGCGAAACCGAGTCAGAGCTGTTGAAACGGTTTGATCTCGATCCGAAGCAGAAGGTCAACGCCCTCTCGAGGGGCCAGCGGACGCAGGTGGCGCTCATTGGCGCGATCTGTCCCGATCCGGAGTTGTTGATCCTGGACGAACCCACGTCCGGCCTGGACCCGATTGTGCGCCGCGAGTTCATCCAAACGGTCATCGGCGCCTATCAGGCCGGCGACGCCGAGCGGCGCACCGTGTTCGTCTCGACCCATCTGATCTCGGAGTTCGAGGGCTTGATCGACGAGTTCACCATCATCGAGAAGGGACGCAACCTGTTGACGCTGGAGTCCGACATCGCCCGCGACCGGTTCCGCAAAATCCAGGTCCGATTCGCGCAGGCGCCGCCGCCGCTCGATCTGGCCGAGGCGCTGCACGTGCGACGCGACGGCCGCGAGCTGGAGCTGCTGGTGGATGGCAACTTCGATCGGCTGCTCGAGCGGTTGCGGGCGCACACGCCGGAATCAGTGCGAACCGAGTCGCTGTCGCTCGAAGAGATCTTCCTGGTGTCCGGCCATCTCAAGGGGAATTGAGCATGAACCCCCGGATTCTCAAGGAATGCCGCGCGCTCGCTCCGATGTGGGGTGTGGCGCTGCTGCTGGTGCTAACGCCGCTCTTGTTGTTGCCTACTCGGCGCCTTTTCGAGGACATCATCTCGCTGCTGCTGCCCGTCTTTACGCTCGGCGCAGTGCTGTTATCGATTGCCACGTTCGGGAAAGAGTTCGCCCAGGGAACCTACGGTCTGTTGTTGGTCCAGCCGATCAGCCGCTGGCGCCTCTGGTGGGAGAAGACGCTCGTGCTCGGTCTCGCGCTGGCCAGCGTGTGGCTGGTGTTCTTGGGATTGGTACTCGAATTCACGGCGGTACGGGATCGCATTTCAGGTCTCACGGTCGACGACCTTGTCATCACCAGTCTGTTGATCGGAAGTGCGGCTTACGGCGGCGGTCTGTGTCTGACGCTACTGCTGCGCCAAGCCAATGGCGCCTTCTGGCTCGCGCTGTTCTTTCCCGCGGCCCTCTGCCTCGGCGTGGGATGGCTCGCCCAGAAGCTCTGGGGTGAGGAGGCTGACACCGGCTGGACGCTGATCGTGACCCTGATCGCTTACTCCACCCTCGGCTATGCCCTGGGGCTGCGGCTGTTTCTGAAACGGCAGGATGTGGCGTGGGGGAGCGGCGACGTCACGATCCCACTGGCACCGGCGTGGCTCGTGGGCCGCGCGGCGCAGGCGCAGCCCGGCCGGCGCTTCGGCGCGCTGGCCGCCCTGCTCTACAAGGAGCTGCACCTCCAGCAGGTGAACCTCTTCTGTGGTGTGCTCTTTGTCCTGCTGTTTGCCAGTGTGATGGTGGCCAGGCGGTCGGACCTCAAGGTAGGCGACATTTCCGTCCACGATATCCTCCTCGGTTTCTTTTTCCTGATCTGGGCCCTGATGCCTTTTCTGATCGGCGCGGTCACGATCGCCGAGGAACGGTGGCTCGGCGTCCTGGAGTGGCAACAAAGCCTGCCGGTTTCGCGGTTTCGGCA
>Ga0315286_10007174_pt1 | contig 10879 bp, 5 predicted proteins | sample YL17G10_0_MG_FD_205038 | JGI IMG/M metagenome (GOLD analysis project Ga0315286, IMG submission 205038) | Sediment microbial communities from Yellowstone Lake, YNP, Wyoming, USA - YL17G10_0 | ecosystem: Environmental > Aquatic > Freshwater > Lake > Sediment | place: USA: Wyoming | collected...
GCTGAAAATCGTCCTCGGAGAGCTTCGATCCACCAAAGGGCATCTGGAGGTTGGCGACCGAACGGTGTTCAACTATATCGACCAATCACGCGTAGCACTCAACGACGAGAACACAGTTCTCCAGGAAATTGGCGACGGACGGGAATGGATTCTTTTTGGTGAAGAACGGATGACGGTGTGGAAGTATTTGCGGCGGTTCCTCTTCGCGGATGACCGTATGCATACCAATGTGGGGAAACTCTCAGGTGGCGAGCGAAGCCGGCTCTTGCTCGCAAAAGTTCTCAAGAATGGCGGCAATTTTCTCATCCTGGATGAGCCGACCAACGATCTGGATCTCCCAACGCTTCGCGTCCTTGAAGAGGCTCTAATGGCGTTCGAAGGATGTGTCATCGCCGTCAGTCACGACCGGTATTTTCTGAATCGCGTCTGCAACGGCATTCTTGCCTTTGAAGGCGACGGCCGGGTATATTTCAGTGAGGGTGACTACGACTACTATGTGGAAAAGCGGAAGGGACGGTTTGCCGAGACGTCCCTGCAATCGGGCATGCCAAGGAAGCAGGATACGCGCGTGAAGATCCCGACCAGCAAACTGAAATGGAAAGAGGTCAAGGAACTTCAGACGATTGAGAGGGACATCCTGCTTGCCGAAGCGGAGGTGAAGCGAATCGAAGATCTCTTTTCAGCCGCCGATTTCTACGAGAACCATGGGAACCGCACGGATGAATTGACCGAAGAGCTTACCGCCGCGAAAGAGGCCGTCGAGCGTTTGTACGCACGCTGGCATGAGCTTGAAGAATTGAAGTCGAAAGCCGGTGAAGCTAATTCGCCGAGTCTTTGAGCGTGGTTTCGAGCCAGTCACGGATTTTGTCGATTTCCAGGACTTCGCTATGGTGCGCATACAACAATTGAAACAGGCTCAACAATCCTTTGACCGACGTCTCGAGCGTCTGCACGTTCTTCCTGATATCGTCGACCAACCGTTGGAAATCCTCCCGTTCCTTTTCAGGAATTCGCTGCATCAACGAACTTGAATCCGTATCGATACTGAGGGCAAGCTGGGCCAGTGCGGTTGTTAGCGGCGGCGTCATGGCGTTGAGCACGCTCCGCACTTGTTCGGTCGCGGCGTTGTTCAGCCTAATTTCCTGTTGCTTCTCTTTCTCCATGCTTTCCACCACGTGATAACAATGCCGTTCGTACGTCCCACGAATGAGAATGTCGAGGTGGGGGATGTCGAGGAGTTCCTTCCGGGCATAGTCGTAGGCCCCAAGTTTCAGCGCCTCAACCGCAACGTACTCGGAACCGGCAGCGGTCAACATAATCACGGGAATCTGGATCTTCTGCTCGAGCATCCGTTGAAGGACATTGAGCCCGTCCATTTCAGGCATCATGTAGTCCAGAATCATCACGTCGAATCCTGTGTGCGATTGCTCCAGGAGTTCAATCGCTTCTCTGCCGGTAAACGCTACGGTCGTATTGTAGCCGTAGGTATCGCTCAAGTGCATCGCAAGTACCTTGACGAAGCTCTCTTCATCATCGACGAGCAAAACTCGCAAACTGCTTTGGTTCATACCTGGCCTCTCCAGTTGTCCCGGGTGTCGGACAACGGCATAGTATTATTCTGAAGACGATGGCTGGATGGGATTAGAGCTGGTATTCGGAAAGAATCCATCGCGTTCAGCGGAATCTTGTTCGAGCCGTATCGGATCGGCTCATCCTGAGGGGAGATTAATTGACTCAATATACAAAAGAGATTGGTGCGAGGCAAGCATGGGAACCCATGTGAATGTTGGTGATTCCAACAATCACCATTTCGGCAAGCAATTGCAGGGGAATTGTTCAGGTGATGTTTTGGCGCCTGACATGCTGATATGGTCTGCAGAACTGCTCGCGGACTTCAAGAAGCGCGGTGTCGCGGATCACTTCCTGTGTTTTGATATGAATTCCTCAACTTCCGGCAATCCGCCCTGAAAAATCAGATACCCATTGCTTGGCTCACGCTCCGTGATTTCACCGTTGATCGGCGTGAGCATGATCTCTTTCACCTTCTCAAGATCGTTCGTCTGTCCCAGCGCCCATCCCAATTTCATGTAGGCAACTTCCGGCAGCATGTTTGCCGTGGGAACAACACCAAGTTCCATCATGTCTCGACCCGTGTCGTAGACATACATCTGCACATAGCCCCACAGAGTTTGAACCGTCATGTAGACAGCGATATTGGCCTCTTTTGCGCGTTTCAGTGCGGGGTACAGCGACTTGTTAACGTGTCCGAGTCCCGTTCCCGCGATCACGATACCTTTGTATTTGTTATCGATCATGGAATCGATGATGTCGGGGCGCATGTTGGGATAATAGTAGACGATCCCAACCATTTCTTCGAACGATGTATTGAGAACGAAGTCGGTGTCCGACCTCCTTCGACGGTAGTCCTGGCGGAGCGGCTTGATGAAATCTCTCCCTACCATGGCAATGGGGATATCACCGATGGTACGGAACGTTGAGCGATAGCTCGAGTGCATTTTGCGGACGCGCGTACCGCGATGGAGCAGGCCGTATTCATCGGATGTAGGACCGAACATGCAGACCACCACTTCCGCGATGTCGCTTTCAGCAGCCGTCTTGACGCTGTGCATGAGATTGAGCGCTGCATCCGACGATGGGCGGTCACTCGACCGTTGGGATCCGACCATCACAATAGGGACGGGAGAGTTTTGGACCATGAAGGAGAGAATTGCAGACGTGTGATGCATGGTGTCCGTTCCATGCCCGATCACAATACCCTTCACCCCTTTGCTGATTTCCCGCGCAATCGCCTCCGCCGTTCCTTTCCATTGCTCAGGGGCCATGTTTTCGCTGAAGACGCCATACAGTTTTTCAGTCTCGAGGTTACAAATGTCGGCCAGCTCAGGGACTGAACCGTACAACTCACCCGGTGAAAACGCTGGAATGACTGCTCCTGTCCGATAGTCAAGCCGGCTCGCAATAGTCCCGCCTGTTCCAAGAAGTTTCACGTTAGGTTTCTTCGGGTCATATGGAAACTCCTTCTCCGGAATCTTATAGTGCGCCTCTTTTCTCCCCGTAATGTTGATTGCCTGTATCCGTTTAGCGGCGATGCCAATATTGTATCCAACACGGAGTTTGAGCACAACATGGTGTGGATCGGCGGTTTCCGAACGTGGCAGGACGATACCCGAATATGTCCCGGTGTCGGTCTTGATTTCGACATCGCTCCAAATGAGGGCGTCGAAGGATTTCAGCACTTCGAGTGCCTCGCCCCGATATCCTTTGAATGAATCATTCGTTGTCGTCATCGAAGCTCCTGTGCGATTCGTTCAATGACATCGGTGGCACCAATTCTTCCGCGCAGCTTTTCCATTGCGATTCCCATGATAATCTCACGCTTTTTCTCGACGTGATTCACCTTGACACCCGAAAGAAGAACGACGGAAGCATGAACAATGGCGGCGAACTCTTCCTTCGGACAGGCATCCGGCAGCTGCTCCTCGGAAAAGCCGCCACGTTTCAGCGCCTCTCTCATTGTTTGATAGATCGCATCGTTTGTGATCTTCCCTTTCTTGTAGACGGAAAGAATGTCCTTCATCAGATCGGGTGTCAGAAGTTTGATGTTGAGTTTTTCCCTTTTCAGTCGTTTGGGAAATTGAATGAGCGCCACCGAGGCCAGGACCGGATCCATGCCCCATTCCTTGACCACCGTATCAAACAAAGGGGCGTAGAGGGAAACTGACAACGGCTGAACGACATCATCGGGGACTCCGAGTGTGTGGTACCGGCTTTCACGCGTCCAGAAATCCAGCGGCAGCGTCGCCCTGATGCGTTCGCGACGTTCTTCCATGATCCGCTTTGGCGGCAGATCGGTGTCCGGATACATTCTGTCGGCGCCGGGAAGAATACGTTCAAACCCGTTCGTGCCGTCGCGCAGTGCCTGGCGCGTCTCAGAAGGAATACCGATGGTGGCTTCTTTTGCACGAATGACGATCTCCTTCGCTCCCGTTTCGATATCCTGCAAGCTTCCCCAAACAATGACGAGGGTATCGCCGTCCGTTGCACCGACCGCTTTTCGAATCGACTGCCATTCTGCCGTCGAGACCGCTTCGCTTGGACTGTCGGAATGAATGAGATTGGGCAGGGTCGTTAGGCATGCAATGACGCGTACGCGGTCGGAAATTTCCTTGGAAAAATACGTGTCCGTTTGCGTCTGCCAGCGAAGGAGGCCGCGAAATCCTTTGAGCACCACGCAATGGACGCTCATGCCGGCTTGAAGCGCATTCTGGATGGGGAGATACCGTGTCTTGCGCAGCAGTTTGGTGACGTTTTCTGTCGTCGAAGAAAATGTTTCCTGTTTGATACCGCGGCGGTGAAGCTCCTCGCGCAGCCTGAGCAAATTCCACTGCCGCATGGCTTCATTGTAGGTCAGAACGGGGATGCGCGGAATACGTGGGACACCTTTGATTTCGACTCTCGTCCCGCCCGTAACACTGACGTTCACGTCCTGCCGTGCAGCTCCGATACCCGTACGAACCCGCCCCGTGCTTCGTGCCATTCGTCTGCAGAGTTCTGCGACTTCCGCCACTTCGCGCGGCGTTTTCATGTCAGGACCCGTGACCGTTTCGATCAGCGGCATTCCCAGGCGATCCGTAAGATAGGTACGTTGATGACCGACATCGCTTACCTCGCGACACGAATCCTCTTCAATGGACATTTGTACGACTCTCACTTCCCTTCCGCGGAAAGGAATAATCCCATCCAGACAATAGATCGAGGTCCGCTGGAAGCCGGTCGGAATACTCCCGTCAAGGTATTGCTTGCGTGCAATATGGATCTCATCTACCAGATTGCACCCGTACATCATGCCGATGCCCAGTGCGATATCGAGCGCTTCTTCGTTGATTTGAAACGGCGGTGTGTCATCCATCTCATAGGTACAGACGGTGTCGCGTTGGATGCGATAGATGATATTCTTCCTGGTTTTGAATTCCATGAGCGCCGTGCCGTCATACTCGCCCAGTTCCGACAGCGTGGGACGCATGTGTCGGAGAATTTCGGCATCATAGTGTTCGCTATACCGTCCGGCCGGACAACGGCAAAAAAGCTTCTTCGATGTGAGGAGCTGTTGGTGGATTTCAAGACCCGATTTGAAGCCAACCGTGGCATAGTCGGCTTCGGTCATTTCATGGAATGGCTTGAATTGGAATTCGTACATGGTGTTTTATGGATGGGCGGGCGACGGAATTCTCTGGTTCGGACGGCTGAGACGGAAATCGGGCAATGTCGGATTCTCCAAAACACGTTGGGACGATCAACGGACTGATTCACCGCGTCAAAAAACTAACCACTTTTTGGCCGGATTGCAACGAACAGTCTGATTGGATGCACCCAGAAGCGTCGGCAAGTTTCAAATTCATTTTCTCTGGTCCGATTTGACCACGGACCCGGAAGGACAATGCCGTAAATGGCTTAGCATTGAGGTAGGTCCATGAATCCAGCGGCTCAAACGAATTGAAACGATGAATCCAGACACCGCAAAATCCCTGCACTTTCTTGTCGACGGAGATGCGTAACACACGCCCCCCATCCCCTCCCATCTTCCAAATCAGTCCTCGCCGAACCGGGTTCCTTCTGGAATGCGTTGAACATACCTCCGAGCGCATTGACTTGGCGATACTCGAAGTCCGAGATTCCATGATAGTCGCCGATGAAAGATGGCGTCCTTCCCTGGGAATGCCGCTGATCATTTGAGTACGATCAGCCAACCTTTTCCTGGTTGAACGGTAATCTTCTCATTCACCCGGAATGTTCGCGCTTCCTGAAAATCCCTTATGGCTGGAGCTGTGATGGTAACGTTTGCCGTATCGAGTCCGAGCGACTTCCAGTCAAAGGTCAGCGCAACATCTGCCGGTGCTTCTGACCAACTCGCAAGTGAGATGAGTGCGGCATTGCTTTTGACGTAGGCCGTCGCCAGCACCTGTGGGTTGTCTGTCTTCACGGGGCAGTTCGGAGACCAATACCCGTACATTTGTGTTTCTTTCATACCAAACTGATCCCATGTTTTCCAGATCGGCGTCGGATCGCCGGCCCACGGAAGACGACTCGTCATGCCGTAGACCATGCCCCGCCACGGATTGCCCCCCTTTTCGAGCATTTCTCCCATTAACCCGAATGGAATGCCGGAAATTTCCGTCAGCCAGAAGTCCGGCTTTGAATCATAGTCAAAGTACTCGCCAAACCAGAGTCGATTGATGTACGGAAAGTGCTCCATGTAGAGCTGAGCGCTGTTGACGAATCCATCACGCGGATTGAATTGATTGGCTGAATGGAGATCGATGAGCGCGCCGGGGCGATTCCGATCGAGGACTTTGCGGACACGCTTCATCGTTGTTCGATCAAACGCAACATCATCGATATACAAACCGTCGATACCGACGTTCTTCACAAGCCAGTTAAGTCCCTCGACATAGTAGTTGTGCCATCGTGACACGCCGCTGTTGATCACAGCCGCATCTTTCAATTCCGGTACGAACCACGCAGCTATGTAATTTGAGTCCAGATGCTCCTGCAGCCACGAGAACCCTCCGCCCGGCCCGAAGGAAAGCACTTCGTCGCCAAGACTGCGTAGAGTGAAGATTTCCGGGGCCCGGTTCGACAACTCCCGGACGGTATAGTAGATTTTGACCTTCATGCCAAGCGCATGGGCGGAATCGATGTATGACTTCATCTCTTTCGGGCGCAGAAAGGGATAGTTGATATATGGATTGATGTCCGTCGCGTGGTGCACATTAATGGTATTGGCACCGATCTTTTGAATATCACTCACCGCTTGGTATTTGTGATAGAACCTCGTCGACCATTGTGCGTCCGTGTTGATGAGCTTGAAGGGTGTTAACAGGAGCGACCAGTAGAAGCGGAGTGTTTGGCCCGCTTTAATCGATCGAGCGCCGCTGTAGGCCTTGAGTGTGAGCGCTTGCAGGTCCTCATCGCCAAATCGAAATCCTCCATTTCCTTCGTTGAACCACGATGGCGGCATATTGAGCGGCTTCGAAAGATAGAAGTTTGTGTTGAGTGGACGCACATAGTTTTCGTCCCGAAAACTGTATTGCAGGCCGGCGTTCACATCTCCGATCCAGGCTCCATCCTGATTGAGCTTCTGATCCCATTTCCAGGAGAATTTCTCCGGCCGCACTCCCCCCTTGATTCCCATTCCCATCATGTACTTTGCGACATCTTTGTTCAAAGGAATCATCAGGAAGATGTCATTCACGGACATGTTTTGCATGGCTTTGAGTGTGACGCGGAAATCAACATAGCCGTCGAATTCCATCTGACCTTCGAGAGAAATTTCAAGACCGCCGACAGTACTGCTTGAGTTCCACGTGACCACACCTTCTGTCTTCTTGACAAACTGGAATCCGCGATTCTTCCACTCGAGTGCTTTTCCCCTGCCGTCCTCAACAATCAATTGAACCGGCCCTGCCAGCATCTCTCGCCCTGTATCGAGAAGCCGTGTGACTTCCGGCGAGAAGTAACTGAGAATGCTTTGAGGGAATCCGGAATTGTTCACGGTGACACTTCGCCCGAGACAACTCACAGTATTCCCGTTGATGGACACCGGAGTGAACGGAGGGACAATGCTATCGTCGGAGGCAACGTGCGAGTTCAACCAGCGCAGGCGAGTCAACTGAGAAGGATTGCCGTCTCCGCCGTCTGCAAGTACTTTATCGGAGACATCGAGATTGAATTTCACGTTGGATGACTTCATACCTTTGGGGGCTATCGTGATCGTCGCGACGTACTGCCCCGGTGTTGCCGCTATAGGGACCTGAATCCCCATCCACAACGGCTGGACCTTGCCCTTGTCGAGCGACCATGTCTTGTCAAAATCGTTTCCCTTCCAGTCCACCCCATTTGTATTAAACGACATGAAGGATCCCGCAGCAATTGTTGAGCCTTCTTTGGTCTTCAAGTCACTGAATGTCACCTTCACATCCTCAATTGCGCTTCGATGTGCGAAGAGCCCAACTTGAAATGTATAGAATTCACCTCTATGTGCAAAACCGCTGGAAATAATGCGTGGTCCATCGAACGCCCATTTTGCGGGAAGATCATCTGTCATTTTGATCGGATGCTTTCTATCCTCCGGAAACAGAAGGTAGGGATCGCGCTTGTACTTCTTGACGAGCCGGCTAACCTCATCATTCGTCGCGATAACTTCCATCGGATAGAAGCTATTCTGTTCATCAATTGACTGGAACTGCACAAGCTCGGCAGCCGGCAACGCACGGGCACTCTTGGCGGCAGCTTCGGGAGTATCGAGGTTATGGTTTGCCAACCATGTGCGGTCGACCGTTTCTTCCATGGGCAAGTAGTATCCTTTGGGATAATTACGCGAGCCTTTCGAACGGTAGAGCATGTAGTAGACGTAGTACTGGCCGGGCGCTGTAGCGGGTTGGAAAACTACCTCGCCGTACTCGCGTGTAATTTTCAACCAACGGGCATTATGAATTCGCGATCCGGTTGAAGCATCGATCATGGAGATCCCTTTATCCTCTGGATGTTTATCCCGTCTTCGCCATGGAATGCGGGCGACAACTGCTTCTGCCTGTTGCGTCACAGTGAGAACCACTCTATGGTTTCCGAGGGAATCGGCATTCCATGTTCCAATGCCGTAGAATGTAGGACCGGGCATATTGGAATCGCTCTTATCTTGAGACGTTGCGCCACAGATCCCCAAAACTATCACGCAAGTACAGGAGATTGTTCGCAGACCTAATCTTGCTTTTTCACTCATCGGTTCCTCTCTCCAATCAATTCTGAATTGTGATTATTTGGTCAGCGGATCCAGTACTTTGATTGTTTCGTACACAAGGAGAACGCTCGGATCGGATGGAACCGGATTCCACTGACCGTTCCGCCGCGTCGCCTCGAACTCATTTTCAAGTTGTCGGCGTTCCTTGCGGTCTCCCTCAAAGACACTGAGCCACCAACGCGATCCCTTTCCGTGTTTGTCAGCCGCAAAGGCCACCGCGATCCGTTTTGCTGCTTCGTCTGATTTGCCGATATTGCGGAGGGCGGTTGCCGATAATAATGAGTACGCTCCTCCGTTCCCCTGTTGAGCAGCCCGCTCGTATGCATTCCTTGCCCTGCGGGTATCGCCGGTATTCTCGCGACAAACGCCTTCAAGATAGTCTTCGAGCCGCTCATCCACCTCATAGGGTTTTCCCACGCCAAGGTTTTCAGGCCACCGTCGGGCTTGTTCAAGCAAGGTGAGCGCTTCTTTCCATCGTTTCTTTGAAATACTCTCGAGTGCCGTGAGGACACAGGCCTGATGATAGACTTCACGTCCGTACCCCGCACCTTCGTATGGTAGTATCGTGATTGTTCCAAGTTCGGCGAGAGCCTCCGAGGGTCTGCGATTGAATAACAACGATCGGGCGTTCTCGAACCGGATGATGTAGTTACTCGTGAACTTCTTTGCAGCCGGACCCAATACGTTTAATGCCTTTTCGTAGTCCCCTTTGTGATTGTAGAAGTCAGCGAGGATTCTCGCAATGCGCCATTCGTTTGGCTCGAGTGCAGCCGCCCGGAGATAGTCTTTCTCTGCACCCACGGGATTATCAGAGATGAGCAGATTTCCTCGGACAACGTAGAAGGGCCAAAAATCGGGATGATCGCCGCAATCGGCAAACAGTTGCTTCGCCAGGTCTGGTCTGTCCTTGCTCCAGTACGCCAGTCCAAGATAGTACTTTGTCTTCCAGTGCGGCGATTTCAATTCGGCCCATTGCAGGACTTCAAGATCTTCAGACCGGAACGGAAATACGAGCCGGGGAGAAGCAACGAGCGCGGCCTCAAGGTATGACCTGCTTCGTTGGCTGTCCTTGGCCTTCCCCAAAAAATAGGCGAGCCAATACGAGACCATCGGATGTGACGGCGACTGTTCCAGCACACTGATTGCCTCGTTGTTGAGTCCGATGCCAACGTAGTATGCCGCCAATTCAAGATATGTCTCAGACGGCAATTCATTTCGAATCATTCCGTTGAAATCACGAAGGTCGTTGTTGTGTCCGCTCTGCAGGTACTTTTCAAATCCTGCAAAATGACAGAGGGGATCCAGTGCAAGCATTGAATTGAGAATCTTCGAAGCATCCCCACTGCTACCCATCTTTCGGTATGCTAGTGCAAGCAATCGATTGGCCCGCACACTGTAGCGGTCGTAGTCGAGTCCCCGTTTCCCGTACTCCAGCGCCTGATCCCAGCGCTGATCGAGGAAGGCCAATTCCGCAATCTGGACATTGGCAGATGATCGGAATTTCGTCGAGCGTGATGCAAGTGCGAATGCGTCCCTGGCATCGTACCAACGGTTGATACTCCTGCTGACAAGCCCGTAGATGAAGTTCGCCTCAGGATCATAGGTATCAATGGCAAGTGCCTTGGTGATGTACACCAAAGCGCTGTCGTACTCCATTCTCCGATAGTATGCCTCGGCTGTTCCGACCAGAGCCGGCGGATAGGCCGGATCGATCTTTAACGATGACTGATATTTTTCCAGCGACCCATGGTAGTCCCGTTGTTTGGCTCTCTCGGCACCATCGATGGCGAGGCCTGCCACGGAATTCCAGTCGAAATCCGGATTTGTTTGGGTCGGTCTCCGGAGACGCTTTTCCTCCTCATCGATACTCTTGTACTGCAATATCCGATCCCCCACGATTACTTCAAAGTCTCCCGCTGCGGCCTTCGTAACAGAGTCTGTGAACGACTGCAGTGGCTTCAAGTTGATTCGTTTGGAATAGATCGGTTCGCCCACAACGATTACCTTCAATTCGGCATCAAGGTGTTCAAGGGGACAAATGCCAAAACGAATAGTTGAGCC
>Ga0315286_10007175_pt1 | contig 10879 bp, 9 predicted proteins | sample YL17G10_0_MG_FD_205038 | JGI IMG/M metagenome (GOLD analysis project Ga0315286, IMG submission 205038) | Sediment microbial communities from Yellowstone Lake, YNP, Wyoming, USA - YL17G10_0 | ecosystem: Environmental > Aquatic > Freshwater > Lake > Sediment | place: USA: Wyoming | collected...
GCGTCTGCTGCGATGTCAATGGAAAGTCCTTTCAGAAGTGCTGCAGCAAGTTTGCTGCGGAACGGGTTCCAGGATCGGTATTCTGTGTTGTCTTCGATGATGAGTTGTTCGTTGTAGACTCTGGTTCCTTTGCAGGGGTCTGGGTTTTTGGTGAAGAGTTTATCGTTTTTTTTGTAAATCCCTGAATGTTCTGTTTGTTGCATAGTTTTCCCTTATGAGGTGTGGTTGATAAATAGTTTTGTCGAAATCTTTAACAAATATTAACGTATATTTCATAGTTAAATTAAAAAAGTGCAGGGGAAGGGATGTGAACCCTAGTTTAGTCATAAAAAATCATAGAGTTCCCCTTTTGGTAGATTTTTAAATCGACCATCTTGGCTCCAGATAGAACCAAACCTCTGAACCTGAACCATCAAGATTAACTATTGTTTGAGAAGCACTATGATAACCTAGTTTTAAAACCGTTAATCGAATTACATTATAAGGAGCATTTCTATCTGCAAAAAATCCACTTGAATCTGTAGTAAACAAGTGAATTCTTAGAACCTTTATTCCTTGTCTGTTATATTCTTTATATGATTCTATAATAAGTGCTCTTGTTATCGGTTCACCTGTATTTTTATTAAGTACTTTGCCTTGAATACCATCTATACTAAGTGGATTAATATCGCTCCCTTGTCTAACCGCATTTACATTTCCATCAGTTACATTTACAGATAAGGCACTAAGTGTAGTTAAAAACATTATGCCGACCATTAAGAGCACTATTTTTGTTTTTTTCATATAACAGCACTTATTAGATATGAAATTCTATATTCGACAAGCAGTATTTAAACTTGATTTAGTCCCATGCGAAGTTGCTCCTGTAAAAATAAGAAAAAAGTGCAGGGGAAGGGATTTGAACCCACGTTTACCGGTTAAATTCTCTGTGAGGAATAAAAATTACTGCTGTAAACCCTTCTTTTTTCATTGATTTTCCTCAGGTATCATTTCGACAATTTCAGATAGAATCTGAGATGAGATATTAAGAGGAGTTAAACCATACGAAAAGCCTTGGAAGGCGATCCCCGGCATTGGAACTGTAATAGTAGTGATGACAATATTGCCACACAAGATCCTTATCGTCTCGAATCATCCATCCATGATTCTGAACACCACCATTGACAAAAGCATTAACCTCCAAGGTTACATTCCAGTCGACCCACGTGAAGTTTGCTGGGACGGTCGTGTTTGCACATTCGACAGAATTAGAATCTGGCATTGTATTGAACGTCACTGTCATCTCATCCCAATTTTCTAAAATCCGATGACAAGTGGTTTCACGGCCGACAGGGTTAATATTATGGTATTCAAAATAGTACAAACTCAAGTTAGCGGAATGAATCATAGATCCGGCGGGAATCCCGGATAAATCAAATAATATCAAACCTCGTGCGTCCCAGCATGAAGGAATAGAACTATCTTTATAGGAAAGGAAAAACCGATCTAAGTGTCCATTGTTTCTATCAGGTGAATGATCGTCAACATAGGTGTCTGCAATCGGCTCCAACACCAATAATCCTTCACTTGTTGTCGTAAAAACATATGTTTTTCTTGTCCAATAAGTTCCATCCGTTGCATTCAAAAACCACGTATACTTCGTATCATACTCAAGTCCAGTAATAGCAACGGTGTATCGACCATCACCAACACCATTGGCACCCCCTGAACCAATATCTGGTTGTGTCTCAACCGTCCAATTCAACAGATCCTGCTGAAAATCCTTCAAATCAAAACTCACATTTGACCAATAGATTGGCACATATTGAGCGTTGTGTCTTGGTGACGGATTCCTAATTATTGGAAATAACGTCTCTGTGGTAAATGCGCGTTCTCTCCCCACTGGTGTCCCTGTAGGTTTCCCTTGATACACAAGAACTAACCATAAATACGTGGTGCCGTTCTGCAATCCATGAATGGGAATGGTGTACGTCCCATTTCCTACCAACGTACCGCTCCCCCCACCGATGTCCGGACGTGTCGAGACCTTATAGCTCATGAGGTCTCCTTCATGATCTGTGAGTCGAAAACTAAGCTCGGAGAGTGAGAGAGAAACGTTTTGTTCTCCCTCTGCAGGTGAAAAATCGGAAGCCACGGGGAAATCGTTCGGTGGTGGATGTGGAGCCCACGGAAAACATTGAAGAATTTCCGATATTTTTCCAATAGATACGAGAATAAGAACCCCGATAGTGTAGCTTAAGTAAGCGTCCCACCGTACCCCGCCTAAAAGCAGAAAAGCACCTACAATACCCAAAGGAATCAAAAGTGTGCAAATTATTGGGAAATGCCATAAACGAGCACTATCACCCTCGTTACAATTACATCCAAGAACGTGTAACTGAGAGACTTCCCTCGCAAGAATCGCATCCTTTCCGATGATCGTAGATATTTCTTTTTGCATCTCAGGATTCATTAATTGAGATTGTGTAATCATCGAATGAATCCTTGATTTACTGATAAACTTTGAGAGGATCAATCCAATGAAATACATCCGCTTGAGTTGTTGTTTTGTGTTGGTTGTTGGTAGTTTAATATCTGAATCGAGGAACTTCCCATTCAACATCTGGGATTTCAGAATAATTCGTTGAATCTCTTTGTTGTTTGAAATATCAACGATGGTTTGGAACAACAACTCTTTCGGGTCAACCTCATCATTTATAACTTTCTGGTTTGATGATTGAACAGTCTGAAATCCAACTACATTGCTCAACGAACCAAGAATAAGAAGAACTACAGCAATGATACTTACGCCAACCAGAGGTTTTTTATCCATAACTTTCCTGCCCCTATGAAAATAAATTACCCTTGAATATTTAAACCCTTTGTCTAGAGTAAAAGTATACCGGGGGAGGGATTTGAACCCCTAATTACCGGTTAAATTCTGACAGAGGGATAATAATTACTCCTGTTAAAGATTACAATTTCAGACGGTTTTTCTTATCTTATTTCATAACAAAATCATTGGAGGAATATCCATACAATCATTTCTTATTACTTATTTTAACCTCAAACAATGAATATTACAAAGAAAAGAAATCCATAAATAGGAAATTGAATAGGTTCAGCAGCCGGATCTTCAGTTGCTACTGTAACTCTAATATCAACAAATTTTAAACCAAAAGCAAAACCATCCGTACAAACAAGTTGTTTTTCCCCCGGTTGAAGATCTTTTATTGTACCATTCCAGACCCATTTATCTTCGAAGACCAACGGCATTTCTATTGTCCAATTTACATCATGAGAGACATTTCCATAGTTTTCAATATAAACACAAAATTTCCCAAAAGTAAATTGCTTCGGATAAACATTAATTGTAATATTTTCATTTAATTTCGATTCCCCTTTTTTCTGCAAAGAAAATTGAGATACCGCTGACGATGTCGGTATTATGGTTGCTATTAGGATGAAAACAACAATCACTGTTATGCAATTATTTTTTCTCATTATCTTTTTCCTCCAAAATATTTAGATAAATATAACGTGTGAATATATAAAACTTTTTATCTTTTACTCAATGAACCAAGAACAAAAAACCACAGCACAGATACTGACTCCAATCAGAGGTTTCTTATCCATTACTTTTCTTTCCCCTATAGAAAAGAACAATCCTTGCTTATTTAAATCTTTGTTAGAACAAAAAAAGTGCAGGGGAAGGGATTTGAACACCAAAATACATGTAAAATCATAGAGTTTCTCCTGTTGGGTTAAAAATAATCACGGTTAATGGATTTGAACCCCAGTTTAATATTAAAACATAATAATTTCTCATGTTAAATGCAGATGAGAAAGTTTCAGAGACATATGAGAGGACCTCATTATCGAATGACTCTTTTCAATCCAATAGGTCATAGTGGTGATGTTACCCTGATGTTCCATTTCTGTCAGAGGTTCATCTCGTTTTCATGCAAATAATGTCGAAATCAATTCACCAATATACTGAGCAAGAACAATGACAATTAAAGCAATACCAAGATGTTCAATAACAATATTCCATGGTTTTATTTTTTGAATGCGGGCAAGACGAAAACTCAATGCACATAAAAGAGAAAGACCCCAGATGATACTTAAAAGAACTGCTGTTACTAATTCAAACAGAACGACAGGGATGATAAATGATGATGCAACAAAAAACTTGAAAAGAAAAGTTGACAACGTAGATTCCCAGATTTCTTTTTTTCTATGCGTATTTTCCGATTCTTCAGATATGTGAATGCCTAAAGCATCTGAAAAGGCATCTGCTATCGCAATCGTTAGTATCCCACCCAGGACTGCAAGTTTAGAGTTTGTTCCAGAATTCAATCCAACCATTAATCCGAGTGTGGTTATAATGCCTGATGTTATTCCAAAACTAAATCCAACTTCCAATGAATGTCTCATGATTTTTGAAAGAAAGTATCTATTTTTACTAATTAAGAATATCTAAAATATATTCATTTTTTCTTTTATTTCGGTTTTTCTCCGGTGAAAAATATGTAAAAAGTGCAGGGGAAGGGATTTAAACCCCAGTTTACCGGTTAAATTCTCAGTTGAGAATAATAATTGCTCCTGTCAAACCCTTCCTTTTCATTGATTATCCTCACATCATCTCATGGTGGGTTATAGTATGCCAAAATTGTTACATAATGGGTTTCTCCGACTAATGAATAGTTATCAGAAGAATGCGGTGTAAAACCCATAGTAATAGTCCTTTCACCAGAGAAGTTCGATGGTGCTATTATTGAAAGATTTATTTCCTTGTATTCACCGACATCCAAGATTACCTGTGAAGGGAGAGCGACAATCCAATCACTTGGATAATTCACTACCTCATTTTCCACAGTCGTTCGACCATTCCCAAGGTTCGTTATCCCTATCGGGAGCTCTACTTGGACTAGCGGGGGTGTCTCTATGACGTTAGTATGAGGTAAATAAAGTGAGATGAGTGGTTTATACGCAACAGTAAAGGTCACATTGACGACTTGGGTGGTACCCTGCATCATTGTGAGGAAACCGAACGGACCATGCAATGGTTCTATAGTCGTTTGAATCGTCACAGGGCAGAGCTCAAAGGCTGGTGCATCATCAGCTACTTGCACTGTAAGTACAGTATGGACTATCACATAGCTGTTTTCTTTTGGTGGTATGATGCCGGAGAGAGTTCCTTGCGAAATAGTCGCCACACACCACTCTGGCTTAGCAACCACGGATAGTGTGATGATTACTTGTTCATTTTTTAGCAGATAGTTTATGAGACGCCCAAATATTCCCCAGGTGACCCAAAACGAAATTTCCAAATCTACCCAGCGGAGCCTCTTGGGATTATGGGTTCTTCTGTCTGGTTCGCATCCCAAGATATCTCTACATTACTGTTCAAACCAAAGAAATTCCCAGGATGAGGTACTGTATTTGCTGTTATAGGTATAGGTTTTGCAATCGCTGGAATGATGCAGGTTCCAACGAACAAAAGAATGATTCCAACCGCCAGTCCTTTCCGAATCAATGTCATTCCTCCATATGAAATAAAGTATGCTTGGTTATTTAAATCTTTGTTAAGAGGAAAAGTATGCAGAGGAAGGGATTTGAACCCCTGGAGCACTTTAACAAAGTATAATCACTCTCAAAAAAACATAAAAAATATATTCCTAAGTTCTTGCTTCATTATATTATATGTTGGCGAATTTAGCTTTTCTCCATATAATTCCAATCTTTGTACACGTTGTTCCGTACCGTTTTTTGTAGGGGTTTTGCTGTCTTATCTTCAGATGAGAGAACATCAATAATAATACCTTCGATATCTCGAAGGAGGATTTCACTTTCATCTTCGTTATAATCAGTGGTGTAGATGGTTCCATTCCGATAGATGACCCCGTCTTCTGAATTATAGACTGGTTTTTTTTCTAATTGCAGTTCAGTGTCACAGTCCTTGATGTCCTCGAGTTGCTTGAATTGGTACGCGTCCTCTGCCATCCCGATCATGGTTCGCAGCACTTGTATCTTTCTTGGTTCTTTCTCTGCTTTAATGGCATCTTGTAAGCCAGAAATAATAGCAGGGATCTCCTGCGGTTTGGTTTCACGGAGGATCTTTCCCCAGAACCAGTTATACACCTTGCTGCCTCTCGCATTAATATGTTCAGGTGGTTTATCGGGGTACAGGATGATTCTGCCGTTGAGTGTCCGATGGGTTTTTCGCCATTCGGTTCTCTGTAAATCTAGTTCTCTTTTTCGGTTGTTCTGTTTTGGCATCTTCGTTAATATTATGCGTTTTAGGATATAAACATTATGGAACCTCACATTTTGTGCTTATGGGAGAGCAGAGAGAAAAAATCTCATATCATAAACGAACAGCAGAAAGAGGGGAGGGTATGCAATGGATGGATTTGATATCCTCATCTTGAGGAACATCTACGAAATTGCTATTCGTCTCAAAATTTCGCGGGATAAAAAATTTTTTATTCCTTCATATCGAATTATTTTATATTTTTTAATATTGATATTTTATCGTACAAAATTCGAAAAAACCAGTACCTTACAATCGTTGAGGACAACTAAAGCAACGATTTAAATAAAAGAAATTACCTTTACCATTATGCCAAAACGGAGTAAAAAACAAATCGCAGAAGACGAAAAGCAAATACTCACAGAGCTACAAAAAAACGCAAAAGAAAGCATCGACACCATCGCAAGACACTGCAAATTCTCCAGACAAAAAGTATGGCGAAGCATCAAACGACTTGAAGCTGAACACATTATCTGGGGATACACCGCGATCGTAGACGACGAAAAACAAGACCGAAAACACTTCATCGCACTCATCAAAAAAACAACCAAGCCACTTGATGAAGCAACGACAAATTCCGCAGCATCAACAAAACTCCAAGAGCTCGTTTCATCGCAAGGAATCAGTATTGAAAGCAGTTTTTACGTTCACGGCGAGTACGACTGGATCATTACTTTTACTGCACGAGGCATTCAACATGCAAAAAAATTCTGTGAAATACTCAACGCAACCTACGAAGGACATATCGCAAAGATTAACCTTCAGGAAACATTGTTTTGGGTGAGAAAACAACGCATCTTCAACCCTGAGGCAAAAAAACTCAAAGAGTTTGTCTTCTGATTCGACGTACAAAAAAAACAGAACAACAAATATTTTTGAAGGAGGATATGCCATTTCCTCAGAAATCTTCCAGCTTGACGGTAGACAGAACCTTGATACAGAAAATCATGCGGATTATGGGATTATACGAATCCAACCGAAACCCCGTCAAACCAATTATCGCTCCAATGTAATCTGTTCCCTATGACCTTCATTTCCTTAATTTTTCCCTATCCGTTCTCTTTTTCCCTCAATAAACCCATCGCATGAGATAGATTTAAATACAGATTAATATAATTAAGAATACAAGGGGAATCATATGAGAGGTACCATCTTTGGGATTATTGTATGTCTACTTCTTCTGGTCAGTGGGACATCAATTGCTACACAGAACGATCAACCAATCTCTAAAACAACTTCTCTTGATGATAATGTACCTGAATGGGAGGTTGGCGATAGTTGGACGTATACCATATCCAATTTAACTGTAAACTACGACGCAGAAGGACAAAAGGTATTTATCAACGGTAGAATTGATGATTTCACCTGGACGGTAACAGATACAAGTGATAGCACCTATTATAAGATTGGTTTTACAGGCAAGCTGACAGCTAACTACGATATTATTTTATCTTCCATATCGAGGACGATCCATCTCACAGGCACCTTTAAAAACCCGTTCACCCGTCTGAAAGGAACTATTCTCTTCACCAAGGAAAGCCTCCAAATCCATGAGGTCACCGCAGAGCTAAAAGGACTGACCGCAGCAACAATCGCACCGCTTAAATTCCGACTTCCGCTGCCGTTTAAACTCATTGTAAACGGTGTATTTAGTGTTGATTTTCCCATCTTCGATTTCCCGTTATCCTCTGATAAATTCTGGAATATGCCAAATCTTGATGTAACGATGCAAGCAAACGTTGGAGGTACCCTCGGGATCATTCAGTTTCCGCTCTCCTTCGTCACACATTATTCATGGACACCGTGGGCGTTTCATTGCCAGGACAAACGAGATGTAACAGTTGCAGCAGGCACCTTTAGTGCCTATAAAATCTCATCACTCTTTGGTGATGTCTTCGATTACTATTACGCACCAGACGTCGGAAACATCATTAAAATCGATGCAATACTACAAAATGGTGCTGTCCACGGGGAACTGAAATCAACGAATTACTCCTAAACACCTCGTGGTGTAAACCTTGTTATCTTGTAATTGAAGAACGTAGAGTACCTAAAAACCAGTACTTTATTGAAGAAGTATAAAACGATAGGGGATACAAAAATATGAAGAGAGTAGTACCAATAATAATAGTAGGGATAATGGTCCTCAGTGGACTTGGAGCTGCTGCCGTTTCACACACCGCACAAAAACCAATGGAAAAAACAGAAACCATCTCATTTTCATATCCCGAAATTCAAAACAAAGATGGATATGCGCTGGTTACTGTAAAGAACGCGAATGCATGGCTCTATAAGACTAACGCACCGATGCTGCCTGCATCAGTGACAACCTACATCTTTCCATTTGGAACGAAAATCAGAACCGTTGATGTGACGTTCTCAGAACCAGAAGAATACACCTTAGAAAAAAAGATAGTCCCAACACCCAAACCGGCTTCCTTTGTTGCAGGCAAAAAAGTAACCTTCAACCAAAAAGAACAAGCAGTCGGATCGATTTATCCTGAAACATTGTTCGATTATCATCTTGGTGCAGGCATCTCCGGTGAAGATCATGTTATTTTCTTAACCGTTCGATGCTATCCGATTCAATACAAACCAGCGGAAAATAAAATCCTTTACCGAAACACTGCACATCTCTCAATAACCTATGACCTACCAACCACTGAAACATCAACTGTTGATGACTACAAATTAGTCATTATTGCCCCGAAAGACTTTTCCACGGCACTCCAACCATTGGTTGATCATAAAATCAGCAAAGGAGTCACCACGAAACTCGTCACTCGTGATGAGATCTGTGACAGCGTCTACTTCCCCGCGGAAGGACGAGATTGCGCAGAAGAGATAAAATATTTCATAAAGAACGCATTTGACCAATGGGGAACCAAATACGCGCTATTAATCGGGGGAAGACGCGGTGGAATCATGCAAGAAAAATGGTGGGTCCCGGTCCGATACTCTCTTTTAAATGATGACTGGGAAGGCTCGTATCTTACTGATCTGTATTTCGCTGACCTCTATAATGTAAATGGAAGTTTCTCTAGCTGGGATTCGAACAATAACAGTATTTTTGCAGAATGGACCAACTCACAAAAAGACATCCTGGACATGTACCCTGAAGTCTACGTCGGTCGTCTGCCTTGTACACGTGTCGATCAAGTAAAAACCATGGTGAGAAAAATCATTACGTATGAGAACACAACGTATGGGGCTGAATGGTTCAAGAAAATGGTTGTTGTCGGCGGTGATTCAGCACCATCTCCCACTGATCCTTGGTACGAAGGCGAGGAAGAAAATAAACTCGCATTAGAGTACATGACTGGATTTGATGGCGTTCGACTCTGGACATCAAACGGGAACTTTACTGGCACTCAAGATGTCATCAATGGAATCAGCGCTGGCTGTGGATTCTTATTTTTTGATGGCCATGGAAACACGATGGCTTGGTCCACCCATCCTCCGAAAAATGAGAGCGTCTGGATTTCTGGGTTGCTGGTCACGGATATGTCGAAGTTAAAAAACGGTGAAAAACTCCCGATCACTGTGTGCGGAGGATGCCATAATGGACAGTTCAACACCAGTCTTTCTAATATGTTCAAAGGAATCTTGGAAAATGGGTTGAGTTACTTTAATTCGACTAAACCGTATGGGGAATTCTGGTACTATCAGTGGCTTCCCTCTGTCTGGGCATGGAAATTAATGAATGTAAAGAACGGTGGAAGTATTGCGACCATGGCATACACAGGGCTTGACTGGTTTGCTGAGGGAGACTACAACAACGATACAATCCCTGATTGCACACAATTTTACTCTGGTTATACGAACACGCAGTTCTTCAAAAATTATGGCGTGAACAATATGACGATCCTAGGCCAGGCGCACACCCAAGCACTCATCGATTATCTCAATGCATATCCACCCATGCTGGAGAAACTTGACTGTAAGACCGTACAAGAGTTTGTTCTTCTCGGTGACCCCAGTTTGCAAATTGGAGGATATTCGTAAATAGGAGGGATATGAAATGACAATAAAGAAAATAATTTGTCTTGGAATGCTGGCTCTTCTTCTTTGTGGCTCCATACCCGCATCAGGATCTCGTATTGATCTCGCTTCTTTGTTTACCAAAGATCTCATACGAATTGATACATCAAAAGGTGATTTGGTGCTTCCAAAAGATGTGGAGATTGTTGCAGGAAACCAGGGTGAATGGGTAGATATCATCATACCTCGGTATAGATTACAGGAGTTAGCAGATCTTCAGGTATCGTACACAGTTCTCATTGCAGATATGGACGCCTATGACAGGGAGATGATGGGGTCCTATCATACGTATGCTCAGATTGAGACTATTTTACAGGATATTGCTACCGATTACCCAAGCATCACGAGTCTCTACAGCATTGGAACCAGTTATGAGGGACGTACCATCTGGTGCTTGGAAATCACAGATAACCCTGGTGTGGATGAGGGAGAGCCTGGTGTTTTTTTTATGGGGCTTCATCATGCTCGTGAATGGCCAACTGTCGAGATAAACCTTCATATCGCGAATAATCTGACCTCCCTTTATGGTATAAATTCCACTAT
>Ga0315286_10007176_pt1 | contig 10879 bp, 8 predicted proteins | sample YL17G10_0_MG_FD_205038 | JGI IMG/M metagenome (GOLD analysis project Ga0315286, IMG submission 205038) | Sediment microbial communities from Yellowstone Lake, YNP, Wyoming, USA - YL17G10_0 | ecosystem: Environmental > Aquatic > Freshwater > Lake > Sediment | place: USA: Wyoming | collected...
CGCCAGCGCGACGGGGCTGGCGGCGGCGCAGGGCCCCTCGTTCGCGGTGGCGCCGGGAGTGCTCCGGGGGCTGGCGTTCGCGACCCAGCCGACGTCGGTGGCGGTGGCGGGCGCGCCGGTGACGCCCGCCGTCCAGGTGGCGGGGCAGGACACCTTCGGGAATCGGGTCCCGCTGCCGGAGGGAGCAATGGTGACGGTCTCCGTCGCCAGCGGGCCGGACACCACGCTCGGGGGCAACCCGAGCGCGTTCGTGTCGGGTGGCCTTGCGCGCTTCAACGCCATCAGGGTCACGAAGGTGGGGGGCGGCTACCGGCTCAGGGCCACAGCCTCCGAACCGGGCATCCAGCCGGCCGTGAGCGACACCTTCGCCGTCCTGGGGCCCGGGCCGGCCGCGACGGTGACGGTCTTTCCCGCCGGGACCGTGCTGGGGCCGTACGGCACCACGGACCAACTGAGCGTCACCGCCGCGGCGGATTCGTTCGAGAACCCCGCCGCGGTGCAGGGGGTGACCTGGCGGAGCGAGAACCCCGCCGTCGTGGCGGTGAATGCCGCGAGCGGTGCGGTCACAGCGGTCGCCAGCGGGCAGACGGCGGTCCGCGCGACGATGGGGGCGGCAACCGGCTTCGCAACCGTGACGGTCTCTCTCGCGGGCGCCGCCCCCGTGCGGACCTGGACGCCGGTGGCCAGCGGCACGACGCACGATCTTCTCACGATTTGGGCCTACTCGGCGACCGAGGCCTGGGTGCAGGGAGACAGCGTCTTCGCCTGGCTGGATGGAGCGGGGTGGCACACGATGCCAGACCCCCAGATTCCCTACGCCACCATGGCTGGTTCGGGCCCGGACTCGGTGGTCCAAGTTGTTGGGCAGGGCTGTAATGCCTATGTGACCGGCCTGGATCCCGGCCGCACGAATGAAGCCGTGTGGGCGTCGACCTTCGCCCCCGGTCGTGGTTCCTGCTTGGACCAATCTGGGGTCTGGATGCCCAACCCGCGCGTCACGTGGGTGTTTCTTGGCCACGAGCTTGTTCTCAGGCTGTGGTCGGGGGGCGTACGCGACAGCGTGCACTTGGTCTCGGATTTCGTCAGCGCGCTGGATCTGCACGATGGGTGGGGCACGTCGGAGCAGGACGTGTGGGCCGTCGGTGACGGGGGCACGCGCCTGCACTACGACGGAGCGAGTTCGACTGTATGGCGCGCCGAGCCCGGGTCTTTCTACGTCTTCAACGCTGTCTGGGGCGCTTCCTCGTCGGATGTGTTCGCCGTGGGCACCGCCGGCACGATCTATCACTGGAACGGCGCGGCCTGGAGCCCGATGGCGAGCGGCACCACGGCGTGGCTCTGGGACGTGTGGGGCACGTCGGGCAGCGACGTCTACGCCGTCGGCGTCGGCGGGCTGATCCTGCACTATGACGGGGCGGCGTGGAGCCCGATGGCCAGCGGCACCACGCGGGACCTGCGCAGCGTGTTCGGGGCGCCGAGCGGCGAGGTGTTCGTGGTCGGGCACGGCGGGACGATCCTCAAGGGGACACGGTGATGGACAGCTGCTACAAGTGCAACACGCCCCTGCCGGGCGGGAGCCGGTTCTGCCTCTCCTGCGGCGCCGACGTCTCGGGCGAGAGCACCGACCAGGGCGTGCCGCTGCGCCCCGCGCGCTTCGACGTCGACCTCGGCGCGGTGCTGCGCACCGACGTGCAGGGCCAGTTCACGGTGGAGCGAGAACTCGGCCGTGGCGGGATGGGCGCCGTCTTCCTCGCCACCGAGACCCAGCTCGGCCGCAAGGTCGCCATCAAGGTCCTCCCGCCGGAACTCACCTTCAGCCCCGCGGCGGTGGAGCGCTTCAAGCGCGAGGCGCGCACGGCGGCCACCCTCGACCACCCGCACATCATCCCCATCTACCGGGTCTCCGGCGGCGACACCGTCTTCTGGTACGCGATGAAGTACCTGGAGGGCGAATCGCTCGCGGCGCTGATCGAGCGCGAGGTGCAACTCACCCTGGAGACGACGGCGGTGCTCATCGGCCAGGTGGCCGAGGCGCTGGACTACGCGCACCAGCACGGCGTCATCCATCGCGACGTGAAGCCGCCGAACATCGTCATCGACGGGCGCGGCTGGGTGACGGTGATGGACTTCGGCATCGCCAAGGCGATCGGCGCCGAGTCCATCACCGGCTCGGGCTCGATGATCGGCACTCCCTATTACATGTCGCCGGAGCAGTGCTCGGGGAAGCCGGTCACGGCCGCGTCGGACCAGTACTCGCTGGGGGTGGTGGCGTTCCAGATGCTGAGCGGCCAGCTCCCGTTCGCGGGCGATTCCGTCATCGACGTGGTGCGGCAGCATTGCATCGACCCGGTCCCGCCGCTCGGCGTGCTCCGTCCGCAGGTGACGCCGAACCTCCAGGCGGTGGTCGAGCGCGCACTCGCGAAGGCGCCCGGCGAGCGCTTCCCCAGCGTGAGCGAGTTCGCCGACGCGTTCGCGAGGTCGGCGCGCGGCGAGCGGGTGAGCGTGGAAGGGCCGGGGGCCCGTGCGACGCGCGTGCGGCGGAGAAACATCACCGCCGTCGGCGTGGGTGGCGCCGTGGTCGTCGTGGCCCTCGGCGTGCTGCTCTGGCCGAATAGCCCGGCGCGCCAGGACGCCCCCCGCCCTGGGGTGGGCGCGCCGGCCGTCGCCGCGGACTCCGCCAAGGCGGCGTCGCCATCACCGGTCCAGCCGGTGCAGCCCGCCCGCTTCACGCTGCGCGGTGTGCCGGCCGGAGCGGTGGTGATGGTGGATGGCCAGCGCTGGCGCGGCGCTCCCGGCGATCCGATCCCGCTCGCGCCCGGCGCACCGCGCGGTATCCAGGTGAGCGCGGCGGGCTTCGTCGCTTGGCGGGTCTCGGTCACCGGGCAGCCCGGTGAGATCCTCACGCGGACCGTGCCTCCGCTCCAGCCCGACACCGGCCGGGCGTCTCCGGCGGCGGGCGGCGACTTCGGCTGGATCAGCGTGGGCAGCCGGCCCGCGTCGGTCCTCAGCGTCAACGGGCAGCTGGCGGGGCCGACACCGCGGTACAACGTCCGCGTTGCGGCGGGGGCGGTGCGGCTCCTCTTCCAGGTCACCGACACCACGGGGACGTGGCAATGGGACACGACCGTCACGGTCGCGCGCGGTGACACGGTCAGGCTCGGCCTGCTTCGGCTGGTGAAACGGTGAGCGCGCCGCGTCGCGCCGCCGGGGCGCTGGTTCTGGCGCTGGTGCTCGCCCGCGCCGCCGCGCTGCGGGCCCAGACGCCGGCGGCGCGGAGTGTCGCCGCCGCCCGGGCTCAACTGGAGGCCCTGAATTCCGACTCGGCCGCCGTGCTGCTCCGCTTCGCGGTGAATCCCGCGGTCGGCGCGAGCTTCGCCGAGCGGGTGCGCGCCTACACGCTCCTGGGCATCGCGGAGCTGGGGCGCGGGCAGCAACCGGCGGCGGCCCGCGCGCTGCGGGAGGCCCTGGCGCTCGATCCCGAGCTGCGGGCGGACAGCCTGACGGACCTGCATGCCGATTTGCGCGCTACGCTGGACGCCGAGCGCGCGGCGATGGCGCGGGCGAGGGCGCTCACGCTGCGCCCCGAGGTTTCGTCGGACACACTGGTGCCGCTGTACGGGGGCCGATACCACGTGGCCGTGGTCGCGTCGGCGCGGGCGTGGGTCGGCATCACCATCACCGCGGTCGGCGAGGCCGCGCCCACCTACCAGGACTCGCAGCTCATCGCGGGCCTCGCGCCCTTCGACTGGGACCTCCGGCGGCCCGACGGCAACGCCGCGACGCCGGGCCGGTTCCGTCTGCGCTTTACGGCCCTCGACGCGGCCGGCACCTACGCGATGCCGGTGGAGCGGGAGCTGGAGTTGGAGCGACAGGCGTACGACACCCTGGCGCTCCCGCCGCGGATCCGGCCGGCGGACCTCAAGCCGGAGACCACGTACGTGCGCCGGCGGCAGTGGGCGCCCCTGTTGCGCGGCGGCGCGTTCGCCGCGGGCGCGGCGCTCCTTGCCGGGTTCGGCCCCGCGCCGAGCGGGGCGTCGGACGGCCGGGCGTACCTCGTCGGCGGCGCGCTGGCGCTGGGAGGCGCCGCGGGGTTCCTCTCCGGCCGCCGGGTGGCCCAGGCCGACTCCGCCGCCATCGAGCAGAACCGGCGCTTCCGTGAGGCCGACGAGGGCCGCCGCTCGAGCGTCGAGCGGGCCAACGTCCTGGTGCGCCAGCAGGCGCGCGTACGCATCCGCATGGTGAGCGGCCAATGAGCGCGATCCGGACCGTCCCCATCCTCGCGGCGCTGATCGTGGGCGCCGCTCTCCCGGCGGGGGCACAGATCGCGTTCCTGCGGACGCTCGACGCCTCGGTCGGCCCCACGGTGTACTTCGTCCGCCAGGGCAGCGACGCTGACGCGAACTCCCGCACCGGCACGTGGGCCGGCGCGCAGGGTTCCGTGCGCGTGGGGCGGATCGACATCCAGGTGCGGGGGCTGTTCGGATCCCTCAGCGGCAGCTCGCCGGGGCTCGCGCAGCGCGTGCGGGAGACCGGCATGGGTGTGACGCTGGCCCTTCGTCCGTGGCTCGATCTGGGGGTGGACGTCGAGGCGCTGCGGCTCTCGTCCGACCTGGCCGTGATGGTCTGGCGCCTGTACGGCGTGCGGGCCGCGGTCTCGCAGCCGCTGGGGTTCGCGGGTCTGACGGGGCGGGCCGAGTTCACGATCTACCCGCTCACGAGCGTGGCCGCGGCGCGCCCGCTGCGCCGCCCGATGCGGGCCGAGGTCGGTGTGTCCTTCGCCACGGGGCTGCTGCCGCTCGAGGTCAGCTTCGGCTACCGCGTCGAGAGCATCGACTTCGAGGACACCAACGACCTGAGGCTCGCCGGGCTGCTGGTGGGAGTGACGCTTCGGCACGGGCACTGAACGGCTTCGCGCGGCGGGCTCGTTCATCGGGTCGCGGATCGCCTGCGGTTCATTGACAGCGGAGAGCAACAGGGCAGTATTGTTGCTTGGGAAGGCGGCGGAGCGAGCTCCGGGGATCTTCGTCGGCCGGCCCGGCGTGGCCCACGCACCATTGGGCCGAGCAACTTCGCGGAGAGCGAGCTATGCGCGTGAGACTCCTTGTGGCGGCAGGTGTGCTGTCGTTCGTACCGGCTTTCGTGCGTGCGCAGGGCGTGCCTGCCGCCGTGCCGGTGCAGGCGGCTCCCGCGCCGACCGCGGCGCACCGCGAAGGCAGCTTCGAGTTCTCCTTCGGCGGCGGGTTCTCCGTGGTCGACAGGGCGTTCAACTCGTATCTGAGCAGGAGCGCCACGCGCATCGCCAATCCCAACCCGGGCGCGCTGATGATGGGCGGCCAACTGCGCGCGACGGTGCACCTCTCGCCGCACCTGGGGCTCGGCGCCGGAGCCGGGATGACCAACGGCAACGGCGCGCTCCTCATCGCGCCGATCGGCGCGCTGACCTACACCTTCGATCTCAACCGGAAGTTCAGCCCGTTCATCGATCTCGGCGTGGGCTTCACCCGTGTCGCCGCCTACACCGGCGGGCTGCTCGGGGACGCCGCTCACCGCGCGACGTCGACGTTCAGCGGCTTCGGCGGTGTCGGCTTCCGCTCGATGATCGGCGCGAGCCTCGCTCTGCGGGTCGAAGGGCGGATGAGCTACGACCGGTTCAGCGAGATCCCGAACGCCGCCTTCAACAGCGCGGCTTTCGTCGGTCTGTCGCTCTTCGTGGGCGGAGGCCGGTCGAGGGACACCGACGGCGACGGCGTGCCGGACAAGAGCGACGCCTGTCCGACGACCCCTGCCAACGCCCCCGTGGATGCACGCGGCTGCACGCGCGACACCGACGGCGACGGCGTGGCCGACCACCTCGATTTCTGCTCGAACTCGCCCGCGGGTGTGCCGGTGGACGCCAACGGTTGCCCACGCGACAGCGACAACGACGGCGTCACGAACGCTCTGGACCGCTGCCCGAACACGCCGGCCGACGCGCGGCCGGTGGACGCCACCGGCTGCCCGGTCGATACGGACGGCGACGGCGTGGCCGACTTCCTCGACCGCTGCCCGAGCACGCCCGCGGGTGTGCGGGTGGACGCCACCGGCTGCCTGCGCGACAGCGACAACGACGGCGTCACGGACGTCCAGGACCGCTGCCCGAACACCCCGGCCAATGCCCGGCCGGTCGATGCCACCGGCTGCCCGGTCGATACGGACCGCGACGCCGTGGCCGACTACCTCGACCGCTGCGCCAACACCGCGCCCGGCACGCAGGTCGATGCCAACGGGTGCCCGGTCCAGCGTGATGCCGACAGCGACGGCGTGATCGACCTGAACGATCGCTGCGCGAACACGCCGCCCAACACGCTTGTCGGCGCCGACGGCTGCCCGCTCGCCAGGCTGCCGGTCTCCGGCGCCACGCTCGTGATCCGGAACATCACGTTCAGAGCGAACACCGGCACCCTGCTCCCGGCGTCGTACGCCGCGCTGGACAAGATCGCCCTCGCGATCCTGGCCACGCCGAACAGTCGTTGGGAAGTCGGCGGCTACACCGATACGCGGGGCACGCGCTCCGCGAACCAGCGTCTCTCGCAGGCGCGCGCCCAGGCCGTCAGGCAGTACCTGGTCCGCAGGAACGTGCCGGCCGCCAGCCTGACGGCGGTGGGTTACGGCAGTCAGCGTCCGGTCGCTCCGAACACCAGGGCCGCGGGCCGCGCGCAGAACCGGCGCGTCGAGATCAAGCGGCTGCCGTAGTCACCGCAGCATCGAGGAGGGCTCGATGGGTTTCGCGAAGTTCATGGCCACCGTCGCCGGACGCGGCCTGCGCATCGTCGCAGGGCTGGCGCTGATCGCGGTCGGCCTGCTGGTCGTTCACGGCACCGCCGGCACGGTCCTGGCCATCGTGGGCCTCGTGCCGATCGGGTTGGGCACCTTCAACCTCTGTCTCTTCGGCCCCCTCCTCGGCGCACCCTTCCGCGGATCCGACCTGAAGTAGGTACGCCGTCGTGGCGCGAACGAGCCCCACCCCGGAGCACCGGGGTGGGGCTCGGCGCATATATTCCCCTCCCGTGACACACCGCCAGCGCTTCCTCGCCGCCCGCGCCGCCTACGTCGCCGTGGTGCTGCTCGCGACGCTGGCGCACCTGGAGATCTCCGGGGACCTGGCCGCGGCAGGCGCACGACTCCTGCGGGCACTCGACCCGTCCATCGGATGGCGCGACGCCGTCGACGGCCTGCGCAACGTGGCGCTCTTCGCCGGTCTGGGGACGGTGTGGGTCGCGACCTCGCTGACGGGCGAGGCGCGCGCGGATGTCCGCCAGGCGGCGCTCGTGGGGTGCGCGCTCAGCGCGCTCGCCGAGGGGCTGCAGGTCTTTTCGCCGGTCCGCACGGCGAGCGTCGTGGACCTGGTCACCAATACCCTCGGCGCGATCGCCGGGGCCTACGCTCTGGCGCTGCTCCTCGCCGCCGTGAGCCGGGCGAGGGGCGCGCGATCCTGCCTCGGCATCCCCGCGTTCCTGCCCGCGGGCGCCTACGCAATCGCCGTCCTGGCGGAAGCGGCGACCCCGCTCTTCCGCAACGATCAGCTGCCGTGGGTCGAGGGCGGTCCGCTCGCGTGGATGCGGGAGGCGCTCACGGCCTCGACGCCGCTCGCGCTGGGGCAGGTGCCGCTGACCGACGTGCTCCTCTTCGCCCCCGCGGGCTTCCTGGTCGTGATGACGCTCGGCGAGCGCGGGCGAGCGACCGCGGTGGCCTGGCCCCGGGTGGCGGGCGTCGGTGCGGGATTCTTGTGCGCCGCGGAGCTCGCGCATGGGCTGATCCGGCTGCCGATCCGCTGGGAGGCGGCGGCGACGCATGCGCTGGCCCTCGGTTTCGGTGCGTGGGCGGCGCACCGCTGGCTCGCCCCGCTCTCACTCGCGCTGCGCGGCCAGGCTCGGGCGCGGGCATCGCTCCTTGCCTACGGCGTGATCTTGCTGCTCTGGGGATGGCGGCCGTTCCTTCCCGAGACGAGCGGCAGCGCCATCGCGGCGCAGTTCACCGCTGTGCACTTCGTTCCGCTCCAGGCGCTGGCGGGGCGTGCGGACGTCTTCAGTGCCATGAACGTGGCGCAGCAGTTCCTGCTCTACCTCCCGCTCGGCTGCATCCTGGCGGTCTGGCCGCTCCGGCTCGCCGGGCGCTGGTCGCACCTGTGGCCGGCCGTCTGGCTCGCCGCCGCGGTCGAGGTGGGGCACATCGTCGTCGCGGGCCGCTTCTTCGACGTGACCAAGGTGCTCCTCGCGTGCGCCGGCCTGGCGATCGGGTGGGTCCTGGTCCGCCGCGCCGGTTTCCGGCCGTACGGGGCGACGATGCGGGGATGACGGCCCCGCGGCTGTCCGGAGGGGAGGCCGTGTCCCTCTCGCCTTGCGGAGCAGACGCCTGCGCGGCTAGACTGACACCGTCACGTCCGAGGAGAAGGCATCGTGGACCCAGCCATTCCGCGCAGGGGGCAGCGCCGAGCGCGCGTCGACCGGCGCGCCGGAGCCGAGCGCCGTGGTGAAGAGCGCCGGCAGCGCTATCATCCGGTGGCGGCCGAGGGCCGCTCCGGCCTCGAGCGGCGCAGCCGGACCGAGCGGCGCGAGGTCGGGGACCGCCGGGTGGTGCCGGACCGGCGCATGCGACATAAGGGCAGATAGGGCAGGTCGAAGTGGATCGCGTGGGCGGCTGCGCGCGGCGCGCGTCAGCCCCAGTCCGTCACCGGAGGGACGCGGATGATCGTCCAGCTCAAGGGTCTCGCGCTCGTCACCGCCGTCGCGCTCGTCGCGGCGGCGTTCGTGTCATCAGGCCCGGGCACGCAGGGCCAGTCGCGCTTCGCGATCTGTGCCGGCTGTCATCAGGCGAACGGGCAGGGGCTGCCCGGCGCGTTCCCGCCGCTCGCCGGTTCCGAGATCGCCACCGCCGCGCCCGAGATCCCCATCCGCATCGTGCTGCTCGGCGTGCAGGGGCCGCTCACGGTGAAGGGCCAGCGGTACAACGGCACGATGCCGGCGTGGGGCTCGTTCTCCGACGCGGACATCGCGGCCACGCTGACCTACGTCCGCGCGCAGTGGGGGAACGGTGCGCCGGCCGTGACGACGCAGCAGGTGGCCGCCGCGCGCGCGGCCCTGAGCGGTCGCACGCGGCCGTGGACGGGAGCGGAGATCGAGGCGATGCGCGGCGGCGGGTGAGCCGCGCGCCTACAGCTTCCGCAGCAGGCGGGTGATGGGTCCCGCGCCGGTCGCCGGCGCCGGCACTTCGCTGCTCTTCCGCATGCTCCGCTCGATCGCCTTCCGGAACCCCGCGGCCGTGGTGTAGCGGCCGCCGGGGTCCATCGCCGTCGCCTTCCGCAGCACCTTCTCCAGCCCCACGGGGACGTCGGGCCGCGGCTCGCGGAGGTCGGGGACCTCGACGCCGATGCGCCCCAGGGCGATCTGGTCCACCGTCCGCCCGTCGAACGGCGGCCTGCCGAGCAGCAGGAAGTAGCCGACGGCCCCGAGGGAGTAGATGTCGGTGCGGAAGTCCACCTGGCCCCCGAGGAGTTGCTCGGGGGCGGCGAACTGCGGCGTGCCGCTGCGCGAGGTGGCGCCGCCGAAGATCCGGCCCCGCGGCAGGGCGAGGGCGAGGCCGAAGTCGGTGACGCGCACCCGCCCCTCCGGTCCCACGAGCATATTCTCCGGCTTGATGTCGCGATGCACCAGGCGCACCGCGTGCGCGGACTCCAGGGCGGCCAGGGCCTCGTACAGGATGTCGACGGTGCGCTCGACGCTCTGGCTTCCGTCCCGCTCCACCACCTGGGCCAGGTTCGGCCCCTTCACCCACTCCATCGTGTACCACTCGAGCCCGAGCCGCCCGTCGATGTCGTAGATGTTGACGATGTTCGGGTGGCTGAGGCGCGCGGCGAGCCGCGCCTCCTGCGCGAACCGCTCCACGACCGCCGGATCCTCGGTGAGCGTCGGGTCCAGCACCTTGAGCGCGACCTCCCGCTCGAGCCTGAGGTCCCGCACGCGGTACACGCGGCCGAAGGCTCCGGTGCCGATCTCCGAGAGCAGCTCGTAGTCGTCGCCGAGGGCGCGGCGCAGGTGGCGCTCCCACTGCGGCGAGCCGGGGAGGATGAGCGAAGGCGGGCCCGCGCCGGGCTCCGTGAACGCCCCGGTCGAGGCGGCCAGTTCGGCGAGCATCTCCGCGGCGGAGAGGTACCGGGCGGCGGGCTGCGGCTGAAGGGCGCGCGTGACGACGGCGTCGAGGACCTGCGGGCACGACGCGCGGAGCGCGAGTGGCGACGTGTGCTCCCGGTCGGGGGCGCGTCCGGTCAGGGCGTAGTAGAGGATCGCGCCCGCCGCGAAGACGTCGGCCCCCTCGTCGCCGGGGCGGTCGCCCTGGATCTCGGGGGCGAGGAAGGGCCGGTTCTCCTCGGCGTCGGGCGCGGCGACCACGTCGAGCACGGGGCGTGACCAGCGCAGGTCCACGATCAGCGCGTGGCCGGCGTTGTCGAGCATCAGGTTGCTGGGCACGATGCGCCGCACGATCACGTTGTGGCGGTGTGCGTGCTCGAGCGCCGACAGGATGTCGCGGGCGAGCGCGAGGACGTCGGGGATCGGACGCGGGCCGCGCACCCCCGCCTCGCCGAGGCTCTCGCCCTCGAACCAGTTCCCGGCGCGCCACGCGAAGTTGCCGCGGAATCCGGCCCCGTGGATGCGGCGGAAACCGGGGTGGTCGAGGAGGGCGAGCACCTCCCCCTCGCGCAGGAACCAGGGGCGGCCGGGGCTGAACTCGTCGAGGTGGATGCGGAGCGCGACGCGCCGCTTGAGGACGAGGTCGCGGGCGAGGTACAGCACGCGCTCATCGGACTCGGCGACGAGGCGCTCGAGGTCGAAGAGGTCGTCGAAGA
>Ga0315286_10007180_pt1 | contig 10876 bp, 7 predicted proteins | sample YL17G10_0_MG_FD_205038 | JGI IMG/M metagenome (GOLD analysis project Ga0315286, IMG submission 205038) | Sediment microbial communities from Yellowstone Lake, YNP, Wyoming, USA - YL17G10_0 | ecosystem: Environmental > Aquatic > Freshwater > Lake > Sediment | place: USA: Wyoming | collected...
CCCTGTCGCGGCAGGAAGTTCACGCTGCGAGTCGATCTGCTGCTCTTTCGGAATCCCCGCCGGCGCATCATCCAGGTCGACCAGGACGATGTCCTCGTTCTTCAACGCCAGTATGTCAGCTTCGCTGTCGCCGGCGGTCCACCAGTGCCATGAGTCCAAAGCCAGGCCGACGTTGCCTGTTCCGATCTCCCCGATCAGCTCCCTGGTCTCCGCCATGGTGTGCAGAAACGGGTATTTCTGACTGTCGCGCAGCGACTGGGTGCCGACGTACTCCAGGCCCAGGCGTTGCCCGTGGCCGGCCAGCACTCTGGCTGCGGCCCGCAGGCGGACGACGTGGAGTTCGAAGTTCTGCCGGTAAGTCAACTGCTTGCTGCAGGGCATGATCCAGGTGGTGACGCGCGTTACGCCGGCCCTCTGAAGCACCGGCGCGACCTTGATGAGGGCCGCCATGCCTTCGTTGAACTTGGCCTCGTCCTGGCGGAAGTCCACCGGCAGACCCGCGGCTCCCCACGAAATCCCCTTTGACTTCAGGCCCGCGATCAAGTTCTGCAGCTGAGCGTCAGAGAGCGATGCAAGATAGCCGGCGTTCGGATCCACGGCTTCAAAGCCGTACTTCGCGGCGAGGTCGACGGCCTCAGTCTGGGAGGCAGTCACGCCAATAGCTCCGGGAGAGAGGCAGAGCTTCAGTTTCCTCTCCGCAGCCATCAGCGAGGGCAATCTGGAAGACAAAGCAGCCACAGCCGCAGCCGCCGACACATTGCACACGAAATCGCGACGAGTTGTTACGCTCATGGTAGATCCTCAATCTGGGAGAGTATCATACTAAAGTATACAACCGCGTGCGGCGCCTCTCTGAGGCGCCGCGGCGGGTCAGAGACCCGCCGCACGTGATCTTAGCTCTATTCAGCGCAGCCCGAGGGATTTCATCACTCCAAGATTCTTCCCGATAAGACCATGGCGCTGTTCAACGCACGCATATGAGCGAAGGGGATCGGCCGGCGTATTCACCGCGTAGTCCACGAGCCTGTCGACCGTCGAAGCGACAACGTGCATGCGAGTATCCGACGACCCGTAGTAGATGAAGACGTCCCCGTTCTCCCGCGCCACCCAGCCGTTACTGAAGGTCACATTGGAAACATCGCCGACGCGCTCCTCACCCTGGGGCGAAAGGAAATGGCCGCCCGGCCGATGCGTGACCTTCTCCGGATGCTCGAGGTCACAGAGCAGCAGATACAGGACATACCGCAGGCCCGCCGCGGTGTTGCGCACACCGTGCGCAAGGTGGAGCCACCCCCGCTGCGTCCGGATCGGCGCCGGGCCAAGGCCGTTCTTTACCTCCTTGATGGTGTGGTACTCCCTGTTGTCGATGATGATCTCCTCCTCGATCACCGCGTTCTCGATGCTGCCGCACAGACCCCAGCCGATGCCACCACCCTTCCCTGCCTGGATGAACTCGTCCTGCGGCCGTGTGTAAAACGCGTACTTGCCGTTGACGAACTCAGGGTGCAGCACCACGTTCCTTTGCTGCGGCGACCGGGTCTGCAGATCCGGCAACCGTTCCCACCGATCCAGGTCCCTGGAGCGCGCGATCCCGCCCTGGGCGAAGGCCGCCGACGTGTCCCAGGGAGGCGCCGCGGGATCCTTCCGTTCCGTGCAGAACAGCCCGTAGATCCAACCGTCCTCGTGTCTCACCAGGCGCATGTCGTAGACGTTGATGTCGGGGTCTTCGGTCTCCGGCATGAGAATCGGATAATCCCGGAACCGAAATACGTCGATGCCGGTTGCGCTCTCGGCCACCGCGAAGAACGACTTGCGATCGACGCCTTCGACGCGCACCGCGAGCGCAATCCTGCCGTTCACTTCGATGGCTCCCGAGTTAAAGGCGGCATTGATCCCCATCCGCTCCATCAGGAAGGGGTTTCTCCCCCGATCCAGGTCGTAACGCCAGAAGACGGGCGTGTGCTCCGCCGTCACAACAGGATGCATGTATCGATCGAAGACGCCATTGCCGCCCTGGGCTTTTACGTTCCTTCTGTTAAGAAGCGCCTCATGCTCGCGAAACAGAAGTCTGACTCTCTCATTGAATTCATCTTCGTTCATGGCCATCTCTCCGGAATTCAGAAGCGCGCAGCACGTAGCGCGGAACCTACACCCGGGTCAGCCGGTCCAGGCGCGCCATGACCTCGAAGCACATCCGGCCGTTGTGATACGGGCACTTCCACTGATCGACTTTCATACGCGAGAGATCGGGCAATCCCTCTCTTGTCACCTTCCAATACCATTCACCGCGGGTCTTATCGATCATCGTCCGATCGATGAAATTCCAGCAGTCGATCGAGGCCTGCAGGAACTCTTCTTCCGCGGTGAGCTCGAACGCGTTCAGGAAACCGACCACTCCCTCAGCCTGCGGCCACCAGTGCCGGCTGTCGTCGATAATGCCGCCGGCATCCGCTTCGTAGGACAGCGACCCATCGGGATCCCGAGCCTCGGCCAGGACTGCCCTGGCCATTGAGATCGCCGCCTCCTCGACGCGCCGGCGGAGCGCCCGCTGGTCGAGGGCGTCCACGGCCTCGCACAGAAGCCAGCTGCCCTCGATGTCATGGCCGAAGGAGACGTGATCCGAGCGGGGAGTCCACGCCGCGTCGAAGAACATCCTGAAGTGATGCGTCCTGGAATCCAGGATGCGCGCAAGGAACACCTCCAGCAGTTCCCGGAGCCTCTGCTTCACGCGCACATCAGCCGCTGCGGCAGCCAGGCTGGTGTAAGCCTCCAGAACATGCAGGTTTGTGTTCATGGACTTCTTCTCGTCCATGTCCACTTCGCTGAGCCTTTGGTCCTGAGCAGGCGACCAGTCGCGCGTGAAAGTCTCGAGATACCCTCCATTATCCCGGTCTCCGGCCCTTGATTCGATCAGACGAAACAGATCGAGCGCCCGCCGCAGCGCAGTATCGTCTCGAGCCGCCCTGAAGTATTCAACGAAGGCATAGAGTGAAAATGCCTGCGCATAGATCTTCTTGCCCGTGTCATCCGGGGCGCCCTTGAAATCCACTGTCCAGTAAACGCCGCCGAAATCGCGATCCCAGAAATGCCCCAGCAGGTAATCGTTCGCACGCTCTGCCATCCAGAGCAACGGTTGCTCATGGTAGACGCGATACGCGCGCGAAAAGGTCCACAGGATCCTGGAATTCAAAATCACTCCCTTGGGCACTCCGGTCCGGACGGTCAGATCGTTTTCGATGGCGCCGACAAAGCCGCCGTGCTCCTCGTCCGGAGCGTGCTTCATCCAGAACGGCAATATGTTCTGCTTCAATTCGGCTTCCACACGCTGCCTGAACGACCCTGTTTTCGTTTCCGGAATCATCGGCTTTGTCCACCGCTGTGTTCGATCTCAACCCGGCCGACCTGCGCCTCGGTCTTGAAGGCGATCTTGAGAAACAGGGCTCCGGCCGGAAACCCGCGCACCTCGTAGAGGGTAGGCTTCCAGTAGTCGTAGTCGCCCGTCCCACGGTAGAAGTCCGTGCGCACGGCCGGGACCAGGGCCCAATAAGTCCCGTCGCCGGAAGCCAGGAATTCGAAGCTGACCGCATCGCGCGGATAGAACGCATACACCCTGGCGGACTGCATGGTCCGGATGGTCCGGTAGACGATCTCGCTACCCGGACCGCCGCGGATGCGCGACATGTCCTCTTTCGCCGGGCGCGCCTTCTTTGACTCGACGATAAGATCCCCGCTCGATGAAAACACGTTCGAGAGGTCGCGCATCTCGTCGATCAAGACGAGCGATTCGACCTGCACAGGTCCTGCCACATTCGAAGGAGGCGATGAACCCGCTGCATTTCTTGCCCGGACACGATAGAACCAGGTCTCGCCCGGCAGCGCGTAACGGTCGGAAAAGAGCGGCCGGTACTGAACGTCCGCGTCGCTCACATCCGTTCCGACAACCTCCCACGGTCCATCGGCGTGCTTCGAGCGCTCGACCTCATAGGAGGCGGCTCCCGCGGAACCCTGCCAGGAAATGGCAGCAGCGGATCGGACCGGCAGAAGGACAGGCGCTGCGGGCGGCTCGGGCTCCGGCGGCGGGACTCCCTGTATCCTCCAGGCCGCTTCCCTCACGAGGTTCAGCAGGGCCGTGTCTGAGTCCCGGTGCTGATCCCTCCTCACCCGCTTCGGCCCGAACCATTTCTGGAGGCAGTTTGTATTCTCCATAATTAGCGCCGTAAGGCGCTAATATGCCGGATCGAAACTCGGGATTTTCATCTGCATCCCGTCCTTCAAAGCCGACTGATGCGCGATGATTCCCGGAGCAGTGTAGGCCAGAGCCTCGTACACGTTGACGGCTGGCTGCCGGCCCTTCACAAGCGCATCGACAAACTCGTGAGTCAGAAAGGTGTGCGATCCTTCATGGCCGCTATTGTGCCTGAGCGGCGCGGGCAGCATGTCGGTGTTCCACCATTCAGGCTGCTCGTATTTTTCGTACTCGGGCAACTGGCGGGCAAAGCCGCCACTGTCCGTCTCCACCTGTTTGCCGCTCCTGATGATGACCGGCCCCAGCCCGTTGGGGTCCGGGAAGAAGAAGCTCATGCGGTCGCCGTACCACTGGGCTCGCTCGGTACCGCGATGCGCTCCCTTCCAGAAGACCGCGACGCGAAACGCATGACCGCCGCTCGTCTTGAAAAAGGCGGTCCCGTTCCAGAATGGATTGTTGTAGACGTTGTCCTTGAGTATCGGATCTCCGTCACCCCAGCCGACGCAGCTTACTTCGGTCAATCGTTCGCCGGTCACGCTTACCAGGTGGGCAGTGCAGTGTGTGGGATAGTGCATCGGCGGGAAGCCGTAGCGCCACGTTCGCTGTCCATTCTCGAAGAACAGCACCTCCAGTCCGGCGTGGTGATACTCGGATTCGGTGTAGTAGACGGTCCCGAACTTCCCTTCGCGATAAAAGCGCCGGGCAGAAATGGTGGCCTGCTGGTAGTAGCTGGTTTCGGCCATCATGTAGGCAAGTCCCGTGGTCTTGACCGTCTCCAACAGGAGCGCGCACTCCTCGAGTGACATGGCCGCAGGCACCGCAGACAAGGCGTGCTTCCCTGCCTTGAGTGTCGCCACTACGTGGCGCACATGGTCAGGAGCAGGCGTGAAGATGCCTACGGCATCGATGTTCCGGTCGAGGATCAGCTTTTCCAGGGACTCGTGCGATTTCGGGCACCGGTAGGTTTCCATCAGGGCTTTGCGGCGTTCCGGCCGGAGGTCGCTAACAGCCTCGACGACACAATCCGGGTGCTCGTGGAAGTAGAAGCTGCGCCCGAAATTGCCGCCGACGATTCCGATCCTGATCTTGGCGGGCGCGGATTGGGGAAATGCGAACCGCGGCCCCAGCGCCGCAGTCACGATTGAGGCGCCGCTCAGGCGCAGTACCGTTCTTCGGCTATGTCTTTCCGGCAAGGTTGGCTCCTTTCAGGCGGGCCCGCCCGGGCCGGCAATCGTAACGTGGAGATCCCGCCAGAGGCCCACATCCTTCGAAATCCAGCCACAAATGGGTCCGGATTCTCATGACTGGCCTCCTGCGGAAGAGAATTCTCTCCACTCTCGAAACCGAGGCGCCTATCTTATCAGGAAAAAGCGCGCATTCCGCTATCCGGTCGAAGTCCCAGCCCAGGTCCAGGGCCAAGAGCGCGAACCGGTCTGTTCTGTCCGGCCCTCACAGGATCGTCGTCCGTTGCAGGGGCAGTTCGAATTCCACTGTCTGAATTGCGTCGCCTTCCTCTCGAGGGTTGAATTCATGGTCGACTCCACGTAGATTAGTCGCGGGTGTGGGCGTGGGGTGGGGAGGCTGAAACAAGCAGCAGTGGAGGAAGAGCTTTGAGCAAAGCCCGATACCCCCGACGAAAGTTCATCCGGGATGTCGCCGCAGTGGCGGGCGGCCTCTCGGTCCTTCCCGCCTGCAACAAATCGCGAGGCCGCTGGCGCTTCTTCACCGGCGAGGAAGCCGACACGGTCTATGCCATCTGCGAGCAGATCATCCCCACCGACCAGGATCCGGGCGCCGCTTACGCCGGCGTGCCGAATTTCATCGACAAGCAGCTGGTCGGCCCCTACAAGCGCTTCCAGCAGACATACCGCAAGGGGCTGCAGGGCATCCAGGAAACGAGCCTGGCGCAGTTTGGCGCCCGCTTCGAATCACTCAAGTGGGACCGGCAGACCGAAGTCCTGACAATGCTCGAAGCCGGCAAGGCCAAGGGGCGGACCTGGGAGAAAGAGAATCCGAAGGCCTTCTTTGACCTGATCCGGGACCACACGATGCAGGGTTTCTATGGAAGCCCCCGCCATGGCGGCAACTGGGACTATGTGAGCTACCGGATGCTCGGGCTCGATTATCCGCAAGTCATCGGCCAGAATCGCTACAAGAAGGCTTAATTCCGGCAACCCCCCTGGAGGAAGCAGCGCATGGCCTTCAAGCACGTGAATGCCGTAGTGGTCGGCGCGGGCGCCGGAGGCGGGATAGCCGCCAAGGAGCTGAGCGAAGCCGGCCTGAGCGTGGTACTCCTGGAGAGAGGAGGCTGGCCTCACTTCTGGGATCATGATCACGACGAGCTCATCAGCCAGAGAACCACCCCGCTCGGCAACGCGTTCGGGCCCGACGACGAGAGGTACCGGCGCGTGGTCGTCAACCCGGACGGATCGACACGCATCGTCCTCCCCAGCGAGGGCGCCTACTGCAACAACGCGGCGTGTGTCGGCTCCGGGACGGTGAGCTATGGAGCCATGGCCTGGCGCTACATGCAGAAGGACTTCATGATGCGCAGCACCTACGGCGCGCTGCATGGCTCAACGCTGGAAGATTGGCCGATCAGATACGAGGATCTCGAACCATTCTACGAGAAAGCAGAGTGGGAAATCGGCGTCGCCGGAGACGACAGTCAGAATCCTTTTGCTCCCCCCCGCCGCAAGCCTCAGCCGATGCCGCCCTTCCCCTACAACACGGAGGGCAGGCTGCTCGACCCTGCAGCCAGGAGGCTCGGCTGGCACCCCTTCCCGATCCCCATGCTGAGGAACTCGGTCCCGCATGGCGGCAGGCCGGCCTGCATCCATTGCCGGTTTTGCGTGGGTTTCGCCTGCGAGGTGAACGCGAAATGCGGCACGCACAACACCGCGATTCCGGCGGCGATCGCCACGGGAAACTGCGAGGTCCGGACTCAATGCGTGGCGAGCGAGATCATTCTCGACGACAAAGGGAGAGCTGGCGGCATAGTCTATTTCGACGAAAGCGATCGCCAGCAGAGGCAGACAGCTGACATCGTGGTCCTGGCCTGCTCGGCGACTGAGACTCCCCGCCTGATGCTCAATTCCCGCTCGCGGTTGTTCCCCAACGGCGTCGGCAACCGCAGCGACTGGGTGGGACGCAATCTCCAGGGTCATGCCTACGCAGGCGCATTCGGACTGTTCGAACCGGAAACCTACGACGATGCCGGGCCCGGCGCCTGCCTGGCGATATGCGATTTTAATCACGGGAACGCCGGTCTGCGCGGGGGTGGCGCTATCTGCAACGAGTTCATTCGCTCTCCTTACCTGTTCACGAGCCGGAGGCCGGCCGGCGCTCCCGCCTGGGGCCGCGCACACAAGGAATTCCAGCGGCGGAACTTCAGACGATGCGTCGCCGTCCACGGTCCGGTGCAGGAGATGCCCGTCTTCGATGCGCGCGTCCAGATCGACCCGTCGGTCAAGGATTACTGGGGAATCCCGGTGGTGAGGCTCTCCGGGAGCCGCCACCCGCACGACCTGGAAATATCGCGCTTTCTGGCCGGGAAGGCGGCACAGTGGTTGAAGGAGGCGGGAGCGACCGAGACATGGCCCAAGATGCCGGGCTCCGGTTTGAGCGGAGGGCAGCATCAGGCAGGCACGTGCAGAATGGGTAACGATCCCAACACCTCCGTCACGAACCGGCACGGGCAGGTACACGATATCGACAACCTGTTTGTCGCGGACGCCAGCGTGCATGTCACGAACGGCGGCTTCAATCCCGTTCTGACCATCATGGCTCTGGCGTACTGGGTTTCGGACTATATAAAACGCGAATGGAAAGGGGCCCGTTTCCGAGCCTGACTTTTCGAGTTGCGTTTGACAGGTCGGGTTCAGCGGGAGCACGCGGGCGAACCACGGACAGACTGCCCCCTGGAGCGTCTCATGAGCATGTCGAAGTGGAAAAAGACCATCCTTGTCGTCGTCATCATTGCAGGTTTCGCGCTCGCCGGATCCGCAACGTTCTGGCGCTATGCCGGTCCCAGTCAGACCTGCTCCTCCTGCCATGAAATCCGGCCGGCGCAGGACTTGTGGGAGGAGTCTTACCACCGCCAGGTCCCCTGCGAGGAATGTCACGGAACGGCAGTGAACAACGGTCTGCACAGCCTCTGGGAGAACTCGCGCAGGTTGGTCGGCCACTTCTCGGCGCCCGAATCGGAGCAGATGGCTCTCAAGGAGGAACAAATCGCGGAAATCATCGCGCGGTGCAGGAGCTGTCACGAGCGCGAGTACGCCGACTGGCTCGCCAGCGGCCACTCCATGAGCTATTCGGACGTGTTTCTGAACGTGAAACATAACTCCACGGAAGAAGTCAACGCGGACTGCCTCCGCTGCCATGGCATGTTTTTCGAGGGAGGGATTCAGGATATCGTCCAGCCTCTGAGCATCAAGGGTCCGTGGAAGCTTGTGAATCCCGCCCTGGCGTCGCGGCATGTCATTCCCTGCCTCACCTGTCACGAGATCCACTTGAAGGGTAATCCTGCAGCAAGGCCGGACTACTCGGACCCGAAGGCTATCTCCTACAAGCGCCCCCTCCCCGTGCCGCGTTCCGGCTTTTACGATCGCCAGGAGAAGACCCATTTCGAAACGTCGCTACTCCCTGCGCCGGTCATTGTTGAAGGAGAGCGGCGGGTCATGGTCTCTCCCGATCCGCGCCAGCGGCTCTGCTACCAGTGTCACGCCCCGAACGCCGATCACGTGGTCGGCTCGAGCGATGATCGCACCCCCCTCGGCGTGCACGAGGGCTTGAGCTGCTTCGCCTGCCACGAGCTGCACTCGCAGGAAACGCGCAAGTCCTGCTCCGACTGCCACCCGCGGCTGTCCAACTGCGGACTCGACGTCGAGAAGATGGATACCAGCTATCGGTCGCGGGAGAGCGTGCACAACATCCACACCGTCGCCTGCAAGGACTGCCATGTGAAAGGCGTTCCCAGGAAGAAGCAGACAGCAACGAGCAGGCCCGTGCAGGTTTCGAGCGCACCGTAGAGACACGCTGCGCGTGGCATCAGAGGCTGTGAGAAAATCACCCTGTCTGAGCTTGACTGGGCGATTCCTGTGCCGCGCCTTCGGCGCTTCATCGCTTTGGAAAATGATAGATCGGCCCTTGCCCAAATGCGCAAATCCCAGGCCACGCGCGTGAGCGCGTGGTTTCAGATGACAAACAGAATCGAGGCCGGCACCTCAGATTGCCGCTTGCCGACCGAGGGGCTGAGGCGGCTGCTGCGGGGAACACAAGCCGCGTCAGGCAAGCGCCGTGCGACCCATGAGGTACTGATCGCATTCGCGCGCGGCGCCCCGGCCTTCGTTGATGGCCCAAACTACAAGGCTCTGACCGCGTCGCATGTCGCCGGCCGCGAAGACGCCGGGCACATTTGTTGCGTGACTCTCCGCGGGAGTCCGCACATTCGATCGTCCATCCCGCTCAACTCCCAGCTGGTCGAGCAGCAGGCTTTCGGGCCCCAGAAATCCCATTGCGATCAGCACGAGCTGAGCAGGGTGCGCCTGCCCGGTCCCGGACAGCTCCCGGCACGTAGATCGGCCGTTGCCATCCCTCAACCACTCGACCTGGATCGTCTCCAGCCCTGCAACATGGCCATCATCAAGATCGCCGACGAAACGCTGCGTCTGAACTGAAAACTCCCGCGGATCGCGCCCGAGGACGGCCGCCGCTTCTTCCTGCCCGTAGTCGACCCGGTATATCCTGGGCCACTCAGGCCAGGGATTATCCGGTGTTCGCTCCGCCGGCGGACAGGGGAGAATCTCCAGCTGGACCAGGCTGCGGCAGCTGTGCCGCAGCGCGGTTGCGACGCAGTCCGTCCCGGTGTCTCCGCCGCCAATCACCACCACGTCTTTTCCCTTCGCCGACAAGTGCTTTCCGTCACGGTGCTGGCTGTCGAGCAGGCTCTTGGTGTTGGCGCGCAGGAAATCGACGGCAAAATGAATGCCCTCCAGTTCGCGCCCCGGGACGGCAAGGTCACGCGGCCGGGTTGCGCCGCCGCACAGGACTACGGCATCAAACTCGCGCATCAGGCGGTCGGCCGGATAGTTGGCACCGACCTCGGTGTTGGTGACAAAGCGGATCCCCTCCTTCAGCATCAGATCAATACGCCGCTTGACGATCCGCTTGTCGAGTTTCATGTTCGGAATGCCGTACATGAGGAGCCCGCCGGGACGGTCGTGCCGTTCATACACCGTCACCGAATGTCCGGCGCGATTGAGCTGCACGGCGCAGGCAAGCCCCGCCGGGCCCGAACCGACTACGGCCACCTTCCTTCCCGTCCTCTCCAGCGGCGGTCCTGGAACGATCCAGTTCTCCGCAAACGCCCGCTCGATGATTGCATGCTCGATGTTCTTGATCGTGACGGGAGGGCTGATGAGCCCCAGCACGCATGAACCTTCGCACGGCGCGGGGCAAACGCGGCCCGTGAACTCGGGAAAGTCGTTGGTCTTGAGCAGGCGGTCTAGGGCTTCGCGCCACAATCCCCGGTAGACGAGGTCATTCCATTCGGGGATCAGGTTATAGAGGGGGCACCCGGCCGTGACTCCGCCCAGCAACTGGCCAGAGTGGCAGAATGGGACGCCG
>Ga0315286_10007184_pt1 | contig 10874 bp, 10 predicted proteins | sample YL17G10_0_MG_FD_205038 | JGI IMG/M metagenome (GOLD analysis project Ga0315286, IMG submission 205038) | Sediment microbial communities from Yellowstone Lake, YNP, Wyoming, USA - YL17G10_0 | ecosystem: Environmental > Aquatic > Freshwater > Lake > Sediment | place: USA: Wyoming | collected...
TCGCGGGGGCGCTGGCAGATTGCATAACCCAGGTGGACCGGCTCGCCAAGTATTCAGAGGAGAACCGCCGCATGGTCCTTGACAGAGCCGACGCCGAGAGAACCCGACTCGCTTTGTCGACAGCGCTGGAAGAAGCGCATGCATCGCACGGGCGGCGGCGCGCGTGATTGGCATCCACGGACACTAGCCCATGACCCTTGGGGAACTGACGCTTGTTTACAGCGCAGCGGTCTACAACTTTCAGGAACTCACCAACGACCTGAGGACTCTTGGATACGCATTTTATTTGGGTGCTTCCGTGTTTCCTTCGCCAAATTGCCAATCTCACCCTCGAGCCCTACCGCCATGTAGTCCTAAAAGCTTGTGCGGGTGCCATAGCGATTACTGGCATCACACCTGCGTTCGAGAATTGGGGCTTGTCCCGAGCGGGGCGTCAGCGCAGCGGGCCTGGCCGCTGGGGAGTTCGAAGCGATTCATCAGGCGCCCCCGAAGAAGGCAACCGACTACCCCAGCAACCACTTTTTCTTCCACCGGATGCTGCGGATGAAGAACGTGTTCCGGCACATCGCGACGCGGCCCTGAGGGGCGATGCGCCGATGCTAAACAAGGGGGATATTGGGAATGGTATTGACGTCGGTCAAGGAAAAAGCTGAACCAGTGAGATTTTCTGTCGTAGGATGCGGGAATATAGGGGGGCGGCATCTCGCCGTCCTCGATTCGTTGGAAGGGGCAAGCATCGCAAGCTTCTGTGATATCGATCCCGCGAAGCGGGAGAAATGCGGTGCGCTATTCCCGGGCGTCCCGGCATACGCGTCGATAGATGAGATGCTGCAGCGCACCGACGCGCAGGTCGTAAACGTCTGCACGCCGCACTATCTACACGCCGAGCACGCATTGAAGGTTATTGCGGCGGGGCGGCATGTGCTGGTTGAAAAACCGATGGCCCTCACTGTCGCAGACGCGGACCGGATGATAGCGGCGGCTGAAAAGGCCGGGGTTCTCCTGATGGTCGTCATGCAGAACCGATACAACGTCCCGGTCGTGCTGACGCGGAAGGCAATAGCCGAGGGGCGTCTCGGACGCATCTTGATGGCGCAGTGCAACGTGGTCTGGAATCGATGCCCCGAGTACTATAGCCAATCGCCCTGGCTTGGACGGAAGGCCTTCGAAGGCGGCGCCCTCTATACCCAGGTCAGCCATTTCATCGACCTCATCTTGTGGCTGTGCGGCGACGTGATCGACGCAAGTGCCCACATCGAGACCAAGAATCACGATGTGGAGATCGAGGATTGCGGGGTTGCGTTGCTGCGGCTCCTTGGCGGCACAATGTCCTCCCTGTTCTGGACGACGTGCGCGTACGGCCGAAACTTCGAGGGGAGCATCCTGCTGGTCGGCGAGCGAGGCACCGTGAAGATCGGCGGGCAGTACCTGAACCGCATGGAGCACTGGGAGGTTGAGGGTTACCCTCTGCCGGAAGGGATCAACTGGGTGGATCGTCCAAATTCGTATGGCAAGTACCAGGGCTCGAGTTCGAACCACGACAAGGTGCTGGCGGATGTCATTCGTGCGGTCAACAATAAGAGCGTGGAATTGGTGACGGGCGAGGAAGGCCGGAAGACCGTCCGCGCGATCGAGCTGATCTACGAACGGTGCAATGGAGGAGACCGCGGCGGGCGAAAGGGCTGAGCAGATGGGCACACCACTCATAAGGGACACCGGGATCCGGGATGTGAAGTTCGGCAATAACGTCGTCGTTCACCAACCGGTCAACATCTTCTGTTGCGAGATCGGCGACGATGTGATGATCGGGCCGTTCGTGGAGATCCAACGGGGCGTGCGGATCGGCGCTCGCTGCCGTGTCCAGTCCCACGCGTTCATCTGCGAGGGGGTCACCATCGGGGACGACTGTTTCGTCTCGCACGGCGTGATGTTCATCAATGATCGGTTCGATCGGGGTGGCCCGGCGCGCGGCGACCGCTCACTGTGGAAAACGACGACTATCGGCGAACGTGTCAGCATCGGTACCGGCGCGATCCTTCTCCCGGTCTGTGTCTGCTCGGGAACCGTCATCGGGGCTGGGGCGGTCGTAACCAAGGACATCGTCGTGCCCGGTATTTACATTGGCAATCCCGCGAAGCTGCTGAGGCAGCTCGGTGCGGAGGGGGCGAGATGAAGGTGCAGATCCCGCTGGTCGATCTATGGGCACAGTACCTGTCGATCAAGGACGAAATCGATGCGGCCGTAGGGCGCGTCGTTGCCGAGAGCGCGTTTGTCGGGAACTCGGGGAATCGCTTCGTTAGGGCCTTCGAGGAAGAGTTCGCAGCATTCGTCGGCAGGGATTCGTGCGTCGCCTGCGGCAACGGCACCGATGCACTCGAGATTCTTCTGCAGGCGGCCGGGGTCGGGCCCGGTGACGAGGTGCTTGTTCCCGCAGTCTCGTGGATCGCAACGTCTGAGGCGGTGTCGACGCGCGGGGCCACCCCCGTGTTCGTGGATGTCCTGCCGGGCCGCTATACGATGGATCCGGAGGCCGCCGCCGCCAAGGTCACATCGCGAACCAAAGCGATCATCCCGGTCCACCTCTACGGGCTGCCGGCCTCGATGGACGAGATCTGCCACCTTGCGCAGCGTCACGGTCTGTTTGTCCTGGAGGATTGTGCTCAGGCCCATGCTGCCACCTACAGGGCACGAGCCGTCGGCACGTTCGGGCACGCGGCGTCGTTCAGCTTTTTCCCCGGCAAGAACCTGGGGGCGTGGGGCGATGCCGGTGCCATGCTGACGGACGACCCGCAACTGGCGCGGACCGTGCGTATGATCGCCCAGCACGGCCAGGGCGAGCGAAAGCATGACCACCAGCGGGAGGGGCGAAACAGCCGGATGGACGGCCTGCAGGCCGCGATTCTGTCGGCCAAGTTACCCCATCTCCGCGCTTGGACGGAGGCGCGTCAGCGCCTCGCCGCCCGCTACCGTCAGGGACTCCGGGATGTCGTCGAGGGCATGCAGATTTGCCCGGACGATGCGGTCAATGTGTACCATCTCTTCGTCATCGAGGTCTCCGATCGGGACGACATTGCCTCGGCCCTCGCCGGCAGTGGTATCTCCACAACCGTCCAGTACCCCAGGCCTCTGCCCCTGCTCCCGGCCTACGCCAGGTTCGGGCACAAGGCCGAAGATTTTCCGGTGGCTTCACGGCTGACGTCCAAGATCCTGTCATTGCCGCTCTTCCCTGAGATGACCGAGCTGCAGCAGAATATGGTAATGGAGGCTCTGACGGAGGCCATACGGCACGCAGGTGTTTCATCATCCCGGATGACTACCCACGCATGATCGGTCAAACTAAAGGGGCTCTCGAGGCTCGCCTTTCATCATATTCGTGCATGCTTTGGCGCGTTGGAGGCGATGACGGTGGATCTGACGCGGTTCCCCGTAGGCGCCGAGATCGCCGCCACCCAGGCGTAGGCTGTAGATTCCGACGGTGAGAAAAATGTTTAAGCTAACGTATCCGAGACTGGGATGAGAGTATGGCTGGTCACTGGGGGCGAACCACTCCCAATCGGTGGTGGGGTGGCCGATCGGCTCTACCGCACGGGTTCTTTTGCGGGCCATCTCGCATCAGCGGGCCACGATGTAATTTGGTGGAGTCCAGACTTTGATCATAGAAGAAAACGTCATTTCGGAACCATAATGGATACAGTGGAAAGCGCGCTCAGCTATAGAATAAAACTTTTGCCCAGCCCAGGCTACAGTCGGAACATTTCATTGCGTCGCCTTTTTGACCATGGAGTAGTAGGTTACCGATTTGCTCGCAACGCCAAGATCGTGCCGCCCCCGCAAATTATTGTGGCGTCCCTTCCGACCCTCGAGCTGGCATCTCGAGCCGTCAGATACGGAAACAGCAAAGGGGTCCCCGTGGTTTTGGACTTAAGGGACATGTGGCCGGAGCTCTACATTTGGCATCTACCTAAGAGTATGCAGACGATAGCTAAGGGCGTGGCTTACCCACTATTTCGCTGGAGAAATGATTGCCTTGCAAGAGCATCTGCACTATGGGCCATTTCAGATGACTTCTTATCGTGGGGCCTCCGGTGTGCGCGCCGCAAGCGGCGAGAGAACGATGGCGCCTTTTTTATGGTGGACAGATCTCCGGCCCCTGAAGATGGCGCCGTCCAAGAAGCTCGCCTGTATTGGGATAAGGTTCTGGGGCAAAATCAGAATGGTGAGATAGTAGGTTGCTTCGTTGGGTCAATTAGCCATCAGTATGACTTGGCGACTGTCGCTTCAGCTGCAGTGGCGGCCAGAAGAGCAGGCGCTAATATCAGGTTCGTGATTGCGGGTGACGGGGAAACCCTCTCCAGTCTTGCTGAGAGATATGATGCAACCTCCGGCATCATCTGGCCTGGCTGGATAGACAGAATGCGCCTTCTGGCCCTCCTGGAGAGATGTCATTTCGGCCTCGATCCGATGCCCGCGAGGCCTGACTTTGAAGCCACCATTAATAATAAAGCGGTGGACTATCTCAAAGCCGGGAGGGGAATCGTGTCGTGTCCTGACCGGGGCGCCCTCGCAAGGCTTCTTATTGAGAACGGCTGCGGGATCAGCTATCCACATGGCGATGTTCAAGCTCTAACGAAGATATTCATGAAGCTAGCCGCAGATCATCGGGTTGCAGCGCAATGGTCTATCGCCGCGAGAACATTTTCGCAATCGGAACTGGACCCGTCGCGGATTTATGGCAGCATGACAACATGCCTCGAACGGATGGTAGCGGAGGTTCAGGAGAGAGCGAAGGATAAATTATGTCACATGCGTTGACCCTGCGCGATGGCCTCATGGCAGGCGGCGCGCCCAGGATGTGGGAGCGGGCGATGAGGGAGAGCCTTCCGGCGGTCCGTGCGGCCGTTCCACCCGAAAGTCGGGTGCTGGAGGTTGGTTATGGGGATGGACTGCTGAGCTGTTTCCTGGCGGCGGAGTTGGGGTGGCACATCACTGGTCTGGACATCCACCCCGCGGCGACCGAATCGGCGCGTGCGGCGGCAAAAGCATACAAGCTGGAAGACCGGCTGGACTTTCGGCTCGTGCAGCCGGAAGAAACGCGCAGGCATTCGGGACACTACAACGCCGTCTTCGCAAAGACCGTCTTCTACACTGCCTGCTCGATGGAGGAGTACCGCGAGTGGCTGGATTGGATCGTGTCTGTGCTAGAACCCGGCGGGATCCTGGTTAACTATGATACGGGCAGGGCCAACGCCATCCTGCAAGCCTACCGGAGGCTCAGGGGCCGAGAATACACTGACCTGAGCTTGTTCACGGGGGAAATCGAGCGCCTGTATGACGAGCGGTTCATGCCCCTCTTCCGCCGGTATTACGGAGGCCTAAGCCAATTCCTGGCGCCGCTGCCCGGGTTTTATCAGGTGGCCGCCAGGGTCGAAGAATGGCTTGCCAAACGCACGGCGGACAACTGTTTTATCGTCAGCATGGTCGCAAGGGTAAGAGATAAGGTGGGTTAAGGGGCAACGACATGATCAAGCGCGCCTTCGATTTTGTCGCCTCGGCCCTCGGGCTCATCGCTCTGTCGCCGCTCCTGGCCGTGCTTGCTATATTGGTCAAGCTGACTTCTCGCGGACCCATCCTTTACCGGGGCGTGCGCGCGGGGCGCAATGGCGTCCCTTTGCGGATCCTGAAATTTCGAACGATGGTAGCCGATGCCGAAAAAGTGGGGGGGCCTACTACTTCGGATGATGACGAGAGGGTCACGAAGATCGGTCTTCTGATGAGGCGATTCAAACTCGACGAATTGCCACAGCTCTTTAATGTCCTATCGGGGACAATGAGCCTTGTGGGCCCTAGGCCCGAGGTCCTGTCGGAGGTGGCAGAGTATTCGCCGGAGCAACTTAGAGCGCTGGAGATGCGCCCTGGCATCACGGACTGGGCGTCCATTTGGAACTGCGACGAAGGAGCCGTCCTGAGCGGCGCCGCCAATCCTCACGCGGCGTACAAGGAACGTATTCAGCCCAGCAAGCTAAGGCTGCAGATCAAGTACCGGGACGAACATTCGTTCTCGATGGACATGAAGATTATTTTCTATACATTGAGAAAGATGGTGGACAAGGGTTGGGTGCCTCGAGAGCTCCGGCGTTATGGGAAGCCTTAATGAAGAGCTTTTCGCGGCGAAAGGGGCTGCCATGGCGTACAAAGTCAAGTTCGTGAACCCTGCCAAGACCTATCAGGCCATCAAGGCAGAAATTGACGCGGCGTATTTTGAAGTGATGACGAAGGGGGACCTCATCGACCGTGGCCAGCTCCGGTCCTTCGAGGAGAATCTCGCGAGGTTCGTGGGCACCAAGTACGTCGTCGGTCTTAACAGCGGTTACGACGCCCTGCACATGTCCCTGCGTGCGGCGGGGATTGGGGCGGGCGACGAAGTCATCGTGCCGGCGCATACCTTTGTGGCTACCTGCTCGGCGGTCGTGCATGTAGGGGCGAAACCGGTGCTCGTGGATGTGGGTAAGGATTTCAACATCGATGTCGGCCTCATCGAGGAAGCCATCACGCCGAAAACGAAGGCCCTCTTGCCGGTTCACTTGTCGGGGTACATGGCGGACATGGAGCCAGTGATGGAGGTCGCCCGCCGCCACGGGCTGGTGGTCATCGAGGACGCGTGCCAGAGCCTGGGCAGCTCGATGAACGGCAAAGGCGCCGGCTCATGGGGCCTCACGGGATGCTGGAGCTTCTACCCGTTCAAGATTCTCGGGGGTTACGGAGATGGGGGCGCTATCACGACAGATGACGAGGAGGTAGCCCTTTTCGCGCGGCGGATGCGTTACAACGGGGAAGATCGAGAGACGGGGGAGTACCACGGCCACGGCTTTACCTGCCTTCTAGACAACCTTCAGGCGGCATTCTTGGATGTGAAGCTCAGGTACCTGCCAAAGTGGATCGAGCGACGCAAGGTCATCGCCCAGATGTACAGAGAGGCTCTCTGCGACCTTCCGGGCCTGTTGCTGCCCCACTATGATGACCCCCGCCGCGACCATGTCTACCAGAACTACACCGTGCGGGCCAAACAGGGGAATGCCTTCTCGGAGTACTTACAGGCTCACGGCGTAGAAGTTCTCACCCAGTTTCGCAAACCGTACTATAAGCACAAAGCGCTGAAGCTCGAGGATAAGGGATTTCCGGAGACCGAGGCGCTCAGTCGAGAAGTCTGTTCTCTGCCGATGTATCCGGAGCTTGAAGGCGAGGAAGTAGAGTATGTGATCCAGTCCGTAAGAGCCTTCTACATGGACAAGGGAAACCACGGATGAACAATGATGGACACGGATGAGGAAAACAAGAGGCAAGTTTGGGCAAGCAAAAAAAGAAATTATCAGTGTTCTTCCGTGGTTAGAAACTCACTTCTTTTGGAGGGGTAATGGGATACCCGCCTGAAATTTTAGTGGGACTCTTCCGGACAATGCTTAGGATCCGGCTCATCGAGGAGCGGTTCGTAGAGCCCATCCTGAGCGGGGAGATCAAGTGCCCTGTTCACTTGTATTCGGGGCAGGAGGCGATCGCGGCCGGGGTATGCGCGAACTTGGACGCTGGGGACTATGTCTTCGGCGGTCACCGGTCCCACGGGCATTACCTGGCCAAGGGTGGTGATATGCGGCGGATGGCGGCGGAGATCTTTTGCCGCCAAGACGGCTGCGCCCGGGGGCGCGGGGGCTCGATGCATCTTATCGATTTAGGCGTTGGGATGCTAGGCGCGGCGCCCATCGTCGCGGGGACAATTTCTCTGGCGGTCGGCGCTGCTTATGCCTCCGTGGTCCGGCGCGATCAAGGGCTGGCGGTGGCTTTTTTCGGGGACGGGGCCACCGGTGAGGGCGTCCTCTATGAATCACTCAACCTCGCATCGCTACGCAAGCTCCCCGTCCTTTTTGTCTGCGAGAATAACCGGTATGCAACACATCTCCCAATCCGAGAGTGTCGGGTGTCCGAGGAGATCGCTAAAGTCGCGGAGCCATTCGGGATGTGGTCGCGGAGAATTGACGGCAATGACGTATCGGCGGTTTATGAAACGGCGCGAGAAGCAGTGGAGCATTGCCGCTCTGGCCAGGGTCCGGCTTTCATGGAATGCCTTACTTATCGTTTCCGCGGGCACGTCGGCCCAGACGACAACATCCAAGGCAGTCACACGGATATCCGTCCTCAATCCGAGATCGCGGAATGGCGCAAGAGGGACCCTCTCCTCCGATGCGAAAAACGATTGGTGGATGAGGGGCAATTGACGATGGAGAGCCTGGGAAGGGTACGCGACGAGGTGGAGAAGGAGGTTTCCGACGCGATGGCCTTCGGCAGGCGCTCTCCCTTCCCGCCCCCGGAAGAATTGGATAGGGGGGTGTACCATGAGTCGTAAACTCTCCTTCAGCCTGGCGATCAACGAGGCGTTCCATCAGGCCATGGTAGAGGACCCTGCTGTGGTCGTCATTGGTCAGGGTGTCAAGAGCCCCTGGTATGTAGGCAACACCTGCAGAGGCCTCGTTGAGAGATTTGGAGAGACGCGTGTTTTCGACACGCCAGTCTCGGAGAACGCGGTGACGGGGGCGGCGGTGGGAGCGGCATTGGCGGGCTTACGCCCCGTCGTTGTGCACCCCCGAATGGATTTCATGCTATACGCCTTTGACCCCATCATCAACCAGGCGGCTAATTGGAGCTATATGAGCGGGGGGGCAGCCAGGGTCCCCGTTGTCTTCTGGGGCATCATCAATCGCGGTGGGGAGCAGGCCGCTCAGCACTCGCAAGCCCTGCACTCTATCTTTGCCCACGTACCAGGGCTCAAGGTCGTGGCGCCTTCCACCCCATTCGATGCGAAAGGGCTTATGATGGCGGCCATCCAGGACGACAACCCCGTCGTCTTCGTGGATGAACGCTGGCTTTATGGCATCGAGGGGGATGTTCCGGAGGAGCCTTACGGAGTGAAAATCGGAAAAGCGGTGATACGTAGGCAAGGAAGCGATTGTACGATCGTTGCCTTTTCCTACATGGCTCCCAAGGCTTTAGAAGCGGCAGAAAAGCTGGCGGCTGAAGCGATTTCGTGCGAAGTGATCGATCTTCGGAGCCTGAAGCCTTGGGACGCCCCATGCGTCTATGATTCGGTCAGGCGAACTGGAAGGCTCCTCGTCTGTGACGTGGGGTGGAGGACGGGAGGGTTCGGGGCGGAGGTGGCGGCCCAAGCCGGTGAAGTCTGTTGGTCCTCGCTGAAAGCTCCCGTGAGGAGGCTAGCCATTCCTGATATTCCAGCCCCTGCGAGCAGGACCCTGGAGGCCGTGTACTATCCCGGCATAGCCGACATCGTCCGCATCGTGGAAAAGTTAATGAGGGAGTGATAGAAAGGGAAACCATGGCCAAGAGGCTGGAACTCAGCGAACGCTCCAATCGCATCGCGAAGGCGGAGATCCGTACAATGAGCGTAGAGTGCGAGCGGTATGGGGGGATCAACCTGGCGCAAGGGGTCTGCGACATGGCTCTGCCCCGGCCTGTGCTTGATGGCGCCCGGCGCGCAATGGAAACCGGCATCAACGCGTACACTCGCCACGACGGCTTGGAGGTCCTAAGGAAAGCCATCGCGAGAAAGATGGCGGATTACAACGGGATCGCCGCCGACCCTGAGACCGAAGTCGTGGTCAGCGCCGGTTCGACGGGCGCGCTTTTCTGCGCGTGCTACGCGTTGCTCGATCCCGGGGACGAAGTGATCGTTTTTGAGCCCTACTATGGGTATCATCTGAACACCCTGCTCGCCGTGGATGCGGTGCCGGTCTTCGTGAGAATGCATTCTCCCGATTGGCAGTATGAGACATCCGATCTGGAGAAGGCCATCACCCCTCGGACAAAAGCCGTTCTCATCAACACGCCGGGGAACCCCACCGGCAAGGTCTATACCACGGATGAATTGCGCGGGATCGCGGAATTGGCTCTCAAGTACGACCTGTTCATTTTCACCGACGAGATTTATGAATACTTCCTGTATGACGGGCGAAAGCACGTCAGCATTGGCTCTTTCCCGGAAGTTGCCGACCGGACCATCACCGTGTCGGGGTATTCCAAGACCTTCAGCATTACTGGGTGGCGCATCGGGTACTGCGTTTGCCGGCGTGATTGGGCCGAGATGATCGGTTACGTCAACGACCTCTACTACGTCTGCGCCCCCGCGCCTTTGCAGGTCGGGGTCGCGGAGGGGATATCTCTGCTCGGTCCGGAGTACTATGCAGGCTTGCGCGCCTCCTTCGATCGAAAGCGGACCATAATCTGCGGCGCCCTCCGGGCTGCCGGTTTTACTTTTTCTTTGCCTCAGGGGGCGTATTACATTCTCGCCGAGGCTTCGCACTTACCTGGCAAAACGAGCAAAGATAAGGCCATGCATCTTTTGGAGAGAGCCGGTGTGGCCGGCGTGCCGGGGGGAGCCTTTTATCAGGGCGAAGAAGGGGACGGCCTCTTACGGTTCTGCTACGCAAAGGAAGACAAGGTGCTCGATGAGGCTTGCCGGAGGTTGGTGTTGAATCTCACATAAAATAGTTTTTTTACCGTAATTAATCTTGAATAATAGAAATGCCACTTCTAAAATTTGTGAATAATTAGTAGCAACGGATTTTGTCTGCTAATAGAAAAAGAGGGAGAACTGGTTTAGGGGTTGATGAAATGAATATGCGTTTTATGAAGCTGGGCAAAGGCGTGGTCCGCATGACGCCGTTCAAGAGACGCGCGCTTTTCGTTTTAGCCGATTCGCTTTTAATCTCGTTCTCGCTGTACGCGTCGTTCTGGCTGAGATTCGACGGCGCGATCCCGGCAGATTTCGTTCGAAAATTCCCTTTCTACCTTGGGCTGGCTCTTATCCTCAA
>Ga0315286_10007185_pt1 | contig 10874 bp, 10 predicted proteins | sample YL17G10_0_MG_FD_205038 | JGI IMG/M metagenome (GOLD analysis project Ga0315286, IMG submission 205038) | Sediment microbial communities from Yellowstone Lake, YNP, Wyoming, USA - YL17G10_0 | ecosystem: Environmental > Aquatic > Freshwater > Lake > Sediment | place: USA: Wyoming | collected...
TGGTGGTCCACAGCCGCATGCCAGCCGGTGAGCGTCTGGCAGTCTGGCGCGCGGCACAGGACGGCCGATGCCGAATTGTTGTCGGGCCACGCTCCGCAGTCTTTGCTCCCCTGCGCAATCTGGGGTTAATTGTTGTCGATGAGGAGCATGAGGCGTCATACAAGCAATACGATTCATCGCCCCGCTACCACGCCCGCGACGTGGCCATCATGCGCGGTACCCTGACCAATGCAGTAGTGGTCCTGGGATCAGCCACGCCATCCGTCGAATCGTACTCCAACGCGGCAAGCGGCAAGTTCGAGCTTGTGGAAATGCCACGCCGAATCGAGGAAGTACCGATGCCGGACATTGCCATCGTCGACATGACCGCCGAGAGGAAGAAGGTGTTCAACGCGGCAAAGGCCGTTCTTCCGCCGGAGCAGCGGATGAGCCTGCGCGATTTCCAGCAGCCCTCTCTATCCCGAATCCTGAAAGAAAAGATTGCTGAACGCATCGCCCGCCGGGAAGGCATCATCCTCCTGCAGAACCGACGCGGGTTTGCTCCCTTCGTGGAGTGCCCGGACTGCGGGTATGTCGAATCGTGCGACAACTGCCAGGTCACGCTCACCTACCATCTCTCGAAGAAACACCTCCGGTGCCACTATTGCGGGACAGTCAGGCAGCCGCACATTGAGTGTCCTCAGTGTCATGGCACCGGCATCCAGCTCCGCGGGTTCGGAACACAGCGGGTGGAAAAAGAACTGGCGGAGGCATTCCCCGGAGCACGGATCCTCCGCATGGACCTTGACACCACAACACGCAAAGGAGCCCATGACAGGTTGCTCACGACCTTCGGAAGCGGCGGCGCCGACATCCTGCTCGGGACGCAGATGGTCGCCAAGGGACTTGATTTCCCGCGGGTGACACTTGTCGGGGTGATCTCTGCGGACACCCAGATGCTCCTTCCGGACTTCCGCTCGTCCGAACGGACATTTCAGCTTCTCACGCAGGTTGCGGGCCGATCGGGCCGAAGTACGTTGAAAGGCGAAGTGATCATCCAGACACATCAACCCGCACACCCCACGCTCCGGCACGTCCAGCAGCACGACTTTCGCGGGTTCTACCTCGAGGAGATGGAATCCCGGACCGAGCTGGAGTATCCGCCGTTGTCGAGGCTGGTGCTCCTCGAGTTCCGGGGCCCGGATGAGGAGCATGTTCGCGAGGCGGCGGAAACTTTCGGGCTCCGGTTGAAGGAGTCGCCCGGATTCGCTACTATTCTTGGTCCCGCACCGGCAGTAATCGGGAAAATAAAATCGCAGTACCGGTGGCACATCCTCATCAAGAATACAAAATCCGTCGACCCGTCCGGTTCCCGGTTGAGGCATGTGCTGCAAGCGATGTTGGCATCACCGCGCCGACCGCATCGATCGGACGTGCACTTGATTGTCGATGCTGATCCTGTTGGGCTGTTGTGACTATTCGCTTCATCCTTTCATCCACTGACACAGGCGGACCCATCCATGAAACAGAAGAACACAGCGAGTGTTATGAACAAACTCGCGCAATCCTATGTCCAGACGGTTCTTGCGCTTGGATTTCATGATCCGGATTACGTTGACGCGTACTATGGCCCGCCAGAGTGGAAGGATGACGTTGCAAAAGAAAAACCGGACCTGGACATCATCCGCAAACGGGCTGCTGCCATCATCGCACAGCTCAAGACCATCGCATCCTCACGGATGGATGAAATGGCGACCCTTCGCCATGAATACGTTCTCCGACAGCTGCAGTCGCTCGTCGGCCGCGTGGATATCCTGAAAGGAGCCAGGATGTCATTCGATGAGGAATCCCGCGCACTGTACGATGCGGTCGCACCGACGCACACGGAGGACCATTTCGAGGAGATCTTGAAGTCCATCGGGGCACTCCTTCCGGGAAAAGGTTCGATCCCCGAACGGTACGAAGCGTTCAAACGGAGATATGTCATCCCGAAGGAGAAGCTTGATGCCGTGTTCAACACGGCCATCACCGAGGCGCGCCGGAGAACAAAACAGCACATCGCACTTCCCGACCGCGAGTCATTCACTATCGAGTATGTGACCGGCAAGGCATGGAGTGGATACAACTGGTACAAAGGGAATGCTACGAGCCTGATCCAGATCAACACCGACCTGCCGATCTTTATCGATCGGGCGGTCGATCTCGCCAGTCACGAAGGCTATCCTGGACATCACGTGTACAACGCATTGTTGGAGAATGCGCTTGTCCGCGGACGGCAATGGATGGAATTTACGGTCTATGCGCTGTTCAGTCCTCAGTCCCTGGTCGCAGAAGGAACGGCGAACTACGGCATCGAGATGGCTTTCCCGGGGAAGGAGCGCGTGGAGTTTGAGCGGAGCGCGTTATTTCCGCGCGCAGGACTCGATCCGGCGAGCGTCGAGAAATACTACGCCGTGCACGATCTCTTTTTGAAGCTCACGTATGCGGGAAACGAGGCGGCTCGGCGCTACCTGGACGGGAAAATCTCGCGTGAGCAGGCAGCGGAGTGGCTGACGCGTTACGCTCTTATGGCTCCCGATCGCGCGCAGCAGCGGACAAAGTTCTTCGATCAATACCGGAGCTATGTCATCAACTACAATCTCGGGCAGGATCTGGTACGGAAGTACATTGAATCGCGGGCAGGCGTCCGTCAGAGCGAAGAGCGCCGGTGGAAGGAATTCGAACTGCTGCTCTCATCACCCCGACTTCCATCGGGCCTGCGCACGGGACCGGCCCCGGGGGCACGCCCGGGTGCTATCGGAGCCAATAGAGGACTGTAAGCCCTCCGGGCGAAGCCTGGATTTCCCAGCGGTTCCCGGAGAGGTCACCCGACGCGCGTTCCTGCTCCCTGTGCACAGCAGACATCCCTGCGGTGAGCCCGAGCATGGCACCCACGAACACATCCGAGGTCCAGTGCTTGTCGTTGCGGATGCGTGCCAGGCCTGTCGCCGTGGCCAGTCCGTAGAACCCGATCCGGGCCCACACGGTGTTGATCCGTTCCGCCAGGACAGTTGATATCGCGAATGCCGCCGTGGTATGTCCCGACGGCATGGAGTTGTATGCTTCATCGGTTTCAAACCAATTGAACTTCCAGGGTCCGTCTCCGGTGGAGGGCCGGCTGCGGCCGAGGATGAACTTTGCCACGGAGGAAGTTATGACAGCTGTGGTAAGGCTCGTCACCATGAGCCGTCCTGTGATCCGTACCTCGTCATTCCCTCCGAAATATCCCACGGCGTAGGTTATAAAAGAGAGTCCGAAGGCACACGCCCCGGATCCATAGAACGTGGGGACATCCCATGCATCGTCCGAGTAGTCACCGTCCACTGGCCGGCCCGCATGATCGGTCACCCACTGGTCGGTTGTCATAAGAAGCGCTGTCCCCCCCACAACGCCGCCGGCCCGGAGCCAATCTGCTCCGCTATAGTGGAGCGGAGCGGTGAAGAAGGCCGCTCCATCCCGCAGGAAGAGCATCCCATCCCTTCCCAGCGAAACACCGCTTGAATCTTGGTCGGACGCTGCGGCAACCGACAGGGAAACGCCTCCCATGAGCACCATCACGCCGAACCAGAGAGTGTTTCTCGTCAATGGACGCTGCGCTCGCTTCCGCACTGTGACGCCGGACGCGCGGTCACTGCTGTTTCCGTGTATAGGTGAACTCAACAACCTTTGTTCCCGGCTCCGGTAGTGAAAGATCGTGAATTTCCATCACATGCTTGTTGTGGTCGATGATCCTGATGACATATTTCGTCATCTTGCTGTGTTCACCAGTCATCCACTCGTCCACGGTACCGAACAGGGTGAAGACCTTGCCCGACTGGTCAACGGTCCCTTCCATGGTATACATCGCGGTTGCGGTGTTGTCGAGCCAGATGCCGACATACTTCTTCTTGACAATGTCATAGCCGGTGTAGCCAAGGCCTGTCACCGGTATACCCATCATCTCGCTGGTGAAATCCTCACGGAGAAATCTTCCCCCCAAGACCCATGCGTATTGTGCTGTCCCGTGCGAAAGGGTCCCCCCATCAAGGCTCGCGACTCAACATCCCATGTCCCGACAAGTTCGTCGAGCTTCTTGTGGAATTCCCCCGGCGTTTTCACCTCATTCCATTTCTTCATCATCTCGTCGGAGGGTCCCTGCGCCTGAGGAGTGGCTGCCGCATCGACCTTCTTCTCTTGCGCGATGAGCATTGTGCCAAGGCACGTGCACGTCAGGAGCACGGCGAAGGCTCGACAGCTTGTTCGTACCATGGTTTCTTCTCCTTCCTCATAATTTCCAGACGGTGGGCAATTCTGCTGTCATTGGGCTGCAGGATCAGTTTGCACCAACCCGAAGGTGCTGCCTTCGGTATCTTTGCAGTATGCTGTATATCCCACACCGGGGATGGCCCTCTTCGGGACAACAACTTCTCCTCCCTGTTCAGTTACTGCACGCAGGTACGCATCGATATCGGGAACATCGATGGTAATGACGTGGCCGACAGGTCCTTGTCGGATAAAGATTCCTCCGTTGATACCAGGCCGTTCGTTCGGCCCTGTTGTCACCAGCCAGTACTCCGCCGGTCCGGGCCACCGCTGGATATCCCAGCCGAATACTGAGGAATAGAATCTGGAGACGCGCTCCGGATCATCGGCGCTGATTTCGAAATGAACGACACGCGGCATAATGCCCTCTCCGATGTTTGCAGGATGTATGTAGTAATTCGTTCAGTCGCGATCCTGTTGCCGTATCAGCATGGCCCCGAGGATATTCTCTGTTGTCAAAGAACCTCTACAATAATCCACGAGAGGATCTGCCGGATGGCCCAGTGTGTGTGGACCGATCTTCCGGGTTGTCCATTATAGGGAGGTCCGCTCTGGTTGTCAAGGCTTCCTGCTCTGTTGTCTCAGTTCTTGTGTGTGCATCCGCATGGGCGTCAGCGGCGGCGAACAGGTGCAGTTGGCCTGACATGAGGGGGTGGGTCCGGCGAGGACGGGGCCGGGGCGCGAACCGTTCCGTCAGGTCTTCCATGTCGTGGCCGAACGGCAGGAGAAGTGTTTCTACGGCCTTGAGTGCCATTTCGGTGTACTTCTCGATATCATAGCCGTCGTCCATGGAATACAGCGCCAGCGGCCGGGCTTTCTCGGGTTGCCGTTTTCCACTCGCATCGGTGATAACGTACTCAATCATTTCACCGGCTGCGATCCGGATGCCGGCTTCCTGCAGTGCTTTCGTGATCTGTGCGCTTGTGTTCTTGTTCGTGTATTCGTCCGTCTCCCGCGATACATGCCGCCGGATGACAAGGTCCAGCGGATCGGCCTTCCCGCTCCGGAGCAGGCTGATATGTTCCCCCGCCTTCACGAGCAGATCGGGCATCATCTGCCGGATTTCCGCCACCGTGCGCGCTTTCCCCATCATCTGCAGCAATTCTCCCTGCAGCCGTTTGATAAAGACCGGTGTATCGCGGCGTCTCATCTCGATTCCCCGGATCTTGATTTCGTCTGTCGTGTACCAGCCGACATACCGGCTGGCGGTCGGCAGCTCAGGGTCCAGTTTGGATGACGGAAAGAGGATCCAATGGTAGATCCCTTCCAGCGAGATATCGATGCCGACGGCACGGCTGACATCTGCTGCGAGGCGTTCGTAGTCCGATTCCGTCGCCCCGTCTTTCTTCACCCACATGCAATCAACGATGGCATGGAGAAAGCGGTAGCCGCTCCGTTCGGCCAGTTCTTTTGCCTGGAGGATAGCATCGCGGGAGTAGGCATTCACTGATTCGTGCGCCTCGATCCGTCCGAAGCGTGCGTTCTTGTAGCCCAGGTAGCCGAAGCAGGTGACCAGCATCCATTTCAGGGCATTCTGTCGCCGGTCATAGACCGTCCACCGCGGGTCGCCGCATTTCTTCAGTTCCTTCTTCCGCTTTTTATAGAGCGCGCGTTTTTGGACCACTGCCCGCAGGGTAGATGGCACAATCCCCTGACGGCGTTCGCAGATCGTATACCTGAGTTCCGGCACCGCCTCGTTCCGGCAGCAGTGGCAGTTCACCGTCTCCGGCGAAACGTTGTGTTCCACCATGATCGTCGGATACATGGAGACAAAATCCAGTTCCGCCACCTGCTCATGGCAGCCGAGCACGGGTTGGAAGATGAGTCCGCCCCGGTCCGCCAGCAGCAGTGTTGCCGCAGACTTGAATTCTTCGGGCTCCCGTTTCTTTGCCGGGATCAGGTATCTGTTGCGATAGGCCCACGACAGCTGCATGGAAGAGAGGGCGGAACCGATGGTCGAGCGTGACTGGTGCTGCACGGGAAGCTGTGTCATCCGTGCGATTTCCACCACGCCGTCCAGGCTGGCCTCCCCCATCATGAACGAATTTTCGATGTCGAGGTGCCACCGGCCGGCAAGCTCGAAGGCTCCGTCTTTGTGCACAATCTTGCCATAGGAAAAATAGCTGGTCTCGTTCGTGGTAAAGTATCCCACCGTAGCATCGCGGTTCAATAGCAGCGGGATGTTTTCCTGTACGCTGAGGCGGATGAGCATTGGCAGGAGGATGGCATCACCGTACTCGGTCATGATGATGTCCGGATCACAGCGGAGGAGGTGACGATTCAGCGTCTGGAGAATGTCCGCGGGATCTTCCTGTTCGAGACTATAGGCTGCACCGTCATAGCTGATTTCGAGCTGGTAGGACTTCCGGAATTTCGGTGAGACGAAGTCAGGCCTGTTTTTGATCGTCATGGTCACCAGGTCCGGCATAGTGTACTCCATGGCGTCCCGGACATCTGCGATGTTCCAGCCGGTGAGCCTGTTCTCATCATCGACAGCGTACTCGCCAAACGCCAGCGGGAACAGTCCCGTTGCATACAGAAACAGTTGCTGCGTCTGAATGTCGGAATTGAAGAACACAAAGTGTGGAAAATGCCGTTCCAGCCGCTGGACGACGCTCTTCATCTGTCGCGTGTCATGCACGTTGACCTGCAGGACATCCCATTCCCGGTCGGTATAGATTTCCCGCTGCACTGCCCGGGAGAGTGACACGCGAAACGGGAACGTTCGTACCAGCATTTCAACCCGGCCGGCATCCGCAGGTGTGACATGCATGAAAAACGACGGCACGAATTCCGTGATGCAACGGTGTCTGCACCCTTCCCTGTCGACAAGCCAGAGCGTGATGCCGTCCGGCGACGGATAGAGATCAAACAGCCACCCGGTGATCACCCGGTGTCCGTTCCGTCCCTTTGTCTGTTCCGGCTTCCCGACGGACATCGTCCTGTCCATGCATCCCCTCCAGTGTGGCAATCCTTGCGGTCAGTTGCCGGACATTCTGTTCCAGCGCTCCCATCAATCTGTGTTGTGCCAGCAGCATCGACATCGCAATGCTTTCAAACGGAATCGGCCGTGCGGCATAGGCACTGCCGGCAAGTTGCAGCCGCGCTGCGCGAAACAGATCGTCCAGCGCATCCTGGTCTTCCTTCCGTAATCCTCTCCGGAACTTTGACCAGCTCTCCATTTCCTGCTGGATGACCATTGTGAATGTAGGGATGGTTCTGCCCATGACGTGTTTCCTCCATCGTGTACTCTTGTACCGCAGTCGTCCGTGCGGTATTTCTCTCAGCGCCCGGTTGTCCGGGCAGGGAGCCGTACCGATTGCAACGCGATCCGTGGTGCTCCCTCACCGTCCTGTACCAGGTACACCCGATCCATTGCCGACGCCAGAGCCGGCAGCAGTCCGCTCCGTTCCCTCGATGCGAGCCGGACGTCCAGCGACGCCAGGAGTACCGCAATGCCCTCCTTCCGGAGTCCGTGCAACGCCGAGATGGTGCGGCGCAGGCTGTTCCGTACCTCGAACAGCGGCGCCTGTTCATCGTAGAACGTATCGAGCAGCCCGAAGATGATCACCATCGGCGACCGCCTGGCCCGTACGAACGCCGGCAGGCGATCGGTAATCAATGCTTCCATCTGGTAGCAGGTGAACGCACGCGACACGAAGATATTGTTCAGCATTTCCTCCGGGGTCATGTGGTGTGCTGGGTATCCCCGTGGCGGCGTGTCGGGCCGGCCGGCGAACCGGCGGGCAACTTCCGCAAGGTAGTATGCGTCGAAGCGGTTCGTCCCATCCACCAGTGTTATCGGGATGCCGCGGAGCAGCACCTGCGCAGCAGCCGACAGTGAGAGGCGGAAGACGCTCGCACTGCCATGGAGCAGATACAGTTTTCCCGGTGGCGCATCGTTGAACTGTCGTACCAGTGTCGCATACGGCACCGTCCCGGTTGCAACGGCTGACGTTGCCGGTAGTATTGCCGCTGTTTGGTTTCCGCCGGGTCTGGCCTGCGCACCATGCCGCTGCAGGCGGCTTGCCGGGGGACGGATGCTCCCTCCGTTCACTGCATTCCTCCATCCCATGTCATGCGGCCTGCCGTTTGATCGGTGAGTATTGCGCAAGTTCCGGATTTAATGCCGTCAGCAGTTCCAGAATCACCAGAGGCGCCGGGCGGCCCGCACCTGTATCTACAAATACCGACAGGGAAACCCGGTCGCGCACACAGCGGCGGACCAATTCGCGTATGCCCAGCAGCAGGTCACTGGGAGGGTGCTGCCGCGCAACCCGCACAACACAGAACTCGGCGGTCAGGATGCCCGGCACCTGCAGCTGATCCACCAGCAACGACGGACGTCTGTCGGCGTTCGTCAGAAAAGGATCCCCTGTGTCGGTCTCTCCCTCGTGCCGGAGCACATGGGCAACGCCGTGTGCGCGGAGGCATGCGAGGTACTCCGGCAGCGTGAATTCCGGGTTCGCAAGCTCCACCGCGTAGCGATACTCGCGGGGCAGTCCGGCAAGAAAGGCATCCAGTCGTCGCAGCAGCCATGCTGGCTTTACTTCGTCGGTCGCATAGATGCGCGCCAGCGGAAGCATCACCATACCGATCCGCGTTGCCAGCGGCCGGAGCGAAGCACACAGTCTCGCACCAAAGTCTTCTGCGTCAAGGAATCTTCTATTGAGTTCCCCACGTTTCTCCCGTATGGGATGGCCGTAGGGAAACCTGTACATCAGCGTCTCGTCCGCAACGACAACGCCGGCTTGTTGCGGCAGTTGTTCGTTCAGGTGCTGGAGCCATGAAGCTGATGGCGGACAATACGGGCCGACATCCAGGCACAGCGTGGTAAACACCCGAGCATATTCTTCCAGCGCCCCGCTGACAAAATCGCCGGTGCTCCCGTACCACCGTCCGTACAGCATACCGATCCACCTCGGCTCAATCCAGGACGATGTGCCGAAACGGACTGCGTGGCGTTCCCATGCCCGCAGGTAGAGCGTGAGCGATTCGCGGAACCGTTCCACGTGCGCCGCAAACGTTGCCGGGGAGCGCAGATAGTCGCGGTACAGCAGCCGCACCGGCCATCCATGCTGTTGGTCGACAGCCATGACTGATCTCATGCCGTTCACATCGATCATACTATTCACCGCACTCTGTCACACAGGAGCCGGCTGTTACACAACCAGCGAATATTCTCTTGCAACGCACGTGCTGCACAGCCCGCAGTCATCCGCCGTATACCGGCCGGAGCATTCGCGGCACACCACCAGAGAGCGTTCCGCGCAGCGGCGGCAGTAGATCTCGCCGTGCAGTTCATCGTCCGCCATACTGTAAAACTCCCGCATCTCCTGCATCGTCAGCCCCTGATCACAAAGGCAGCACTGATTTCCGGTCTCATCCGTCAGATCGTCCGGGTGGTTCATCCGAATATCTCCTCTTTGTCGTCTCCCATTCCCCGAAATGAGGATACGACATTTTTGTCGCCTTGTCAAGAACAAAACAACAAATTTGTCGTATGCCTATAGTCCCGGGTTTTGACTCCCACAAACATTTTCGCTATTTTCCAGCACACGCCGCATCTCCACTATTCACAGCACACAGGAGACATCAATGGAAGAACAACATCAACTCGCCGCGGTAAAACCCATGACCTTCATTGATCGTATCGTCAATATCTTTGCCTCGCCCGGCGAGCTCTACGAGAATGTACGGGACACCGGTCCGACGACCAGCAACTGGCTTGTTCCTTCCATTGTTTTCATCATCATCTCCATCGCTCTCAGCCAGTTACTCCTGACCAATCCCGATCTGCGGCATCAGCTCACCGATCTGACGCGCAAGGCATTTGACACCGCGATCCAGGAGGGGAAGATCACACAGGAACAGGCCGATCAGCAGATGGAGCGTATGGGACCGGGATCGGTGTTCTTCACGATCAGTGCTTTTGTCGGACCGATTCTCTATACGTTCGCGCGCTTGTTCTTCCTCGGACTCGTCTACTGGTTGCTGGGGAAATCCACCATGAGTTCCGCCTCCCCGTTCATGAAAGTGGTCGAAGTGGTCGGCCTGACGCTGTTGATCAGTTCACTCGAGGTCCTGGTCACCAACATCATGATCTTCGCTACCGGCTCACTCACCTCCAGTCCGAGCCTGGCAATGTTTGTCCCTGATTTTGATTTCCAGAACAAAGGACACGCTGCGCTCGCGAAAGTCAATATCTTCACATTCTGGATTCTCGCAGTCACAAGTATCGGCCTTTCCAAGCTCTTCCGCCGGGATCTGCCAAAGGTGCTGGTGCTTGTGGTGGTACTGTGGTTGCTCTTCTCAGTCGTCACCATACTCACCGGTCTGCGGCTGGGTTGACCGGCATCACGCTGTTTCACGTGTCCCGCCGGATACATACGGGTCCGGCGGGTTTTTTCTTTTTCACCCTCCTTTGCATATTGAATCGTGCCGCAACGACGAAAACGACCAACCGATACACTGCCGCTCTTTGACGAGCCATCGCCGGGGACCGGAGCGACGAGGAGCCGTCCGGGTCCGGCTGACGACGGAGCGAATCTCTC
>Ga0315286_10007186_pt1 | contig 10873 bp, 8 predicted proteins | sample YL17G10_0_MG_FD_205038 | JGI IMG/M metagenome (GOLD analysis project Ga0315286, IMG submission 205038) | Sediment microbial communities from Yellowstone Lake, YNP, Wyoming, USA - YL17G10_0 | ecosystem: Environmental > Aquatic > Freshwater > Lake > Sediment | place: USA: Wyoming | collected...
GGTGACTTTGTTTGCCCCTCCAACCTTTATGTTTGCCCCTCCAACCTTTATGTTTGCCCCTCCAACCTCTATGTTTGCCCCTCCAACCTTTATGTTTGCCCCTCCAACCTTTATGTTTGCCCCTCCGACCTTTATGTTTGTCGTTCCGACCCCTATGTTTGCAGTCCCAACCGCCTTGCTTGCCCTCTCAACCGTTTTGCTTCCCCTCACGTAGCTCTTGCTCCCCACGCCATCCGACATGCCCGGCAGTGTGCGCTCTTTGACCGAGCTCACGATCGTCACGCTTCACCTTTCACCTCTTATGCCTGGCTTTCCATCCGTCATGCTTTGGTTGACATCTGCTATGATTCGCCTCGCCTTCTTCCTGCTTGGCCTCACAACCGTTTTGCCCGACCCTGCATGCTCTTTGCTTCAGTTCGCCTGCTGTCTGCTTCCTCACGAGGCTGCAAGGGGGCTCTGCTCCCGTCACCGGGCAGGCTTTCGGGGACGATCCGCTCGACAGGGATTCCGTCGAGGACCTCTATCACATACCCGCGACCAAGTCCATGGTTCTCAGGAGGAGATCCGGGTCTGACGGAAGTCACGACCGCCGAGCCATTGATCATGCGGATGTCAATACCGGGGTTTCCTTCAGCACAGACAAGGGGCTCGGGACGGTTTCCCAACGCAATTGCTGATGATCCCGCAATAGACACGTCTCTTGCGGGATCCCCGCCTGCCTACAGCAAGGCATGAGTGTCGGCGGGCAAGAGAACACACACCATCGCCTTCCTGGCGCTCACCCGCCGGCGATTTTCCCGAAGGTGGCGAAGCCATACCTTCGGTAGATCCATTGCGGACGGACGCCAACGCGCAATGGAAGAAACTGCTTGAAAACGGACTTTTTCGTAACGTAAGACCATAAGTCAAATCTCTGAAGAGCAAATGAAATCTGCCCATCCTTGTGTGACGCGAGGAGTGGAAGCGCACCTGCGGAGGTGAAAATGACCGCCTCAGTGCATAGAACAGTATTCAGGTGGAAGGAAGTCGCGAACCGGATCGACACGTCAACAACCGTGGAGGCCACAATGATGACAATACCTCTCCAGTAGGAGGTGAGCGTCTTCACACCGATGCTTGTGATCCGGCTTGCACTTCAATTTCTCTGTGGACAAAATCCGGAGAAAAGGCAGGCGTGCAGACTGCAATATATTCTGCTCCTTCCGGATCCGGAGTGCTAAACTGTACCCTTTCGCCCGCGTTCGTGATCACCGCCTCTCCGGCCCTCGCGATGATGGTTCCCTCCTTCGTCGCGACATGCACGGTTCCCTTCAGCACGAGTGTATACTCAGTGAATTCCGGCGTTTGAGCCGGTTCAATCCATCCCCCGGGACTTTTCATGCGAGCAATGCTGACACCGGAATCCTTTGAATTGACCCTGCCGATGAATTCTTCGATGATCTTTGGCTTGTTTCCTGCCGCCTTGATAATCGTTGGGGATTTGATATGTTGAGCCATAGAAGCAGTTCGTTGATATACATAAAGACATCATCAGTGCGGTGGATCTGATTAAAGAGCCGGTGATGGCTAACCCACATGATAAGAATAGTACAAAAACTGACAAGATAGGCCATGAATACGGGCCACTGACCGGCGAGGTGCTGCCAGAGCGTCGAGCCGGCCGGAAGGCTTTCAGCCCGCGGTACCTTCAGATCAAGGACCAGGAGAGTAATGGCAATGGCGAACACGCCGTCACTAAATGCCTCGACGCACGCGGTTTCTTTTTCTTCAGATTCGTGATTTGTCGATTTCATCGAGTGTTCAGTGACTGTGAGAGCAGATTCTTTGCGCTTTCCCGAGTGCCTTTGCGCCGCAATGTACCGTAATTCGTTCCTTCAATCAATATCCCCGGGCCGCATCAGGTCGCAAGAGCGAGTTCCACGGCGGCTCGTGCATGGATCCTCGCTGTATCGAAGAGCGGTACGCGAGAGTCGCTATCTTGAACAAGCAAACCGATCTCCGTGCACCCGAGAATGATTCCTTCGGCACCGGACCGGACGAGATCCTCAATGATCCGGACGAATTCTTTCTTTGAGTTAATATTGATGGTGCCAAGGACCAATTCATCAAAGATCACGCGATGAATGAGCTGCCTGTCCTTTTCATGGGGGATCAGCGCAGCAATGCCGAAGTGGGTTGATAAGCGTCCTCTATAAAACTCTTCTTCCATGGTGAAGCGCGTTCCAAGAAGGCCGACAGTTTTCTTGCCACGTGCAGTGACCTGTTCGGCGGTGGCGTCGGCAATGTGTATGAAGGGGATGGTAACTTCTCGCTGGATTCGATCGATCACGATATGGAGAGTGTTTGTGGCCAGGATGATAAACTCCGCCCCTCCCCGTTCCAGGTGTTGCGCAGCGGCAATGACGGGTTGCGCCACCCGATCCCATTCGCCGTCGTGCATATGTTTGGCAATCGGTGCAAAGTCCACCGAGTACATGAGGCATTGAGCGGAATGGAGTCCGCCGAGCCGCTCTTTCACCATTTGATTGATGGTGCGATAGTATTCGAGCGAGGATTCCCAACTCATACCGCCGATGATGCCAATGGTCTTCATCCGGTTGCCATTTCCCGTTGTTCAGAATTCGATTTCGATGCCGCCGACAGGGAAGAAGCTGAACTGATACACGGTTTCGCGTGTCCCGTCGCTGCGGTAGACATAGTAGAACACATTCTTGGTATTAAAGACATTTTGAAGTGCGATGTACACATTGATATTCCAGTTCTTCATGTAGAAGCGGCTGATCCATTGCAAATCCAGCCGACTGTAGTCGGGAAAACGTTCAGTATTGATGCGGTGAGAGGTCTCCCATGCACCGCGCGACCATTTTATTCCGCCTTCGCGTTTCTGGATCAAATACGAATAATCCCGCGGCGTGTATGTACCACCGGTCTGATACCGGTACCGGCCACTGAGCTCCATTTCGTCCGAAATCGGCAGCACGTATGAAGGATATTTGATGAAGAACGGGGTGTTGTCCAGCCACGAGCGTGCCCCTTTCGCAATGAAACCGGCGACCGCATTCACAATCACGGGATAATCGTACTGCGACGGATAACGTTCGACGAGTCTTGGACTGCGGGGATCGAGGTCTTCAGTTTTTGAAAGCGAGAGACTCAGCGTGCCGTAGAAGTCGGTGACCTGTTTTTTCTGGAGGAACAGCTCCAGACCGTAGGATGTGCGTTCACCGATTGCGAGATTGCGGTCCGACCGGAACGTATCGAGAGCAGAATACACGAATTGCTCCCTTACTACAGTATTCCGGAATCTCTTGTAGTATGCCTCCACGCTCAACTTGATACCGTCGTCGAGTATATGCTGGAGGCTGAAGACTGCGTGTGTCGATTTTGCATTCTCAAGGTGTCTGTTGTAGCCAATATTGCGGATATCCGCATAGTCCGGAAATGGCTGCGTTTGATAGTACTCACCTCCGGCGAGTGAAAGCGTGGTTGTCGCGGGAAGAATTTCATACGAAATGCTGGCACGCGGACTCAGTTGTCCCTGGCGGGGATACGAAAAATAGTCATACCGAAGCCCGAGGGTGAGATTCAGGTTTGGTGCAAGGCGGACCTTGTCGCTCGCGTACACAAACAATTTGCTTGCCTCTCCGAATTTCTGTGCGTTCTCGATTGTCCCGTCTGCCGATGTCACCGGCCCTGTCCATGATGCCGTTTGCGGAAGGTAGTATCGCGTCGTATCGCCGTAGATGCGTGCAATGTTCTTCCAGGAACTTGCCGTTTGAATCTGGGCGCCAAGAGACAATTCGTGTTGAGGATGAACCTGATAGAACACATCATATCTCGCGGCCACATATTGCTCGTTGGAATTGTTGTTGAAGACTTCGCGCGTGTTCAATTTCGTGTGGTCAAGGACTTCCCCGGTGCTTCCGTACACCCTGCTGGTAAAGTCTTCCCGAACGCCGACAATGTACAGATTCCCCACGGCGTACGCCGAGAGAACCGAGTAGCCGTCTTTGCCCCACAAGCTTTTCAGGTTTATTCCCACTGTGTACTGCTGGCTGTGAGACTCGATGTTTTCGACAGCCGATGAATCGCTCCTGTTGGCACGTTGCTCGTCCTTTTGTTTCGGATCCCCTTGTATTGAAATCCGGCTGTCTCCGAATAATCCATTGAAGCTGAGTTTCTGCGTCGGCGACAGGTCGTAGGTGATTTTGGTTTGTGTGTCCCAGTATTTCGGTACGGCTGTGAGTGAAATGACCGACAAGCCAAACATCTTGTCAATCACTTCAAGGAGACTCTGCCGGGCGGAAAAGATCCACGCACCCCGTCCGTCTGCCAGCTTCCCTTCCATGAGTGTGCCAATGCCGGCCAGATTGAAGCCTGTGTTCGACGCAAAGGACTTATTCCTGTCTCCTTCACGGATGGTTATGTCCATCACCGAAGACATTTTGTCGCCATACTGTGCTGGAAATCCTCCCGAAGAAAATTGAACGTCTTCCACCAGATCGATGTTGATCATATTGATCGGTCCGGCCGAATTGAATTGGTTGGGGTAGTGGTTGATCGAGGGGACTTCCATGTAATCAATCACGGTCAGGTTTTCGTACGGAGCTCCACCACGTACGATGAGCTCGTTGATATTGTCCGTCGAGCTGGCAATGCCGGGAAGATTCTGGATCACGCGTTGAACGTCCATCGCCGACCCGGGCTGTCGTTTCACGTCCGCGCGGTCATAGCTGTTCACACTGAGGGGGCTCAGTTGGCTGTTGCGGCTGAAGTAGTTGGCCCGGACCGTTACTTCTCCCACCTGCACCGCCTGCTCGTACAATCTGAAGACAATTTTGGTGCTTCGACCCGTCGAGACAACGACATTGGTCAGAATTGAACCTTCATAGCCGATGATGGTCGCTTTGATGCTGTAGGTGCCAACGGGAAGTCCGGAAAGAGCGAAGTTGCCGGATGCATCCGTCGTCGTGCCAATCATGGGGAGTTCGATCACCTGAATATTGACGGATGGAAGGAGTTCACGGGTTTTTCCGTCGGTAACGCTGCCAACAACGTTCCCTGTGTACTGTTGTGCAAACAGAATCGGGTTGAGGGTGAGCAGGAGAGGAACAAAGAGAAGCCGTATCATGGGAACTCTTGCCTTATGTTGAGTCGATCGTCGCTAAGGTGCAAAAAAATCTGCTCAACCGGAAGGTGGGGGTGGTGTTGATGGTGTCGATGTGACTGAAGAAGAGTACCGTGACGGTCTTTCTGGACTCACGACGTATCGCGCTTGTTGCAGTGTGGAGTCTCAATCATGGCAACCGTCCGCCGTTAGTTCCTGCCAGCGCTTATTCCCATACAACGATTTCCTCGATTGTTTTTCGGTCTATCTTGGGCACCATCACTCCTTCTTTTGGATAGCCGACAGGAATCAACAAGAACGGTTTTTCATTTTCAGGGCGTTCGAGAATCTTCTGCAGAAAATCCATCGGACTCGGCGTGTGCGTCAGGGAAACCAGCCCGGCATTATGGATTGCCGCGAGCAGAAATCCGCACGCGATCCCAACGGACTCTTTCACGTAGTAGTTGCTTCGTTTCGTGTCGCCATCTCTTTCGTAATTGATGGCAAAGACGACGATGAGCACGGGCGCGGTCTCCAGAAAATCCTTGTGCCAATCTGTGCCAAGGTGCGCAAGTTCATCGAGCCATTCCTGCGGCATGCGGCGTTCGTAGTTTTCTTTCTCTTCTGCCTCCGCGGCAAGGCGGATTTCGTGCTTCAGGTCCGGCTCGGTGACAACGACGAACCGCCATGGTTGTTTGTTGGCGCCCGACGGAGCTGTTCCTGCGGTCTTGAGGATGAATTCAAGTATCTCGGTTTGCACCGGTTTGTTTTCAAACTCTCGAATCGATCGTCGCCGACTGGAAATCTCATAGAACATTTTTGCAAGCAGGAGTTGATCCTCCTCAGCAACCATGTTGTGAGCATAGCGGATGAATTCAGGCATGCCGTCTCCTCAAATGAATAGACACTCAAGTATAATCGAATTCAGGTGCAGAATCAAGAAATTGCATCTACAGCCACTTTTGGCTACTTTTTGTGCGCCCTGACTGTCCGAGTTTTCGCGATGGTCGGGGCAAGGTGCGTTTGGCCAGCACACAATTTTTCCGGGCGGGCGGCGATTTGGCAATCGTCGATTGGGCACGACAACAACAATGATCGATCAGATAAAGAAATCCATATTTTCGTCTGTCCCATTTAGGGAATTGGGGAAACAGATTGGGGGATCGGGAGAGCCCTCCCTCTACCTTCGCGGCATCAGCGGTTCGTTGCTGGCGTTCGCTGCCTCATATCTTCTCGAAGAGCATCAAACCCAGATCATGATGGTCGTGGCAGACGAAGACCGGGCAGAAAAACTCCGCGATGACTGTGCTCTTCTTCTGGGCGATCAGCGGGTCTGTCTCTTCGCTCCCAATGCCGGTCATCATGCGAGGATGATCGACATGACCGCGCCTATCGCGCAAATTGAGACGCTTCGCAGATTAGCTCGCAAAGAACTCGTGCTTGTACTCGTCCCGGCGGAAGCGCTCACCAATCCCATTCCGCCCCCGGCATCATTCGCAGAACGGTCGTTTGTCCTCGAAATCTCAAAGGACTATCCGTTCAGCCCTCTGGTGGATCGCCTTTCAAGTCTTGGCTTCGAGCGAAAAGATTTTGTCGAAGAGTACGGGGATTTCGCCGTGCGCGGGGGTATCCTTGATGTCTTTCCCTATGTGGGCGACAACCCGGTACGGATGGAGTTCTGGGGCGACTCGCTCGAGTCCATCCGTGAATTCGACGTCCTCTCACAGCGCTCGATCAAGGATCTCCAGACGGCAAGCATTGTGGCACGGCTTGAGAATCCAGCCGACGCGTCAACACCGCATTCAGCTTCCGTGATTGACTATCTCGCTGCAGACGCGCTTGTTTTCCTTGACGAGCCCGAACTTCTGGCGAGCGAAATTGCTGAAATTGCGAAAGAGCGGAACGATAGTTCACTTCAGTGGACCTCGCTCGCCGAAGGCCTGCGTGCATTTCGCAACGTCATTCACTCATCACTGAGCACGAAGCCGCGCGAGATTCTGTTCGATGCCCGCCCGCAACCTCCTGTCAACGGAAGCATCAAGCATCTCATCGAGCATGTTGAGAGACTCTCCGCGGAGGACTATCACACCTACATCGCCTGCGATACGAAACAGGAGGCGACACGACTCCAGGAATTGATTGAAGAGGAACTCACCTCTCCATCCGACGCCGATGAACGCGAGGGATTGATTGACGTGAACGCTGAAGGAGTCGATAGCGAATCGTCGCATGACGTTGCCGGCACACCTCAACAGAAAGCCGAAATCGGTTTCCGGTACCAGCTGCTGACCGAAGCCCTCCATTCCGGTTTCGTCTTTCCCGAAGCAACAATCGCGATCTTTACTGAGCATGAGATATTTGGCCGTTTGAAGCGTCGGGGATTGCAACGCCGAAAAGCATTTCGTGGATTCACGAACAAGGAAGTCCAGCAGCTGAAACGGGGCGATTTCGTCGTTCACGTCGATTATGGCATCGGCCGGTTCGCGGGTCTCCACAAGATCAAGATCCGCGGTGCGGAGCAGGAAGTTATGAAGGTGGAGTACGCCGAGAAGGATACACTGTACGTCAACTTGAACTTTGTCAATCGTGTCCAAAAGTACTCTTCGCAGGAAGGGCACATCCCGACGCTGACAAAGCTCGGCAGCCCCGATTGGGACAGGCTCAAAGGTCGGGCACGCAGGAAGATCAAAGATATTGCCAGGGATCTCATTAAGCTGTACGCGCGCCGGAAGGCGGAACAAGGATTTGCTTTTGCCCCGGACACACACTGGCAGAAGGAAATGGAGGCGTCGTTTATGTACGAAGACACGCCCGATCAGGCCACGGCGACACTTGACGTGAAGAAGGACATGGAAAACCCGGCTCCGATGGATCGCTTGATATGCGGTGACGTCGGATTCGGCAAAACCGAAGTCGCCGTCCGCGCTGCCTTCAAGGCGGTCATGGATGGCAAACAGGCTGCGGTGCTGGTTCCCACCACCATCCTTGCCCAGCAACACTATAACACCTTCATGGACCGGCTTGCACGGTATTCCGTCCGGATCGAATCGCTCTCACGATTCAAGACGAAGAAGGAACAGACTGCAATTCTGCAGGCACTCAAAGAAAAGCAGGTCGATATTCTGATCGGCACGCACCGGATTCTTTCCAAGGACATCGTGTTCCGCGACATCGGGCTTCTGATTATCGATGAGGAGCATCGGTTTGGGGTTGCGGCAAAGGAAAAACTGCGGCATCTTCGCGCGACCATCGACACACTGACGCTGACGGCGACACCGATCCCCCGCACACTCCAGTTTTCCCTGATGGGGTCGAGGGACCTCTCGATCATCAACACCCCGCCGCGCAACCGCCTTCCCATTATCACCGAAATTGTTCCTGTGGATTGGCCCCTCATACGCGAAGCAATCCTCAAAGAAATCCATCGGGGCGGCCAGGTGTACTTCATTCATGATCGTGTGCAGAACATGGACGAAATGCTCGCGATCCTGAAGAAACATGTTCCCGAGGCACGGGTTCATTCTGCCCACGGACAGATGAAAGGTCATGAACTCGAAACAACGATGCTCGATTTCCTGGAGAAGAAATATGACGTCCTTCTCTGTACAAAAATAATCGAATCCGGTATCGATATTCCGAGCGTGAATACCATTATCATCCACCGTGCGGACAGATTCGGCCTCGCGGAATTGTATCAGCTGCGTGGCCGCGTCGGACGGTCCAACGTTCAGGCGTACGCTCACTTGCTGACCCCGCCCCTCTCCGGATTACCGAAGTCCACGCTTCGAAGACTGCAGGCAATTCAGGAGTTTGCCGAGCTCGGTTCGGGTTTCAATCTGGCAATGCGCGACCTCGAAATCCGGGGCGCGGGTAATCTGCTGGGAGCTGAGCAATCCGGTATGATCATGGAAATGGGGTTTGAAATGTATCAACGGATTGTGGAAGAAGCCGTCCACGAGTTGAAGGAAGAAGAGTTCAAAGAGCTGGTGAAGGGTACGACGGTCGATGGAACACGCGACAGGACGGATGCCGTTATTGAGACCGATATCGAGGCCCTGATTCCCGGTCTCTATGTTGAATCGGATGCCGAACGTCTTGACATCTACCGGCGCCTCTACAAAGTGCATTCGATTCAAGACATCGATGTTATCAGGGCCGAACTCAGGGATCGGTTTGGAGAATATCCGGTGGAAGTCGAACATTTGCTTCTCAGCGTGGAGTTGAAAATACGGGCTTCGAAGTTGATGTTGGTGCGCCTGGAGCTTTCCGGCAATCATGTGATTTTCCATTTGGCGCAGCCGGATTCGATCGCGTTTTACGTCGGAAATCCCGAAGAGGAGGCTCCGCAAACGGGGACAACCAGTCCAGAGATGAAATCCGCGCAGGTCTCCCCCTTCCAGCGGTTGATGAACAGAGTTACGGGCCTGAAGCAATATCGATTGCATCTCAAGCAGGACGGAACAATCCTCAAGCTGGTTGGCATGATCGGTGAAGCTCGTGACGCCGGCGAACGGCTCAACGCGGTTATGGAGCTCCTCGACCGGCTTTCCGCACAGGAGACTGCATGAAACGGTTGTTCGACACGGCATCCCTTTTGACCTATCCGGACACTCCCGGCATCTATTGCTTCTATGCAACGACCGGGGAGTTGCTGTATGTTGGTAAGAGCAAAGGTTTGCGATCACGAATTCGTGCACACTTTGCTGCGCGAAGAGAGCGGCGGATGATGCTGCGAGTCCAACGAATTGAGATCCAGGAAACCGCGGGCGAACTGGGTGCCTTGCTGCTCGAATCGAAGCTCATTAAAGAACTCAAGCCGTTCTATAATCGAGCCTCCCGGCAGCGGAGAAGAATCATTGTTGCTCTCAAATCACTCAACAAGCAGGGATATGCGGTAATCACACTGAAAGCGATCGATTATTTCAGTATCGATGTATCGACACCGGTTCTTGGAATTTTCAAACATCGCACGCAGGCTTCGGAATACATGGCAGAGGCGGCTAAGGCCTATCGACTCTGTCCAAAACTGCTGAAGCTGGAGCGATCACAGCGCTACTGTTTTTCGTACCACCTTGGACGCTGTGGCGGCGCATGTATGGGCGAAGAGGATCCGGCGTCGTACAACGCACGCCTTGAACGGGCCTTTGAAGCCCGCCGAATCAAGGCCTGGCCGTTCAAGGGGGCGGTGACATTCGAAGAAACTTCTCCCGATAAACAGAAACGGGAGCTCTTTCTCCTGGACAATTGGTGCCTCCTCGGAAGTTATTCGATGATCGACGGGGAGCTCGTACCTGCGATCAAGACCCAACACCGGTTCGATTTTGATAGTTATAAGATCCTGTATACCTTTCTGACCGATGAAAGGAACAAATCACGCATCATGGCCGCAGACAAGGGAATATTGTGGAGAAAAGGATAGGTAAACTCGTGTTCCTAGTGCGGATTGACTTTCTCTGTCCAAATTCTTACTTTGATCGCACAACCACCAGTCTCGTAAGCCCGACATCCATCACGAATTCTTTGTTGAGAAGAGCCATGACTCGTCCAGTCGAGGTATATGACAATACTGAATGTCACCATGCCGTGAAGACCAAAAACTGAATTCAGCTTCAAGTGCCGCTTCCTCCGAAGGAGTCCTTCGGACAATGAGTGATATTGTGTTTTTGAAATTGTTCTGCCTTTGGGAAGCAGGCACTATTGCTGTTTTGAAAAGGCTTGGCGATAAATCACAAGTTGTCTTCTTAGAAGTAGCACTAGCATTCCGCT